>LNFM01005570.1_pt1 | contig 21637 bp, 15 predicted proteins | sample 596031 | NCBI WGS metagenome assembly LNFM01 (sample SAMN04254537, study PRJNA301005) | activated carbon metagenome | isolation source: dual media filters at the Ann Arbor, Michigan drinking water treatment plant | place: USA: Ann Arbor
CCCGAGCGCGTCATCGCGGGCATCAAGCGCGAGCGTCGCGAGCCGCTGAACAACCTCTCGGAGATCGCGAAGCACGCGTTACTCGACGTGAAGGTCGCCCACAAGGAAGTCACGCTCGTCGATGCGAGCGGCACTCCGCTCAAGAACGAGGCGGGGCAGCCCATCGTCCGCATGTACACCGAGTGCGAGGGGCTCCAGAACCAGACGGACAAGGACGCCTGTCAGGAGCTCTTCAACGAGGTCACGGCGTGTCGCCCGTCCAAGGACGACACGAAGCCCGAGCAGATGGCGTGCGCCAACAGGGCGATCGCGGCCTGGACCGTCGACTACATGAACTCGGAGTCGCGGGCCGAGCTCAACATCGTGGTCGTCACCGAGGCAAAGCTCGTCGATGCCGAGGGCGCCCCGCTCAAGGTGCCCGTCCTCGACGCCGAGGGCAGCCCGGTCACCAACGACGAGGGCGATGAGGTCACGCGGGACGCGGTCGACAAGACCAACGCGCCGATCGTGATGAAGCTCGAGCGCTGCGCGAAGATCACGGGCCTCGAGCGCGAGACGTGCCGCAGCCTGTTCGTGCGGCCGTCGAACTGCAAGATCAACCCGCCGGACCCGGCCGACTGCATCGCGGGCGGGAAGGACGCTGCGACGTGTACGGCCGAGCTCACGAACGAATGCGTCCAGGAGCAGATCGCGTCGTGGGTCAGCGAGTATCCCGAGCAGGTCCCGAAAGACTGAGCGTGCCGTGACCGCCGCGCGTGCGCTCCTCTTGACGCTGCGGCCGCACCAGTGGGTCAAGAACCTGTTCGTGGCGGCCCCGCTGGTGTTCGCCCGCAAGCTCGAGGACCCCACGCTCCTCGTCCGCGCGGGCATCGCCGTGCTCGCGTTCTGCCTGCTCTCCGGGGCGGTCTACGCGTTCAACGACGTCCGAGACGTCGAGGGCGATCGGGCCCACCCGTCGAAGCGGCACCGGCCGATCGCCGCCGGTCACATCTCGGAGCGCGGCGCCCTCACCGCCGCGGGCGTGCTGGCCGTCATCGCCCTCGCCGCGTGCAGCGTCCTCGATTGGCGCTGCGGCGCGTTCGCCGCCGTGTATCTCGCGCAAAACGTCGCCTACAGCGTGAAGCTGAAGCAGATCGCGTTCGTCGACGTCTCGCTCATCGCGACGGGGTTCCTCCTGCGCGTCATGGGAGGCGCGTCCGCGATCGGCGTGCCCGCCTCGGGGTGGGTGCTCATCTGCACCGCGTTATTGGCGCTCTTTCTCGGGCTGGGTAAGCGTGCACACGAGCTCGCCTGGGCGCAGCGCAGCGGCGGCGAGACGGGGACCACGCGCGCCGCGCTCCAGGGCTACTCGCTCCCGCACCTGCGCATCGCGATGTACGTCCTCGCGCTCGCCACGAGCGCGGCCTACGTCGCGTACACGCTCGATCCGCACACCATCGGCTTCTTCGGCTCGGACCGGCTCATCTGGTCCGCGCCGTTCGTGGGCCTGGGCATCGCCCGGTTCCTCGGCCTCGCTCTCTGGTTCCCGCGCGACGAGTCGCCGACGGAGGCGATGCTCCGCGATCCGTGGTTCCTCGCGATCCTCGCCGGCGCTACCGCGACCGTGCTCTACGCGATCTACGGCTGAGCAGCAGGAGGCCGAGGCCGAGCAGCAGGCTGCTCGAGGCGCTGTTCGACTGGCAGCAGCCCCCATCGTCGGAGCCGTCGCTGTCGCCGTCGTCGGTCATGTCGTCCGTGGTGTCGTCCGTCGGCTCGCACTCGGTGGCATCGGCGACGAGGTTCGAGAAGGGAGTGTTGGTGAGGCCCGCGAAGGCGATGTCGTCGATGAACCAGCCCTGCGCGCTGCTGCCGAAGAGGGCCCCCATGCGAAAGCGGACCTGGAAGGTCTCGCCCGCGAGCGACGTGCCGAAGTTGACCCGGAGGGTCTGCGGCGCCGGAAAGCTCGGACTCCGGCCGCCGAAAGCCGCGCGGCCATCGAGCGGGCCGCCGACACTGGGCAGGGAGCCGGTGTATGGCACCGACGCGAAGTCCTGGGCGTCCTGCCACGTCGCGCCTCCGTCCGTCGACACCTCGATGAGGCCGCCCTCGAGGAGGGTGAATTCGTCGCCCTCGAGGTCGTAGTGATGCTGCAGCGTCATCACGACGGGGGCGGTCGGGCTGGCCACGAGCGGGGGCGAGGCGACCGAGGCATCGGAGAACAGCACCTGGTCGTTCTGGCCGTGATAGTGGAGGTCGCGGCCAGCGTCGACCTCCTGCGCCCAGACCTCCGGGTCGTCCTGCTCCGTCCAGATCGACGGCGCGTCGAACGTCTCTGTCGCCGACACGTTCGCCTGGACATCGCCCTCGAGCGGGGCGCTGAGCACGAGCGAGGCGCTCTCCTCGCAGGCGCCGGGGGCCTGGATCGCGACGGCGATGGTGGCGTCGCTCGACGGCGTGCCGTCGGCCAGCGTGACGTCGACCGTGGCATCGACCGATCCGAACGCGGGCACGGACTCGATCGTGACCGTGTTGTTGGCGAAGGCGAGGCCCGGCGTCGACGACGTGATCGACACGGTGACGTTGGTGAGCGGGGCCGGCCCGTGGTTCGCGATCGGGACGATCACCTGGCCGGTCTCGCCCGCATCGAGGAAGGTGTCGGCGTCGCACGACAGCGCCGGGAGGAGCGCCGGCACCCCGGCGACGAGGAGGCCCGAGAGCGTCGTGGACTCGACGATGCCGTTCAGGTCGGAGCTGTCGCGCGGGGCATCGACAGCACAGGTGCCCATGCCCTTGCGCGCGAATGCCCCGGCGAGCGCGAGCGCGTCCTCGGGCGCATCGGCGGCGACGGCGAGGAGGAACGCATCGCGGGACTCGAGCGCGCGGCCGTCGAACGGAGTCATCAGCAGACCGCCTACGATCCAGGACGCCATCTGGTGGCGCAGCTCGTCGAGCGGCGTCTCGGGGTGCAGGCGGCGGAGCTCCACGAACACCTCCCACATCGTCGACGCCCAGACCTCGCCCGCGTTGTGCACCTCGGAGTTTGGCGCGCCGAGCGGCGAGCTCGGAATGCCCGCTGGCAGTGGCTGGTCGTCGCTCATGTGGCGGAACGAGCGCGGATCGATCGTGCGGTCCGTCGAGTACGGGTAGCGGCGAATGCCGAAGTAGCCGCGATCGGGAATCACGTCGAAGTGGAAGTTGAAGCCGAGCGGATAGGCGGCGTCGAGCGGATCACCGTCGTCGACGCTGAAGAGCAGCGCGAGGAAGTCTCCCCAGCCTTCGGAGACGCCGTAGCACTCGTAGACATTGCCGCACCCGCTGGTGCGGAAGTGGAGGAAGTGACCGAACTCGTGCGCGATGACGGTCGCCTCGAGATCCGAGTCGCCCTCCGGGCCTGGCTCGCGCGCGAGCGTCGCCGTGACCGGCCCCGTGCCGAGTTGCGCGAGGATCGCGAGGCCCGAGGCGTTCGAGAGGTGCAGCGCGGGAATCGTCACGCCGTCGATCGAGAAGTCGTCCTCGAGGGGCCACAGCAGCCCGTTCGGACTCTCCTGGTAGAGGAGGAGCCCGAGGCCGCCCGCCATCTGCACGCGCAGGGCGGCGTCCTCGGAGCTACACGCGGTGGGGACACGGCCGAGGCCGATCTTGCCGCTGACCGCCACGGTCGGGGCGCAGGCATCGACCTCCACCACCGCCCCGGACAGCTCGTACGTGCGGGGGCCAAAGTTGGCCGGCGAGGGCCGCGTCACCGCCCCGATCGCCGGGGTGAAGGCGAGCGTGCGCACGCGGTCACCGCCGGTCAGCACGTACATCTGCATGACCGACGGCATGCCGTCGCCGAACGTCGCCATGTTCGCGTTGTCGCGCGCACCGTCCAGCGAGCTGTCCTGCGCGTGGGCCTGGAGCGGGTCGCCCTCGAGGCCGCCGCGGCCATAGTTCGAGAGCTGGCCGTTGCCGGCGGTCTCGGTGAAGCCGGCGTCGTACCAGAAGTCGTGCAGCCAGTTGACCATGTAGAACAGCGACACCGTCGCGGCCATGATCTGCGTGGTCGATGCCATCGAGCCCTGTGCCGTGTCGAAGACATGGCCGAACGTCCGCGGTCCAGTCAACGTGGGCCGCAGATCCTCGGCGGAGAACCCGTCGGGCTCGCGGCGATCGGCGAAGGCGTCGGCGTTGTTACCCGAGGTCGTGGTGGCGCCATCGGGGAGCCACGGATCCGTGCCGCCGCCGGGCGGGTGATTGAGACCGTCGATCGAGACAAGCGTCGGCGTGATGAAGCCGACCGGGGTCGAGCCGTCGGGGACGCCCGTGGGGTGAGGCAGGAAGTCGGACGTCGCCGCGTCGGCGGGCCGCGGGTCGGAGCCGCCGCGCGTGAACACGCGATACGACGCGGCCGCATCCTGCACGACGCTGCGCTGGAACAGCACGCGGCCGTCGGCAGCGGCCAGCACGGTACGCATGAACTCGTCCGCCGTCGCCATCGGACCGGTCGTGCACGTCTCGACGATCCACGCGGCGACGAGGCGACCGTCGACCTGGTGCCAGGCCTGCCACGCGCGGGCCATGACGACGGCGATCGTGCCGTCATCGCCGCCCCAGAGCGCGCCGGACGGGCGCAGCGTGTCGCCGGAGAACGGTGCGCGATAGATGGAGCGCACGGCCCGGGCGATCGCCCCGACTTCGTCGTCGGTGAAGGCCACCGCAGTGCGCGGCGTATCGGCGCCGAGCAGCGTGCCGCTCACCGCGAGCAGGTCCAGCCCGCGGGTGAGCACGCGGAGCTCGCCGCCCTCGACGGGGAGACCGTCGATCACCTGCGCGAGGCGCGTGACCGTGCCCCCGCGGATGGCGACCTCACCGCGGGAGACCAGCTGGGGCAGCGCCGTCGGCCTCACGCCCCACTGATCGGCGAGCCGCGCGACGTGCATGACCGGCGTGCCGGGCAGGGCGGTGGCGGAACCACGGACCAAGGTGGGGGGCGCTGCCGCGGCCGATCCCAGGAGTGAGCACGCGACGAGACCCGCAAACCACCCGGTGCGCATCGCGAAACGCTATCACGCGGTGCTACCGTGTTCGGCGGGCAAACTGTGACCGTCGAAGACATCGCCGTCGTCGGAGCCGGCAGCTATGGCACCTGTCTGGCCATGCTGTTCGGTAATGCCGGGCATCGCGTCAGCCTCTACTGCCGTGGCAAGGAGCAGGCCGCCGAGCTCGAGACGACACGCGTCAACAAGCAGTACCTGCCGGCGTACCGTCTACCCGACACGGTGTTCGTCACCTCCGACCTCGAACGCACCGTGCGCGGCAAGCGGTTCGTGGTGGGCGTCACGCCGTCGTACACGCAGCGCGAGATCTTCGGAACCCTCGCCGCCGCGCTCGACCCGGACGCGATCGTGATCAACGCCGCGAAGGGCCTCGAGGACGGCACGCTGCAGACGCTCGACGCCGTGTACCGCGACGTGTTGCCCGCGCGCATCGCGGCGCGCGCGACCTATCTCTCGGGGCCGACCTTCGCCAGCGAGATCGCGGCGGGGCAGCCGGCGGCCATCGTGCTCGCGGGCCGCGATGCCGAGACGACGAGCGCGGCGCAGGCAGCGCTCTCGAGTATCCGCTTCCGCATCTACACGACGGACGACGTGATCGGTGTCCTCGTCGGGGGCGCGATCAAGAACGTCATGGCGATCGCCGCCGGCCTCTCCGATGGCCTCGGTCTCGGTTCGAACGCGCGTGCGGCGCTCATCACGCGCGGCCTCGCCGAGATCACCCGCGTGGGGTGCGCGATGGGGGCGCAGCCCGCGACCTTCGCGGGTCTATCGGGCATCGGCGACCTCGTGCTGACCTGCTCGGGCGACGCCTCGCGCAATCGTCGCGTGGGCCTGGGCCTGGGGCAGGGCAAGGCGATGGCCGACATCCTGACGGAGATGAAGCAGGTCGCCGAGGGCGTGAAGACGACGAAGGTCGCGCACGAGCTCGCGACGAAGCTCGGCGTCCCCGCGCCCATCACCGGCGTGATCCACGACATCATCTACAACGGCGCGCCGGCCCGCCACGCGATGGCCGCTCTCATGTCCCGCGCTCTGCGCTCGGAGCGTGACTAGTGACGGACGATCGGTCCGCCTCGTCCGTCGGCTCGGCTTCACGCACCCGTTCGGCTGCGCTCGGGTACGTCCTCGACGATATCTTCGTCGAGCATCGCGCGCCGTCGGGCCACCCCGAGCGACCCGCGCGTGCGCAGGCCGTGAAGGATGCGCTCGTGGCGGCGGGCATCGCGGCTCGCGGCACGCATATCGAGACCCGCGCGGCTACGGACGAGGAGCTCGCCCGCGTGCACGGCGGCGCCTACCTCGACGACCTCACGCGCACGATTCCGGGCAAGACCGGCTGGCTCGACCCCGACACGTACTTCTCCCCGAAGACGTGGGATGCGGCGCGCGCCGCCGCGGGCTCGGTCACCCAGCTCTCGCTCGACGTGATGGCGGGCAAGTACGTCCAGGGCCTCGCCGTGGTGCGGCCGCCTGGTCACCACGCGACGCGCGACCGCGCGATGGGCTTCTGCCTCCTCAACAATGTCGCGGCGGCGGCGGCGGCGGCGCGCGCGGCCGGGGCGGCCCGCGTGGCGATCGTCGACTGGGACGTCCACCACGGGAACGGGACCCAGGACATCTTCTGGGACGATCCGAGCGTCCTCTACATCTCCGCGCACCAGTTCCCCTACTACCCGGGCACGGGGGCGCCGACGGAGCTGGGGGGCGCGGAGGCGAAGGGCGCGACCTTGAACGTGGGCCTGCCCAGCGGCTCCGGCGACGTGGACTACGCGGCGGTGTTCGACCACGTGTTCGTGCCGGCGCTGACGCAGTTCAAGCCCGACCTCATCCTCGTCTCGGCGGGCTTCGATGCGTTCGAGCACGATCCGCTCGCGGGCATGCGTGTCACCCACGCCGGCTTCGCGGCGATGGCCCGGCGGCTCCGCGCCGTCGCCGAGCGCGTGGCCGGTGGTCGGCTCGTCGCCGTGCTCGAGGGTGGTTACGATCTCGACGGCCTCGCCGGCGGCATGACCGCGGTCCTCCACTCCCTCACGGCCCCTCCGGCGGCGGCCCCCGAGGCGATCGCCCCACTGCCCGTCAGCGGTAGCGTGCGTGCGGCCATCGATGCCACTCTCACCGCGCACGCCGCGGCCGGCGTGCCGATCCCCGCACCCGACCCGCGATGACCCGTCACGCCTCCGCCGCGCCCGATTCCGAGCGAACGCTCGGAAGCAGCGATGCCGAAGGGCATCGCGGTCGGATCGACCCTACCGGTTCTGCCTTCGGCGGGCGTTACACGCTCATTCGTCGGCTTGCGGTCGGCGGCATGGCGGAGATCTACCTCGCGCGGCAGGCGGCGATGGCAGGCTTCGAGAAGGAGGTCGTCATCAAGCGCCTCCGCCACGAGCTCGCGGATGACCCGCGTGTGGTGGAGATGTTCCTCGACGAGGCGCGCATCGGCGCCCTCCTGAACCACCCCAACATCGTCCACGTCTACGACGTCGACGAGCAGGACGGCATCCCCTACATCGCGATGGAGTACATCCTCGGCGAGGAGCTCAACGAGCTGTGCCGGCGCGGTCTCTCCCACGCGAAGTTCCTCCCGCTCGAGCACGCCGTCGAGCTGATGCGGCAGGCAGCGGCGGGCATGGGCTACTTCCACGCGATGCGCGGCCCGGAGGGCATGCCGCTCGCCGACCAGCCGCTCGACATCGTCCACCTCGACATCTCGCCGTCGAACTTGCTCGTCACGCGCGACGGCTTCCTGAAGGTCATCGACTTCGGCATCGCGAACGCGAAGGGCCAGCGCACGCGGTCCGATGTCATCCCCGGCAAGCTCGGCTACATGTCGCCGGAGCAGGCCGCGCGGCGAGCGGTCGATCACCGGAGCGACATCTTCTCGCTCGGCATCGTGATGTACGAGATCACCGTCGGGAAGCGCCTGTTCCGCGGCCCAGCCCAGGACGTCATCCAGCGCATCACGACCGCGCAGATCGAGCCGCCGACGTTCGCGCGCCGGAACTTCCCGAGCGCGCTCGAGGCGATTGTCCTCCGGGCCCTCGAGCTCCACCCCGAGGACCGTTACCAGTCAGCGTACGACCTCGCCGATGATCTCGAGTCGTTCCTGCGCGACGAGCGCATGCACTCGGGGCCCGTGCGGATCGCCCGCTACCTGGACAACCTCGCGGTGGCAGGGGGCGGCACGCATCGGCCCGAGCTCGTCTCCGAGGATCCGCCGAAGCCGCCGGGCGAGGAGCTCGACTTCGACAGCGCCGTGTTCCAGTCCTTCGCGCCGGGCCCCGAGCAGGCCAAGGAGTGGGAGGAAGAGGACCAGCCCGAGCAGGAGGTCGCGGCGGCCCTCGGCATGGGCCTCGAGGAGCTGCGTGCGCTGCGCACGCCGGTGCCTGGGGCCTCATCGAAGTTCGAGAAGGTCGACGCGAACGAGGCTGCCGAGCCCGCGGCGCCCGCGCCGGCGCCGAAAGCAGAATCAAAGCCCGTCCCCACCCCCGTGGAAGAGCCTGATCCGAGCGAGAAGCTCATCGCGAAGCCGATCGTGGACCTCGCCCAGCTGGCGAGCGAGTCCGACGTTCACAACCGCGTGACGCTCGACATGCGGAAGGATCGGCCGGCCAAGGCCCGCGCCGCGACCGATGCCCCCACGCTCGTACCGCCAGGCGACGCGACGGTGAAGCCCGCCAGTGTCCCGACGGACGCCGTGCCCGGCGCTGCGCCCCCCGAGCGCTCGGGCCGCGGTCGCCGCACCGCGACGCCGCGCCCGGTCGGCACCGGGCCCGACGGGCGGCGCGGTGAGCTCGACGGAGCGGTCGTGGCGGAGGCGCCGATGATCGGCTCGCGGATGATCGAGAAGCAGAAGGGCAACCCGGCATGGTTCCTCGTCATCCTGCTCGCATTGGCGGTCGCGGGACTCGTCGCGTATATCGTCATGCAGTGATCTTGGCGCGCGCCCTCCTGCTCCTGACCCTGGCGGGGGCGTGCTCCGACGAGGCCGCTCAGAACTCCGCGCAGCGGCCGCAACCGGTGAAGCGCATCATCGAACCACCCAAGCTCGACGAGCTGCGCGTGGTGGCCCCCATCGCGATTCGCTCGACCGGCATCGGGCCGTTCCTCGTCGGGGAGAAGACCTCCGCCTTGCTGCCGCGCCAGCGCGACGGGGAGCGTGTGCAGCGCTTCGACATCCCGAACGTCGTGCGCACCGGTCTCATGCGCTTCGAGGAGGACCAGGTTCTGGTCGGGGGCGAGCCCGGCACGACCGCGTCGTTCGTCGCTGTCGTCTCGCGCGAGATGGCGCAGACGGAGACCGGCGGCGTGCATGTCGGCTCGACCGGAACTGACTTCGAGGCCGCGCAGGGCCCGCGCGCCAACGATCCGTACATCGCGCGTGATCCACGGCTCGCGGTGATGACGAAGCTCCCGAACGTGCGCGCGGTCCTCGATGCGAATCGCATCATCGCGTTTGTCGTCGCCGCCGAGCCGGTGCCGCCGACCGTGCCGCCGTCCGAGCAACCGCCGTGTGCGCGGCCGCCGCTATCCGCCACGGCCATCGGCATCTGCTTCACGAGTGCCGGCGAGCTCGTCGAGCGCATCGGCGAGAACCTGACGGTGAAGAGCGCGGACGGCACGCGGACCTACGCCACGCTGAACGTGCCGTCCCTGCGGTTCGTGGCTCCCCTGCGGGTGGTCGAGGACGGCCTCGACGACCTCGTGGCGGTGTCGGCCTCCTATGGCGATGACGGTTCCCGGCGCTGGTCGATCGCGGCGTACCGCCTGGAGCCCGGCCGGCTCGTGAAGGTCGCCGAGGCCGATCCCGCGTTCGACGTGACCAGCGAGGAGATGCGCTGGGTAGGTGCCGACCTGACCGACGTCTCCATGTACTTCGAGCTGGCCGCCCAGGTCGGCAGCATCTCGGTGTCGGGGGTGATCACCACGACCAAGGGCGGCAAGGTGCGGGATGTGGGCATGATCTCGGAGCTCACCATCGCGCGCCGAGCCACTCGCACCGGGCCGCCGGGCAAGGCGACCGACCCGCCACCTGACGCCCCACCGCCCCCGGATGCGGCGCCGGATGCCGGGCCTGGAGGGCCCCGTAGCACTGCAGGTGACTGAGCACGACCTACGCCTTTGCCGTTCCTGAACTTTTTGGCACAATCGACGCTCGTGTCGCACGCCGACTTCATGAGGGACGGCGCCATCGCTGGAGGCGTGGCGTGAAGTTCCTCTGCGACCGCTGCAAGACCCGCTACTCCATCGGCGAGGACCGGGTTCGCGGCAAGATCCTCAAGATCCGGTGCAAGAACTGCTCGAACGTCATCACCGTTCGTGAGGGCATGGCCGAGCCCAGCGCCGATGCCGATGCACGCCGCAGCAAGCCGACGACGCTCGCGCCCGTCGCGAGCCCGGCCGCACCGCCTCCGGCGTCGGGCAAGGCCGGCGCGCCGGCGGCGCTCACCGAGGAATGGTACGTCTCGATCGACGGCGATCAGCAGGGGCCGTTTTCGCTCGCCGATGCGCAGCGCTGGATCGAGAGCAAGCCCCTCGACGCCGACCTCCACTGCTGGAGCGAGGGCTTCGACGACTGGCTGCCCGTCGACAAGGTGAGCCACTTCCGCGGCCTCCGACAACGCGCCTCGCAGCCCCCGGCCCCGCCGCCGCGTGCGTCGGCCCCGCCACCGGTGCCTCGCGGCGCCGGCGGGATGACCGCCAGCAGCGGCGCCGACGGGCGGCGCGACGAGAGCGAGCCCAAGCCTTTGTTTGCCGCGACGATGGCCGCGATCGAGAAGACGAGCGGGCCGATCGCTGCGCCCGCGATGCCGCCCGTGCTCGCGGGCTCGGGCCCCGCGCCTCAGACGACGAAGTCCGCCGCCGTCCCGGCACCGTCGACGGTCTCCAACGGTAGTGGCTCCGTGCCCGCGCTCGGTCGCGCGTCGAACCTGTCCGGTACCGGTCCACAGCGCATGGGCACGGCCCCGGGGATGGGCGCACCGCCCTTCGACAGCGCGACCGAGATCGAGCAGCCGCCCTTCAACGACGAGGCGTCGACCACCGCCGAGCCTGTCGCGGCCGCGAAGCGAAATGGCGCGCACGCGGTCACGAACGGGACCGGGCCGACGGGCAAGGTGAGCGATCGATCCGCGCCCCCTGTCGGCGCTGTCGATCCGTTCGCGGCCAAGCCGGCACCCGCCGCGAAGGCGGATCCGTTCGCGCCCCGGCCGGCCGATCCGTTCGCCGCAAAGCCTGCCCACGATCCGTTCGCGTCAGGGCACGACGGGCCCACCATGGCGTCGCCACCGCCGGCGATGCCGAATCCGACCAGCGTCACGGATAGCGACGATGATGATGGTCTGAACATCGGCGAGGTCTCGCGCGTGGTGAACCTCGCGGATCTCATGCGCCAGGGGCGGCCGAACAAGGAGAGCCAGCCCGTTCGACGGGCCGCGACCGCACCCGCGGTCCTGCAAGTGCGGACTGGCAGCATGCCGCACATGGGTTCCGGCTCGGTGCCCAAGCTGGCCGGGACCGGTCCGGCCGCCGCCATCCCCGGCACGCCCAGCGCGAGCTTCGGCGATCCGAGCGCATCGGTGGAGCCCGGGGCCGAGCCCCTCGCTCCGATCGCGCCCGTCGTCCAGCATTCGCATCGCCGCGGCATGATCGCGCTCCTCGTGGGCGCGGCCGCGCTCCTCGGCGCGGCCATCGTCGTCGTCGTGCTCGTCACGTCGAAGAGCGAGGTCAACTACGGTGATCGCCTGAGCGGCGGTGGCACCGACATCGACACGACGCGGCCCGATGACCCGATCCGCAAGATCCAGCAGCAGCTGGGCAGCGGCTCGGCGGTCGAGGTCCCTGACATCACGGAGCCGGGCAAGACGGGCGGCAGGAAGCCGAACACCGGCGGCGGCACGTCGGGCGGGGGGAACCCGGGCGGCAACAATCTCGTGCCGAACCCGGTGCTCCCCTCGAACTCGCTCAAGGCCGAGGAGATCGAGGCGATGGCGGCAAAGAACGCCGGGGTCACGCAGCGCTGCTGGATTCGCGCTCAGCGCGGCGAGACCGGCCTGCTCATCGCCGACATCAAGAAGATCAACGTGACCCTCGCCGTCGACCCGACGGGGAAGGTCAACGACGTGACGCTCTCCCAGGCCAGCGACAACGCGCTCGGCAAGTGCCTCATCAGCGCGGTGAAGACCTGGTCGTTCCGCCCGAACTCCGGCGGGACGTTCAAGTTCTCGATGGTGTTTACAGGCTCGTAGCCTCGCGAGCGCTCGGCTGGGAGCTCGTAGTCAGTACTCCGTCGGAGGGGCCTCCACGATCTCGACCGCGGTGCTGAGCGGCGACATGCGGCCGAACGCGTCGACCAGGGCCAGGCGAACCTTGTCGCCGCCCCGGGACGGGATGGTCCCGGAGGCCACCTCCGTACAGTCGCCCGTCCGGTACACCGAGGCCTTCGTGCCACTGACGCGGCCCCAGGACCGCGCCACCTTGCCGTCCGCATCGAAGACGACCAGGAAGCCGGTGTCGATCGCGGTCGAGAGCTCGGCCGTGACCCCCGAGCCGCGGCGACCCTGGTGGAACGTGAGTGACTTCACCTTCGGGGCGGCGAGGGCAGGGGCGGGCGTCGTGGCGCGCGTGAACGTGACGAGGACTCGCTTCGCGCCATCCGTGAGCTGCGTACCGGCCGGCGTGAGCCGGACGAGCCCGGGCGCGATCGTGGTCGCGACGGGCGTGGAGCGCTGCTTCCCCTTGGTCGAGAACTTCCACTTCGAGAGGTCCTCCGGGGCCGACCGCGACGACTCGAAGATCACCAGCAGGCCCCCGTCGGAGGGGATCTCGACCGTGGCCGGCGTGGCCGGGCTGGCGCTCAGGAACGTCGGGGCGCACTGCCCGGCATCCGCCACGTCTGGGCCGAGGAGGAGCAGGGCGGCGACCGCGAGGGTGCGAAGGACCATGTCCGGTAAGGACGACACGGCGGCCGTGCCACCACAAGTGATTTACGCCGTGCGGAGCCCGGTCACCGCATCCGCCAGGATGTTCGCCGCGGCGGCGACCTCGTCGGCGGTGGTGTGGCGGCCGAACGAGAGGCGACACATGCCGCTGTCCTCGGGGAGGCCCAGGGCGGCGAGGATCGCCGACGGTTTCTGATCGCGCTCGGCGCAGGCCGAGCCGGTGGAGATGCAGACGCCGCGCGACGTCATGACGTTGCGCAGGGCGTCGGCGGGAACGCCGGCGAAGGCAAGGGCGAGGATGTGCGGCGCGCGGCGCTGATCGGGGACGAGTTGCTTGAACGCGACGCCGCGCTCCGCGAGCACCGTCGTCGCGCGCTCGGCGAGCTCGAGCCAGTGGGTTCGCGCGACCGAGAGATCCTTTGCGGCGCGCTCGGCGGCGAGGCCGAAGCCCGCGGCGCCAGGGGCGTCTTGCGTGCCGCCGCGGAGACCGTTCTGTTGACCACCGCCCGCCCACAGGGGATGGAGCCGCGCGCCCGTCCGGAGCCAGAGGGCGCCGATGCCCTTGGGGCCGGCGAGCTTGTGGGCGGCGAGGGCGATCGAGTCAGCGCCGAGCGTCGAGACGTCGAGCGGGACCTTGCCGAACGCCTGCGCGGCATCGAGGTGGATGTGGCAGCTCGGGCGGACGCGGCGCACGGCGGCGGCGATGGCTTGCGCGGGCTGCACGAGGCCCACCTCGTTCTGCACGATGATGATCGCGACGACACCTGCCTCGCAGCGCGCGGCGGCCTCGGCGACGGCGTCAGGATCGAGGACGCCGTCGGGGCCGGGCACCACGCGCACGACGACCCGGCCCTGCGCCTCGAGCTCGAGAGCGGGCGCGGAGACCGCGGGGTGCTCGATGGCGGAGATGACGATGCCGCCGGCGTGTACCCGGGCGCCGCCGAGGACGGCGAGGGCGTCGGCCTCGGAGCAGCCGCTCGTCCAGACGATGTCGCCGAGGCCGGCCGGCGATCCAACAGCACTGCCATGCGGCGGGTCGCCGAGGGCGACGAGCAGGCGGACGCGGGCCTCCTCGATCGCCCGCCGCGCCTGGGTGCCGCCGGGATGCTGCGACGACGGGTTCGCCCAGGCAGCCCGCATGGTCTCGCTGACGAGCGCGATCACGTCGTCGTCGGGGCGCGTCGAGGCGGCGTGGTCGAGGTAGATTTGCGGCATCGACCTCGGCGTGTACCTCCACTTTCCGTGGTGCCGCAAGCGGTGCCCGTATTGCGACTTCGCCGTGGAGACCGGGGACCCGCCGCATGCGGAATACCTCGCGGCCATTTTGCGTGAGCTGGACGCGCGCGCGGATGCGTTCCCCGGCGAGCTGGTGTCGATCTATCTCGGGGGCGGCACGCCATCGCTGTGGGAGCCGGACTGCATCGCGGAGGCGATCGCGGCGATTCGTCGGCGCTACGGTGCGGCCCCCCGCGAGGTCACGATCGAGGCCAATCCCACGGATTGCACCCCCGCGATACTCGGCGCGTGGCGCGCCGCGGGCGTCACCCGGGTCTCGATCGGCATCCAGTCGCACGACCCCGCTGCGCTGATCGTCCTCGGGCGCGACCATCGCTTCGGCGATGGCACGGCGGCGGTCCGCGCCGCCCTCGACGCGGGCTTGGTCGTCTCCACCGACTTCATCCTCGGCACGCCCACAGGCACGGTGACCACGCCGGCCATCGACGGTGAGCGGACGCTCGCCGGCAACGCTGCCGCAGTGCTCGACGGGGCCGTGCACCACATGTCCGTGTACGAGCTCACCATCGAGGAGCGCACGGCTTTCGGTCAGCGCGTGCGGGACGGGCGCTTGACGCCACTGTCCGAGGACACCCTCGCCGACCTCTACGTGGCCACGCACGAGCGCCTGACCGCGGCCGGCTACGAGCACTACGAGATCAGCTCATATGCGCGGCCGGGCTACCGCGCGGTCCACAACAGCCTCTACTGGCGGGGCTGCGCGTTTCTCGGACTCGGCGTCGGCGCGGCCTCGCTCCAGCTGTTGCCCGACGGGAGTGGGCGCCGAGCCACGAATCCGCGCCGGGCGGTCGAGTACCTGGCCGCCCCGGGAACCCCGGCGGAGGTCGTCGAGGAGACGCCCGCCGAGCTGGCCGCCGAGCGGGCCTGGCTGGGCCTGCGGACCCTCGAGGGGGTCGCCATGGCCGACCTGGCCCCCGCCGCCGGGGTCGCGGAGTGGGGGATTTCTGAGGGCTTACTCGTGCAGGTAGGGGGGCGGATCACTCCCACGTTGCGCGGGTTTCTGTTCGCCGACCGCATCGCGAGCCGCATCGTGCAAGACTGGGGAGGCTCGCGATGACTTCCGACCTGAACCGGCGTGCGCAGAAGATCCTGCACGCGGTTGTCACCGAATACCTGCACGGTGGCGACGCGGTGGGATCACGTACAGTCACGCGCCGTCACGACCTGGGGCTCTCTCCGGCGACCGTGCGCAACGTGATGGCCGACCTCGAGGAGATGGGCCTGCTCGAGCAGCGGCACACGTCGGCCGGACGCGTGCCCACTCCGTCGGGGCTGCGCTTCTTCATCGACAGCTTGCTGAAGGTCCGGGCGCTCTCGGCACGCGAGAAGGAAGAGATCCGCGAGCGGGTGATCGCTCCGACGCCCGACGCGGTCATGCAGCGGGCCTCGCGCCTGCTCTCGGATCTGACGCAACACGCGGCCGTGATCATCGCGCCGGATCCCGAGCACCAGCGCCTCCACCAGATCGAGTTCGTGCCGCTCCGCGACGGCAAGCTCATCGCGGTCCTCGTTACCGCCGACGGGCGCATCGAGAACCGGCTCATCGTCGACGCCCAGCTCGACGACGGGCGGACGCCCGGCGCCGACGGGCGGCGCGGGGTGATCGATGCCACCCGTCTCGAGCGGATCCACAACTACTTGAATCAGCTCCTGAGCGGCATGACCCTCGACGAGGTCCGCGAGCGCGTGATCCGCGAGCTGGCCGAGGACAAGCACCGGTACGACGAGGCGGCGGCGACCGCGCTGCGCCTCGGGCACCGCGTGTTCGTCGAGCACAAGGAGCGCTCCGCCGACGTGCTCGTGACCGGCCAGGCGAATCTCCTCGACGACGAGCTCGTGGCCGAGCGGGCCCGCGAGCTGATCCGCACCCTCGACGACAAGGAGACGCTGGTGCGCCTCCTCGACCGCACGCGGACCGCCGACGGCCTCCAGGTCTTTCTGGGGGCGGAGACGGCCATGTCGGCGCTGGCGACCAGCAGCGTCGTCGCTGTGTCATACGGGCCCGAGGAGCAGCCCATTGGCGCGCTCGCGGTGATCGGGCCCATGCGAATGAACTACAGCAAGGTGATGTCGGTGGTGGACGTGACCGCGGATACCGTGTCCCAGGTGTTGGCCGAGCTTTCGGGCTAGGGCTAAAGTCCGGGTTGTATGAGGGATCCGAAGGACATCGAGGCGCCGGACGGGCCCGAGCCGACGCTCGGGGGAAGCGCCGCCGAGGCGGCTGACGACGGCGGGGTCATCCCGGTCGAGGTCGAGCCGGCAGATGGCGCCGCGGCGGTGTCAGGGCCGGCGGGCGATCTCGAGGCCAAGCTGGCGGCGGCCGAGAAGGAAAAGAAAGAGAACTGGGACCGATACCTCCGGGCGGCGGCGGATCTGGAGAACTCGCGCAAGCGCCAGAAGCGTGAGGTCGAGGACGCCAGGTTCGACGCGAAGAACAAGGTCCTGAAGGAGATGCTCCCGGTCGTCGACAACCTGGAGCGCGCCATCGAGCACGCCACCACGCAGGCCGGCACGAACCCGATCATCGAGGGCGTGCAGCTCGTGCTGCGCCAGTTCACGACCGCCTTCGAGCGCCTGGACGTCGTGCCCATCGATGCGGCCAACCAGCCGTTCGATCCGAACCTGCACGAGGCCATCTCGCAGCAGGAGAGCGACCAGCCCCCGGGGACGGTGGTGCAGGTGCTCCAGCGTGGTTACCGCTCGGGCGAGCGCCTGATGCGGCCCGCGCTTGTCGTCGTCGCGAAGGCGCCGGCTGCGAGGACCGAGTAGCGCTGCGTGTCTCGCGTCGTCGGGATCGACCTCGGGACCACCAACTCTTGCGTCGCGGTGATCGACGGCGAGGGACCGGTGGTCATCGCCAACTCCGAGGGCGCTCGCACCACCCCGTCGGTCGTTGGCTTCGCCCAGTCGGGTGAGCGTCTCGTCGGGCAGGCTGCGCGCCGCCAGGCGATGACCAACGCCGAGAACACGGTCTACGCCGTGAAGCGCCTCATGGGGCGCAAGTACGACGACGAGGAGGTGCAGCGGCACCTGCTCACGAGCCCCTACGAGATCGTCGCTGCGGACAATGGCGATGCCGCCGTGCGCGTGCGAGGTCGTAACTTCTCGCCGCCCGAGGTGAGCGCGCTCGTGCTGCAGAAGATGCGGCAGACAGCCGAGGATTGGCTCGGCGAGCCCGTGACCGAGGCCGTCGTGACGGTGCCGGCGTACTTCGACGATGCCCAGCGCCAGGCGACCAAGGACGCCGGTCGCATCGCGGGCTTGAACGTGCTCCGCATCGTGAACGAGCCGACGGCGGCGGCGCTCGCGTACGGCGTCGATCAGCAGGGTGCTCAGCGCGTGGCCGTGTACGACCTCGGCGGTGGCACCTTCGATATCTCGATCCTCGAGCTCGATGGCGGGGTGTTCCGCGTGCGCTCGACGGCCGGCGACACCTTCCTCGGTGGCGAGGACTTCGATAACGCGATCGTCGAGCACTTGCTCGCCGTGTTCTCCGAACAGAACGGCGGCATGGACCTGCGCGGCGACCGCATGGCGCTGCAGCGGCTCAAAGAGGCGGCCGAGCGCGCGAAGATCGAGCTCTCGAGCGGCGAGCAGACCGAGGTCAACCTCCCGTTCATCGCGGCGGCGTCCGACGGACCGCGCCACCTCCAGACGTCGATCGATCGCCCCATGCTCGAGGCCATGGTCGAGCCCCTCGTGCAGGCGACGCTCGAACCCTGCCGCCGGGCGCTCTCCGATGCGGGCTTCGAGCCGCACGACATCGACGTGGTGATCCTCGTCGGCGGACAGACGCGCATGCCGCGCGTGCAGGCGCTCGTCGAGGAGATGTTCGGCAAGGAGCCGAGCCGCAGCGTGAATCCAGACGAGGTCGTGGCCGTCGGCGCGGCCATCCAGGGCGGCGTGCTGACTGGCGAGGTGCAGGAGGTGCTGCTCCTCGACGTGACGCCGCTGTCCCTCGGTGTCGAGACGGCGGGCGGCGTGTTCACGCGCCTGATTCCCCGCAACACCGCCCTGCCAGCGCGCGCCACCGAGATCTTCTCGACCACGATCGACAACCAGCCGTTCGTGAACGTCCACGTCCTGCAGGGCGAGCGCGAGATGGCGGGCGACAACAAGTCCCTCGCGCACTTCGAGCTGACGGGCATCCCGCCCGCGCCGCGCGGCGTCCCGAAGATCGAGGTCGCGTTCGATATCGATGCCGATGGCGTGCTGGCGGTCTCGGCGCGTGACCACGGGACGGGGCGGGTTCAGCGCGTCACGGTCACACCCACGACCGGCCTCTCCGAGGACGACATCGAGCGGCTCGTCAGCGAGTCGTACGAGATGGCGGATCAGGATCAGGTCCGCCGCCTGCTCGCCGAGGCGCGCAACAAGGGTGAGGGCCTGCTGTACTCGTCGGAGAAGGCGATGGAGGAGTTCGGGGCCCTCTTGCCCGACGACGAGCGCGAGTTCCTCCAGGTCGAGCTCGCGGAGTGTCGCGCCGCCATCGAGGGTGATGACCTCGTGATGGTGCAGGACGCGGTCGCCCGCCTCGAGGTATCCGCGCAACGGATCGGTGAAGCGGTCTACGCCGCCGCCGAGACGGGAGGCTCCTGATGGCCCGCCGGAAGCGCGACTACTACACGGTCCTGGGCATCGAGCGCAGCGCGACCGAAGGCGACATCAAGCGCGCCTTCCGCGAGCTCGCGCGGCAGCACCACCCCGACGTGAACCCGGCGGGGGCCGAGCGCTTCCGCGAGATCAACGAGGCCTACTCGGTGCTCTCCGACAAGGATCAGCGCTCTCGCTACGATCGCTGGGGCCACTCCGACGACAGCGGCGGTGGGTTCGGCGCCGTCGTCGATGCGGCGCAGGACGTGATCAATGACCTGTTTCGCCGGCGCCGCGCGAAGCAGAAGGGCCGCGACGTTCGTTACACGCTCGAGGTGACGTTCGAAGAGGCGGCGTTCGGCGCGACGAAGCCGATCACGATTCCACCGTCGGGCGCGCTCAAGGAGCGGCAGATCAACGTCGTCGTGCCGGCGAGCACGAAGGATGGCTTCGTGAAGACGCTCGGCGGCGAGGGCGAGCCCAGCGCCGTGGGCGGCGCGGCCGGCGATCTCCACGTCACGGTGCGCGTGGCCGAGCACGTGGCCTTCAAGCGCGACAACTTCGACGTCCGCAGCAAGCACACGGTCTCGTTCGCTCAGGCCGCGCTCGGCGCCATCATCGACGTCGAGACGCTGGATGGTCCGGTCAAGATGCGCGTCCCCGAGGGCACGCAGCCGGGCCGCGTGTTCCGCATTCGGGGGCGCGGCATCCCGCAGGCCGCATCGAAGCAAGCGCCGCGCGGCGACCACCTCGTCGAGGTCGATGTCGCGGTGCCGACGGAGCTGACTGCCGAGCAGCGCGCGGCCGTCGAGGCGCTGGCCGTCGCGATGGGCGAGCGGGTTGGTGATCCACAGCTGCCGGCACCGAAGAAGGGCATCCTCGACCGTATGCGGTCGCTGCTGGACGAATGAGGGCCGCGCCGGCTCTCGCTATCGTCGGGTTCGCCTGGGCGTGTGGCCCGAAGGCGCCGCCCGCGTCATGGCAGGAGCACGAGCTGGGCGCCAAGCACGCGACGCCGGTCGACGAGGCGGGGGGACCTGTCGGCGAGCCCGGGGCCCTTCCCGACGATCTGACCACGCTCGACACCGCGGCCATCGACGCGCTCGACGAGGTGACAGTGCACGCGGCCCTCGCGCGCGCGCAGGATGACGCCCCGGCCGCGCGGCTGGCCCTGCGGGCCGCACGCCTCGCGTATCACCGGGGCGATGCGGCCGCGGCCCGGGCCATCGTCGCGCGGGCGGCCACGGCCGCCGATGCGAAGAGCGTGGCGACGGAGCTCGCGGCCCTGAGCTCCCAGCTCGCCGAGCCTCCTGTCGATTCCAAGGTCATCGCGGTGCTGCTACCGCTGTCGGGACGGTTCGCCGCGATCGGCAGCGAGCTCCGCGCCGCCATCCAGCTCGTGCCGGGCGTGACGTGGCTCGTCCTCGACACGCGGGGCGAGATCGAAGGGGCGACGGCGGCCGTCGCGGATGCGGTCGCGAAGGGCGCGCTCGCGATCCTCGGGCCGGTGGGGGAGCGCGAGAGCATCGCGGCGGCGCGGGCGGCGGCCGTGCACGGGATCCCCATCGCGCTCCTCGCCCCGGCGGACGGCGCGGATGCGGCCAGTGGCGTGTTCCGCATGGTGGACTCGCCCGCCGACGAGGGGCGCTCCGTCGCCCAGCTCGCCGCCGACGACAACTTCCCGACCGTCGGCGTGTTCGCACCCCGCGACGACATCGGGCGCGATGCGGCCGAAGCGTTCGTCGCCGAGGCGGAGCGACTCGGCATCGCCGTGACGGGGCAGGGGACCTACGACCCGACCGGCGGCAACCTCGAGCCGGACGTGAAGGAGTTCCTGAACCTCGTGCCGGCGCGCAACCCGCGCCTCGCCGAGCATCTGCGGACCCACGGTCGCAAGGCGGGGTGGATCACCTTTTCGCCCGACATCCCGTTCTCACTGCTCTACGTCCCCGACAAGTACGATCGCGCCGCGCTCGTCGCCGCGTTCCTCCCGTACTACAACGTGGAGCTGCGCTCATCGGAGTACGTGGATCCGGTGCTGCTCGAGCGCAAGCACGGCGGCAACATCCCGCAGCTCGTGCAGCTCGTCGGCGGCGCCGGCTGGAATCACTCGACGCTGCCGCTGCGGGGAGGTTCGGCGGTCCAGGGCGCGCTCGTCGTCGACGTGTTCGCGGCCGAGCTCGGCGGCGACCTCGGCGCCCAGTTCGCGCAGGCGTTCCAGCAGCGGACGAGCCGGGTCCCGAGCACGGCGGCGGCGCAGGCGTTCGATGCGGCGACGGCGGTGGTGAAGGCGCAGGCGTCGCTGCAGTCGCCCACCGATCCGCGGGCGGCGATGCGAGCGGCGCTGGCCAGCGTCGCGCTCCCCGATGGCGCGTGTGGGCCGGCCCAGATGGGCTCCGACGGCGAACTGCATCGTGATCCGCTCGTGCTCGAGGTCGTGGGTGACGTACTCGAGGTGATGCGATGAGGCGCTCAGCTTGCCCGCGGGCCGCAGCGCCGCCGAAGGGCGGTCCGCTTCCATGAAGCTGCCCTCGCTCGGCTCGCCCCGCACGCAGATCATCCTGTTCCTGGCCTCCTGCGTGACGACGTATCTCTCGGGGGGGCCGTACTTCGCGGCGACGCTGATGGGCATCCTCGTCTGTCACGAGGCCGGGCACTACTTCGTCGGCAAGCACCTCGGCGAGTCGGTCTCCATCCCGTACTTCATCCCGTTGCCGCCCGGCATCTCCCTCGGCACGCTCGGCGCCGTCATCAAGATGGACGAGCCCGTCACGAACCGCGCGAAGCTGCTGTCGA
>LNFM01006617.1_pt1 | contig 21636 bp, 23 predicted proteins | sample 596031 | NCBI WGS metagenome assembly LNFM01 (sample SAMN04254537, study PRJNA301005) | activated carbon metagenome | isolation source: dual media filters at the Ann Arbor, Michigan drinking water treatment plant | place: USA: Ann Arbor
CGCAGCACCTACGGGCGGCCTGCTTTGCATTTCTGCTCGGCAGGCCGCTCGCATTTTCGCTCACGCAGGGGGATGCGCGGCGAAACCAGTTTGTCAGTTGTGTGTAGTGGGGCGTCAACATGGGTCAGACCTTACCGGCTGTCCGCGAAAAGCCTAAATTACCGCGTGTCAAAAGTGGCCCTCCAAGGGGCCAAAACGTGCACCAAATTCTGCCGTTCGAATTGTTCTTGCGAGAGATTTGGCCGCAAGACCGAACCAAGAACTACATGCGGCTCACTGGCGCTGCACAGCGCACGGCGAAGCGCCGCCTTAGCGGGAAGCACCCGCCAGACTATGCCGAGATCGCCGCGATCCTGCGCAGCGAATACGGCTTCCACCTTTTGCAGCACATCATGGGTGATGCCCGACCGAAATGGTTCAGCGGCATTGAGCGTGCGCGGAGCATCGGTGAACTGCGGCGGCGCGTTGCCGAGCAACAGCGCCAGCTCGCGCAATTCGAAATGGCAATCGAATAGGGGAGCGGCGTGAATGTCCTTGACCTGTTCTCGGGCATTGGCGGCTTCAGCCTCGGGCTTGAACGAGCCGGAATGCGAACCGTCGCGTTCTGTGAGATCGACCCTTTCTGTAGAAAGATTATCGCCAAAAACTTTCCCGGCATCCCCATCTACACCGACATTAGAGCCCTCCACGGAGCCGCAGTCGGCTCTGTGGACCTCATATGCGGAGGCTTTCCGTGCCAGGACATTAGCGCAGCCGGATCGCGTATCGGCATTGACGGCGAACGCTCGGGACTATGGAGCGAGTACGCCAGACTTATTGGCGAACTTCGACCACGATACGTCATCGTGGAAAACGTTGACGACCTCGCTATTCGCGGGCTTGGACGAGTTCTCGGAGACCTGGCCACGCTCGGGTATGATGCGGAGTGGCACTGCATACCGGCTGCGACCGTTGGTGCCGATCATTGGCGAGATCGTATCTGGATCATTGCCTACCCCAACGGCTCAAGGGCTGAGCCGCTTGACTTCCGCCGGCGGCAGCAACGCCCGCAAGAAATGGGCGAAGATGCTCCCGACTGTGTGCGCACACGACTACCGTGGCGGTTGCAAGCCGGAACGGTCGGAGCGGATGCGCGAGCAATCAGCCCGTGGCTTGGACTTGCCCTCTGTTCTCCGATTGCTTTTCCCGAACTCGACGGGGCTGGTTCGCCCGTCTTGGGCAGAGGCGAGGATGGGATACCCAATCGGGTGGACCGAATGCACTCCCTCGGAAATTCCGTCGTCCCGCAAATCCCTGAAATCATCGGCCGAGCAATCCTCGCCGCAAACGAAAGCCTCTGATCACCAGTCGTGATCGTGCCGCTTGTTCAGCGGTCATTGTCCCAAGTGCGTTTGTGTATCCGCGTCCACGCCAACGGGGGTTGGCTCATACTAAGGGGGGTCGCATGGCTGATGCCATCGGACACAACAGCGCGAAGCTCCAGGAATTTATCGACCGGCTCTATGAGCGGGAAACCGAGAAGCGTTCGGTCGCGGTCGATATTCGGGAAATCAAAGGCGAGGCCAAGGATCAGGGCTTCAACGTGATGGCCATCTCGCGGATCGTGGCTGAGAAGCTGAGGGATTCCGACAAGGCCGCGAAGGAAGCGCAGATCGCGGAAGCGGTCGATCAGTACAAGTTGCAGTTGGGACTTGTTTGATCGTGTCCGCCGTCCATGACATTCCATTCGCCTTGCCAGCGACACGCTCGGTCGTGGTTGAACTGGCTGGTGCGCCTGTGCCGAAAGGCCGTCCGAAGTTCGGGCGGGGCAGGGCGTACACCCCCACCAAGACGCGCAATTACGAAACTGATTTGCGCTGGGCCGCCAAGGTGGCGATGCACGGTCGTCCGCCAATTGAAGGCGCGTTGAGGGTGGAAATCCTCGCCGCGTTTCCGATCCCTGGTAGCTGGTCGAAAATGAAGCAGGCGCGGGCGCTGGCCGGGATACTGCGCCCGACTGGAACGCCGGACTATGACAACGTAGCCAAGGCGGCTGGCGATGCGCTGAACAAGATCGTCTGGCGAGACGACGCGCAAATCGTCAACGCGACGGTCATCAAGCGGTACAGCGACAAGCCCCGACTTCGTATCGAGGTTGAAGCCCTGTTCACGGGGGCGCAATGACCCTGAGAGCCGACCAACTCCGCGATCTACTCGCCTTGGGTATTCAAGGTGAGACGTTGCTCGAAGTCGTCACGATTTTCGAGCGTGATGCATCACGTGATGGGCGTGACGGTAAAGCTTTGGCAGCCGAAAGGGCGCGTAACTATAGAGCCCGCCAGCGAAACAAGTCCGGGATGGCCGGACCCGATGTCACACGGGAAACGTCACGCTCGGGACGTGATGCAGAGCGTGATGCGAGCCGTGACGACGCCCTTATACTTTCTTCTTCCTTCCTTGGTTTGGGTAAAGAAGAAACCGAGAAGAAGAAAGATAGGGCGGTAGTTGTGGAAGGGCAGAGACCGAAAAAGCGGTCCATGACGCCCTTGCCGGACGACTGGAAGCCGTCACCGATGCACGTGGTCGCGGCGAACCGCCTGAAGCTTCGCCCTGAGATCGTTGAAAGCAAGGCTGAGGACATGCGCATTTGGGCGCAGTCCAACGATATTCGAAAAGCAAATTGGGACGCGACTTTTCACGGCTTTTTGAGACGGGCTGCAAATGAAACCGGAGGCGTGAATGCAAAACGGTCAGTTCAAGACGCTGCCGCCGATCTCGTCGGACGAATGCGGGAGTTCGACCGACCCCCACCGGGCGGCATACGCAGCGGAGAGGGCGATCGAAGGGGTGACGCCGAAAATCCAGACCTGTACGTCGCGGCGATTGCTGCGGTGATGGCGGATTACCCGGTGGACATCATCAAGCGCGTCACAGACCCGCGCACGGGCATTCCGGGCCGATCCAAGTGGCTTCCTGCGGTCGCGGAGATTCGGGACTTCTGCGAGGCCGAATACGAGCCGGTGCGCAGGCGCCAGGAATACGACCGACGCGCCGAAGAACGGAAGCGCGCGTTACCCCCGCCGGATGATCGAGCCAGCCGGCCGACCGTTGCGGACCTCAAAGCCAAGTACGGCGAGAACTGGGGGATCGAGGCGGGGCCGACACAGAAGCAACGCCGGGAAGGATCGTTGAAGGAAATAGAGGCGGCCAATCGCATTGTTTTTGAGCGGGAGTGTCGCCGCGAAGGCATCGAGCCAAAGGGCGGTGTTTCTCCGTCGCTACTGCGGCTTATCAAGGGGGAAGGCAATGGTGGCTAGAATTACTTGGACTGAAGATCGGATCGATCGGTTACGGGTGCTTTGCGCGGAAAAGCTTTCGTTCCGCGAGATAGCGACCGAATTGGGCGTCAGTCGAAGCGCGGTTATGGGCGCTGCGCATAGGCGAGGGATCATCAAGACCTATCAGCCTGCGGGATCGCATTCGAAGAACCATCCGAAGGTGGCCCGGCGCAAGAAGCCAGCCGTTCAAAACCGGCCGCGCGAGCTTGAGCCGCCGGTATCGCCCATGCGCGCTCACTTCCTCGGCATCTCGTTCATGGGCCTGATGGACAGAGATTGTCGGTACCCGGAAATAATCGACGGCGAAACTTTCTACTGCGGCCAGCCAAAGCAGGAAGGCTCCAGCTACTGCCCTGGATGTCACGCGATTGTCTGGATCAAGCCGGTCAACAAAAGCCGGTTACCGTTTGTTTCGAGGGGGTTTGCAGCATGACGATGATCGAACACGCGACGCCGACACAGCGCGAGATGCACAGACGGTTTATGGAAGGCCGCAGCCGGTTGGGGCAATTCCAAATCCCGAAACCGATTTCGGAGATCGACCTTTCGCGGCGGTCGAAGGGCGTCAAGGGGAAGGACGGCCGGTTGAGAATCGAGATCACCGCGCCGCAGCCAGAGGCAGAGCCAATCGAGGTCAGATATGAGGGGCCGGTAGTGATGCCGAACGGCGGGCCTGTGGTTATTGCGGAAATCATTGAAGCGGTGTGCGGCCTGAGCGGCATTCGGAAGAACGAACTGCTATCCTCACGGCGCACTGCAAATGTGGTCGCCCCGAGACATTTGGCGATCATGCTGGCGAAGCTGCTGACGGACCGGTCTTTCCCCCAGATCGGCCGTCAGTTCGGCGGCAGGGACCATACGACGGTGATGCACGCAGTTCGGAAATATGAACCGGTGGCGGACATTCTCCGTTCGCGGATGCCAGAGGATGCGAGGGTGATCGATTGGACGCTTGAGGCATTCCGGGTTGATTGGGAACTGAAGCAGGCCAAAGCCTGATGGCCCGCCCCCGCAAGAAGAACGTCCAGCGATCCGCCTCAGGCAAAAGCCGGGGAGAGAAAGCTGAAATAGCGCCTGAGGTCTTGGCCGTCCGCATTCGCGAGAACAAGCGGCACGGGCTTGAGCTCGACAGCCCCGGTGACGCCTTGGCTGGCTTTACGCTGGGCGTTCTTTTGCTGAGAAACCGGCAGGACAAGAGCAACCCCGGCAGCATTACCCAGGCTCAATACGACGCGGGGGACAGGTGGGCGTCCATTGTTCGCCGTCACGCCAACATCATGGGCTACGAGCTGAAGCGGGGGGCCGGACAGGTCAAGTCGCCGTCGTTCTCAATGGTTGGTGGGGGAAAGAACACCAGCCCCGAGCCGAGCGACGACAAGATAGCCGAGGCGCGCGATCAGTTCAGGGTCACCTATGACGCGATCATGGCGGTGTGCCGGGATCATGGGATAGCCGTGCGGGACATTCTGTTCGCGGTGTGCGTCGATAACCGGCCAGTGCTGGAGCTTAGCGAGGCGGACTATGGGAATCTGCGGCTTGGATTGAATGCGCTGGTTCGCGCGCTGCGGCTGTGAAAGCGGTGAACAACTTTGCGGGATTGGTTGCAATCGATCAATTTGGTGGCGTAATGGGACATTCATTCTTGCGCCCGCCCGGAGAAATCCGTTGGCGGGTTTTCGCGTTCAGGAGGCTGCGGCCTCAGAAAGGCTACTCCATGGCTGATATCAGCAAGATCGAATATCGCGTTCGCCCGATCACTCGTTACGTTGTGACGCGGTACCACGAAGATGCGGATGGAAAGTCGACTGGCAATTCTCGCCAGTGTGGCGAATACGACAACGAAGAAGTTGCCTATGAGGTTGGTTATGCCTTGGCCAAGGCCGAGCACGACCGTTTGAAGTTCCCCCTTGATGACCCACGGATTGTTTATCCCGAGCGGGTTTTCACAGGCCGGATCGGTTCCGGCGGGGTTCACAGTTCAGGGCCACTCCGAACCGCGGAGCATACCGGCCACTGCGGTTAATCACGGCAGGGATTCACAATGGCAGTTCAGAGTGCACGCAAGGGCCGCAGGTTCAAGGACTACGATTAATGGCGAGAGGCAGAAGGCCCGGCTTCCAGATGTCAGACGAGCATCGGGGTAAAATCCAAAACAGCAATATCCTCAAAGCCCTGATTGAACATGCCGAGGGCTCTCGTGAGATGAGTGCAACACAGGTTAGCGCCGCTCTTGGATTGCTTCGCAAGGTCATGCCTGACCTGTCATCTGCCGAAATCAAGTCGGAATCGACTGTGCGCTATGTCGCACGGGTTCCAGAAAAGAAGCCCACATCGGAATCATGGCAGACATCGCATACGCCGGAGACGATGCGTCACTAGAGGTCGTCTGGGAGGCGCAGACTCGGCAGTCGGCTTTCATCTCGTGCCCCGTATTTGAGGTCTTTTTCGGGGGCGCTCGCGGCGGCGGCAAAACAGATGCAGTTCTGGGCGACTTTCTAGAGCACGCTGACACATACGGCGAACACGCCATCGGGCTTGTCATCCGCCGCCAGCGAACGGAACTAATTGAGACGATAGAGCGGAGCAAACAACTCTACGTCCCGCTTGGTTGGCAATACCATGAGCAGGACAAGATGTGGCGGGCTCCTAACGGGGCTAGATTGCGTTTCGCCTATCTTGAGCGCGATGCCGATGCCGAAGGGTACCAAGGGCACAGCTACACACGAATTTACGTCGAGGAAATCGGTAACTTCCCCTCAGACAAGCCTATCCTGAAGTTGATGGCTACGTTGCGCTCGGGTGCTGGCGTCCCTGTCGGTTTCCGCGCTACTGGCAACCCAGGCGGGCCGGGGCACCAGTGGGTTAAAGCGCGCTACATCGATCCAGCGCCGGAAGGCTGGAAGGTCTTTATCGATCCTGTGAGTGGTCTGGAGCGCGTTTACATCCCGTCGCGGGTTGGCGACAACCGGTTTCTGGGCTCGCAGTACATTCAGCAGCTAAAGGCGTCTGGTTCGGAAAATCTGGTCAAAGCCTGGCTTGGCGGGGATTGGTCAGTAGTCGAGGGCGCCTTCTTCGATTGCTGGGACGCAAGCCGCCATGTAGTGCGCCCGTTCACTATTCCAAAGGAATGGACGCGCTTCAGATCGGGCGACTGGGGATCAGCTAGCCCGTTCTCATTCGGTTGGTGGGCTGTCGTCACCGACAAGTTCAAGACCGCAGAAGGTTTGTGGCTGCCGCGCGGGTGCATGGTTCGGTACCGCGAGTGGTACGGCATGCAGCCCGGCAAACCGAACACCGGCTTAAAGCTCCCGGCCGAAGCTGTCGGGGCTGGTTTGTGGAAGCTGGAAAAGGACGATCCGAAGCTGTCCTACGGAGTTCTTGACCCATCTGCGTTCAAGGAAGACGGCGGGCCCTCGTTGCATGAGCGGATCATGAAGGGTTCGGGCGTCAATAAAGACGGGGCTTACAACATCATTTTCCGTCAAGCCGACAACGCGCGTGTGCCGGGTCGTGGTGCGATGGGCGGGTGGGATCAGATGAGGTCCCGCATGATTGGTGATGCAGACGGGCTGCCTATGATCGTGACGTTCTCGACCTGTGTAGACAGCATTCGGACCATACCGGCGTTGCAGCATGACTCGGACAGGCCGGAAGACCTCGATACAGACATGGAAGACCACGCTGGCGATGACTGGCGATACGCCTGCATGTCGCGACCGTGGGCGCGTGAGATCGTGAAGCCTGCGGAGCGCAAGAACGCTAGCGGGTTCTCCAAGGTCGCAAGAAATGATGCCGGGTCAATGAAGGTTCTCTAATGGCAAAGAACCACGTCGAACCGGAGGACAACGGCCAATATCTCTCGCTCTCCAAACTGAAATCACGCCTTCAGGACTACCACGGCGCTAGCCGTGCCGAGCGGGACGAGGAGCAGAAGTCAGACCGCTATGTTCACGGCGACCAATGGACCGCCGACGAGATTAGCAAGCTTAAGGACCGCAATCAGCCGATTGTCACCGACAACCGCATTCAGCCGAATATTGATGGCGTGGTTGGGGTTGTCGAGAAGCTCAGGCAAGACCCAAAGGCGCACGCCCGCACACCGAAGCATGAACAGGGCGCAGAGATCGCGACCTATGCGCTCAACTATGCTTTGGACCAGAATCGATGGGCAGATGTCACACCGCTGATTGCTCGGGCTGGTGCCGTCAAGGCGGTGGCGGGTATTGAACTCTCGCTAGAGCCGGGGGACTACGGCGACCCTGACGTTAAGATTGATTGGGTCACAAAGGGGTTCTTTTACGACAAGCGATCCGTCCGGGAAGACCTTGCCGACGCCCGATATATGGGCGTTGAAAAGTGGGTTGATCTGGACGTTGCGAAAGAGATGTTCCCCGACTACGCGGACGATCTTGAGGACCTTGGCGCTTCTGGCGACGGGTCGGAGAGTGAGGCGCGGGACGAGGAACGTTCCTGGATACAGGTCAACGAAAAGCGCATCCGTCTTGTAGAGCATTGGTACCTTCGCCGGGGCGAATGGAATTTCTGCTTCTACACGGGGTCAATGAAGCTCCGCGAGGGCGTTTCCCCGTTCAAAGATGAAAAGGGCAAGACGTTCTCCCGTTACGTGATGTTCAGCGCGAACATCGACCACGACGGCGACCGCTACGGGCTAGTGCGCAACCTCATACCGATGCAGGACGAGGTTAACCATCGCCGGTCCAAGGCGCTGCATGCACTGAATACGATCCGCGTCTATATCGAATCCGGTGCGGTAGCCGATCCAAAAAAGTTGCAGGCACAGATTAACCGCAACGACGGTCTGATTATCGTTCCGCCTGGTGCCAAGGTGGATGAGAAGTCCAACGCGGAGCAGGCGCGCGGCAATCTGGAGATGCTTCAGGAGGCGAAGCAAGCGCTAGAGACGGCGGGTCTGAGCCCGCAGTTGCTTGGCGAGGCGGGCAGTGACCAATCGGGCCGCGCCATTGCGCTTTTGCAGCAGGCGGCGCTTGCCCAGCTTGGCCCGTTCATCATCAACTGGCGCGGCTGGAAAATGCGCGTGTATCGCGCCGTCTGGCACATGATCAAACAGAACTGGGTGTCCGAACGCTGGATCAGGGTTACTGACGACGAGGGTATGGCGCAGTTTCTCCCGGTCAACCAGCCCATGATGGACGAATACGGCCAGCCTCGATTGCGGCCGGATGGGCGGCCAGTACTGCAAAATCCGCTCGGGTCGCTGGACGTGGATATTATCATCGACGAAGGCCCCGATACCGTTACGCAGATGCAGGACGTTTATCAGGCACTGTCGAATATCCCCGGCGTGCCGCCTCAGGTGATTATTGAAACTGCAAATCTGCCCCACAGCATCAAGAAGAAGATCATGGGGATTCTGGAGCAGGCGTCGAAGCAGCCGAGCCCCGAAGTGGCTGCGGGTCAGGCCAAGCTACAGCTTGCGCAGCAAGAAGCCCAGATGAGTGCCCAGCTTAAGCAGGCCGAGTTCCAGCAGGAAACGCAGCGGGAGCAGCAGAAGCAGGCTTTGGCCCGTGAAATTGCGCAAATGGAAATGCAGAGCCGCGCTGAGCAGGCTGCATTCGATCGGGCGCAGGCAGCAGAGCAGGCGGCCTTTGAACGGCAATTGGCGCGCGAGAAAGCGGCCGATGAAATCGAGATCATGAAACAGAAGGCCCAAGCTGCTGCGCAGACGCAGCACGAGGCCGCAATAATTCGGGCGAAGCAGCCGCAACCGGCGGCACAACATTAGGAGTCGATACAATGGCTAAACTTATCTGGCTTGGTGAACCTGACGAGCAGGGCGAAGGCCCGCGCAAAAACACATGGAACGGCTACACGTTCATGCGGGGCGAAGCCGTCGAGATTGACGACAAGCACATGATCGCCAAGGCCAAAAACAACCCGTTCTATTCTGTTGATGGCAAGGTCTATACCCCAGACGGGGCTGAGCCAAAGATCGCCGGTCCTGTCGTCAAGGACGCGACTGAGTTCAGCGGCATGAAGGTTGCCGAGCTTCGCGAGATCGCCGCAGAACGCGGGGTCGATGTCGAAGGCATGAATAAGGCGGAAATCGTGGACGCTCTGCTGAACGAGCCCGCTATCACCGCCTAGGTTCTACTTGCGTAGCTGTCGCCGGGCATAACGGGCGAATAGGCGTCGTCGGCCTTAACGGACGTTCTGTGATCCTGACACATCAACAGGAATCGTCGCCGGATTAGCGGGCGTATGTGACCTTTCACAATAACAGGAAAACCATGGCTCAATCGCTGGACTCTGTCCTGGCGGACGTTGACGCGTCTGACGAGGAAATTGCGAACACCCAACCCGTAGAGCAGGAAACCCCGCTCTCGATTAAGAATGATCCGCCAGAAGAGGCGGGTCAGGGCGATGATGACGACCAAGGGCCTGATGCCATTGGCGCGCTTCATGCCGAGCGAAACCGGGTAAGGCGGAAGTACACCGACACGGTTGCCGACTTTGAGCGGAAACTGGCTGAGACGAACACCGGCTTCGAAAAGAAGCTGGCCGAAACTCTTGCCCAGAACGATCAGAGGTGGGAACAGCGGTTCAACCAGTTCGCGCAGACAATCCAGCCAAGACAGGAACCTAAGCCGAAACCCGAGCGTCCCGACCTATATGAAGACGGCGTTGGCTTCGTACAGCACGGCGTGCGCGAGGAGGTCGAGCCCTTAAAGAGCGAGTTTGCCCAGTTCCGGGAGCATGTATCCCGACGCGATGCAATCCGCGATCACGGGGAAGAAAAGGTTCAAGCCGCGTTCTCTGCCCTTCACCAAGCCGGTCTATCCGGCAGTCGCGAAGCGCAGGAAACGATAGCGCGCGTGAAGCAATCGATGGACCCATACGGGGACATGGTTACGTGGCATCAGCGCACATCGGTCCTGTCTGAGTTTGGTTCAAATCCAGAGGCGGCAATCCAGAAACGGCTAGAGGCCGCGCTGGAAGACCCCGCACACCTCGCCAAAGCCGCTGAAAAGCTCGGTGTAAGGCCGAAGCCCCAGCCGCAAGGCGATACGCAGCCCCTTCCGTCACTGAACCGCGCCACTGCCGCAGCAGGCAATGACGACGACGAGGAAGACGCGAGGGAAGTCTTCAACACAGCTTTGCGGAGCGGCGTAAGGCGCTAGCTCCCCTAGAAAGGATACACGGCCATGGCCGTCACCACGACTCAAACCAACAACCGCGGCATTAAGTTCCGCAACAACATCATCCGCGAAATGGTTCGCGGCACGATGTACTCCCCCTATATGGGCGACGATGGCGAAGCTGTCATTCGCTCGTTCTATGAGCAGGGCAAGTACGGCGGCGATCAGATCAACGTCCCGCTCATCACCGCCCTTCGCGGTTCTGGCAAGGGTTCTGGCACCCTGACCGGCAACGAAGAGAAGATGGGCAACTACGGCTGGCGCCTGTTCATCGACTGGGCGCGTAATGCCGTGACCGCCACTAAGGCGGAAATCAAGAAGGCGTCGTTTGACCTGTTCGGTCAGGCTCAGCCCTCGCTCGCCAAGTGGGGTAAGACGAAGCAGCGTGACGACATCACGAAGGGCTTGCTTGCCATTCCGCTGGAAAGCGCTCCGGCCGGTCTCGGCTCGGATGACGGTCAGACCGTCAATGGTGTGATCTTCGCGGACGCGACCGCTGGCCAGCGCAACACCTGGAATCAGAACAACGTGGACCGGGTTCTGTACGGCTCCGCCGTGTCGAACTACAACGCCACGTTCCTGACCGCGCTGGCGAACGTGGACAACACCTCCGACAAACTGTCGGCGGCTGTCATTCGCCTTCTGAAGGTGCGCGCTGAAAAGGCGGTTCCGGTTATTGAGCCGCTGATGACGGACGACGGTTACGACCGTTGGGTGCTGTTTGTCGGGTCGAATGCCTTCCGCGATGCGGAAGCGGACGCCGATATCAAGGCAGCGAACAAGGATGCCCGCCCCCGTGAAGGCACCATGTGGAAGAAGAACCCGATCTTCAACACGGGCGATCTTCTGTATGCGGGCGTCATCATCCGCAAGGTGCCCGAGCTTGACGGCCTGCTGACGTTCAGCAACGGCTCGATCAACTGCGCGCCCGTCTTCCTGTGCGGCGCTAACGCCGTTGGCGTGGTGTGGGGTCAGCTCCCCGAGCCGACCAAGCTCGACGATACCGACTACCAGTTCAAGAAGGGTGTCGGCATCGAAATGGCCTACGGCGTGGGCAAGATCGCCTACAAGACCGAGGCCGGGCTTCTGAAGGATTGGGGCGTTGTGACCGGCTGGGTCGCTTCGGTCGATGACGCCTGATCGGTGACAACAGGGGAGGCTTAATCGCCTCCCCCATTTTCTTTCCCAATCTCAATCGGAGGCCATCATGGCTACTCTCACTGCCGCTCGCGCGGCTTCGGCGTTCCCTGTGTTTTCCCCGCCGCACGGTAGCGGCATTGTCTGTACCGCTTGGGGCAAATACACCCTCGCGGCAAACCCGACCGCCGCTGACATTATCGAGTTCTGCAAGGTGCCTGCCGGTGCCACTGTTCTCGGTGGTTGGCTGATGGGCCCAGACATCGATACTGGTACCGAAGCGTTCGACATGGATATCGGCTGGGCCGCGACCGCCGATGAAATTGCTGCCCCGGATGGGTTCGGCAATTTCGGCGTCCTGTCTGGTGATGTCATCACTGAGCTTGTCCCGGTGGCTGGCATCTATCGCCCGTTGCAGGGCGTTCTTCTGACTGCTGGTCCGAAGAACTTCACTGCCCAGGCGACCCTGATCGGCACCGTCAATGTTGCAGCCAACGCTGGCGGCACTGGCGTGCTGACGCTGTGCGCCTTCTACACCGTCCCGTAAGCCCTGCCGGGCGGCCGAAATGCCGCCCGGTTCTCCTCTGAGGGGACGATATGGCCGACTTCAAGACGCTAGCCGAACTCAAGGCTGAAGCATTCGGCATTCTGACCGGGCTTGACCCGTCTCAGGTTGCCGATGCCGAGGAAATGGATTCGATTGGCGTTTATGTCGGGCCGTTGCTGGCTCAGCTCGCCGCCGATGAGATTGTTTACATCACGGACGAGGACGAAATCCCGAACGAGTATTTTCTGCCCATTACAAGGCTGCTGGCGAATGTCGCAGGCCCGCGCTTTGGCTCTCCGATGAACGCAGACGCCAAGATGATGGACGAGGCAACGTTGCGCCGTCTCACGGCCTCTAAAGCGACTTACGAGCCGATGAGAACGGAATATTACTGATGGTTGCCATTCCGCTTCCGGTCAGCACCTTCCCCGGTGAAAGACCGCAGGAGGGCGCAGGCAGGCTCATCAACACGTATGCAGAACCGCTGGGCGAGAACGGCCGGGCATCGGCTGTGCGCCACCGGGTGCCAGGTCTTGCGCCCTTTGGAACGTCGTCTGAAGCCACGTTTCGCGGTGCGCTGGAAATAGGATCGACGCTCTATACGGCCTTTGACGGTGAGGTGGTCAAGTTCACCTCTGCCGGTGGCGCTGCGGCGGCTGTAGACCAGTTGTCCGGGACTGACCGGGTGTTCTGGGCGAAGAACAACAAGCGTCCGACTGCTGACGTTTTGATCGTGTGCGGCGCTGGCACGTTCAAGATGGTGTCGGACGTGATTAGCGATCTTGCGGACGCTGATTTGCCGTCTGCCGTCGATATTTGCTTCTTGGACGGGTATTTCTTTTTCGGCATTGCGGACGGGCGGATATTCGCTTCTGGCCTCAATGCCATCACGGTAGGGGCCAACGACTTCGCCACGGCTGAAGCCAAGTCGGACACGCTCTATCGGGTGATCCCCTGGAATGGCCAGCTAATCGCCTGTAGCTCACGTTCCATTGAGGTTTGGTCGGGCTCCCCGCCTAACTTGACAGGTTTCCCGTTCAATCGTGTTGCGGTGATCCAGCGCGGTCTAATCGGCAATCTCGCCATCTCCGGTTATGAGGACGGGTTCGGCAAGGGCCTGCTGTTTGTCGGCGATGACAACGCGGTGCATCAACTCAATGGCTATACGCCGGAAAAGGTTTCACCGCCTGATCTGGACCGGCTCATTGAAGCGGTCGCAGATAAAAGCACGCTTTCGGCTTCGGTTTACATTTCTGGTGGCCATCCAAAGTGGGTGCTTTCGTGCGCCGCTTGGACATGGGAGTTCGATCTAAACACCCAGAAATGGAACGAGCGCAGGAGCTATCTTTCCTCCCGCTGGCGCGGGACCATCTCGTTTAACGCCTTCGACAAGTGGCTGTGCGGCGATACCGCGAGCGGGGACATTCTGCATATCGACCGCAACACGCACACCGAAAACGGTGCACCGCTGGTCGCGGAAGTCTGGTCCGCTCCGGTTCACAAGTTTCCCAATCGCGTGCGGTGCCCAAGGGCGGATTTCGATTTCTCGCCCGGCGTTGGCATTGCAACCGGAATTGATCCGAACGAGACCGCGCCGAAGGTTGAAATCGATTACAGCGACGACGGCGGTTATTCGTTTTCGACGCCAAGGGTCAGAGAGCTTGGGCGGCAGGGCAAGCCCAAGACGCGCATTACCGTGACGCTGAACGGGACGACGGGCGCACAAGGCCGTATCTGGCGCGTTCGCATGTCAGACCCGCGACACTTCGGACTGATGGCGGCGGATATGTACGCCGAACTCAAGGTCAACTGATGGCAATCCTGCGTCCGATCCCTCATCCCAGTGTTGCGTTTGTGGACGGGGAAGGGCGCATCACGCCGCCTTGGTACGAATACTTCAAAAGCCGGGAGCGCATCGGCTTCGCCAACCTGTCTGACGTGTCCGCGACCGCACCGACGAACGGTCAGGTTCCTGTTTACAGCACGTCCACCGGCAAATATGAGCCTGGAGCAAACTAATGGGTATTTTCGATAGCCTGACCGGCAAGCCTGCTGCGCGGGCTGCCGAGCAAAACCGCGACCGGTTGAGCGGGCTGCGCACCGAGGGGCTTGGCTACCTCGACAGGGGTACTGATTTCGCGATCAAGTCGCTGGAAGGCGCGAAGTCGGCTTTTGACCCGCTGACCAGCCTTGCCGGGAAATACGGGCAGGGCTCAGACCTCTACATGGATAGCCTCGGCATTAACGGGGCGGGCGGCAATGAACGCGCTGTCAGTGCGTTTCAGGCTGGGCCGGGTTACGACTTCGCGGTCAACCAATCGCTTGACGCGCTGGACCGGCGCGCGGCGTCCCGTGGCATGTTGGCGAGCGGAAACACCACGCTCGATACGCTCGGCACTGTGACGGGGCTTGCCAATCAGGAATACGGGAATTGGCAAAACAGGCTCGGCGGCTTCATGGCGCCTGAGCTTGCGGCGACTGGCGCGGTTGCCGGTGGTTTGGCCGGGTTGGAGGCTGGTAAAGCACCGATCTACACGAATGATGCAACGCAGCGGGTTAACCTCGCATCGAATGTCACGAACGGGCTCAATTCGCAGACGACGCAACAGGCGAACGCGCAGATGCAGGCGAGCGGGAACATGCTCAATCTCGGCATGGACCTCGCGAAAATGGTTGCGAGCGGCGGCACGTCGATGCTCGGCGGGGGCGGCTCAACCGGCGCAAAGACGTTCAATCTTGGCGGCTCGTCTGGCGCGATCTACTAGGGGCAACACATGGTACAATTGACCGTTCCCCGGCTTGACTTCAGCAAGCTTTCGGAACTGCCGGACGTATATCGTCAGAGCCGTGATGACTCGGCGAATAGGCAGACGCTTGCGAGCTTGGGTCAGGCCGTGCAGGGCGGACAGGTCGATTACACAAAGATTGCCGGGCAGGCATTCACGACGGGCAATGCGCAGCTCGGCATGTCGTTGCTGCAACTGGGTGAGCAGCAGCAACAGCGAAAGCGGCAGTCGGAAGCAGCATCGGATGCTTACAAGGGCTTCGCGCCGATGTTCGGCGGTCAGGCTCCGCAGGCTCCTGTTGCTCCGCAGTCCAGCGGGCCGTCAAACGCCGGTCCTTATGCCAACGCCATTTCCTCGATTGAGAGCGGTGGGCGCTATGATGCGACCGGCCCAGTTACTCGCACAGGCGACCGCGCCTATGGCAAGTATCAGGTCATGGGCGCGAACATCGGGCCGTGGACCCAAGAAGTTCTTGGGCGGCCCATGACGCCTGAGGAATTCATCGCAAACCCGCAGGCACAGGACGCGGTGTTTAAGGCCAAGTTCGGGGCCTATGCTCAAAAGCACGGGCCTGAGGGCGCGGCGCGGGCTTGGTTTGCCGGTGAAGGCGGGATGAACGATCCCAACCGGAAGGACATTCTCGGCACTACCGTTTCGGCCTACGCCGACAAGTTCAACCGTGCCGCGCCGCAAGGTGTGCAGGTCGCGTCGGCGGGCGGAATGCCCACGCCTGACACGGCCGCGCCTCAGGGGCCGCCCCCTCAGCAAGTTGCACAGGCCCCACAGCAGCCCCCGATGGGTGGCCCGACGATCAACGGCGTTCCGATTGCGCAGGCCGTGCCGCAGGCCATGCGCGTTATGATGAACCCGGACGCGCCAGCCGGTGCGAAGGAAATGGCCAAGCTTGTCTTGAGCAAGGCCATTGAGTCCAACCCGGAGATTGCGAAGCTTGAGGCGTTCCGGCGCGACCCTGCGCTGATGCAGATTGCGATCAATCTTAAGAAGGCTGGCGCAACGAACGTAAACGTGGACCAAAAGGGCGAATCTAAATTCGAGGAGGAGTTTGGCAAGAAGCAGGCTGACCGCTGGAACGGCTATATGGTCAATGCCGATGCTGCTCGCAGGAAGATGGTGGACGTTAACACCATGCGGGAAATCTCGACCCGTCTAGGCAATCAAGGTGCGGCGGCCGGAATAAAGGAAGCTATCGGTCCCTATGCGGACGCGCTCGGCATTAACGTAGACGGCCTATCGGACATTCAAGCTTACACACAGGTGATCCAGCGTCTTGCGCCGCAGCAGCGTGCGCCGGGGTCTGGCAGCACGTCGGACATCGAATTTAAGGGATTCATCAAGTCGCTGCCGGGCCTAAGCCAGAACCCGGTCGCCCGTGAAATCGGTTTAAACACAATGGAAGCCCTCGCAAGGGACGACATTGCACGCGGGGATATTGCTTCAAAGCTTGCTACCGGCGAGATAAAGCGCGACCAAGCCGAGAGGGAATTGCGACAACTGCCAGACCCCATGAAGGGGTTTGTTGAATGGCGCAAGGCTAATCCGCAACTGTATGGGCAGGCCCTTAAGGGCGGGGCAGAGGCACCGCCGCCTCAGAGCCCCCCGCGCCAGTCGGCTCCTAAGCCTGACCAGCCGCAGCCGGGGGCTATTGAACAAGGCCACCGCTTCAAAGGCGGCGATCCGTCGAAGCAAGAGAATTGGGAGCCCGTTCGCTGATGGCCGGGCCATGGGAGAATTACGCCAGTCGCGATCGCGCGCCGCTGCAAATTACAGTGCGCCCGCAAGGCCAGCAGAGCGCGCAGCCATCAGGCGATGGGCCGTGGTCACGTTATGCTCGGCACCCCCCCCCCGAAATCGGCGTGGCCGAGGATGTCGCGAAGTCTGCCGGTAGCGGTCTTGTGAAGGGCGCAATTGGCCTTGCGGGTATGCCAGGCGATGTTGCTGAGTACGGTGCGCGCGGCATCAATGCAGCAACGCAGTTTGTTGGTGGGAAGCTTGGCCTTGACGTTGCGCCGCGAGAATCCCGCGAACCCAGTTACGGGCAGGCGGATATTAGGACAGCCGTTGAGGGCGTCATTGGCAAGCTTTACGAACCGCAGACGACGGCTGGAAAATACGCCCAGACCATTGGTGAGTTCGCGCCGGGTGCCTTGATCGGCCCCGGTGGCGTTGCTGCCCGTGCGGCATCTGTGGTTGTCCCTGCGGTCGCTAGCGAAGCTGCCGGGCAATTGACTGAGGGCACGGCATGGGAAGGCCCGGCGCGGCTCGGCACGGCCCTTGTGGGCGGCGTTGGGGTTGGACTGGCGTCCCGTCCTTCCACTGCCTCCCGCGCAATCCGTGAGGCTATGCCGGAAGGCGTCACGCCGCAGATGGTGGACGACGCTGCGCGGCTGATGGACGACGCTGCGCAGCAGGGCATTACGCTGGCGTGGCCTGAGGCATTGAGCCAAGTCGCAGGCAGGCCAGTTCTGACGAATGCGATGCGCCATTTGGAGGCTGCACCGCAGACCGAAGGACGGATGGCCCAGTTCTTCGGGGATCGCCCTCGTCAAGTCGAGGGTGCCGCGCGTCCGCAGTTCGATAACATTGCGCCGGTCAATCGTGCGCCGTCCAATATCGGACAGGAAGTGTCGCGCGCATCTCGGGAGGCAATCGATAACACACCTGAAGGTGTTGCGTTAAGTGAGGCTGTCTGGCGGGCTGGGCCTAGGGTTTCCCCAGGTGACGCAGGGGCTGTAATCCAGCCCGAACTACGTAGAGTTTATGAACGCAGGGAGGGCATGAGGAGCGCTCTTGCGGACGCCGATTACACAGCGGCCCGTAATGCGCCCGCGACTATTCCGACAAATGGCGGGTATCGGGTGGCGGATGTAACAAAAACTTATCTGGACCGGCCAGATATTCCGATCTTGCTCGACCAAGGGAAAAGGAACGCGGCGCGGGTCAAATGGCTTGATGACAACAGTGCAACCCAAAAGGTCCCTATACTCGGGGAGCGCCCAACCCAATTCGCTCAGGTCGATGCAGCGCCCGTCCTCGCTGGGATTGATGATGCATTACAGAGCGCAAAGGGATCGGTCCGGCAGGCGCTACAAGCGGCGCGCGGAGCCCTATTAAGGGCTGACGGTGAAATAGATTCGACGGTTCAAGGGCTACATAATTCTAGGAAGGCCATCACCGATCTTATAGATCAGGCGAAGAGAGCTGGCGCAAATAATGCCGTCAAAGAACTTGAAGGGACACTTTCATATCTTGATGATGCGCTAGAGCGCGTGCCTGCGTATGGTCAGGCACGCCGCTCGTTTAAGGCTGCAAGTGAACCTCTTTCGCCGTTTGATGCGAATAGGGCTCCCGGTCGTATTATCGAGCAAGACCAGTACGGCCAACGGCTGATAATGCCTCCTGAGGATGTGCCAGGCGCGATCCAGCGGGGGGGCGCATCAGCGGGGCGTGATTTCAACCGAGTAGCATCCCCCGCCGCGCGGGAGTCATTCGAAGCGCATATTACGACGCAGGTGCTTGATTCTGCAAAAGGGGCCGGTGTCGAAATGTCGGCAGGGGCCATTAGGAGTGCTATCCGACAGAATGAAGATTTGTTGCGTGAATTTCCAGGCGTCCGTTCGCGCCTGGAAAGCATCGCGGCCTCAAGAGACGCACTTGACGGTATATTGGCGGGGCCTCTTGGAAAGATCGCAAAAAGAGACACGACGACAAAGGCAGCCATAAACGCTCTGTTCCCGGCCAACCCTCTGGCCAACAGCGCAGACGAAATTGCAACAACCGTTAGCGCGCTCGCAGTCCGCAACCCGCGCGCGGCGCGTGATCTAGTCCGCGCGCATGTCGAGACGACGTTTAACGAAGCGGCACAGTGGTTGCAGACCGGAGCCAATCAGGCTGGCGGGGCCAAGTTTAGGACGGCGCTGGTTGGCAACTCGCAACAGGCGGCCAATCTGGAAGCAGCGGTTCGGGCGCTGCCGAACGGCAATCAAATCTGGCCGGGCTTTAATCGGTTTCTTGACGTGCTTGAAGCCACCGGGACCCGTCAGGGCGTTGGTAGCCGCACGGCCTACAATGCCGAGATACTTAAGAACGCGGCAGCGAGCGGGATGGTGGGTGAGGCGGCGAAGGGCGCGGCCAATCCCCTTAGGGCCTTCCAGTTCTTGGCTGACCGCTATGAGCGGTACCGGCTCGGCAGCAACATGAACGAACTGGCTGAAATTCTAACCAACCCTCGTTCGGTCAATCAGCTTCGCGCTATCGCCCGAATGCCCGTTGGTTCTGGACAGGCTCAGGCGGTCACTTTGCGCTTGCTCACTCAGGCGAGTGCGTCTCGCTGACCACCACATGAACAGCCGGGCAAGTAGCCCTGTTGAAAGCCACGAAACGAAAATGGCCACTGCGTAAGGCGCAAGGCCAAGGTCCGCGTGGTTCGCCCATGTGTCGGACCAAATGAAGAAGCCGACAGCGACGGCGATCTGAAACGAGTACCAAGCAAGTTGCGTTTTCATCTGTCTATCCAACCCGCCCTTTGTGGCGGGTTTTTCTTTGGGGTTAACGCATGGCCGGATTCTGGCATCTCTCTCATCACCAGCTTCGCGACCTCAACGGCGCGGTCTATGCCGGGGCCAAGGCGTATTTCTTTGAAGCCGACACGCTGGCCTCAATCATAGTCTACCAAGATTACGGCCTAGGAACACCCCACCCGAACCCGGTAGAGGCCAATTCCGCAGGCATTTTCCCCCCGGTTTTCTTCGATGAGGTAGACGGTTTCTACCGCCAGCGTCTGACGACCTCAGGCGGCGTCATTATTCCCGGAACGGACGTTGGCACCCTGCCGATTATCGGGCCGGGCGTGGGCGGCGGCGGCGCGGAAGTCCCGGTTGATGAAAACGCGCTGCTGAAGGTCGGTGACCTGTTCTGGCAGCCCATGTCCGGCTCTCGCGCTGGATTTGTGCGGGCGAACAATCGCTCGATTGGCTCGGCCACGTCGGGCGCGACGGAACGTGCGAACGCCGACTGCGAGCAACTGTTTCTCGAATACCACGGGCGGTTCTCTGACACGATCTGCCCGGTGAGCGGCGGGCGTGGTGTTTCAGCGGCGGCGGACTGGGCCGCGAACAAACAGCTTCAATTGCTCGACATGCGCTTCCGCGATCCGCGCGGCCTTGACGACATGGGCAACACGGCGGCGGGGCGGTCTACCGGCGTGCCGTTCACGGTTGGCGGCAGTACAACGCCCGGCGCGCAATGCGGCGAGGCGGTGCATCAGCTTTTAGCGGCATCATTGCCGGTCATTACGCCGACTACGGCCAGCATTACGCAGCCTGCATTCCTTTACGAAAGGGCCAGCGTCGGGTCGACGACGCCCGCCGGGACGGGTGGGGCAACCGCCGCCGCTCTCCTTGCCTCCACGTCCACCGCCGTATCCCAGACGCAGAACGTAGCCGTGACTATGAATTCCTTCGGCAGCAACGGCTCTCATAACACAACGGGGCTTTGTATGCTCGGCACCTGGTACATAAAGCTTTAATGCCATGCTGACAGGCATGCTCTCCCCCGTCTCGAATCGCGCGGACTGGATCGAAGCCTACGGGCTTTATGACATCGAGACGGACGAACCGTTCGATGTAGCAGACGCAACCGAAATCACAGTGTCTATCCGGCGCAAGGAAGGCGGCTCACCGCTGCTTACCGCAACGCTTGGCGGCGGCTCAATCGTGCATGTCGAAACGGGTGTGTTTCAGTGGACGTTCACTGAGGCGCAAATGCGGACGCTGTGTGCAGGCACGTATTCAATCGGCTGCACCATCGACAAAGACGACATCGTTTCTCAGCTTTTGATCGGCTTTCTGCCGATTGTTGACGGAATCGTATCATGACACTCAGATCTACGTCGCGCCCGTCGATCCGGGGCAAGGTTCTCGCGCGCCTGCCTGCCACGCTACAGGGTGACGGCGGCATCGCGGTTGAAAAGGAAAATGGGACGTGGACCATTGCGCCGGACTGGCTGCAACTCGCACTGGAGGAAACTGTTGCAAACCCCGCAGAACGCCAACTTTGGACCTTAAACCCTACTACGGGAGTTTACACGCGGCTTACTGTTCAATTCTTGATCGATGAGCTGCCGCCGGGCGAAACGGGGGCGGCGGGTGACGATGGCTCTCTCATCTTTGTGCAGAACAGCGCGCCAGCAACTTCGGAGCCTGAGGGATCGCTGTGGATCGACGCTGATAGTACTGACCTCGATCTGTACCAACTTGTCAGTGCGGTTTGGACCGATACCGGCGCAAACGTAAAAGGGGCAACGGGCGCAACCGGTGCAACAGGTCCGGCGGGTGCCGATGGCGCTGGCGGCGATATGTTCAAGGCGGACAATCTGTCAGGTCTGGCCGACAATCCGACCGCCTTGGGCAACATCGGTGCGGCAGGGGTAGCGCTCTCCAACCAGTTCACCAAGCCGCAAGGCTACGCCGAATCCGCCCTCACCTACACGTCGGGCGGCACGACTCCATGGGACGTTGACGCGGCTCCTCTTGCCACTCTTGCAGCGGCTACCGGCAATACGACTATGGGCGCACCGAGTAACGTGGTGGCCGGGCGGGTCTACTCCATTCGCATCGTGCAGGATTCGACGCCCCGAACCATCGCATGGAACG
>LNFM01023367.1_pt1 | contig 21633 bp, 20 predicted proteins | sample 596031 | NCBI WGS metagenome assembly LNFM01 (sample SAMN04254537, study PRJNA301005) | activated carbon metagenome | isolation source: dual media filters at the Ann Arbor, Michigan drinking water treatment plant | place: USA: Ann Arbor
GTGTAACGATAAAGCCGGAACCCATCATTGTTGTATTAAGTTCTTTACTTAATGTTTCTGTTCCCTTCATCATATATTTATCTATGCCTGCACAGAAAGAGCGGATATAAATATTCCAGAAAAGGTCTGTATTAAATTTTCCCTCATCTTCAAGTTGTTGTTTTACCTGCAGCGCCAATGCCTCCAATGCCGGTGTATCAAACTCCGGCTTAATAGCACTAACAGTTCCTTTAAAAGTCGCCTGTATCATTACTGTTCCGGGCTTATTCCGTTCGGCGATCTGCACCGGTGTCATCTTAGTTTGCTGCGCAAAAAATGTAAGAGGTAAAAAGAGAGATAAGAATAATAAAATCTTCTTCATGTCAGTCAGGTTTATGGTTCTACTAAAGATAGTTTACCTATACAAGATTTTAGTGGTGTACCAGTAGCAATTTTGTTCCCCGCTGTGAAAGAGTTATTTGGACAAAGGCACTACAAACATGGAGAAACTAAAAAGGTTGGAATTGCCTCTCGAACTTTTTCTCTTGGTGGGAAATTTTTAAAACTGTTGAAATCTTTCTATGCAGGCTTTTTCCAACATCTCCCTGTCATCAGGATGAGCAATATCAATTAATGATTTGGCTCTTTGTCGCAGGTTTTTTCCAAACAAATAAGCCATTCCATATTCAGTAACTACATAATGAATATGTCCACGGGTAGTTACCACACCGGCACCGGGTTTTAAAAATGGTACAATCCGGTTAATGCCTTTTGCAGTACGACTCGTTAACGCAATGATCGGTTTGCCTCCTTTGCTTAATGCTGCACCCCGCATAAAATCCATTTGCCCGCCGATGCCACTATACTGTAAGGAACCAATGGAGTCTGCACAAACCTGCCCGGTAATATCGACTTCAATAGCACTGTTGATAGCAACCACTTTTGGGTTACGGCGGATAACATGCGGATCGTTTACGTAATCAATATCTAAAAAAACAAAAGCAGGATTATCATCCACATAATCATACAATCTTCGGGTACCAATAGCAAAACCGGTAACTGTTTTATTCGGGTGAATGGTCTTTTGCGAATTATTGATGATGTCATTATCAAACAAATCAATAATGCCATCGCTGCACATTTCGGTATGCACACCTAAATTTCTATGGTGGTGCAATGATTTCATCACCGCATCAGGAATAGTACCAATGCCCATTTGCAGGGTGCTGCCATCTTCAATGAGTCCGGCAATTATTTTTCCGATCGTCAATTCCTTCTCTCCCACTTTTGCACCATAGTCAACTTCCGGTAATTCTTCCTGGTGATACACCATGGAATTAAATCTGGAAGTATGAATAAGACTATCCCCATGTGTGCGGGGCACTCTTGGATTTACCTGCGCAATAATATGCCGGGCGGTATTAACGGCACTGCGGGCAATATCCACCGATACGCCTAAGGAGCAATAACCATGAGCATCCGGGGGAGAAACCTGTACCAATGCAACATCTAGCTTTAATTCGTTGCGGAACAGATCAGGAATATCACTTAAAAAAACAGGAATAAAATCAGCCCGGCCTTCATTCACAGCTTTGCGTACCGAGCCGGATACAAACATGCAATTGATATGAAATGAATTGGCATATTGTGGTTTATCCAATTCTATATCTCCCTGCACAGTTATAAAAGTCAACTCCACATCTTGCAGCCGGGGAGCCTGTTTACCTAACTCCCGTAATAGATACAGTGGTGTTTGTGCACTTCCCTGTACAAAAACCCTGTTACCAGATTGTATAACAGATAATACCTCTTCAGCAGTTTTGTAAGTGAAAGGTAATTTCATGCGGCAAAATTATTGCTAATAAAACTATTGCAACTGACAAGGATTATAAACAAATTTGAGAAGAATCAGTAAGATTAACGGGATACCAACCAGTCAATTGCCAGCTCATAGCCTTTCAACCCTAAACCAACAATGCTGCCTGCAACTTTTGCACTGAGGTAAGAAAACTTTCTAAAATCTTCCCGTGCATGTACATTGGAAATATGTACTTCAATTACAGGAGTTTTAATAGCAGCCACCGTATCACCAATGGCAATAGAGGTATGCGTATAGGCACCAGCATTCAATACAATACCATCATAATCGAACCCTACCCGCTGTAGTTCATTCACTATTTCACCTTCTACATTACTTTGAAAGTAGTTAATGTCGATTGTAGCGTACTTCTTTTTAAGCGCTGTTAAAAACTCTTCAAAAGAAGTGCTGCCGTAAATGCCCGGTTCTCTTTTGCCGAGAAGGTTCAGGTTGGGGCCGTTGATGATGGCGATCTTCATACCCCGAATATAAAAGAAAAAATCTCGCAAACCTGCCTGTCGGCAGACAGGGACGCAAAAGAGCAAAGAATACAACTACGATCTTGAGTTTTGCGGCTTAGCGTATTTGCGAGAAAAAAATTGTGGCTATTGTTTAATACACCCAAACAATCGGCACTGTTCTCACCAATATATTATCGTGGAAGAAATTTATTTTTTTAATGCCCTGGTTCTTTGCCACTGTTGCCAGTGATAATGGCCCGTTACCTTGTTTTGCTGCACCGGCCTTCCTTACGGAAAAGTACACATTCATCTCATCGCCTTTCGTTAAGATCGTTTTGAATTTTAACCGATAGGAATAATTAAGCGTTTCTACTTTTCCGGCAATTACTAGCTCTGCATTAAAATCCGGACGGGCTACTTTGTCTGTCTCCGCAATAAATGTTCTGTCAAATCCTTCACCAGTAGTTATAACCCAAAGGTTAAAATCACTCAGGTCAATGTCTTTGTGTTTAAGTTGGTAACCGTACAGTTCTTTTACATTTTCTGCAATGTGGTCATTGTAACTGTTGGTTGTAAAAGCTGTAAGAAATCCGGCCAGCAGTACAATGATTGTAATCTTTTTCATTTCCGATCTGGTTTAATACCACAAAGGAACTGCTGTTATTTGTCAATAGAAAGATGAGAATGTATCAACTGCTATATAGCGGTATGAATTGTAGAAAAAGAATATAACTAACAACAGTTAGTGAAACATCTGTTAACAGAGAAGTAGTAATTAGTTCTTCTGCTCTTTTATCAACGCAATAAACTCATCAAACAAATAGCGGCTATCATGCGGGCCCGGCGTAGCTTCTGGGTGATACTGCACCGAGAAAGCTGGTTTGCCTTTTACCCGAATGCCTTCAATAGATTGATCATTCAAATTGACATGAGTGATTTCAATATGCCCTGCTTTTTTTACAGCTTCGGGGTCAACACCAAAACCATGATTTTGTGTAGTGATCTCTGAACGACCAGAAATAATATTTTTAACCGGGTGGTTCAACCCTCTATGACCATGGTGCATTTTAAAAGTAGGAATATCATTCGCCAATGCCAGCAACTGGTGACCCAAACAAATTCCAAATACCGGTTTCTCTTCTTTCAATATTTGTTTGAGTGTAGCCACTGCATAATCCATTGGTGCAGGATCACCGGGACCGTTGGAAATAAAATATCCGTGCGGTTGAAATTTTTTTACTTCTTCCAACGCTGTTTTTGCAGGAAACACTTTTACATACGCACCTCTCTCCACCATGCAATTCAAAATATTTCGCTTCACACCATAATCCATTACGGCAATGCGGATGGCAGCATTCGCATCACCCATTTCGTAGGTTTCTTTTGTACTTACCTTTGAAGCAAGTTCAAGGCCATCCATATTTGGTGTTTCTGCCAATTTCTTTTTCAATACTTCTATATCCGTTGTCTCCGATGAAATGATGCAGTTCATCGCACCTTTGGTACGAACATGTGCCACCAAAGCTCTTGTGTCCACTCCTTCTATCGAAACAATATTATTTGTCCGCATGTATTCATTCAACGAACCATTCGCCATTTTTCTCGAATACTGGTCTTCCAGGTTTCTGCCGATCAACCCGTTTATTTTTACACTGTCGCTTTCCACATCTGCTTCCTTTACACCGTAGTTACCAATATGGGCACTGTTCATGATGAGTATCTGGCCAAAATAACTAGGGTCGGTAAACACTTCCTGGTAGCCCGTCATCCCAGTATTAAAACAAATTTCGCCGGTAGTAGTGCCAATGGCACCAAAGGCAAAACCGTGGGCAATAGTTCCATCAGCTAATAATAAAACGGCGGGAGTTTTTTTGTCAGACATTCGTAGTGGGTTTCTATATAAACAAATTGCGCAAATGTAGGGTAGAAAAAGGGATTTTAAGGAGAGAATTTTGCAGGGGTTATGCACAGAACGGGAACTATTGTCGTGCCGACGAAGGAGGCATATTGTATTTTGTTTTCCCAGCTGTAGTACTACTAGGATCGCCTGTTGCGTCGCACTCTTCATCGTTCTGTTCACTACTGGGCAATTGCGATTTGCACTATTGATTTTGGGCAAGTCATTTATCAGTTTTGCGTAGGGAATTAAGTAGATTTGAAAGAAGAGTTTACATAAATAAAATTTTAACAAGCTTTAATCTAACAGTTAATCTACTATGTGGCCATTCAAAAAAAAGGTTTTACCCCAAGACTCAACTCCAAAGCCTTTCGAAACAATTATTTGTATTCCGGGGACATGGAATAGTTGGGATGAATTTATACTATCTATGGTTGATGCGACAAATGGAGAGTATATAGCAGCTGGAGGTATTCTTATGAATGTTAAAAAGCAAAGGCATTATAGCATTGAGTTTTGTGAATTTGATAATAATATGAAAAAAGCCTTTAGGTATGCTGGCATGGTTACAAGAGTAACTGAGAGTTTTCTTGATGAAATTGAAACCCACAAACATGTCATTTATATTTCTGGTCCAACAGGAAATTTAGAAGATGCCGGATACATAGCTTTTGCTACTGAGGCTATACTGAAAACTGGTGGGCTTGGAGTTAAAATTGAAACTGCAGGCAAAGCATTTGAAAAAAATAAATGGGTTAGGATGCTCGAAAATTTTGAGGAGTCCAATTTGTATGAAATGTTTGTTATCGACTCGATAGTAGACCAAAGCGGCTCGGTGTATTCTTGTGGAATGCAGAACTTAGGATATAAAGACACAATAGTAATTGGAGAAGAATTTCAACAGGCAGTTTCTTTAATCTCGATTTTTGGCTATTACCAAATTGTTGACAAACCAACAATACTAAATGGACAAACATTTAGCAAAGACACAGAATCTCCAAGATTTAGAATTACTGAAGAATTCAATCAACCAAATAAAGGAGACAAAATATTTGAAAACCCTTTGGGTATGTGGCGATTAATAAAAGATTAGAATTGTTGCACATGAAATATCAAGACTAAATGAAATTCAACAAATTCATAAAAATATTGGCGGGATTACTTTTTATTCTTACTGTAACCATCGCATTAATTTCAATTAACCACCCTATTTTTTTAAAATGGCTATCTGGCTCAGCAAGACTTATTGGCAAACCAACCGATGCTGTAGTTTATTGTAACGGACAAGTAAACGCCGACATTAAAGTTTATCATGTTTATAAATATTTTTACGCTACAATGGCCGAATATTATCTTGTTCATTTTGCCAATGGGGATACTTTGGAAGGTAGAAGTGTAATCGCTATTTATGAAAATGAAAATATCGTTGGAACACCAAGTGGCCGTAGTAAAAGAGATTACGATATAATATTTGGCAGACTATTCCAAAGCGAAACCGGAGGCAAGTTTTCTGATTTTAAGAATGATATGAAAGGGTATAATTTTGACCCAGAACTTTCATTTACAGGAAATACAATAAAACTTAAGTTGCCGCCAGGAGCCAGAGAGTTCAAATGCGATTCCTTAAGGATTGAATTATGATTTGTATCGTAATAAGATGGAAATACTTTTAGGACATGCTAAATAGGAATTACCAACCGATGAGGCGTGAATAATTTATTCTCTTCCCCCCGGAAAAAATAAAATAACAGACCTCGGTCGCAACAGATGATCATAGTAGCACTACAGCCCGGCAAATAATCCTACTCCCCTTTTTATTAAATTTGGAATACCTAAACCAGCGGTATGAAAAAGCAAGTTCTGCTGAACCAGCAACCAGCAATTACAATTTCGCAATTACACCGCCGTTTGCTGTTGAGTGTGGGCATTACAGTTTGGCAAAAACACCAACGGCATGAGTTTAAAATAAACGAAATAATTATCTTTAGTCGTACCTGGTAATTTTCAGAATAAATTGCCCTTTTGACTATAGCTTTATCAAATGCTTTCGCACAAGCACCAGACCCTAAGCTCACAGAAGTATGGAACCCCGTACCTAAAATAGTAACACCGGGTACTACCAATAACGATGCTCCATCCGATGCCATTATTTTATTTGATGGAAAAAACCTGGATCAGTGGCGTTCTACCAAGGATACTACCAAACCCGCAAAATGGGTTGTAGCCAATGGAGCCATGACAGTGAAAAAAGGTACCGGCAATATTCAAACCGAAAAAAAATTCATGGACTATCAGCTGCATATCGAATGGCTTATTCCTGAAAACATAACAGGCAAAGACCAGGCAAGAGGTAACAGCGGTGTATTCCTGGCAAGTACCGGCGGCGGTGATGAAGGTTATGAAATACAAGTATTGGATTGCTATAATAACACCACTTACGTAAACGGACAAACAGGAAGTATTTACAAACAACATATTCCTCTTGCGAATGCCTGCAAAAAACCGGGTGAATGGCAGACCTATGATATAATATGGACAGCTCCCCGTTTTAATGAAGATGGCACTGTAAAATCAGCAGCAAGAGTAACAGCCATTCATAACGGAGTGCTTATACAAAACAATGTGGAAGTAAAAGGTATAACGGTTTACCGTGGAACTCCATCGTACAAAAAACATGGTGCTTCTTCTATTAAACTTCAGGATCACGGTGACCCGAGTGAAGCGATTAGTTTTAAAAATATTTGGTTGAGGGAGTTGTAAGATTAAATAAACAAGTTCCCAAAAGGAATCAATAACAGAACAAGTTCGAAGGGAAGTTGATTTACCCAATCAAACTCTTTCTTCTTTAAACCGACACACCAACAACAAGAACTAAAGGTTTTCTAATAAAATAGGAACTCTTTCATAATGCTTAGTAGCGAACGGAACGATGAAGAGTGATTAATTTATTATCTTCCCCAGAAGAAAATAAATTAACAGACCTTCGATCGCAACAGACGATCATAGTTGCACTGCAGACCGGCAAACAATCCTACTCCCTTTTTTGTTAAATTTGGAATACCTAAAACAGCGGTATGAAAAAGCAAGTTCTGCTGAACAAGAAACCAACAATCACCATTGCGCTGTTCCTACTGCTTATACTATCGTCTCCCTATTACTGCATAGCACAAAATGTAAAAAGCTTTACGAACGGCTCCGTAAAATTATATTATGAAGAGTACGGTAAAGGTCCCGCCCTGTACATTTTATCCGGCGGGCCGGGAGAAGCACCGGAACATCCCTACCTGCAGTTCATTGATAGTCTGAAATCATTTTACACCTGTGTGCTGCTGCACCAGCGGGGTTCGGGAAGATCAAAAGATCTGCCTATCAATGAAACAACCATCACTATCAACAACTACCTGCAGGATATTGAAAAGCTACGAAAAAAAAGGGGCGATAAAAAAATTACATTACTAGGAATGTCCTGGGGCGGCTTGCTGGTAATGAATTATGCAGTGTTGTACCCGGGATTTGTGTCGGACCTGATACTGGTTTGCTCTGCTCCACCCTCGTATAAAGTGTGGAATGTATTGTACGATAACCAATATGCGAGGCGGTCTGCCGCAGAGTTGGATTCTATGAACCTATTGCAGAAAATATTTTCAACCAAAACAGAGAAAGAGTTAGACTCACTTAAAAGAGCTAACCCACTAAGCAAAGAGGTTGTTGCGTATAAGGCATTTATAGCCATACATATCCGGGCTATGTATTATGACCGGACTAAAATATCACAGCAACACTTTGAAACGCTGTTTACCAATTTTAATTTTCAACCTATCCCGTATATAGATAAAGAAGTGATGGAAACCCAATGGGATATTACCGACGAATTAAAGAAATTAAAAATACCGGCCCTTATTATTTATGGCCGGCAGGATGACCAGGGTGAATCTACTTTCTATTTACAAAAAGAAAGTTTGCGATTTAGTGAAACACATGTAATAGAACAATGCGGGCATGAAATTTTAGAAGAACAACCTACAGCGTTTTTTAAAATACTAATGCAGTATATAAAAAAGAAAAGAAAAATATGAATACCACAGCGCAAATAGCAAAACATTTCAGAGATGTCCTCTTCGGTGGTAACTGGACATCCGTAAACCTGAAAGAAACACTGGCGGAAATAAGCTGGCAACAAGCCACTACCAAAGTTTATTCGTTCAATACCATTGCCATTTTAGTGTACCATATGAATTATTATGTGGGAGTAATTACAAAAGTATTGCAAGGCCTGCCACTTGATGGTAAGGATAAAGATAGTTTTAACTGTCCGCCTATTGAATCAGCAGAAGACTGGGAAAAACTGGTACAGAAAACATGGGACGAAGCAGAAACCTTTGCCAGCCTTGTAGAACAATTACCGGAAAATAAATTGGAAGAAATATTTATCCATGAAAAATACGGGACCTATTACCGCAACCTGCACGGCGTTATTGAACATTATCATTACCACATAGGGCAGATTGTAATTATTAAAAAAATAATCACTAGCTCTGCTGCCAGCTAATAATGGCTACGATTTAGTTTTCCGTTTAAAAACCATATAGGCAGAATCGCTATAGAAAATATTTATTTTCAAAATGCTATCGGATAGTTCGATGATCGGAAATTTTTCATCCGGCCGGCCTTTATTTTTCAGGATAACATTTTTTTTATCCTCCGGCAATTCATAAGGTTGTTCTGCTACAAACTCTTCTGGCTTATCGGTCTTTACATGAGTAACTTTAAACACATTGTCCTTACTGAATGAGAAAGTCCAGCCTTTCTGGTCTTCATGTAATTTACTGATAGCAGGATTTGCAAGATCCATCGGCCGACCACTATACATTTCCATTTTTTCATATTCCCATTTGCCGACTATAGAAACTTCTTTGGCTTTTTCCTTGCAGGAAATAAGAATCAATAAAAGATAGATCAGGTATTTCATTATGACAAGTTAATGGTTACAAACTACTCAACCTCTTCCTCTCTTTCCTAATAGAAATTTCTCCCGAATCACATCCTGTACATTTACGCCGCTGATCTTACTTTCCAGCCAGGAGATCACATCAAGATAAACAAAAGCCCGGCTCTCCAGCGAGTTGCCTTCGTATTTTTTTAGTTTTGCTAATAACTTTTCAAACTCAGGTTTTAATGCATGTGCTCCTACATGGAAAGAACGGCGTAGAAAAGTAAACATCTCCACTTCCACTTTCGTTAAACTTTCCATCTTGGCCATATAGCGATACACAGATTTGATCAGCGATTCCAGTATTTCAAAATTGCCCAACTCATAATGTGCTATCAAATGCAGCAAACGGGAATAGCATTGCAAGTCGGTTCTTAAATCTCCTTTTTGATTAATGATTCGGTTTAAATAGTCAATTGTTTTTTCATTATTACCACTGCCGAAATACAAACAGGCTATTTTATAATAAAACACCAATACCCGATGCGTATCTAAATACAAATTATACTCTTTCAGCATATCCTCTAAAAAAGGAACCATGCGAAGTCCCTTGGTAAATGTGCCTTGTAAAAAATAAAGATTTATTCTGGCTGCATATAAATATTGATAAGCCAGTATGCGATTGTTCTCATTTTCCTCCAAATGCTTTTGTTTGGTAAATTGTTCAAACTGGCGGATACTCTTTGCCAGTTTTTCCTGGTTCATCAAATTGAAATGTGCACCCATTAAGTTGTGCATTCCTTTTATATAACTGGCCGTTTCTACTTTCAGTAATCCGGGATAAGTTGAAAATAAATCAACCCATTTTTGCGAGTAACGATAGTATTGTAAAAAGTCTTGTCGTATAAATGCATACCAAACATGACTCTGATACAAATACAATTGTTCATAAAATCCTTTTGCAGCTCCTGCTTCTCCGGGAAGATGTTTTTCGTAAAACGAACCAACGTTTTTTAAATCCTTTTCATTTCTTGCATGCCCATTGCGGATATACCAACTGTATAATTGCAAAGCCAAATTAGATAATTGATTTACTAAAGAAAGTTGAGCATTCACTGCATCCGATTCGGTAGCTAATCTATCAGCCCTGTCCTGCATACTTCTTGTAATAAATAATGTCTCTATCTTTTTCTCAAAAAATAATGCTTGTTGTAAATAAGTAAGTTGCTGATAGGCCTTGGCTGTTTCTTTCAACCGTTCTAATACTTTCAGACTCTGCAGGTACAATCCTTTATTAAATAAGATACGGGCATAATCCATTTGCTCATGCAAGTGAATATCAATATTGTCTTCATCCTTTATCAACCGAAGACTGGAAAGGATTTGCTTGTACAAATGTGCTTTGATATTGGATAGCTGAAGTTTGCTGATTCCTTTGGCTTTTTTCAGCAATTGCTTCTCATCGTAGTCGGTCATTTTATCCAGCGCATCAAAAAGCTGGATGATCTTTAGATCCTCCGTGGCGGTATTTCGCTTTACGTAGAGCTTGAAATTGCGTTTTTCACTCTTTTCCAGCGACTTAACCAGTTGAAATAAGGCATCTGTTGAACGGTTGGCCATCGTAATTCCAAAAATTTAAAACTACCCCTTTGCAAGGTGTAAAATTGGCTTCATTTTGATTTCTACTGCCCTTTTATTCAGGGTAATTTAGTCGGGCAGGTTGTTTATTTAACTGAATTACTAGCAAGCAATACAAAAATAAGCAGCCTGCATTCTTATCTCATCTAATTTATCTAAATATTATGGCAGAAGGAAAAGTCCACATTTTTGACACCACCCTTCGTGACGGAGAACAGGTGCCGGGTTGTAAACTGAATACGAATGAAAAATTAGAACTGGCTCTTCAATTGGAAGAACTGGGTGTAGATATTATCGAAGCTGGATTTCCCATCTCCTCCCCCGGCGATTTTGAATCGGTAGCACAAATTTCAAAAGCAATTAAAAATGCAACGGTATGCGGATTGAGTCGTGCTGTACAAAAAGATATCGAAGTGGCAGCTCAGGCATTGAAGTATGCCGTTCGTCCACGGATACATACCGGTATTGGTACTTCTGATTTTCATATCAAATCAAAGTTCAACTCAACAAGAGAAGATATTTTACAAAGAGCTATTCAATGTGTGAAATGGGCCAGAAACTTTACCGACGATGTGGAGTTTTATGCAGAAGATGCAGGAAGAACAGACAATGATTATTTGGCACAGGTTATAGAAGCTGTAATTAAAGCTGGTGCAACTGTTGTAAATATTCCGGATACAACTGGTTATTGTCTTCCATATCAATATGGAGAAAAAATTGCTTACCTCGTTAATAATGTACCAAACATTGACAAAGCAATTATCTCCTGTCATTGTCATAACGACCTTGGATTAGCAACAGCTAATTCTATTGCCGGTGTTATTGCTGGTGCAAGACAAATTGAATGTACCATTAACGGATTAGGCGAAAGAGCCGGTAATACTTCGTTGGAAGAAGTAGTGATGATCATTAAGCAACACAAGCATTTAGGATTACATACTGATATCAATGCAAAACAATTGAATCCGCTGAGCCGTATTGTATCAGATACCATGCGAATGCCGGTGCAGCCGAATAAAGCAATTGTTGGCAGCAATGCATTCTCACATTCATCCGGTATTCACCAGGATGGGTTTTTGAAAGATGCGTTGACCTATGAAATTATCAACCCTGAAGAAGTAGGTGCTGATAGTTCCAAAATTGTATTAACTGCAAGAAGCGGACGCAGTGCATTGGCTTATCGTTTTCAAAAATTGGGTTTCCAATTTGATAGGAACGATGTGGATGTTCTATACAATGAATTTCTACGAGTAGCCGATAGTAAAAAAGAAGTAGAAGACGGCGACTTGCAGACAATGGGAAAACAACACCAGTCGAATGCGGTTGTGGCTTAGAAGAATCCCTTGCGGATTTGCATGAAAAACAAAAAACAAAATGTCAAAAACATTATTTGAAAAGATCTGGGATACGCATATCGTTAAAACAATTGACGATGGCCCTTCCGTTCTATACATTGATAAGCATTTTATTCATGAAGTAACCAGTCCCCAGGCATTTACCGGATTGAATAAAAGAGGACTAAAAGTTTTACGACCACAACAAGTTGTTGCAACTGCAGACCACAATGTACCTACCCTGAATCAGCATTTGCCTATTAAAGAAGACTTGAGCCGAAAACAGGTAGAAGCGTTAATTCAGAATTGCGCAGAACATGGTATTGAATTGTATGGCCTTGGACATCCGTTCCAGGGCATTGTTCATGTTATAGGGCCGGAGTTAGGTATTACACAACCGGGCATGACGATTGTTTGCGGCGATAGCCACACTTCTACTCACGGTGCATTTGGGGCTATTGCATTTGGTATTGGTACCAGTGAAGTGGAAATGGTTTTTGCTTCACAATGTTTGTTGCAGAGCAAACCAAAGTTGATGCGAATTACGATTAACGGCGAATTGAACAAAGGAGTAGTATCAAAAGATATTGTGCTGTATATATTATCACAAATTACTGCTAGTGGTGCTACGGGCTATGCAGTAGAATTTGCAGGTTCTGCGATCCGTTCATTAAGTATGGAAGCTAGAATGACCATTTGCAATATGAGTATTGAAATGGGTGGCCGTTGCGGATTAATAGCACCGGACGAAACAACATTTGACTATATCAACGGAAGAAAATTTGCACCTCAAGGAGCTGAATGGAATAAAAAATTATCCGAATGGAAAGAACTGTATTCAGATGCCGATGCAAATTTTGATAAAGAAATTTTTATCAAGGCAGAAGATATTCAGCCGATGATAACCTATGGTACCAACCCGGGAATGGGAATTGGTGTTTCAGAAACAATTCCCACAACAGAGACCATCAATGATAATGACAGATCAGGTTTGTCAAAATCGTTGGCCTATATGGGATTAGAGCAAGGAGCAACTATCAAAGGACAGAAAATTGATTATGTATTCATAGGCAGTTGTACTAATTCAAGAATAGAAGATCTGAGAATGGTCGCCTCCTTTGTAAAAGGAAAAAAGAAAGCAGCCGATGTAGAAGTATGGATCGTTCCTGGCAGCAAACAGGTAGAAGCACAAGCAATAGCAGAAGGAATTGATAAAATATTTGAAGAAGCAGGATTTCAATTGCGGCAACCGGGCTGTTCTGCTTGTTTGGGAATGAATGAAGATAAAATTCCGGCTGGTAAATATTGTATCAGTACCAGTAACAGAAACTTTGAAGGAAGACAAGGTGCCGGTGCAAGAACATTATTGGCAAGTCCGTTAACAGCAGCAGCAGCAGCCATTACAGGAGTAGTAACTGATGTAAGAGAACTTTTAAATTAATAATTATTCATTAATAATTACTGATGTCTAAACCATTGAATATAGTAAAGAGTCGTTTCGTTCCAATCAATATCGAAAACATTGATACGGACCAGATTATACCTGCCCGCTTTTTAAAAGCAACAACTAAAGACGGATTCGGCAAAAATCTTTTTAGAGATTGGCGGTATTATAATGATGATGAATCAAAAACAAGAGCAGATTTTCCGTTGAACATGTCGCAGTTTGATGGAGAGATATTAGTAGCAGGAAAAAACTTTGGTTGTGGTTCTTCGAGAGAACATGCCGCATGGTCAATTCTTGATGCAGGCTTCCGGGTAGTAATATCGAGCTTCTTTGCAGATATATTTAAGAATAATGCACTAAACAATGGTGTCTTGCCAGTACAGGTAAGTGAGGATTTTCTACAACGAATTTTTTTGCAGGATAATAATACGGAACTGACTGTTGATTTAGAGAAACAAACCATTACGATTAACTCTACCGGAGAAAGTGACAGCTTTGACATTAACAGTTACAAGAAAACATGCCTGCTAAACGGCTATGATGATATTGATTACTTAATAAGTATAAAAGAAGATATACAACAATTCGAAACCCAAAGAGCATAAACTACCATGAAAAAGAAAATTGCAGTAATAGAAGGAGACGGAATCGGTCCTGAAGTAACACAACAATCTATCCGCATTTTAAATGCGATAGCAGAACATTATAATCATGAATTTGAATACACCTATTGCCTGATGGGTGCGGATGCCATAGACAAAACCGGCAACCCGCTACCCGATGAAACAATTGAAGTTTGCTTGAATAGTGATGCGATATTATTTGGCGCTATCGGTCATCCGAAATATGATAACGATCCAACTGCCAAAGTAAGACCAGAGCAGGGGCTATTAAAGCTGAGAAAATCGTTGCAACTATATGCTAATATCCGGCCAATAAAGACTTACTCTTCGCTTTTTCATTTGTCGCCACTAAAAGCTAAGAATATAGAGGGAGTTGATTTCATCATCTTTCGAGAATTAACAGGTGGTATATATTTTGGAAAAAAAGAAACGGCCGATGATGGTTCACAAGCAACGGATGAATGTACCTATACCCGCAATGAAATTGAACGCATTGCACATTTAGCATTTCAATTTGCACAAAAACCTGAAAGAAGAAAAAAATTGACACTGGTTGATAAGGCTAACGTATTAGAAACTTCAAGACTTTGGAGAAAAGTGGTACAGGAATTAGCACCACTTTACCCTGATGTTACAGTAGATTATATGTTTGTTGACAATGCTGCTATGCAGATCATTCTCAATCCAAAGCAGTTTGATGTAATACTTACGGAAAATATGTTTGGAGATATCATCAGCGATGAAGCCAGTGTAATTAGCGGCTCACTAGGATTATTACCATCTGCGTCACTCGGCACAGGCGGACTTGCATTGTTTGAGCCAATACACGGTTCGTATCCGCAAGCTGCCGGAAAAGATATAGCTAATCCAATTGGCTCTATACTTTCTGCTGCAATGATGTTGGAGTACCTCGGCCTGCATGAAGAAGGCAACCTGGTTTGTGAAGCGGTGAACTGGACTTTGATGAATTCATTTGTAACCAAAGATATTGATCCGGTTAATTTTTATTTTACTTCTACCATTGGAGAATTGATTAGTGACTTTGTAAGTGGAAAAGTTTCAGGCTCTGTTAATTCACAAAATATTGAGTTGAGAAAATCGACAATTATTTAATGCTAACAATAAACGATTGTTAGCATTTCAAAAAATAAAATTGCTTGCTGAGTTCTTTTTTTAAAACGGCGGGTGTATATTTACAACAATACATCCTTCATGTTGAAGAATAATATATATAATGGTTGTCATTATTATATCTTCAAATGGAGGTGGTGCATGATTATAAAAAACTAAAACAAAAATATCAGCAACCCGCCTCCAAAAAGGCGGGTTTTTTTATACCCGTAAATCAGAACAAAAACAAGAATATGTATTACAACGAAAACACAGTAATCTATTTCAATGGGCAATTTGTAAAAGCTGCAGAAGCAAAAACAGATTTGTACAGCCAGTCATTGCATTATGGCTATGCAGTATTTGAAGGCATCCGCTCCTATCCTATCAATGGCAGTACAAAAATGTTCAAGGGAAAAGAGCATTATGACAGGCTGCGTCATTCAGCCAAAGTAATGAGAATACCATTCGAGTATACCACGGAGAAATTAATGGAGTTAACCTACGAAGTGCTGAAGCGAAACAATTTCACCGATGCATATATCCGCCCGATTGTTTTGTGTTCTCCCAATATGGCTTTATCAAAAGGAAAAGAATCCTATCTCGCTATTGAAACATGGGAATGGACGAATGGTTATATGAGTAACAAGATGAAAATTATGACATCCAGTTATCGTCGCCCTAATGCAGATGCTTTTCATGTAGATGCAAAAGTGAGCGGTCATTATGTAAACTCTATTCTTGCCTGCCAGGAAGCAAAAGATAATGGGTTTGATGAAGCCTTGGTTTTAGATAGCAATGGATTTGTAGCTGAAAGCAGCGGGGCCAACATCTTTTATGAAAATGATGGTGTATTGTATACTGCGCCAAAAGGAAATATACTTCCGGGTATAACAAGAGCAACAGTTATTGAACTATGCAAGGAATTAAATATTCCTGTTGAAGAAAAACTATTTACTCCAGCTGAAATGAAAGGCGCTGATGCTGGTTTCTTTTGTGGAACTGCAGCAGAAGTAGTAGCATTGAGTTCATTGGATAATGTTGAATTTAAAAAGAATTGGGAAGATTCATTGAGTTATGTAATTCAACAGGCATATAAATGCAAGGTTTTGGAGCAGCAATTTCGAATAGAAGAAAAAGCAGTTGCCTAATGCTGAATAGAATTACAGAACGATGAAGAGTGCGACGCAAGGGACGATGATAGTAGTACAGACGATGACAACACTAAAGTAGAAAAACGCTTCGCCTATTTTTTAGTGTAATAAAAAAATAAAATGACTGAACTAAATAAATATTCAAAAACATTAACGCAAGACCCGACACAACCTGCGGCGCAAGCGATGTATTATGCGATTGGGTTTAAGGAAGAAGATTTTAATAAAGCACAGGTGGGTATTGTGAGTATGGGATGGGATGGAAATCCATGCAATATGCACCTGAATAATCTGTCTGACACTGTTCGTAAAGCAGTGAATGCAACAGATGGGTTGCTGGGTTTACGTTTTTATACCATTGGGGTGAGTGATGGCATTAGTATGGGTACGGATGGGATGCGATATAGTTTGGTGAGTCGTGATGTAATAGCTGATAGCATAGAAACTAATGCTGGTGCACAATATTATGATGGCATCATTGCCATTCCGGGTTGTGATAAAAATATGCCCGGTGCAGTGATGGCGATGGGTAGATTGAATCGTCCTTCGATCATGTTGTATGGAGGAACGATTGCTCCGGGTCATTATAAAGGTGAAGAATTAAATATTGTAAGTGCATTTGAAGCATTGGGACAAAAAATAGCAGGTAATTTAAGTGAAGCGGATTTTAAAGGCATCGTAAAACATTCATGTCCGGGTGCAGGAGCCTGTGGCGGAATGTACACGGCTAACACAATGGCATCGGCGATTGAAGCATTGGGAATGAGTTTGCCTAACTCCTCTTCTAACCCGGCTTTGAGTGAGGAAAAACAATATGAATGTGCAGCAGTTGGGGAAGCGATAAAAATATTGCTGCAAAAAAATATTACGCCAAAAGACATTATGACATTTAAAGCATTTGAAAATGCTATTACAGTCATTATGGTATTAGGTGGCAGTACCAATGCTGTTTTGCATTTAATAGCAATGGCGAAAAGTGTGGATATAGAATTATCACAAGATGATTTTCAAAGAATAAGTGACCGTATTCCTGTATTGGCAGATTTTAAACCATCTGGTAAATACCTGATGGAAGATCTGCATAAACATGGTGGTGTACCCGCTGTGATGAAATATTTATTAAAGAATGATTTATTACATGGCGATTGTTTGACAGTAACCGGTAAAACGGTGGCAGAGAATTTAGCAGGTGTTCCGGTTCACCCGTTAGAACAACCACTGAAGAAGACGGGGCACCTGCAAATCCTGTACGGCAATTTGGCGGAGAAAGGAAGTGTGGCAAAGATCAGTGGTAAAGAAGGTGAACGTTTTGAAGGGACAGCAAGAGTATTTGATGGAGAAAAAGATCTGATAGCGGGAATTCAATCGGGCAAAGTGCATGCTGGGGATGTAGTAGTGATACGTTACATCGGACCAAGAGGTGCTCCGGGAATGCCAGAGATGTTGAAACCAACAGGTGCTATCATTGGTGCAGGTTTAGGAAAGTCGGTTGCATTGATCACCGATGGAAGATTCAGCGGTGGTACACATGGTTTTGTTGTTGGTCACATTACACCCGAAGCATTTGATGGCGGATTGATCGGACTCGTAGAAGATAATGACCTCATTGAAATTGATGCAACCAAAAATACACTCACATTAAAAGTAAGTGATGATGTAATTGCTGCCAGAAGAAAAAACTGGAAACAACCCGCATTGAAAGCAACAAAAGGAATCTTATTCAAATATGCAAGATCAGTTAAGTCAGCCGACCAGGGTTGTGTAACAGATGAAGCTTAAAATATTCAGTATGGAAACGCTTACAATAAAAAAAGAAAAGAAAACTTCAACCGCACCTGCACAGGTAAGTGGAGGAGTTGCCGTACTCGAAGCATTCATTGCTGAAGGAGTGGAAACTATTTTTGGTTATCCCGGTGGAGCCATCATGCCTATTTATGATGCATTGTATGATTACAAAGAAAAACTACAACACATATTGGTGCGGCATGAGCAAGGGGCTATTCATGCAGCACAAGGTTATGCAAGAGTAAGCGGAAGAACGGGTGTTGTGTTTGCAACCAGCGGACCCGGTGCAACAAATCTTGTTACTGGTTTAGCGGATGCAATGATCGACTCCACTCCTGTTGTTTGTATCACAGGTCAGGTGTTTGCTCATTTGCTCGGTACTGATGCTTTCCAGGAAACAGATGTGATCAACATTACTACACCTGTAACTAAATGGAACTACCAGGTAACAGATGCAACAGAGATACCTTCTGTACTAGCAAAAGCTTTTTATATCGCTGGCAGCGGAAGACCCGGACCTGTATTAATTGACATTACAAAGAATGCACAATTGCAAATGTTTGACTACAGTGGTTACAACAAATGTGATCATATAAGATCCTATCGTCCTAAGCCAATCGTTAGAAAAGAATACATAGAAGAAGCGGCAAAGTTGATCAATGAAGCAGAAAGACCATTTGTTATATTCGGACAGGGTGTGATACTGGGCAAAGCTGAAAAAGAATTTAAAAAATTCATTGAGAAAGCTGGTATCCCTGCAGCATGGACTATTATGGGTATGAGTGCTATTCCAACTGATCATCCTTTGGGTGTTGGTATGTTGGGAATGCATGGCAACTACGGACCAAATGTATTGACGAATGAATGCGATGTATTGATCGCTGTAGGTATGCGGTTTGATGATCGGGTAACTGGTCGTTTGGATAAATATGCCAAACAGGCAAAAGTTATTCATTTAGATATTGACCCTTCGGAAATTGATAAGAATGTTAAAGCTACTGTTGGGGTGTGGGGTGATTGTAAAGAAACATTGCCTTTACTCACCGAACTAATTGAACAAAAAGTATATCCGCAATGGTTGAAAAAATTCAATGAGTACAAACAAAAAGAAGAAGGCAAAGTAATAAAAGAAGAACTCGACCCCTCTACAGATATTCTCACAATGGGAGAAGTGATAAAGTTGTTGAATGAATTAACCGAAGGTAATGCGATCATCGTTACAGATGTTGGGCAACACCAGATGGTAGCTTGTCGCTATGCAAAATACAATCAATCAAAAAGCAATGTAACAAGTGGCGGATTGGGAACAATGGGTTATGCATTACCTGCTGCTATCGGTGCCGCATATGGCGATCCATCCAGAACAACGGTTGCTATTATTGGTGATGGTGGTTTTCAAATGACATTGCAAGAGTTGGGAACGATCATGCAATTCAAACCAAATGTAAAGATCATCATTCTCAACAACCAGTTTCTTGGAATGGTTCGTCAATGGCAGCAACTCTTTCATGAAAAAAGATATTCGTTTGTGGATATCACCAGTCCTGACTTTGTGCAAGTGGCCAAAGGGTTTGGTATACCCGGAAAGAGTGTTTGCAAAAGAGAAGAACTAAGATCGTCGTTAAGAGAAATGCTGAAAAATGACGGTAGTTATTTACTAGAAGTAATGGTAGGCAAAGATAATAATGTATTCCCAATGGTACCGCAGGGTCGAGGAGTAGCTGAATGTGTATTATGTAAGGAAGAAATTTAAACAAAGAAAAATGCAAAAGAAAGAATATACCATAACAGTCTATACAGAAAACCAGATCGGTTTACTGAACCGTATTGCGAGAGAGCTTGAACACATCTCCCACAGAAGTGGACAGTGTACATCGCTTTACTATTGTTATAAATGAAACAGAAGATGTGGTAAGCAAACTTTGCCGACAGATTGAAAAACAAGTGGAAGTATTAAAAGCGTATTACAATACAGAAGACGAGATCGTTTGGCAGGAACTGGCTTTGTATAAAGTAAGCACAGATGCTATTGCTGAAAAAGTAAAAGTCGAAAGATTGCTAAGAGAATATGGTGCAAGAGCTGTGGCTATCCGAAAAGATTATACTGTTTTTGAAACAACTGGTCATCGGGAAGAAACTGATAATCTGATAAAAGCACTAGAACCCTATGGACTAATAGAATTTGTTCGCAGTGCAAGAGTAGCGATCATTAAAGGCAGCAGTGATTTTCATGAAAGATTAAAAGAGTTTGAATACAAGGAACCGGGTGAAGATGCGATAGAGAATGAATTTTTGGATAAGAAAGATGAAGTATTTAGTATGTGAGGCCCCTTGTTCCCCTAAAGGGGAGACTTAGGTCAACAAAACACTTAAATAGAAAAAGTCAAAAGTATAAATAAAAAATAAATCAACAATCGTAAACTTCCTTAACCCCCTTTAGGGGTTGGGGGCAAAACAAATAACAATGGCAAAACTAAATTTCGGCGGCGTTGAAGAAAACGTAGTAACAAGGGAAGAATTTCCATTGAGCAAAGCTCAAGAAGTGTTGAAAAATGAAACAGTAGCGGTTATTGGCTATGGCGTACAAGGCCCGGGCCAGGCATTGAATCAAAGAGATAACGGTATCAATGTGATCGTTGGTCAGCGTAAAGATTCAAAAACATGGGATAAAGCTATTAAAGATGGTTTTGTACCTGGTGAAACTTTGTTTGAAATTGAAGAAGCATTGCAACGTGGTACTATTATTTGTTACCTGTTGAGTGATGCTGCACAAATTGCATTATGGCCAACCGTACAAAAACATTTAACGCCGGGAAAAGCATTATACTTCTCTCATGGATTTGGTGTTACGTTCAATGAACAAACTGGCATCGTTCCTCCGAAAGATGTGGATGTATTCTTAGTGGCGCCAAAAGGCTCTGGCACATCATTGCGCAGAATGTTTTTACAAGGCCGTGGATTAAATAGCTCCTATGCCATTTACCAGGATGCAACCGGCAAAGCTTTTGAAAGAGTTGTTGCGTTAGGTATTGCCGTAGGCAGTGGTTATTTATTTGAAACTGATTTTAAGAAGGAAGTATATAGCGATTTAACTGGTGAAAGAGGAACATTGATGGGAGCAATACAAGGAATTTTTGCTGCACAATACGATGTCTTACGTTCAAAAGGCCACTCTCCTTCTGAAGCGTTCAATGAAACGGTAGAAGAATTAACTCAATCATTAATGCCACTCGTTGCTGAAAACGGAATGGATTGGATGTATGCTAATTGTTCTACTACTGCTCAACGTGGTGCATTAGATTGGTGGAAAAAATTCCGTGATGCTACAAAGCCCGTTTTTACCGAACTCTATGAAAGTGTTGCTGCTGGAAAAGAATCACAGCGTTCTATTGATAGCAACAGCAAAGCTGATTACAG
>LNFM01009313.1_pt1 | contig 21632 bp, 17 predicted proteins | sample 596031 | NCBI WGS metagenome assembly LNFM01 (sample SAMN04254537, study PRJNA301005) | activated carbon metagenome | isolation source: dual media filters at the Ann Arbor, Michigan drinking water treatment plant | place: USA: Ann Arbor
TCTTCAAGTCGATGGGCGAGGGGTATGGGCCGCGGATCAACGACGTCTTGCGCTGCTACATGCACGCGCGGCTGGCCGGGGTGATCCGGGGGGCCGAGACGCTGGCGCATTACCGGGAGCGGGAGGAGGCCTGGTCGGGCGAGAAGCCGCAGTTCGGGGATGTGGCGAAGGCGATGGGCGGGGACTGGGAGGACGCGGGGCCGCCGGTGGTGGAGGCCGCAAGGGCCTCGGTCCAGGAGAAGGTGCAGAAGGGGGTGGCGGAGGGGGAGGAGCGGGTGTTTGGCGGGCCGTTGGTGAGGTGAGGGGGGTTGCGCAACGCAATGAGCCAATATCAGCTTTCATTTATCCAGTCTCTGTAAGATCATTCGATATGAGTGAGCGTTGGAGAATGGAATGAAGAGAACACCTGTTATTGACCAAGAAGAAGGCAAGCCAATTTTTCTCTGTGGAGAGATTGCAGATGCCTATGAAGGGGAGATCGCAGAGTTCGAGGACAGGGACTGTCAGCATTCACAAGTGACCAGACGTCTATGGACGCTGAATTCGGGCGCTACTCAATTAAAAGACTTCTGTGACCATTGCGGTAAGGATATGTCAAAGTCCTTGAAGCAATCTGAACATCCTGGAAAATACCCGCCATTTGATGAGAAAATTCGTTGGAAATTCGCAGAAGCGCGCAAGCAGGAGCGCGAGGAGATCGTTAAGAAGTACATCACATTTCAGAAAGAAAGAGATAAGGAGTTAATCGAGAAATCAAAAGACTGGAATGATGAATATGAGGCATATAGACGGACAGAAAAGTGGCAAAGAAAGAGATACAAGGTATTTGAGAGATCTCAAGGAATTTGCGAGGGCTGTTGTGAGAAGCCAGCAGTCTTAGTGCATCACACCACCTACCGGAACGTAGGAGCGGAGCTTATTTTCGAGTTGGTGGCGTTGTGCAAGGATTGCCACGAAATCTGTCATCCCGAAAAATCCGAAAGACCATTCTATGACAATGACTATCTACCATGTTTCGATTGTAGGTGGTTCTTTGAGCCTGCGAACTGTGGGCGCACGGATGAGAAATGCTATGTTGCCCTTTCTCCCGACGGCGGCTGCGGCCCAAAGTTCAGTCTGTTTGAAACCTTCAAGTGATTGGGCAATCAAGCTGCGTCGTGCCAGTCAATTTCAGTTTAGCCCTAGGCAAATCTCATGAACGGTTAAGTGTGGAGCGCTATGTCGCACGCTACGATGAGGATGGGTGAGGCGCTCAGGGGTCAGACCCGACCGCCCGTTGGCCCGGAATCAAGGCGCTTGCGCCGCCGGGCCGCGCCCTCCCTCCCCCCGGGAGGGCGCTTTTGCAGCGGCAGTCACCCGAACTTCGGTGGGAGGGGTGGCACCATAAAGCGCTTCCATCGACCGTGGCTCGCGCCCGCCCGAGGGAGGGCGCGGCCCTGTGTTGGGCTTCAGGGAGGGTTGGGCCAGGGTCCGAACGATTTGGTTTCCCCCCGGGTGGGCGCTGTTGCAGCGGCAGTCACTCGAATTGCGGTGGGAGGGGTGGCACCATAAAGCGCCTCCGTCGACCGTGGCTCGCGCCCGGCCGAGGGAGGGTGCGGCCCTGTGTTGGGCGGGGGAGTCGGGGTGAACCCCGACCTACGGGGTCGGCGTTGGAGAAGTGTCGGGGCGCGCCCCGACCTACTGGTGGTGGGTTGGTACCCACCCTACGCGGGGTGGGATGCCCTCGGCCTTACAGGATCTTCTGACCCGTCTTCGCCCAGTCGGCGGTGAACTGGTCGAGGCCCTTGTCGGTCAGCACGTGGCTCGCCAGGGCCTTGATGACGTTCGGGGGGGCGGTGACGACGTCGGCTCCGATCAGGGCGCATTCCTTGACGTGGTTGGCGCTGCGGATGGACGCCGCAAGGATCTGGGTCTTGAAGTCGTAGTTGTCATAGATCGTGCGGATGTCGCCGATCAGGTCCAGCCCGTCGAGGTTGATGTCGTCGAGCCGCCCGATGAAGGGGGAGATGAAGGTCGCCCCGGCCTTGGCGGCGATCAGCGCCTGGTTGGCGGAAAAGCAGAGGGTGACGTTGACCATGAAGCCCTCACCCGACAGGACCTTGCAGGTCTTGAGGCCGTCCCAGGTCAGCGGGACTTTCACGGCGATATTGGGGGCGATGGCGGCCAGCTTGCGGCCCTCGGCGATCATGTCGTCGGCTTTCAGCGCCACGACCTCGGCAGAGACGGGGCCGGTGACGAAGGAGCAGATCTCCTTGGTGACCTCAAGGATGTTGCGGCCGGATTTCAGGATCAGGGACGGGTTGGTGGTGACGCCGTCGACCATGCCGAGGTCGTGAAGCTCACGGATGGCGTCGACGTCGGCGGTGTCGATGAAGAATTTCATTGGGGGCCTCCTTGGCGGTTGCGGGGGGTGCAACGCGGGGGTTGAATGCTCTCGGGTCGCGGTTTAGCCCAAACGGCGGATGAGCGAAAGGTTTCAGGTGGAGCGGGTTTACGCGGCGGGCGATCTGGTGGGCGTCTTGACGACAGAGCCGTTGGGGCGCGTCTTGGACTATCGCGCGCCGGAGGGGGGCTGCGGGGACGGGGATTTCGTCGAGGTGCCGCTGGGGCCAAGGCGGGTGCTGGGGGTGGTCTGGGGGCCTGCGGTTGGGGGGTTTGATCCTTCGCGGCTGCGGTCTGTGGGGCGGGTGCTGGACGCGCGGCCGATGCGGGGGGAGCTGCGGGCGTTCCTGGCGAAGGCCGCCGATTATACTTTGACGCCGTTGCCGGCGATGCTGCGGTTGGCGACGCGGACGCCGGGGTTGGGGGAGCCTGCGTCGGTGCGTCGGGTGTATCGGCTTAGCGGCGCAGTGCCCAACAGTTTGACCGAGGCGCGGCATCGGGTGGTCGAGGCGTTGCGGGAGTTCGGGGGCTCTCCGGTGACCTTGGGGGAGCTGGCGGAGGCGGCGGGGTGTGGGGCCTCCGTGGTGAAGGGGCTGGTGAAGCTGGGGGTGGTGGCGGAGGAGGATGCTCCAAGGGATACGCCGTATCCGCGGCTGCAGGCGGCGAAGGGGATGCGTCTGGAGGGGGAGCAGGTGGCGGCGGGGGATGCCTTGGTCGCGGCGGTGGCGCTGGGGGGGTATTCGGCGACGCTGCTGAAGGGGGTGACGGGGTCTGGGAAGACCGAGGTTTACCTGGAGGCGGTGGCGGAGACGTTGCGCTCGGGGCGGCAGGCGTTGGTGATGCTGCCGGAGATCGCGCTGACGGCGGAGTTCCTGACCCGGGTCGAGGCCCGGTTCGGGGCGAAGCCGGCGGAGTGGCACTCCGGGGTGACGATGACGGAACGGCGGCGGCTGTGGAAGATGGCGGCGGAGGGGGAGGCGGGGCTGGTCGTCGGCGCGCGGTCGGCGCTGTTCCTGCCGTTCCAGGACCTGGGGCTGATCGTCGTCGATGAGGAGCATGACACGTCCTACAAGCAGGAGGATGGCGTCCTGTACAACGCCCGCGACATGGCGGTCTTGCGGGCGGCGGTGTGCGGCTGCGCGGTGGTGCTGGCCTCGGCGACGCCGTCGCTGGAGTCCTGGGCGAACGTCGAATCCGGGAAGTATCAGCGGCTGGATCTGGGGTCCCGGTTTGGGGCGGCGGAGATGCCAGAGATGCGGGCGATTGATATGCGGGCTGAGAAGCTGCCAGGGGATCGGTGGATATCGGAGACGCTGGCCGCGAAGGTGCGTGCTGTTGTGGCGCGGGGAGAGCAGGCGCTGTTGTTCCTGAACCGGCGGGGGTTTGCTCCGGTGACGCTCTGCCGGGCCTGCGGGCATCAGGTGGGCTGCGACCAGTGCGACGCGCGGATGGTGGAGCATCGGTTCCAAAAGCGGCTGGTCTGCCACCAGTGTGGGGCGACGAAGCCAGTGCCGGTGGCCTGTCCCGCCTGCGGGGTGGAGGGCCGGATGGCCGCCGTGGGGCCGGGGGTGGAGCGGCTGGCGGAGGAGGTGGCGGCGCGGTTCCCCGACGCGAGGGTGGCGGTGCTGTCGTCGGACCTGTTCGGGTCAGCCCGTGCCTTGAAGGAGAAGATCGCCGAGATTTCGGCGGGCGGGGCGGACATCATCATCGGCACGCAGATCGTGGCGAAGGGGCACAACTTTCCGCTGCTGACGCTGGTGGGCGTGATCGACGCGGATTTGGGGTTGCAGGGGTCGGACCTGCGGGCGGCGGAGCGGACGTTCCAGCTGATGCGCCAGGTCGCGGGCCGGGCGGGGCGGACGGCGGAGCGGAAGGGCGAGGCCTGGCTGCAGACCCACCAGCCGGAGCATCCGGTGATCCGGGCGATCCTTGGGGGCGACGAGGAGGCCTTCTGGCGGGCCGAGGCGGCGGAGCGTCGTGCGTCAGGTGTGCCGCCCTACGGGAGGATGGCGGGGATCATCCTGTCCTCGACCGATGTGGCGGAGGTGTTCGATTTTGGGTCCTTGCTTGCCCAGCGGTCGGAGCCGCTGAAGCGGATCGGGGCGGAGGTCTGGGGGCCTGCGCCGGCGCCCATCGCCCGGGTCCGGGGGCGGCATCGGGTGCGGCTTCTGGTGAAGGCAGAGAAGGGGGCCCCGCTGCAGGCGGCTTTGGCGGAGTGGCTGGCGGGGGTCAAAGTGCCGAGGGATTTGAGGCTGGCGGTGGATATCGATCCGCAGAGTTTTTTGTGAGGGGGTGGGTTACGTCGTTGACCGAAGAAGCAGCAATGAATGTTGATTGAGGAGGCTATGCAATGAGGCGTGAGACTGTTGAGATCTATTCCGATGCCAGCAACGCAGCGGTACTTAGGCATCCGGGGCGCAAGTTTCCCGGCACTCTTGTGCAGGGTGACACCCTTCACTCGCTTTGCCACTTGTTTGACAAGGCATTGGAAGAGCTCGACCGGAGCGAGTCCGCGTATGAGGACCTATCTGAAATCAGGAACATGCTTTGGGCCTACAAGAACCACTACAATAAAGTCTTGTTGGAACATGGAATGCCGCTGCCGTTCTCAGAAGTTTAAGCCTTTGCAGTGCCGCGACTACGGAACAACAGCCGCCCGACGGGGCGGTCGGGCGCTGCCCGGCGGCACATTCGCACCTTGATTCCGGGCGAAGATTGGATTGGTAGGGTGCGCTACAGCGCGCCATCGGACGGTGCGCTGTAGCGCACCCTACGCTTGAACTGGCGGGGCGTGGGGTGCCGGGCGTTACGTGTTGTCCGGCGGCGGGGAGACGAAGACGTGGTCTCTGCCCATGGCGTCGGTGATGACCACTTCGGCCATCGGCGCGACGGTGCCTTCGGCGCCGAGGGCCTCGGTCAGGCCGGTGAAAAGCTGGCGCAGGAGGTTGGGGTTCTCGATTACCCGGACGGAATAGCCGAAGCCGGGGCCGCAGGTCTCCAGCCGGCCGACGGGGGCGGTGGACCAGTTGGCGCGGCAGTCCGTGCCGTCGGCCAGCGTCAGGGTCAGGACTTCGGAGGAGAGCCGCGCGGATTGGGGCACCGGGGGTTGGCCAAGGCTCGCGCAGCCGGCCAGCAGTCCGACGATCAGGAAACGGCGCATCGGGGTGTCCTTCCTACAGGGGCCAGATCAGCGGGATCAGGGCGCAGCTTACCAGCATGACGATGATGTTCAGCGGGATGCCGACGCGGGCGAAGTCCGAGAACTTGTAGCCCCCCGGCCCGTAGACCATCATGTTGGTCTGATACCCAACCGGCGTCGCAAAGGCGAGGGTGGCGGAGAACATCACGGCCACCACGAAGGGGCGGGGGTCGTGGCCGAGCTTCTCGGCCAGTTCGATGGCGACGGGGGTGTAGATCACCGCGACGGCGTTGTTCGACAGGAACTCGGTCAGGACGAGGCCGATGAAGTAGACCGCGAGGATCAGCGCGAAGGGGCCGAGGGTGGCCATCCAGGGGGCGACGGCGGCGACGATCATCTCGACCGCGCCGGACTGGTCTAGGCCTTCGCCGACGGCGAGCATGGCGAAGATCATCGCAAGAAGCCGCCCGTCGACGAAGGAGAAGGCCTCGTCGCTGTCGACGCAGCGGGTGATGAGGACGCCCGCGACGGCGATGAGGGCGAGGGGCAGGATCGGGGCGACGTCGAGGGCGGAGAGGGTGATGATGAGGGCGAGGGCGGCCAGCGCGATGGGGGCCTTGGTGCGGCGGTAGGCCATGACGCGGGGGCGGTTCACGTCGAGAAGGTTCATGTCGGCGGCGAGGCGTTGGATGTCCTCGATCGTGCCTTCGAGAAGGAGCGTATCGCCGACGCGGACGATCAGGTCGTCGAGCTGGCGGCCGATGTTCTGGTTGTGGCGGTGGACGGCCAGCACGTAGACCCCGTAGCGGCGGCGGAGGCGCAGGTCGCCGAGGCGGTGGCCCTCCATCCGGCAGCCGGGGCCGATCAGGACCTCGACCGTTTCGGTGTTCACGGAGGACAGCTTGTCGACGAGGTGCACGTCCTTGCGTTCGTGCAGGCCCATGAGCTCGGTCATCTCGGTCCGCAGGACGACGCGGTCGCCGGCCTGCAACGTGACGGGCGCGAGGTCGCGGCGGAGCGAGGCATCGCCGCGGAGGACGTCGATGACCCGGACGCCGTCGCGTTTGAAGATGTCGATGTCCATCACCGGCTGGCCGATGAGGGTGGAATCCTCGGGCACCGCGACCTCGGTGAAGAACTTCATCTTCCGCTTTTCGGAGAGGAGGACGCCCATCGACTGCCGGACGGGCAGGAGGCGGTCGCCGAAGAGCATCAGGAAAGCGCCCCCGGCCAGCATGACGGCAATGCCAAGCGGGGCGATCTCGAACAGGCCGAAGTGTTCGAGGCCACGGTCGACGGCCACCCCATCGACGAGGAGGTTCGTGGAGGTGCCGATCAGCGTGATCATGCCGCCCAAGACAGTCATGTAGCTGAGCGGGATCAGGAGCTTGGAGGGCGCGGTGCCGATCTTCATCGCAAGCTGCATGACGACCGGGATCATCACGGCGACAAGGGGCGTGTTGTTCATGAAGGCCGAGGCGACGGCGATCGTGCCGATCAGCACCACGATGGTCAGCTTTGGCCGGTCTCCGGCATGGCGGGTGACTTCGGCCACCACGGCCTCGACCGCGCCGGTGCGGACAAGGCCGCCCATGATCAGGAACATCATCGCGATGGTCCAGGGCGCGGGATTGGCCAGGACCGAGGTCGCCTCTTTCACCGGGAGGATGCCGAGGATCAGCATCAGCGCCGCACCGCCGATGGCCGTGACCTCGACCGGGGTCCGTTCCAGGACGAACAGGACGAACATCACCGCCAGGATGGTCAGGGCGACCCAGGGTGCGGCCTCGGCCGGGATCGTGATTCCGAACATCAGCTCTCCACCGTCTTCGTCCGTTCGCGTGGCTGGACCAGTGCCACCCCCGCCAGCATCACGGAGGACCATTGCCCAGAGCATCCCCGCCGCCGTGACCAGATAGCTTGACTGCGCCGCGAAGACAGCTCCTGCGGTTGCCGCCAGCCAGACATAGCTTGCGTAGAGGAGGGCATGCAGCGCCGAGGACAAGGCAAGGGCCAGATCATCGCGGCCGAGGGGGAAGGGCGAATAGCTTTGGTCGAGGGCGAGCATCACCGGCGTGCAGAGGATCAGGCCCGTCAGGCTGGCCCCCAGCATCGCCTGCAGGGCGTCCATGCCTTGCGTGCCGCGCCAGGAGACGTAGGTCGCCTCCATCGCGTAGAACAGGGGCCCGATCATCGCCACCGGCAGCCAGGCGATCAGCGCGGCATCGGGAAGCGCCGCCCCGGGGGCCGCAAGCAGACCCACGCCCACCAGCCCCATTGCCAGACCCACCAGCCGCAGGGCCGAGAACCGGTCCATGCCAAGCGCCAACGCCATCGGGAAGGCCAGCATCGGGATCATCGCGATGATGATCGACATGATGCCTGAGGGCAGATGCGCGACCGAGGCGTAGAAGGTCCCGTTCGGGATGATCGTGCCCAAGACCGCCACCACGACATAGAAGCGCAGGGCCGGGGCGGTCAGACGTATCCCCTTGCGGCGCACGAGGGCTATCGCGCCCAGAACGATAACCATCACCACCTGTTGCCAGAAGATGAGGCCAAACGGACCATGCCCGGTCTCAGTTGCGATCTTTCCCAACGGATGGGTGGAGCCCCAGCCGATGCCAAGCCACAGGAGCACGCCCACGAAGAACCAGCGGCCCGGCCTTTGCTTGCCCGAAACCGATGCGGCGACAGTCAGGTCGCTCATGGCAGCGACTCCTGCAGCTTGCCTCCGACCCGGATCATCCGCACCTTGGTGGCAAGGCCGGTCTTGTCGTCGGTCTCGACATAGACGCCGGACAGGGTTGCCTCGCCGCCTGCGGGTTCGAACCGGCCCTTCGCCATGCCGGTCAGGAAACGGCGCAGGGGTTCCAGCTTTTCCATGCCGATGACGCTGTCGTAATCGCCGCACATGCCGGCGTCGGACTGGTAGGCCGTGCCTTTGCCCAGGATCATCGTGTCAGAGGTCGGCACATGGGTATGGGTGCCGACGACAAGGCTGGCCATCCCGTCGCACCAGTGGCCCATGCCCATCTTCTCGGACGTCGCTTCGGCGTGGAAATCCACGATTGCCGCCTGCACCACACCGCCCAGCGTGTGCTGTTTCAGCACGGTTTCCAGCGCCGAGAACGGGTCATCGAAGGGCCGCTTCATGAACACCTGGCCCAGGGCCTGGGTTACCAGAACCTTACGGCCTTGCGTCGCCTCGAACACCTTGAAGCCGCGACCTGGTGCCACCTTGGAGAAGTTCAACGGCCGCACGATCCGCGGCTCGGCTTCGATGAAGCTGAGCATGTCCTTCTGGTCAAAGGCATGGTCGCCCAGGGTCAGGCAATCCGCCCCGGCGGCGAGCAGTTCCTTGGCATGGTCCCCGGTTAGCCCGGCGCCTTGGCTGGCATTCTCGCCGTTCACGACGACGAAATCCAACCCCCAGGCCGCCCGAAGGCCCGGCAGCCGCTCTGTCACCGCCGTGCGGCCGGACCGGCCCACGACATCGCCAAGGAAAAGCAGTCTCATGGCACCCCGATTAGGCGGGGGGCGGGGTTCCGGCAAGCGAATTGGCAGGTTTCAGGGAAGAAATCTCGGCGAAAAGCCCAAGCTTCCAGCAGGCGCGGGGTGCGTTGGGAAATCCGCCTGCGAAGAAGAATTTTCGCCGAAAATTCTTCGCCGTCGCGCTGGTGTTTTTCTGCAGGTGACCGCCCGATTCGACCGGGCCCCGTTTCCCAAGCCGGATGTTCGCATTATCTAGGGGTCATGACGACGCCTCCCGAAGCCCTGACCGACTGGTTCGCCGCGAAGGGCTGGACGCTGCACCCCCATCAGGAGGAGATGCTGGCCCGGTCTAAGGACCCCGCCACGCTGCTGATTGCGCCGACGGGGGGCGGCAAGACGCTGGCCGGTTTCCTGCCGACGCTGGCGGAACTGGGGGCCGATCCGCCTGCGGGCCTGCACACGCTGTACGTCTCGCCGCTGAAGGCGCTGACGGCTGACATCCGGCGGAACCTTGGGCTGCCGATCGAGGGCGCGGGGCTGAAGATCCGGGTCGAGGATCGGACGGGGGATACCTCATACACCCAGCGCAGGCGGCAGCGCGCGGACCCGCCGCATATCCTTTTGACCACGCCGGAAAGCCTGGCGCTGCTGTTGTCCTACGAGGATGCGCCGCGGATTTTCCGGGGGTTGCAACGGGTTATCGTCGACGAGATTCACGCCCTGGCAGAAAGCAAGCGCGGCGACCAGCTGGTGCTGCAGATCGCGCGGCTGCAATCGCTGAACCCGTCCTTGCGCCGTATCGGCCTGTCGGCGACGGTGGAGAATCCCCCGGCGCTGGCCCGGTTCCTGGCGGAGCGGACGACGATCCTTGAGGCCGATCCGGGGCCGGACCCCGACATCTCGATGCTCGACACCGACGCCCCGCCCCCGTGGAGCGGTGGTGGCGGGCGCTATGCGATCCCAGCGATCCTGAACGAGGTGATGCGGCACAGGACCACGCTGATCTTCCACAACACCCGGGCGCAGGCGGAGCTGTTCTTCCACGACCTGTGGCTGGCCAATACCGAGGACCTGCCGATCGGCATCCACCACGGCTCCTTGTCGCGCGAACAGCGGGAACGGGTGGAGCAGGCGATGACGGCGGGGGCGTTGCGGGCGGTGGTCTGCACCGGGTCCCTGGACCTTGGGATCGACTGGGGCGATGTGGACCTGGTGATCCAGGTCGGGGCGCCGAAGAACGTCAAGCGGCTGGTGCAGCGGATCGGGCGGGCGAACCACCGCTACTACGCGCCGTCGAAGGCGCTCTTGGTGCCGGCGAACCGGTTTGAAGTGGTGGAATGTCAGGCGGCCCTGGACGCGGTGCATGCCCATACGCTGGACGGTGAGCCGCGGGGGCCGGGGCCAAGGGATGTGCTTTGCCAGCATATCCTGGCGACCGCCTGTGCCGGGCCGTTCGAGGCTTGGGAGCTTTACGCCGAGGTCATTACTGCGGGGCCCTATGCCGCGCTGACCCGCGAGGAGTTCGACGCCTGCCTCGATTTCGTCGCCACGGGGGGCTATGCGCTAAAGGCCTACGACCGCTGGCAACGGCTGAAGCAGACCGGGGGCAAGTGGCACCTGCGCGACCCCCGGGCGGCGGCGCTGATCCGGCAGAACCTGGGCACGATCATCGACATCGAGACGCTGAAAGTGCGGTTCCGCGGCCACGGCGCGCCGCTGGGCGAGGTCGAGGAAAGCTTTGCCGCCACGCTGACCCCCGGCGACACCTTCCTGATCGGCGGCCAGATCGTCCGCTACGAGGGTCTGCGCGAGATGACAGTGGAGGTGTCGAAATCCCCGGGCCGCGAGCCGCGCGTCGCGGTGTTCAATGGCACGAAGTTCGCCACCTCCACCCTGCTGACCGATCGCATCCTGGAAATCTTCCAGGCCGAAACCTGGCCCGACCTCCCCGCCCACACCGCCTGGTGGCTGGCGAAACAGCGCGAGGTGTCGCGGCTGCCGGACCCGCAGTCGCTCCTCCTAGAAAGCTTCCCGCACGATGGGCGCGAGCATCTGTGTGTCTACGGCTTTGCCGGGCGCAATGCGCAGCAGACGCTGGGGCTTCTGGTGACCAAGCAGATGGAGGCGCAGGGCCAGGCTCCCTTGGGCTTTGTCGCGACCGACTATGCCACGCTGATCTGGGGGCTTGACCCGGTGACCGACCCGACGCCGCTGTTCGACCTGGACACGCTGCGCGAGGGGCTGGACACCTGGCTTTCGGGCAACGCGGTGATGAAACGCACCTTCCGGTCGACCGCGATCATCGCCGGGCTGATCGAACGCAGCCACCAGGGGCGCCGCAAGACCGGGCGGCAGGCGACGTTTTCGACCGACATCCTCTACGACACGCTGCGCCGCTATGATCCTGACCATCTCCTGCTGCAGATCACCCGGGAAGAGGCGCTGCGCGGGTTGATCGACTTTTCGCGGATCGAACAGCTGCTGGACCGGATCCAGGGCCGGATCGAGCTGAAACGCCTGACCCGTGTCACCCCGTTGGCAGCACCCCTGTTCTTCGAGCCGGGGCGCATCCCGGTGCATGGCGAAGGCCGTGACCGGCTGGCCGCCTCGCAAGCGCAAGCGCTGATGGAAGCCGCTGGCCTCGCCTAAGTGATTGCCCTTTCTACAAATACTCCCCGCGGAGCGTCCCCCCTTGCCGCAAGCGGGGCGGCGGGGCACAAGTGCGGCCATGCACCACGCGCTTTTCTTCCATGGCGAGAACTTGCACCTGATGCCCTCGGGCGCGCTGCACTGGCCTGCGCGGAAGTGCCTGACGGTGTCAGACCTGCACCTTGGCAAATCCGAACGGCTGGCGCGGCGGGGTGGCGCGCTGTTGCCGCCTTACGAGACACAGGCGACGCTGGAAAAGCTGGACCGCGATCTTGAGGCGACCGGGGCGGAGACGGTGATCTGTCTGGGCGACAGTTTCGACGACCTTGCCGCCGCCGAGGGGATCGAGGACGCGGCGCGGCTGTGGCTCGCGCGGCTGATGGCGGGGCGCAGCTGGACCTGGATCACCGGCAACCACGATCCTGGCCCGATCGAGATCGGCGGCACGCACCGGGCCGAGCTGAAGCTGGCGCCCTTCACCTTCCGCCACATCGCGGAGGCGGGGGAGACGGGCGAGATTTCCGGCCACTACCACCCCAAGGCGCGGCTGGCCGGGCAGTCGCGGCCCTGTTTCCTGGCGGATGCCCGTCGCCTGATCCTGCCAGCCTATGGCGCCTATACCGGGGGCCTCCGGTCGCATGACGCGGCCCTGACGGCGCTGATGGCCGCAGATGCGCTGGCCATTCTGACCGGCCCGCGCGTATTGGCGATACCGATGCCAAGGTAGCGCATTCGTAGGGTGGGCAATATTGCCCACCTTACCCGGCGCCTGTGTCAGGCCGTCAGGCCTTTCGGCTCGGCCAATCCGTTGGCCCGGCAGCAGGCGGTCAGGGTGTTGGCCAAGAGGCAGGCGATGGTCATCGGCCCGACCCCGCCCGGCACCGGGGTGATTGCGCCTGCCACGGCGGCAGCACTTTCGTAGTGGACGTCGCCGACCAGCTTGGCCTTGCCGTCGCGTTCGATGCGGTTGATGCCGACGTCGATCACCGTCGCCCCCGGACGCACCATGTCGCCGGTGATCATCTCGGGGCGGCCCACGGCGGCCACCAGGATGTCGGCGCGCTTGCACACCTCGGCTAGGTCCTTGGTCCGGCTGTGCGCGATGGTCACCGTGCAGCTGTCACCCAGAAGAAGCTGTGCCATCGGCTTGCCGACGATGTTCGACCGACCCACCACAACTGCGTTCAGGCCCGCGAGCTTGCCATGGTGATCCCGCAGCATCATCAGGCAGCCAAGCGGCGTGCAGGGCACCATTGACTTCTGCCCAGTGCCAAGGAGGCCGACGTTCGAAATGTGAAAACCGTCCACGTCCTTGGCCGGGTCGATCCGGTTGATCACCAGCTCGGAGTTCAGATGGCCGGGCAGCGGCAATTGCACCAGAATCCCATGCACCGCAGGGTCGGCGTTCAGCTTGTCGATCAGCGCGAGGAGCTCCGCCTCGCCGGTCGCCGCATCCAGCCGATGTTCGAAAGAGGACATTCCGACCTCGATGGTCGAGGCGTGCTTGTTGCGCACATAGACTTGGGAGGCCGGGTCTTCCCCCACCAGCACGACGGCCAGACCGGGGGTCAGCCCGTTCTCTTCTTTCAGCCGCGCCACATGCGCCGCCACCTCTGCCCGCACCTTGGCCGCAAAGGCCTTGCCGTCGATCACCTTGGCCGTCATGTCATCATCCCTTGCGCAAACTGTCTGGCCCAAGCTTGCTTTCCTCGCGCGCGATGGACCAGTCGATCAGCCGCCGCCACAGCTTTTCCACCAGGTCGGGCGGGAGCCCATAGGTGGCGGCATGGCGGCGGACATTTCCCACCACTTCCTCGACGCGAGAGCCGATCCGCGCCGGAAGGTCGACCTCGGCCTTGATCTCGGCCGCGCGGTCGATGAATGTCGCCCGCTCGGCGAAGAGGCGGACGAGGTCTTCGTCCAGCCGGTCGATCTCGGCCCGGATCTGGGCCATCGTTGTGCAGTCGGCGGGCTTTCGCATCTTCAAGTCTCCCTTGGCAGGCCAGCCCGAGATAATGGGGCAGCCCGCCAAGAGCAATGCGACCGGTTAGAACAGGCCTTCGACGTGGCCCTGGTCATTCAGGCGGATCACTTCGGCCGACGGCACCTTGGGCAAGCCCGGCATGGTCATGATCTCACCGCAGATCGCGACGATGAAGCCAGCACCCGCCGAGAGCCGCACTTCGCGGACCGGGACCGTGTGGCCCGTGGGCGCACCGCGCACGGTCGGGTCGGTCGTGAAGCTGTACTGGGTCTTGGCCACGCAGATCGGCAGATGGCCATAGCCCGCCGCTTCCCAGGTCTTCAGCTGGTCGCGGATCGACTTGTCGGCAATCACGTCGTCGGCGTGGTAGATGCGCTTGGCGATGGTCTGCAGCTTCTGGAACAGCGGCATGTCATCGGGATACAGCGGCGCAAAGTTGGCGGCGCCCGATTCCGCCAGCTGGACGACCTTCTTGGCCAGATCCTCGATCCCCGCGCTGCCGTTGGCCCAATGCTTGCACAAGATCGCCTCGGCGCCCTGTTCGGCGACATAGGCCTTCACGGCGGCAACCTCGGCATCGGTGTCCGAGTAGAAGTGGTTGATCGCCACGACAACCGGCACGCCGAAGGATTTGACGTTGGCGATGTGGCGGCCAAGGTTCGGGCAGCCTTTCTTGACGGCTTCGACGTTTTCCGCCCCAAGGTCGGCCTTCGCCACCCCGCCGTTCATCTTCATCGCGCGGACGGTGGCGACGATCACGGCAGCGGAGGGCTTGAGCCCCGCCTTGCGGCACTTGATGTCGAAGAATTTCTCGGCACCAAGGTCAGCGCCGAAACCGGCTTCGGTCACCACATACTCACCCAGCTTCAGCGCGGTCTTGGTCGCGATGACCGAGTTGCAGCCGTGGGCGATGTTGGCGAAGGGGCCGCCGTGCACGAAGGCCGGGTTGTTCTCCAGCGTCTGGACGATGTTCGGCTGCATCGCGTCTTTCAGAAGGACCGTCATCGCGCCGTCGGCCTTGATGTCACGGCAGTAGATCGCCTTCTTCTCACGCGTGTAGGCGACGACGATGTCGCCGAGGCGTTTCTGAAGGTCTTCCAGGTCGTTCGACAGGCAGAGGATCGCCATGACTTCCGAGGCCACGGTGATGTCAAAGCCGGTCTGGCGCGGGAAGCCGTTCGACACGCCACCCAGGTTGACCACGATGTCGCGCAGGGCGCGGTCGTTCATGTCCATGACGCGGCGCCAGACGATGCGGCGTTCGTCGATGGCCAGCTCATTACCCCAGTAGATGTGGTTGTCGATCATCGCCGACAGAAGGTTGTGAGCGGAGGTGATCGCGTGGAAGTCGCCGGTGAAGTGGAGGTTCATCTCCTCCATCGGGACGACCTGAGACATGCCGCCGCCGGCAGCGCCGCCCTTCATCCCGAAGTTCGGGCCAAGCGAGGCTTCGCGGATGCAGACCACGGCCTTCTTGCCGATGCGGTTCAGACCGTCGCCGAGGCCCACGGTGGTCGTGGTCTTGCCTTCACCGGCCGGGGTCGGGTTGATCGCAGTGACGAGGATAAGCTTGCCATCGGGCTTGCCCGCGAGGGACTTGATGAACTCCTGGCTGACCTTGGCCTTGTCGTGGCCGTAAGGGAGCAGATGCTCGGACGGGATGCCCAGCTTGGCCCCGATCTCCATGATCGGCTGCTTCTTCGCTTCGCGCGCAATCTCGATGTCGGTCTTGAAGGCCATGTGTGTCTCCCCAGTGGGCTTATGAGTGGGCAAATAATGTGCCGTTTGCGACGTGATACCGGGCGGCGGGCAGTTCCCGAAGGCGGTTTCCGACCTAAACACCGCGAAAATCGCCGCGCGGTGTTTCCGATACGAAACGCCGACGCGCGAATGCGGAATTTTCACCAGAATTAACTATTTTTCCGGAGCGTTCAGTAGGTGGTCAGGTCGGTGCCCAGGGTCGCTGCGCCGGGATGTGCAGGCGGACCGCGTCGCCCAACCGCAGGGTGCCTTCGCGTTCGACCCAGGCGGTGATGCCGCGTTTGTCTTTCGCGGCGGTCTTGAAGCCCTTGCCCTGGCCGGGCAGGGCTTTCTCGATGGTCACGGCGGGTTCCTGGCAGGGCAGGTTCTCCATGTCGACGACCAGAGTCACCCCGTCTGGTCCCTGCAAGCGGCTGGAGGGGGGGAGGTGGGTCAGGTCCGGAATGCCTTCCAGCACCAGGGAGGCGCCGACCCAGGCGTAATCCATCGCCTGAAGGCCCATGTCGGCGGCGACCTCGGCCATCTCTTCGGCGCTGACGACACTAAGCTGGCGGACGTTGCGGATCTCGGTGCCCTTGGGATGCTGCTTCGTCACCCTGCTGCAGGAGGGGCGGGTGTCCCCGGCATGCACCTCACCCGCAAATCCGGCGAAGGTCAGGGGCATTTCGGCCAGAGGCATTGCGGTGATCACCAGCTTTTCCACCGGGACCGGCTGGTAGCCCAGCCAGACGACGCGGGCGGTGTAGTCGGTCGGGATCAGGGCAGGCATCAGGGACGCTCCAGGAGGAAGAAGACGCGGGTGAAGGGGAAGAGCACCTCGCCCGAAGGCAAGGCCGGATAGGCTTCGGCCAAGGCACCGTCATAGGTCGAAATGTACATGACGGCTTCGGCGGTGCTCATTTTCTGCAGGAACGGGCGCATCGCAGTGCTTTGGGTAAAGGCGCGGACCGGATGGCCTTTGGCGACCGGCTGAAGCCGCTGGACGTATTCGGTCGTCCATGCCGACACTTCGCCATAGGGCGAAAGCAGGCGGGCATAATCCTCGGCGGTCAGGACCGAAGCGGCCGATGGCGGAAAGCGGCCGGGAAACCGCGTCTCTGCCACCTCGCGCAACAGGCGGTGCGAAGGTGCGGCCGATTGCGCAGGCATCTGCACGGCCAGCACCCCGCCAGGTGCAAGCATTCCAATCAGGCGGGGCATCAGCGCCGCGTGATCGCCCAGCCATTGCAATGCGGCGTTGGAAAAGATCATCGCGGGCGGACGGTCCGGCTGCCAGTCGGCGATGTCTTCCAGCGTCAAGCGTTCATAGCAGCGGCGCAGGGCGGCATTGCTGAGCATTGCCTCGGAGGAATCCACGGCGACAAGGCAACGCGTCGGGTAGCGTGACACCAGCGCTGGCCCCACTGCGCCATCGCCGCAGCCAAGGTCGACGATATCGCCCGGCGGCAGGTCGGGCACCTGTGCCAGAAGGTCCAGCGCGGGCCTAAGCCGCAGGTCGCGGAATTCGCCATAGCGGGCCGGGTCCCAGTCGGCGGGTTTTGCGGTCGTCACAGCCATTTCTTCCAGCGGAAGATCAGATAGGGCACCAGCGCCGAGACGACCATCATCCCCAGCGCCATCGGGTAGCCCCAGGACCATTTCAGTTCCGGCATGTAGTCGAAATTCATCCCGTAGATGCTGGCGATCAGGGTGGGGGGCAGGAAGACGAAGGCCACGACCGAGAAGATCTTGATCACGTCGGACTGCCGGATGTTGATCACCCCCAGCGTCGCGTCCAGCAGAAAGCGGACCTTTTCGGACTGTGCCTGGGCCACTTCGCGCAAGGAGCGGAGGTCCTGCAGCTGGGCCAGCGCCATCGGCATCTGGCGCGACTGCAGGCAGGGGCCGCCAGTGCTGTCCGGGGTCGAGGTGAGGTAGGTCAAAAGCCGCAGGATCGTCGCCAGGCTTTCGTTGGCCTTGCCGTTCATCGCTTCGGCCCGGCCGATCCGCTGCACGACGGCCTGCAGGGTCTCGGTCTTGCCCGAGGGGCGGTGCGCGGCGAAGATCGCCTTCGACAACAGCTCATGATGCCGCGCCTCGGCCTCAAGGATGTCGGCAAGGCGGTCGACGACCGCCTCCAACAGGCCCAAAAGTGCATCGAGGCCAGTGTCGAGCGTCGTATCGTGGCGCGCGGCCCAGTCGGCGAAATAGCCCAGCGAGCGGGGGCTGTGATAGTGCACGGAGACCAGCCGGTCCGGCAGCATGGCAAAGGTGACGGGGCCGATTTCGGCTTCGCGCGCCTCGGGGCTGGCGATGACCTGCGCGGTGAGGAAGAGGACGCCGCCCTCGCGGTAGATGCGTGAGGAGACCTCGATCTCCTGCATGTCCTCGCGGGTGGGGATGTCAATGCCAAGGGCGGCTTCGACGGCATCTTCCTCGGCTTCTGACGGGGACTCAAGGTCGATCCACAACGCCTCGGACAGGTGGCGTTCGGCGAGGTCCAGCTTTTCCAGCCGGTTGTTGCGCGTCACGTAAGCCGAGATCATGCGGGGCTCCAGCATCCAGTCCGCGGCAGAGTAATGCGGGTTTTGCCGGGAAGGAAAGGTCCCGTGACCCGGGGTAGCCCGGTCAAGCGGTCGGTCGCAGGGGAGACAAAGCAAAAGGCCCCGGCGATGCGGGGCCTTTCGGGATCAGAGCGGAGCGGGTTCGGGTTCGCCGCCGGGTTTCTTGGCGCGTCCCCGGGTCTTGGGGATCGCCGCGACCGAGGCGGTGCCGCCGCCCGAGGGGGGCTTGTCCGCGTTGTCGTCGCCACCAAGGGCTTCCCCGGCGATGACCTTGCGAATTTCGTCCCCGGTCAGGGTTTCGTATTCCAGAAGGCCCTTCGCCAGGCGTTCCCATTCCTCGTTCTTCTCAAGCAGGATACGGCGGGCGGTTTCATAGCCCTCGTCGATCAGCCGCTTCACTTCCTGTTCGATCAGGCGCTTGGTCTCGGCGCTGACCGAGAAGCCTGCGGTGTTGCCGGAATAGCCGTCCGCGGCTTCGGCGTAGTCGATGTTGCCGACCACATCCGACATGCCCCAGCGCAGGACCATCGCGCGGGCAAGGGCCGAGGCCTGCTGGATGTCGCCCGATGGGCCGTTCGAAACCGAATCCTCGCCCCACTTGATGATCTCGGCAGCCTTGCCGGCCATGGTCATCGCGATGCGCTGTTCGCACTGGTCGCGGTGCCAGTTCAGGCGGTCCATCTCGGGCAGGCTCATCACCATGCCAAGTGCTCCGCCACGCGGGATGATCGTGGCCTTGTAGACCGGGTCGCACTTTGGCAGGGACATGCCCACGACGGCGTGGCCGGCCTCGTGATAGGCGGTCATTTCCTTCTGGTCCTGGGTCAGGACCATCGAACGACGCTCGGCCCCCATCATGACCTTGTCCTTGGCCGATTCGAAATCGATCATCGTGACAAAGCGGCGACCGGCGCGAGCGGCCATCAGGGCAGCCTCGTTGACGAGGTTCATCAGGTCGGCACCCGAGAAACCGGGCGAGCCGCGGGCGATGGTGCGCAGGTCGACGTCCGGCCCCAGCGGCACCTTGCGGGCGTGGACCGAGAGGATCTTCTCGCGCCCCTTGATGTCGGGGTTCGGGACGTGGATCTGGCGGTCAAAGCGGCCGGGACGGAGGAGGGCAGGGTCCAGCACGTCCTTGCGGTTGGTGGCGGCGATGATGATGACGCCTTCGTTCGCCTCGAACCCGTCCATTTCGACGAGGAGCTGGTTCAGCGTCTGTTCGCGTTCGTCGTTGCCGCCGCCGATGCCGACACCGCGCGCACGGCCCACGGCGTCGATTTCGTCGATGAAGACGATGCAGGGGGCGTTCTTCTTGGCCTGTTCGAACATGTCGCGGACGCGGCTTGCGCCCACACCGACGAACATTTCCACGAAGTCGGAGCCGGAAATGGTGAAGAAGGGCACGCCAGCCTCACCCGCGATGGCGCGGGCCAGGAGGGTTTTGCCGGTGCCCGGGGGGCCGACCAGCAGCGCGCCTTTCGGGATTTTCCCGCCCAGACGGCTGAATTTCTGCGGGTTGCGCAGGAATTCGACGATTTCCTCAAGCTCTTCCTTGGCTTCGTCGATGCCCGCGACGTCGTCAAACGTCACCCGGCCCTGCTTTTCGGTCAGCAGCTTGGCGCGCGACTTGCCAAAGCCCATCGCGCCGCCACGGCCACCGCCCTGCATCCGGTTCATGAAGTAGATCCAGACGCCGATCAGGAGGAGGAACGGCAGGAAGGACAGCAGCACCGAGACGAAGCCCGATTGTGCCTGCGGCTCGGCCTCGACCTCGACCCCCTTGGCGATCAGGTCGCGGGCGAGGTTGTCGGTGACGATGTCGCCCGGCGGCTTGATCGCGACGTAGGAGGTGCCGTCCTTGCCGACGACGACGATCTTCTCGCCATCCAGCACGACTTTTGACACCTGCCCGGCATCCACCCGTTCGATGAAGTCGGAGTAGGACAGCGAACGTGAGGACATCGTTGTCTGGTTGCCCGAGAACAGCTGGAACAGCGCCATGACCAGAATCAACAGCACGACCCAGAACGCGATATTGCGTGCATTACCCAAGGTAAGGGATCTCCCGAATGCGCCTATCGCCCCCCATGGGGCCAAGGCGGCTTTGGATGTAAGATAAACCTTTGGAGCCGGGGTTCAATCCACTAGTCCGAAAAGGTGGAACGGTCGGTCCAGTTTCGCCTGCCAATCGGCTGAAAATGCCGCGAGGGGGGCGGCCAGAAGGGTATCACCGCGCCAGACGGCGGGGCTGACAAGCAGAACCTCGCGCGGGAGGGTGCTGTTGCGCCAGTCTTTGACCTGGGCCAACCCCTCGGCCCCCAGCGCCCGGACCTGCGCGTCGGGGCCTGTCACAATCCAGCGCCCGTCCCAAAGCTGGCCCACCGGGACCGGACCGCCTACGGCGCGGGGTTCGCGCATCAGCCAGCCCCGCCGGAACCGGCAGCCCGCAAGCGTCGCATCGCGCCCGGCATCCATCGCTGACATGAGCTGCCGCACCGCGTCTGCCCTCGGCGGGTAGTCGCCCCCCGATAGCCAAGCCAGGCAGGCCAGCACGACCTGTCGCTTCACCTCCACCGGCTGCTCATGAAACCCCTTATCCAGCCGCAGCGCGCCCGCCTGCTCTTCGACCAAGCTCTCGCTGACCGCCGCGACCATCAGGTCCAGCGTTGCCTGCGCCCGCGCAAGGTGGCCCGCTACCCCTGCCAGCCGTTCAGCCGTGATCCCCAGCGGGGCAAGTGCCGCAAGCGCCTTGCGCGCCTTTACGCGGGTGAAGCGTTCATTCTCGTTGGTGGGATCGTCGATCCAGCCGATGCCATGGGCCCGCAGCCAGTCGCGTAGTTCCTCTCGCCCGACCGCAAGAAGCGGGCGATAGAACCAAAGGCGCCCCTCCTCCCACTCCCGCCGCATCCCCGAGAGCCCAGCCAGCCCAGCCCCCCTGCCAAGACCCATCAGCACCGTCTCGGCCTGATCATCCCGCGTGTGGCCCAGTGCGACGGTACTGATCCCGCGTGAGGCCGCCCAGTCCCGGATCAGGCCCATCCGTGCCCGCCGTGCGGCGTCCATCAGGTTCCCCCGGACCTCTCCATGATCCCAGACCCTGACCTCGTGCGCTATGCCCAGCCGCCTGCATCCCTCGGCCACCATCGCTGCCTCAGCCGCGCTTTCCGCACGAAGCCGGTGATCCACTGTCACCGCCTCGACCCTGAACCCCGCGCGCAGGCACAGATGCAAAAGGGCGGTGGAATCCCCACCGCCCGAAAGCGCCACGCCGATCGTCACTCCCGCGGGAAAGCTGTCACGGATCAGCCCGACCAGCGGCTCGCCGTCTACTGGCACTGAAATCCCTGCATCGCCACGGTCGCCTGCGTCGCCGCAAGGCTGCCCGGGTACCGCGTGCCGACTTCGGCCAGCGTCACGCAAGCCTCGGGCACCTGGCCCAGGGCACCCAGCCCCTCGCCCAGTTTCAGCAGGGCATCGGGCGCAAACGGGCCTTCGGGCGCGGCGGAAAACGCATCCAGATAGGCGCGGGCGGCGTTGCCGGTATCACCGGTCTTCGACAGTGCCTCGCCGCGCAGGTAATGCGCTTCGGGGACTAGCGGCCCGCCAGGATAGGATTGGGCATAGGTCGCAAAGAGCGTTGCAGCTCCGGGAAAGTCACCCTGACCGAGCACCTCCTTGG
>LNFM01005571.1_pt1 | contig 21630 bp, 19 predicted proteins | sample 596031 | NCBI WGS metagenome assembly LNFM01 (sample SAMN04254537, study PRJNA301005) | activated carbon metagenome | isolation source: dual media filters at the Ann Arbor, Michigan drinking water treatment plant | place: USA: Ann Arbor
AACACGTGCTGGTGAGCCCCTGCGACGCCATCGTCGGCGCCTGCGGCCGCATTGGTGACGACCCCGGCGCGCAAGTGTTCCAGGCCAAAGGCTTTCCCTACCCGCTCACCGACCTGTTCGGCACCGACGCGCGCGGCCTGGCCACCATCAACACGCTGCGCGGCGGCAGCTACGTGACGCTGCGCCTGACCTCCAGCATGTACCACCGCTTCCATGCCCCGGCCGCGCTCACGCTGGAGCACGTGACCTACATCAGCGGCGACACCTGGAACGTGAACCCGATCGCGCTCAAGCGCATCGAGCGGCTGTTTTGCAAGAACGAGCGCGCCGTGCTGCACTGCCGCCTGGCCGACGGCACACCGCTGCTGATCGTTCCGGTGGCCGCCATTCTGGTGGCCAGCATGCGGCTGCGCGCGGTGGACGTGGCGCTCAACATCCGCTACCGCGGCCCCAACGAACTGCCCTGCCACGCCACCTACAACAAGGGCGACGAGATGGGCTGGTTCGAGCACGGCTCGACCATCCTGGTGTTCGCACCACCGGGCATCGCGTTGTGTGAGGGGCTTGCCTCAGGTCAACAGGTTCGCATGGGCGAGGCCTTGTTGAACACCTGTGAACCCGCCGAAGAAACACAGCTCAGCGCGGCTATCGGGACGACCGCCACGACTCACTGATCCAAAGCGGACCGCATCCGGCAGGCCACGGGGCGACCATGACCGCACGATGAACACCCTGCTCGCCACCTGGACACGCCACGAAGCCCAACTGCGCGGCTGGCTGTTCGAAGTCACCCGCAACACCCTGACGGACCGCCTGCGCGCGGGTCACAAGAGCGTGCCCTTGCCCGACGACCTGGAAGACACGCCGGCACCTCAGCCCGTGACCGAAGCCAACAGGGCTTTCTGCAGCACTACCGTTGCCTCAGTTCGCAGCACTTGGGATCGGCTTGATGTCTGCCTGGCTTTGGTGGTCCGTGGGCGTCACGAAATGGCGGCGTTGGGCCGAGCAGGGCGGGATGTCGGCTGCCGAGGTTCAGTACCGCGGGGAAAAGGCCGCCATTCTCTGGCCAGGGGGGCACATCCTTGAAAGAACCGAGCGGGCAAACATCGAGGCCAGGTTCCGCAATGACGCCTGACACTTGCCGCGACTTCCCACTCAGCCAAAGAGTGCAGGTGCACGGGATTCCCTGGCGATGGCATGTCCCACCACCATTCGACAGATCGGCGTGGTGGCTGCGGGCTCCGCTTGACGTGGGTCAACAGGGTGTGGCGGTGCACCATCAAGAATGACCTTGGACTCAAGCGAAACAGACCAACCCTCAGGGATCCACGATGAAACAGCTCACCCGCAGAGAGTTGCTGGCCGCCACACCCGGAGTGCTCGGTGGTGCCGCAGGTTTGGGTGCAAGCCCGCTGGCCTGGGCCGCCGAGGGCTACGAGGCGGCGACGGCACGCATCTGGCGTGCCGGCCCGTTGCAGGGCCTCTCGGGCGCAGCGCTGAACCTGGAGCTGGTGCGCTACGCGACCCTGGCCCCTTCCAGCCACAACACCCAGTGCTGGAAGTTCGCAATGGACGGACAGGGCATTTCCATCCTGCCCGACACGTCGCGCCGGTGTCCGGTGGTGGACCCGGACGATCACCACCTCTACGTTTCGCTGGGCTGCGCCGCAGAAAACCTGGTGCAGGCGGCGCATGCATTCGGGCTGGCTGGCGATGTTCGCTTCGATGAGGCGCGCGATGCAGTGGTTGTGAAGCTCTCACCCACGCCCCCCGTGGTCACCCCTCTTTTCAAAGCGATCCCCGAACGCCAGTCCACGCGCGGTGACTACGACGGGAAGCCCCTGAGCCCGCAGGACCTGGCGCTGCTCGAACGTGCCGGCAGCAACGAGCGGGTGCGCCTTCTCCTGCTCACCGACAGGACCACCATCGACACAGTGCTGGACTTTGTCGTGCAGGGAAACACCGCACAACTGAACGACAAGGCCTTCGTCAAGGAGCTGAAGTCCTGGATACGCTTCAGCGCCACGGACGCGGTGGAGCGGGGTGACGGTCTGTTTGGCAAGTCGTCGGGCAACCCCGCACTGCCGGCGTGGCTGGGCAACCTGCTGTTCGACTTCGTGCTCACGGCCAAGTCGGAGAATGAAAAATACACCCGGCAGTTGCGCAGTTCGGCCGGCGTGGCGGTGTTCGTGGCCGCCAGGGAAGACAAGGCTCACTGGGTGGACGTGGGGCGTGCATACGAGCGCTTCGCGCTGCAGGCGACCGCCATCGGCGTGCGCAATGCCCATGTGAACATGCCGGTCGAGCTTGCGTCGTTGCGCCCCCAGTTCGCGAGCGCACTCGGGGTTGGCAAGCAACGGCCAGACCTGGTGATCCGGTTCGGACGAGGACCCGCCATGCCGCCCTCGCTGCGCCGACCGGTGCAGGATGTGCTGATGTGAATGCCGGCTCTGGAGGGTCATGAAGGCCACCTGGTCGCACAAGTTTTGATGGTGACACGGTCGGCCTTGGCAGCCGATCAGAGCGACGGATTTCGCACCCTTGTCACAGGGCGCTGGTATGTTGGTTGAATGAAATCCAACGCGCTCAACCCCGAACTCCACCACGCCGCCGCTGCGCTGGATCAGCTGGCCCATGCAGCGCTGGCCCGCCTCAACGTCGGTTTGTCCCCGGTGTCACTGGGCAGAGCGTGGAACGACTGGTTGCTCAACCTCGCTGTTTCCCCAGGAACGCAGGCCCGCCTGGGCACCGAGGCGCAGACCCTGGGCCTTTCCTGGCTGGCCGAGTCGCTGCGCGCTGCCACCGCACCCCGGTTGCAGGCGACGGGTTCAACGGCCGAGGAACACGCACCACAAACCGACGCCCTCCACCCTGACGGGGCGCCCGCAGACCCACGCTTTGGCGACGCGTCGTGGGACCAGTGGCCCTGGAGCGCCATGGCCTCCGCCAATGCGGCGTGGGAACAATGGACAAAAAGTGCCGTGGCGCTGCGGGGCATGGAACCGCATTCGCGCGAACAGCTGCAGTTTCTCGCCCGGCAATGGCTGGACATGCTCTCACCCAGCAACGGCCTGCTCTCCAACCCGCAGGCATTGCAAAAGGCCATCGACACCCGTGGCCAAAGCCTGGTGACGGGCCTGGGCCATGCCATGGACGAATGGCGTCAACGCCACGGGCTCAAGCCGCACCATGTTGAAGCCGAGGTGTTGGCGCCCGGACAAGGACTGGCCATGACCCCCGGGCAGGTGGTGTTTCGCAACGACCTGATCGAACTGATCCAATACGACGCAGTGACCGCGCAGGTGCATGCAGAGCCGGTGTTGGTCATTCCGTCCTGCATCATGAAGTACTACATCCTGGACCTCTCGAATCACAACTCGATGGTCCGCTGGCTGGTCGGGCAAGGGCACACGGTGTACATCGTGTCCTGGCGCAACCCGGATGAAAACGACGCGCTGCTGACGCTGGACGATTACGTGCATCTGGGCGTGCTCGAAGCTTTGGCCCATGTGCACGCGGCCCTGCAGCAACCGGTGCATCTGGCGGGCTATTGCCTGGGGGGCACGTTCGCCGCCATGGCGGCTGCGGCCCTGGACCACGCAGCGGCGCCGGAGAGAGCGGTACCACGGCTGGCCAGTCTGACGCTCATGGCCGCCGAAACGGACTTCTCCGAACCCGGCGAGATGGGCGTGCTGATCGACACGGCCCAGGTCGAGATGCTGGAAGACATGATGGCCGAGCAGGGATTCCTGAGCGGTCGCCAGATGGCGGGATCGTTCCAGTTTCTGCACTCGCGCGAACTGGTGTGGTCGCAGCGCACCCGCACGGTGCTGCTGGGTGAAGCGCCCTACAGCAACGACCTAATGGCCTGGAACGCCGACGTGACGCGCCTGCCGGCGGTGATGCACAGCCAGTACCTGCGCCACATGTACCTGGGCAACGATCTGGCCGAAGGGCGCTGCACCCTGGAGGGCGAGGCGCTCTCGCTGAAGGACATTTCCGCACCGGTGTTCGCCATCGGCACGGTCAAGGACCACGTGTCCCCGTGGCGCTCGGTGTTCAAGCTCCACCAGTTGCTCGACTCGGATGTGACCTTCGTGCTCACCAACGGTGGGCACAACGCCGGCATCGTTTCCGAGCCTGGCCATGCAGGAAGGCACTACCAGATGCACACTACAACCCGCAACGACAAGCGCCCCACCCCGGACGATTGGGCCGCCACCGCGGCGCCCCGTCAGGGCAGCTGGTGGGAGGCCTGGAGCGGGTGGATGCAGCAACATGGCAGCGGCGAGAAGGTCGACGCGCGCCAGCCGCCTGTCGATCCTGCGCTGGGAGCCGCGCCGGGCCGCTACGTCAGGGTTCGGTACGCTGACTGAACCGCGTGCGGCTGCTGTGAACGCCAACCCTGTGCTGCTCACGCTGAACGCGGGCTCTTCTTCATTGAAGTTCGCGGTTTACGCGGCCACCGACGAACTGACTGCGCTGTCTGCCGGGCAGATCCAGGGCCTCGGCACCGACGCATGCTTGTCTGTGCGGTCCATCAAGGACGGCGCCGACGGGGCTCCCGTCACCACCCCGCTGGGGCCAGCCCACCATGCGGAGGCGGTGCATGCGATCCTTCGCTGGCTGGAACAGGAGCACAGGGGCGCGCAGGTGGTGGCCGTGAGCCACCGCGTGGTGCATGGTGGCCCCGACCACCTCGCTCCAGCCTTGATCGACGATGTGCTGTTGACCGCGCTGGAGCGTCTTGTCCCCCTGGCTCCCCTGCACCAGCCACACAACCTCGCAGGCATCCGGGCCGCGCGGAACGCCTTCCCCGGTGCGAGGCAGGTTGCCTGCTTCGACACCTCCTTTCACCGCAGCCATCCCTTTGTGGCCGACACGTTCGCGCTGCCGCGCAGCTACTACGACGAAGGCATTCGGCGCTACGGATTTCATGGCCTGTCTTACGAGTTCATTGCGCGGCGCCTGCGCGCCGGCCATCCGGCGCTGGCCCAGGGTCGAGTGATCGTTGCGCACCTGGGCAACGGCGCTTCGATGTGCGCGATGCAAGACGGCCGATCGGTGGCTTCCACCATGGGGTTCACCGCGCTCGATGGTCTTCCGATGGGCACACGATGCGGCCAGCTGGACCCCGGCGTGCTGCTGTACCTGATAACGGAAAAAGGCATGGATGCCGCGGCCATCAGCAATCTGCTGTACAGCCAGGCGGGGCTCAAGGGCATCTCCGGGCTGTCACACGACGTGCGTGTCCTCCAGGCTTCGGACGAGCCCGCTGCGCGCGATGCCCTGTCCTACTTCGCAGACCGCGGCAGACGCGAGATCGGCGGTCTGGCCGCCTGCCTGGGAGGGCTGGACGCTGTCGTGCTCACCGGCGGTATCGGTGAGAACGCTGCGCAGGTGCGCGCCCTGATGCTGGCCGACCTGCAGTGGATGGGCATCGACATCGATGCCGAGGCCAACCAACGCAACGCCACGGTCATCAGCTCTCCCGCCTCCCGCGTGCAGATCCTGGTGCTCAAGACCGACGAAGAGCGCATGCTCGCCGAACACGCAGGCGAACTGATGGCCCTGTAACGCCACGGTCCAACTGCGCCCATCCACCCACATCCCCGAAGAACCAGGCACCGTCATGTTCACCGATCCAAGATCCATCGATCCCTTGCCCAAGGTCTGGGACGAAAACACCCGCATCGGCGACATGCTCAAAGGCAAGCGAGGGCTGGTGGTGGGGGTCGCCAACGGCGACAGCATTGCCTTTGGCTGTGCCGCCAAACTCAGGGCCTTTGGTGCAGACATCGCGCTGACCTATCTCAATGAAAAAAGCCGGACCTATGTGGAGCCCTTGGCACGGCAGATCGACGCGACACTGGTGCTGCCGCTGGACGTGACACAGCCGGGCCAGATGCAGGCGGTGTTCGAACAGATCCGCCAATCCTGGGGCAGCCTCGACTTCGTCATCCACTCCATTGCGTTTGCGCCGAAAGACGACCTGCATGGCCGCATCATCGATTGCTCGCAGGCAGGCTTCCTGCAGGCGATGCAGGTGTCTTGCCACTCCTTCATCGAGCTGGCGCATCACGCCGAAAGTCTGATGAACCCGGGCGGAGCATTGATCACCATGAGCTACTACGGCGCCGACAAGGTGGTGAACAACTACAACATGATGGGCCCGGTCAAGGCGGCGCTGCAATCGGCCGTTCGCTACATGGCCAAGGAACTCGGTGAACGCGACATCCGCGTCTTCGCCGTGTCACCGGGTCCGCTGCGCACGCGGGCAGCGTCGGGCATTGCGCATTTCGACGAGCTGATCGACATGGCGGTGACGCGCACGCCCGGACACCGCCTGGTGGACATTGCCGAGGTGGGCCGCGCGGTGGCGTTTCTGGTGGGTGGTGGCGCCTCGGGCATGACCGGCGATGTCATCTACGTTGATGCCGGCCTGCACAACATGGCCTGAAAAGGCAGGTTCAGGACGACCTGCGCTGCTCCGGGTGGCGACCCTGATGGGCCACCAGCAAAGCCAGCAGTGCCGACGACACCCGGGCCCTGGGTCCGTCGGCGCGGCTCGTGAGTGCGATCGGCACGCGAGCCCCCAGCACGATGCCTGAGCCAGCGGCTCCGGCCAGGTACTCCAGTTGCTTGGCCAGCATGTTGCCGCTCTCCAGATCGGGCACGACCAGGATGTCGGCCTGCCCGGCAACCTTCGATTCGATCTGTTTGATCAGGGTCGCTTCGGGAGAGATGGCGTTGTCGAACGCCAGCGGGCCGTCCAGCAGTCCGCCGCGGATCTGTCCCCGGTCGGCCATCTTGCACAGGGCCGCCGCATCGAGCGTCGAGGGCATGTGGGAGCTCACGTTCTCCAACGCCGCCAACAAGGCGACCCGGGGCAGTTCCACACCCAGCAGGCGGGCGAAGTCGATGGCGTTCTGCACGATGTCCACCTTGTCCTCCAGCGTGGGCCGGATGTTGAGCGCCGCATCGGTGATGACCAGGGGTTTGCTGTAGAGCGGCACATCGAAACGGAACACGTGCGACATCCGCCGCCCGGTTCGCAGTTCAGGGCGCGCCAGCACGGCGTGAATCAACTCGTCTGTGTGCAGGCTGCCCTTCATCAAGCTCTGCACTTCCCCGTTGGCGGCCATGGCCGCCGCCTGTTCGGCCGCTGCGTGGCTGTGCGGCGTGTTCACGATCGTCATGCCGTTCAGATCGAGGTTGAATTCCTCGGCCACCGCACGGATGCGCACTTCAGGTCCGATCAGCACCGGCTCCAGCAGACCGTGTCCAGCCGCGTCCATCGCGCCCCGGAGTGAACCCTCGTCACAAGGATGAACCACCGCGCATCGCACCGCAGGAATGCCTCTGGCCAGGGAGAGCAGGTCGTTGAACCGGGCCTCGGGATCGAACACCCGGATCTGCGGCAGGCTGCCGCGCGGCATGCGGATCTTGTGCGGCGGCGCGAGCACCCGGGCCATGCCTCTGACCACCTGCTCACCGTTCTGGTTGACCGCTTCGCAGGCCAGTTCGACGATTTTTTTCTGATCGTCCTTGGCCGTGACGGTGGCGATCACGGTCAGCGTGTCGCCGATCCGGACCGGCCGCGAAAAGTGCAGGGCCTGGTCGAGGTAGATGGTTCCTGTGCCGGGGAACTGCGTGCCCAGCAGCGCAGAAATCAGGGCGCCGCTCCACATGCCATGGGCGATCACGCCGTGGAACAAGGTCTCGTTGGCGTATTCGGCGTTCAGGTGCGCCGGGTTGGTGTCGCCCGAGACCGCCGCGAAGGCCTGAATGTCCTGCGGTGTGAGGGTGCGCAGCAACCGGGCGCTCTGGCCGATCTGCAGTTCGTCGAAGGTGTGGTTTTCGACAAAGTCGTTGTTGATGTTCATGGCGGGGTGACGGTGGTGATGTCCAGCTGGTGGCCGATGCAAAGGCTGTTCATGCGGGGTGCTGGTGTTTGCCCGCCTTGGACCTGGGGGTCGAAGGCCCTGCGGGAGAAACGGTCTTGCGCAGTGCGTGCAACCGTGCCAGCAAGGCCTCGTCGGTCACGTTGACTGTGGCCACCTCGCCCGCGTAGACCAGGCCCTCATTGCCATCGAGCGTGATCAGCTCGCCTTCGGCGAACTCACGATCGTTGATGCGAACGCTTCGGCCCGCTTCGTCGATCTGCAAGGCGCTGCAAGCCACCAGGCAGACCTTGTTCATTTGTCGGGCCACCACCGCCGCGTGCGAGGTGCGCGCACCGCGCCGGGTCAGCAAGCCGGCGGCGGCGTCCAGAGCGGCAATGTCACTGGTCTGGGCGTCCTGGCGAACCAGGATCACAGAGACACCGGCGGCAGCGCGCTCCTGGGCGCGCTGCGTATCCAGCGCGATTTCTCCGCACACCACGCCATTGCAGGCCGACATGGCCTGTGCCAGCGCCGTCACCGGGTGAGCGCCTCGCTGGCCTGCATCCGGGGCCACCAGCCTGAGCATGGACAGATCTGATTCGGTCAGCGACTGCGTCCGTTCCAGGGCTTGCCCGGCATCGATCAGGCCTTCGTCCAGCAGATCGAGCGCAATGCGGGCTGCGGCCACCGGGGTGCGTTTGCCCGAACGGGTCTGCAGCATGGAGAGCACACCGTCCTGCACCGTGAATTCGAAGTCCTGCATGTCTGCAAACGCTTGTTCCAGCTGTTTTGCAATGGCCTGCAGTTCACCCCAGGCATCGGGCGCGGTCTGGGCCAGCACTTCATGGCCGTGTGCATTGCGCTGCCCCGCGACCACATCTTCACCCTGGGCGTTGGCCAGGAAATCGACCCAGATGGCCTTTTCCCCACTGGTCGGGTCGCGCGTGAAGCCCACGCCGGCGCCCGAATGGCAGCCCGAGTTGCCAAACACCATCTTCTGCACCGTCACTGCGGTGCCCATCGCATCGGCAATGCCGTGCAGCTCACGGTAGGTTCTGGCCTTGGGCAGTTGCCACGAAGCAAACACGGCCTTCACCGCTCCGCTGAGCTGGGTGTGCACTTCCTGGGGGAAAGGCTCCCCTGCGTGTTCCAGATAGATGTCGAGAAAGCGCTGACTCATCGCGCGCAGCTCGCTGAAGTCCAGCAACCTTTCGTCCCGGCCCAGCGTGGTGCGGCCGATTTCTTCCTCGAACAGTGCACCGGGAATTCCGGCCACCACTTCGCCATACGTGGCGATCAGGCGCCGGTAGGCATCCCACACCAGACGCGGGTGACCGGTCTGACGCAACAGGCCGGGCAGCGTGGACTCACACAGCCCGATGTTGAGCAAGGTCTCCATCATGCCGGGCATGGACACCGGTGCACCCGAACGCACGGACACGATCAAGGGCTGACGGGAATCCCCGAACACCAGGCCGGTTGCCGACTCCAGGGCGGGCAAGCCGACACTGAACAGAGGCAGCAGGCAGTCATCAGGGGCCGGTGTGAAGTGTGTGCCGATCACCAGCGCAGGAGGCACCGGCAGACCGATGGCAGACATCTGCAGCAGGTTGTGGGCCTTGGAGCCCATGTTCTCCCGGGTGGGTTTGAAATGAGGAGGCTCATCCGGGCTGCCCACCAGATAAAAATGTTTGGGCCAGTGGTGTGTGGCGTTCATGCGGACATTCCCGACTTGTTGAAGACCAGCTTGCGCAGCGCGTAGCCGGCAGAGAGCAGGCTGTCGGTGGCGTTCTCGATGGTTGAAGCCAGTTCGGTGGCGAGGGCACAGGCCACCGGGCTTGAGTGCAGGGTCTCGATGATGCGCACGCGCGAGGTGCGCAGCAGATCGTCGCAAATGCGTTCGGCGCGCAGCATGCGCCAGAGCGCCTGCAGGAAAGCCTCGCTGTCGGCAGGATCGGCTTGTTCGCTCATGTGGCGGGCGATCTCGATGGCCTTGATCTGATCCTGGATGGCGGCCAGTGTGGTGTCGGCCAGTTCGCCCAGCACGGCGTTCACGGCGGGCGGCAAGCCGCTCAGCGGCGGCGACAGTGTCATGCTGTGGATGAAGCTGGCTTCCTCCAGCGCATCGGCGGTGTCGTCCATGCTTTCGAGCAGCTGCACCATGGGGAGCCAGCGCGGCTGGCGTTCGGCCCGGCGCCGCGCCTCCATCAACACATGATCGGCCTTGCGCTCCCAGTCCTTGGCGCGCTGCAGACCGTCTGCCGTGCTGCTGGCGAACTCCAGTCCTTCACTCAGGGCCAGCGCAATCGCATGACAGAAGGCCGCGTGCTCTGCCAGCAAGTCGTATTCGTGGCTGCGGCGCTGGAGTTCCCTGGCGAGCAGAAGGCGTGCCTCGTCAGCGATCAGCGCAACCGGCAACTGCTCGCGCAGCTTCACACTGGCCACGCGCAGCAGATCCTGCAGGAAGTTCTGTGTCGCGGCCTCGCCCAGCACCTGGTCCAGCCGCTCGCCGATGCGAAAGGCCTCCCCGTCCACCGCCTGCATGGCGTCAAAAACGAGCTGATCTCCACCAGCCAGAAGCCAGGCCATGTGGCCCAGATCCTGTTCGGCAGCGAAACGCAGCACAGCCAGGGCCACCGGCTTGCGCACGAAGGCCTGCAGTCGCTTGCGGGCGCGGTTCCAGTCGATCACGAAGACGATGCGCGAGCCCACGGCTTCCAGCGCCTGCTGCAAGGCATCGCTGTCGGCCGCTTTCAAGACCGCATTGCCCACCTGGTAGGGCTTGCCTTCGTTGAGGCCATCGGTCGTGCGCGGGTCGAACACCGTCCATTCGAAGCCGATGCCCTCCAGCATTTGCCGAAAGAAGCCGAAGCGGGCCACATGCAGATCCGAGTAGGTCAGCGCGATCGTGCGCTTCTCCACCTCGATCACCAGCACATGGGCGTCGTTGGTGCCGATGTCGTTCTGGATCAGAAGGCGCTTGCCATCCCGGGTCACTGCCGTGTCCAGGCCCGGATGGTTGAACTTCAGTGGAGCGGTACGCGCCAGGCCCCGCATGAACGCCTGAATCAGCGGCCGGTCACCATCGGCGATTTGCCAGACGTGTGCACCATCCACGTCTTCCGTGGCCACGGCGATGGCCATGGCATTGAGCTGTTTGTGCAGGTCCATCACCAGCAGGTGAAAGCTGTCGCTACCCTGCCGGTTGCCATGGGTCAGGTCGTTCAGCGCCTGAGGGTTCAGGCCTTCCTCCTCATTGAGTGCCTCGATCTTCTTGAGCCAGAAGTCGCGCCGCGCCGCGAGGGCCGGGTGCTTGTGTTCCGCCAGGTCGCACACCGGGCGGGCCATGATGCCCAGGTCTGCCGCGAGTGCATCGAGCCAGAGCGTCAACTGCGGCACGATCAGTGTCTGGCCCTGCAGGTAGGCCGTTGCGCTCACATCCTTGAGCCAGGTCGCCTGGTTCAACTTCAGGTGGGTGATTTCCCGCGTCCAGTCGACCGAGTTCGTTGCCGGGTGAGCCACACGCTGCGCTGCAGACTGCAGCACCGACAGGTAGAGCTTGAGACGGTCGTTGGCCTGCAGGGCAGCTTTTATCCAGGCAGGCAACAGCAACGTGGACTGGCCCAGCGAGGCCACAGCACTTTCTTTTTCCACGGGATCCTCGAAGCAGGTTGTTGCTGCCCCATTGTTCGGCGCGGATGTTGCGCGCCGATGACAGCAGCTACCCCAGCAGGAAGGCGTGCGATGCTGCACGTTCCCCCGCCACCCCGGGCATCGGTCCAGCCAGCACGTCCGGGGGAACATGCGCTGGCGCTGCAATCACAGTGTCACAAGGGCCGTGCAAGCTTCATGCATACCGCTGGTCCTGACGGGTAAAAAGTATCGGGACACCACATTCCAGATGAACACCGTTGGCCGCCTTCGAGTGTTCAAGACGGGCCGGGAGACAGCGGTCAGCTGCTGGCCAGCTCCGACGCTTGAAGCGACGTGTCCAGCAGTCGGCCCTTGCTGCTGTAGTGGCGATCCAGTCGCCATTCGCCCAGTATTTCAAGCGCCAGTTCGAACTGTGAGTAGCTCAGCGCGTACAGCTGACTCAACGGAAACGCCTGGTCGGACTCCAGCGCGATGACCAGCGCGGCGAGTGTCTTGGCCCCGGGGCTTTCCGGGTTGGCCTGAATGAGTTTCCTGGCCTTTTTGACTGCAAGCATGTGAGCTCCTGTGCACGGTGTAAGTGATGCCATGGCTTCGGTGCCACGCTGCGGATCTGCGAAACAGATCGTACCCGGCAGGGGTATTTCCGGGCTGACTTGCGTCAAGCTTTCGGCCGCTGGCAAGCAGGTCGACGGGGGTTCATTTGAACGGTCAGCGGATGCCTGCGCGCAGAAAACTCTGCACGAAGTGACGCTGAAACAGCAGGAACGCCACCAGCAGCGGCGCGCTGGAGATCAGGGTGGCCGCGTTGATGATGGCCCAGTCGATGCCCTGGTCGGAGCCGGCAAAAACCGACAGCCCCACCGTCAAGGGCCGGGTCTCCACCGAGTTGGACACCACCAGCGGCCAGAGGAAGTTGTTCCAGTGGTAGCTCACCGACACCAGGGCGTAGGCCAGATAAACCGGCGTGGCCAGCGGGATGTACACCCGCCACAGCACCCCCATGGCGCCACAGCCCTCGACCCGCGCGGCCTCTTCCAGCTCCTTGGGCACGGTCTTGAAGGTCTGGCGCAGCAGAAAGATGCCAAAGGCCGAGGCCATGTAGGGCAAGGCCATGGCGCTCAGCGTGTCCGTGAGGCCGAGCTGGTGCAGGGTGCGGTAGTTCTCCACCAGCACCACGTCGGGCATCACCATGAGTTGCACCAGCACCAGACCAAAGGCGATGTCGCGGCCCGGGAACGAGAAGCGCGCAAACGCATAGGCGGCCAGGGTGCACAACACCATTTGCCCGACCAGGATGCTGCTCACCAGTGCAAAGGTGTTGAGGAAGTAGCGCGGAAAGGGTGCAGCGGCCCAGGCCGCGCGGAAGTTGTCCAGCGTGAGCGGTGCCATCAGATCGAAGCGCGCCGAGAACTCGGTGGCATGGAACGCGGACCACACCGCATAGAGCAGAGGCAGCAGCCACACCATGGCCAGCGTCCAGGCGCCGGCGGTGTTCAGCCAGGTGTCGGTGCGACTCGGGTTCAGCATGGGGCGTGTGTCATTGGTAGTGCGTGCGGCGCTCCAGCAGGCCGAACTGCAGCAGCGCCAGCAAGGCCAGCACGGCCAGCAGCACCGCGGTGAGCGCGGCTGCGTAGCTGGCGTCCCAGAACTTGAAGCCGGTCTCGTAGATGTAGAACAACAGCAGCGAGCTGGCGTTGTCAGGCCCGCCACGCGTCATCACCACGATGTGGTCGATCAGGCGGAAGGCATTGATCACCGCATTGACCAGCACGAACAGCGTGGTGGGCATGAGCAGGGGAAAGGTGACGCGCCAGAAGAACTGCCAGCGGCCACAACCTTCGAGCGCCGCGGCCTCGCGCAACTCGGGCGACTGTTGCTGCAGCGCGGCGAGGTAGAAGATCATGAAGAAGCCGGCCTCCTTCCACACCGCCACCACCATCACCGCGCCCAGCACGGTCTCACGCGAACCCAGCCAGTTGTGGGCGGCGCCGCCGAACAGGCTGCGGATCTGGTCGAGCAGACCGTAGTCGGGCGTGTAGAAGAACAGCCAGATGTTGGCCACCGCGATCATGGGCAGCACCGTGGGCGTGAAATACGCCAGCCGCAAGAGGCCGCGGCCTGCGAGCTTGCGGTCCACCCACAGTGCCATCACGATCGCCAAGGCTATCGCCGGCACGATGGTGCCCAGTGCGTACCAGGCGTTGTTGACCAGCGAGGTCCAGAACACCGGGTCGTCGGCCAGCGCGCGGTAGTTGTCGATGCCGATCCAGCGCGCCGGGCGGTTGGGCCGGGCGGTGCTGAACAGGCTGTGCCACAGCGTGGCCACCGCCGGGTAGTGCGTGAACGCCAGCAGCAGCACCGCCGCGGGCAACAGCAGAAGCCAGCCCACCACGGCGCTGCGGCGATCGGTCATCGGAACACCCGGCTGCGCGTCAGCGGTACGGCCGCAGGATGCGGTCGGACTCGCGCTGGGCGTCCTGCAGGGCTTGTTGCGCAGGCTTGGCACCGGTGAGTGCCGCCTGCAGGCCGTCGTTCAGGGCCTTGGTCACGCGCTGGTTCTCATGCGTGGAGAGTTCGGCCACGGCGTGCTGCAGTTGGTCACGCGCCACGATGGGTGCGGGGAAGTCGGCGAGGTACTTCTTCATCTCGGGCGTGTCCCAGGCTGCGGGGCTCACAGCCACGTAGCCGGTTGCGATGGCCCATTCGGCCGCGCGCCTGGGTGAAGTCATCCACTGGATGAACTTCATCGACGCCTCGCGTTCGGCTGCGGTGGCCTTCTTGAAAACATAGAAGTTGCCGCCGCCCGTGGGCGTGCCGCGCTGTTTGCCGGCCGGCAGCATGGCCACACCAAAGTCGAACTTGGCGTTGCTGCGGATGTTGGTCAGGTTGCCGGTGGTGGTCCAGATCATGGCCGCCTTGCGCTCGAAGAAGTCCTTGGGCGTTGTGCCCCACTCCACCACGCCGGGCGGGTGAACCTTGTGCTTCTGCGACAGGTCCATCCAGTACTGCAGCGCCTGCACCACCTCGGGCTTGTCGTAGTAGGTCTGGGTACCGGCGGGGTTCATGAGCTGCGCCCCGTTCTGGGTTGTGAAGCCCTGGAACAGCCAGTAGGGGAAGCCCGACGAAGGCACCTGGATGCCCCATGTGCTGACGTTGCCGGCGGCGTCCCGTTTGGTGAGCTTCTGTCCGAAGTCCACCAGCTCGTTCCAGTTCTGCGGCGGTTTGTTCGGGTCCAGGCCGGCTTCCTTGAACAAGTCCTTGTTCCAGTACATCACCACGGTGGAGCGCTGGAACGGAATGCCCCAGGTCTTGCCACCGGTCTGGCTGTTCTGCATGAAGCCGGGATAGAAGCTGTTCATCCACGCCTTGTCGGCGGGGCTCCTGGCCATTTCGTCGAAAGGCACCACCACGTCTTCATCGATCAAGGTGTACATGTCGGTGGACAGCATCACCGCGATGTGGGGCGCGTCGCCGCCCTTGGCCGCGGTCAACACCTTGGTGATGGTGTCCTGGTAGCTACCGGAATACACCGGCTTGATCTTGATGCCGGGGTGCTCTTTCTCGAAGTCGGCGGCCATGCCGTCGATGATCTTGGTGACCGGCCCGCCCACGGCGACCGGGTAGTAAAAGCTCAGTTCCTGCGCGAAGGCAGGCAGGCTCAGGGTCGCGCTCAGGGCAGCGCCGGCAAGGCTCAGGGTCCAGGGTTTCATGGTTGCTCCTCAGGGTTGGGGAAGTCGCAGACCGCTGTCGCGGTCGAAAGGGTGCAAGGCGGCCTCGGGCCAGCCGAGGCCGACCGTTTCGCCTTTGCGTGGCAAGTCGTGGCCGTCGGCGCGCAGCACCACGCGCGTCGATGCGGTCTCGCAAATCAGGAGACTTTCCGCGCCCAGATACTCCACAGCCACGACGCGTGCGGGCATGCCCTCCCGGGCAGGCAGCAGGCGCATCTGCTCGGGGCGCACGCCCCACAGGGCATCGCCCAGCGGGGCAGGAAACAGGTTCATTGCGGGCGCTCCGATGAAGCCGGCCACAAAGGTGCTGGCGGGCCGCTCGTACAGGTCTTGCGGTGTGCCCTGTTGTTCAATGCGCCCCGCGCGCATCAACACCACGCGGTCGGCCATGGTCATGGCCTCGGTCTGGTCGTGCGTGACGTAGATCATGGTGATGCCCAGGCGCTGCTGAAGCTCGCGGATCTCGCTGCGCATGTGCTGGCGCAGCTGTGCGTCCAGGTTGGACAGGGGCTCGTCCATCAGGCACACCGGCGCCTGGGCCACGATGGCCCGGCCCAGCGCCACACGCTGGCGCTGGCCCCCCGAAAGCTGCGAAGGCTTGCGGTCGAGCAAGGCCTGCAAGCCCAGCAGCTCTGCGGTGTGGGCCAGCCGGCGAGCGCGTTCGGCCTTGTCGACCCGGCGCACCGTGAGGCCGAAGACGATGTTCTCCCCCACGGTGAGGTGGGGAAACAGTGCGTAGTTCTGGAACACCATGGCGATGCCGCGCTGGGCCGCTGGTGCTTGCGTGACATCGACACCGCCGATGACGATGCGCCCGGCATCGGGTTGCTCCAGCGCCGCGATGAGGCGCAGCGTGGTGCTCTTGCCGCAGCCCGAGGGCCCGAGCAGCGCCACGAACTCGCCCGACTCGGCCACAAGATTCACATCCTGAACCGCAGCGTGCGCGCCAAAGTGTTTGCCGATGCCCTGCAACTCGACGCGACTCATGGCAGGTGCACCCGCGGTCGAGGCAGGTTCAAGAGGGAGCGGAACGCCGCAGCAGGGCGCTCGTCAATGAAGAGGTGGTCCATGTCCGCCAGGCGTCCGCCGCGTGCCATGGCCGCGCGCCCGAACTTGCTCGCGTCGGCGACCAGCACGGACTGGCGGCAGTTCAGCCGCATCGCTTCGCGGGCGGCGACCTCGGCCGGGTCGAAGTCCAGCAGCATGCCGTCGACATCGATGCCGCCGACGCCGAACACCGCGAAGTCGGTCTTGAAGCCCGTGAAGCAGCGCACAGCCGCCTCACCCACCACATCCAGATCGGCCGGGCGCAAAAACCCCCCGGCCACTGCGATCTCCAGCTCCTCGCTGCCGGCCAGCGCGAAGACCACGCGCAGGCTGTTCGTCACCACGCGCAGCCTTTTGTGGGCGCGCAGTGCCAGCGCCACCTGGTGTGGCGTGGTCCCCAGACCGATCGACACCGACGCGCCGTGGGGAATGAACGCCGCCACTGCGGCTGCGATGCGCCGCTTGCCTTCCAGCCGCTGGTCTTGCCGCGCCTCATAGGGCAAATTGGCGCCCTTGGCCGGCAGCGTGACACCACCGTGCACGCGGCGCAGCAGACCGAGTTCGCTGAGTTGGTTCACACCGCGGCGGATGGTTTGCGGCGTCACATCGAACTGGCGTGCCAGCTCGTTGATGTCCACCAGGCCCCGATCTTTCACAAGGTCCAGGATCTGCTGGGCACGGGAGTCCTGCTTCAGTTCAAGCATGTTCGAATGAATGCAGAAAACGAGTTCATACGAACAGCGTAGGAGCCCAATGTGACCTGTTGATGTCACTCAGATCGTTGCATTTCGGGTTCCAATGCGGTGTCCTTCAGGAGAAAACCGCCGTGCTTGTGCAACTGTCAGATCCCCACATCGTCGCGCCCGGGCGCCTGCTCATGGACCGCATCGACACCCCTGCCCTGCTGGCCCGCGCCGTGGCCAGCGTGCTCGCCCTGGAGCCGCCCGCCACGGCCGTGGTGCTCACCGGCGATCTGGTCGACCGCGGCAGCGCAGACGAGTACGCACACCTTCAACAACTGCTGGCGCCGCTGTCCTGCCCGGTCTGGCTGATGCCCGGCAACCACGACTCGGTCGAAGCGATGCGCCTGGCCTTTCCGGACCACGCCGAGCTGAAACCCGTGTCTGATGCAGCACTGTCGCCCTTCGTGCTGTGGGAGCGCGAGGTGGCCGGCATCCGCCTGATCGCGCTGGACACGGTGGTCGCAGGCGCACCGCACGGCGCGCTGTGCAAACACCGACTCGACTGGCTGGACCGCACACTGGCCGCAGCGCCGCAGCAGCCCACGGTCGTGGCCATGCACCATCCGCCGTTTGCCACCGGCATCGGGCACATGGACGGCATGGGCCTGCGGCAAGGCTCCGATGGCCTGGCCGACGTGCTGCGCCGGTACCCTCAGGTCGAGCGCGGGATCTGCGGTCACCTGCACCGTCCCATCGTTCGGCGCTTTGGTGGAACGGTTGCCATGACGGTCCCTTCCACCGCACACCAGATCGCGTTGGACCTGCGCGAAGCCGGGCCCGCGGCATGGCGGCAGGAGCCGCCCGGGTTTGCACTGCACGCGCTCGTCGATGGGGCGGTGGTTTCGCATGGGGTCATCTTGGGCGATTTCGGGCCGACCGAGCCCTATGACTGACACCTGCGATGTCAGCGGTCTGCGGCGAGCCGGCCCGCGTTGGCGCCAGGCGGTAATGCCAACACCCACCTGAGCGTTGCAGCTGCGGTTTCACCCTTGTTGCAGGAGCAGGTCTTTCACGAACTTGTCACAAAGGCTGGCGAAGCTCACGGGTTTCCACATCCTCACGGAGACCCCCGATGCGCCTCTTCACTGCCACTGCCCTGGTCACAGCGATTGCTGCGCTCACCACGGCCAGCCACGCCATGGACCCCCGCTTCAAGGACGCCAACGGTGACCTGGTGGCCGATGCGCCCACCAACGCGGCCGAATTCATCGACCCCGCCACGCTGGTGTTTGCCTACACCCCGGTGGAAGACCCCGCCGTGTACGCCAAGGTGTGGGACAGCTTTGTCGAACATCTGGCCAAGACCACCGGCAAGAAAGTGCAGTTCTTCCCGGTGCAGAGCAACGCAGCCCAACTGGAAGCCATGCGCGCCGGTCGCCTGCACGTGGCCGGCTTCAACACCGGCTCCAACCCGCTGGCAGTGAACTGCGCGGGCTTTGTGCCCTTCGCCATGATGGCCTCCAAGGACAACCGCTTCGGCTACGAGATGGAAATCATCACCCACCCGGGCAGCGGCGTGAGCAAGGTGGAAGACATCAAGGGCAAGCGCCTGGCCTTCACCTCCGAAACCTCCAACTCAGGTTTCAAGGCGCCCTCGGCCTTGCTGCGCGAGCAGTTCAAGATGGAGTCGGGCAAGGACTACACCCCGGTCTTCAGCGGCAAGCACGACAACTCCATTTTGGGTGTGGCCAACAAGGATTACCCGGCAGCCGCCATCGCCAACTCGGTGAAGGTGCGCATGGAAGCGCGCGGTGTGGTCAAGCCCGATCAAACCAAGGTCATCTACAAGTCGCAGACCTTCCCCACCACGGGATACGGCTACGTCTACAACCTCAAGCCCGAGCTGGCCGAGAAGGTCAAGCAGGCGTTCTTCAACTTCAACTGGGAAGGCACCGCCCTGGCCGCCGAGTTCAACAAGGCCGAGCCACCGCAAGAGAAGTTCATGCCCATCACCTACAAGGAACACTGGCAGGTGGTGCGCGACATCGACAAGGCCATGAGCGTGAGCTACGCCTGCAAGTGAGGCTGCGCGACCATGCTTGAACTGCGGAACCTGGAGAAGCGCTACACCACGGGCGACCTCGCACTCAAGGGCGTGAGCCTGCGCGTGGGGTCGGGTGAGGTGCTGGGACTGATCGGCCCCTCGGGCGCTGGCAAGTCGACCTTGATCCGCTGTGTGAACCGCCTCGTTCAGCCTTCGGCGGGAACCATCGAACTCGACGGTCAGGACCTGAGCGCACTGGGTGCCTCGGGCCTGCGCCGGGCACGGCGCCAGATCGGCATGATCTTCCAGGAATACGCGCTGGTTGAACGCCTCACGGTGATGGAGAACCTGCTGTCCGGGCGCCTGGGTTACACGGGTTTCTGGGCCAGCTGGTTCCGCCGCTTCGAGGGGCAGGACATCGCGCAGGCCTACGAGCTGCTCGACCGTGTGGGCCTGGGCGGCATGGAAAACAAACGCGCCGATGCGCTGTCGGGCGGGCAGCGCCAGCGCGTGGGCATTGCGCGCGCGCTGATGCAGAGCCCCAAGCTGCTGCTGGTGGACGAACCCACCGCGAGCCTCGACCCCAAGACCTCGCGCCAGATCATGCGGCTCATTCTGGAGCTGTGCCAAGAGCGCGGCCTGGCGGCCATCGTCAACATCCACGACGTGGTGCTGGCCACCGAATTCCTGCCCCGCATCGTGGGCTTGCGCGCCGGCAGCGTGGTGTTTGATGGACCGGCCCGCGAGGTCGACCAAGCGGTGCTCACGCGCATCTACGGGGACGAAGACTGGACCGCCATCACCAACCGCATGCAGGGCCACGGCAAGCCCGCAGCGCACGACGACGACCTGGGTCTGGCGCTGGTGGCCGCGGCATGACCACCCTGGCCGCAGCGGGCGCTCACCCGCGCCAGTGGCGCAAACCCGCCTTCATCGCCAGCACGACCACACGCTGGAGCCTCTACCTGGGTGCCGTGGTGTACCTGGCGCTGGCCCTGGCTTCACTGGAGATCAACTGGGCGCGCATCAGCCAGGGTCTGGAGCGCGGCTGGGCCTTTGTGCTGGGCTTTCTGCAGCCCGACTTCACGAGCCGCTGGAGCGACATCGTCATCGGCTTCCAGGAGAGCCTGACCATGACGGTGACCTCCACGGCGCTGGGCGTGGCGCTGTCGATCCCGGTGGCGGTGGGCGCTGCGCGCAATCTCGCTCCCACCTGGATCTACCTCGCGTGCCGCGCCTTCATCGCGCTGTCGCGAACGCTCAACGAGATCATCGTGGCGATCTTCCTCGTGGCCATGTTCGGCTTTGGACCGTTCGCCGGCTTCCTCACCCTCACGTTTGCCACCATCGGCTTCATGGCCAAGCTCATGGCCGAAGACATCGAAGAAATCGAGGCCTCGCAACTCGAAGCCCTGCGCGCCACCGGTGCGGGGTATGTGCAGGTGCTGGACTTTGCGGTGCTCTCGCAAGTCATGCCGCGCCTGGTCGGCCTGTCGCTGTACCGGCTGGACATCAACTTTCGCGAATCCGCCGTCATCGGCATCGTGGGTGCGGGTGGCATCGGCGCCACGCTCAACACCGCCATGGACCGGTACGAATTCGACTCCGCTGCCGCCATCATCCTGGTGATCATTGCCATCGTCATGCTGGCCGAATACAGCTCGGGCTGGCTGCGCCAGCGCATCCAATGAAGAACGCCACCCTCTCTCCGGGCAGCGCAGTGTGGCGCAAGCGAAGCGCCAGAACCGAGCTGCTCATCTTCGCCAGTTGGGTGCTGGCACTGGCCTTTGTGTCCTGGACTTTCCAGGTCATGACCCAGGACACCATCTGGTCGTTTGTGCTCGATGCACCCGCGCAGGCGCAGGACATCGGCTCGCGCATGATGCCGCCGGCCTGGGACTACGTCCACGAACTCTGGTGGCCGATGTGGGAGACCATCAACATCGCCACACTGGGCACGCTGATCGGTGTGGTGATGGCCGTGCCGGTGGCCTTTCTCGCGGCCCGCAACACCACACCCAGCACGCGTTTTGTGCGGCCGGTGGCGCTGTTCATCATCGTCGCCTCGCGCTCCATCAACTCGCTGATCTGGGCACTCTTGCTGGTCTCCATCCTGGGCCCGGGCGTGGTGGCCGGCATCATCGCCATCGCGCTGCGCTCCATCGGCTTCGTGGGCAAGCTGCTGTACGAAGCCATCGAAGAGATCGACCCTCACCAGGTCGAAGCCATCGAAGCCACGGGCGCCAGCACCGCCCAGACCATGGCCTGGGGTGTGGCGCCGCAGGTGGCCCCCACCCTGGCCGGGGTCACCGTGTTCCGCTGGGACATCAACATCCGCGAGTCCACCGTGCTGGGCCTGGTGGGCGCAGGCGGTATCGGTGTGAAGCTGGAAGCCGCGCTGGGCACGCTGGCCTGGCCCAAGGTGACGATGCTGCTGATCGCCATCCTGGCCACGGTGGTGGTGAGCGAGTGGGTCACAGCCAAGGTGCGCGAAAAGCTGATCTGACGGCTTTCCGAGAGACGGGAACGCAGGACCACCCCCGGCGCTCTATCCTGTGGCGTTCGCTGTACGCGTCACATGAAAGCCG
>LNFM01005573.1_pt1 | contig 21628 bp, 23 predicted proteins | sample 596031 | NCBI WGS metagenome assembly LNFM01 (sample SAMN04254537, study PRJNA301005) | activated carbon metagenome | isolation source: dual media filters at the Ann Arbor, Michigan drinking water treatment plant | place: USA: Ann Arbor
CCAGGTGGCGGAATTGGTAGACGCACCAGCTTCAGGTGCTGGCGCTCGCAAGGGCGTGGAGGTTCGAGTCCTCTCCTGGGCACCACTCTTTTTCTTGAGTGGGGCGAATGAGTTAAGAAGTTACAAGGAGTTCCGTGAGATCACTCTCACTCAGGACTCTCACTCATGGCCTTACGAATGGCCCGCCCCATCAAGCTTCCCCCCAGTGGGATATATCTCTTCAAGCAACGCGTTCCGAGCGACCTTGCCACCACAGCGAGGGGGCGGGTCGTGTTGCCCCTTGACGGCAAGGACGTCTCGGTCGCGATCAGCGCCGGCTACGTCCAGATGAGCCTGCGGACAAAGGACGCTGCGCTTGCCGCCGCCCGCCACGTCGAGGCTGACGTTGCCTTGCGACGCTACTGGCAAGCCATGCGGTCGGGTCCGAGCCCGCTCTCGCATCGCCAGGCGGTTGCCGTTTCCGCCGACGCTTATCATGAGCGAATCAGCGAGGTTGACGATCCGGCCAAGGTCGCCGATCGGCAGAGGAGCCGCGCCGGGCTTGAAGACTTTTTTCGCGACCTCGACGCGATGCCGCAGCAAGACCGCGTCCCTGCGATGGCAAAATGGGTCGAGGAATTGGTCGAGGAGCAGGGCGTCGATTTTCTCGCCATCATAGCGGGGAGCGCGCCTGGCCTCGTCGATCCAGAGCAGGAAGCGCTCGCCCTCGAAATTCGCTATGGCGAACGTCTCGATGCCGCTTTGGCAAAACGAGGCACCCGGTCCGACAGCGCAAGCCGTCCTGCCTTGCTGCGCGAGTTCCGCCGGGCCGAGCTTGGCGGTGCTGCCGCCCTGAGACGCATGCTCGATGGTGACTTCAGCGACGAGGAAAAGCCGAAATTCTTCCCCGCTTTCGAACCCATTGCGCAACCGCCGGCGCCTCACGCCACGGGCGCCGGGCAAGAGGTCCTCACTGCCCGACGGGTCTATGATCTCTGGGCGGAAAAGCGCCTCGGCAAACTCGCCGACGATACGCTGCGCCGCTACAAGCCGACGCTGTACTCCCTGTCGACGTTTTCGAAGGATCGCGACGTCCGGCAGATGACCGACGTCGATATCCATGCGTGGGCCAAGCACCGGGTTACGGAAGGCATCACGGCCAGGACGGTCAACCGGAACGACCTCGTCGCGGTCAATTCGGTTTTCAACTACATGATGTCGCTGAACGGCGATCGGCTGCTCCAGCACAATCCCGCGGCGAAGGTTAAGCTGGACGAGGACGTTCGTCAGGAGAGCCGGGAAAACCATTTCCGCCAACACGAGATCAAAGCGATCCTGACAGCGTCAAGCCGTGTCCAGATCGGCGGCAAGTTCCCGCGCGCGGCGGCAAGCCGACGTTGGGCGCCATGGATCGCGGCCTACTCTGGAGCCCGGATCCAGGAAATCGTCGGCCTCCGCCGAAACGAGGTTCGCGTCGAATCGAACATCTGGATCTTTGATTTCAAGCGCACCAAGACCTACGTGCCCCGGCGGGTTCCGATCCATGAGCATCTGCTTGAACTGGGCCTGCTGGACTACATCCGGAGCGTCCCCGAGGGGCCACTGTTTTTTGATGGCGTCGACCCAGATGCCAGTGACAAGGCCGATGAAGAGCGGGACTACGCCAAGAAGACGCCGGAAGAGATGCGTTCATCGGAGCTTGCGACATGGGTTCGGCACGTCGCCAAACTCGACAAAGATGTCGATCCCAACCATTTTTGGCGTCACACCTTCAAGACGATTGCGCAGAGCCGCCGCGTCCGCATGGAGGAGCGCTGGCGGGATGCGCTGACCGGGCACTCAGTCCAATCGGTCGGGCGCAAGTACGAGCATCCGGACATCGAGGATCTCGCAGAGGCGATGGCCATGTTTCCCCGCTACGATGTAACCGGTGCGTAGCGATGCGCACTTGCACCCACGCGCAGACGTTCCGGCTGCGCGTGGGTAACTCTACGCGACGTTAGCCGCGCCGCTGGTAACCCTGGTTGCGGGCAACCCACCCCCAGGACGGACGATCTGCAGCGGCGTCGCGGACGACGAAGTCATGGACGATGTGCTCGACGATGGTCAGCAGGCGCCCACCATCGCGGCGCGGCTTGAAGACGTAGAGTTCGTCGGCACGGCTGACGCGGTCTGCCTCGCCGGTGTTGTAGCCGGTGAGGCGCATCGCTTCGCGCGGGTCGAGACCGAGGTCGGCGCAGTGCTTGCGGCCCGTAGGAGACGAGATCCACCGGCCGAGGGCCGCCGGACTGAGTCGCTCATGAAGCTCCTTCTCGAAGGCGATGAGCGAGAGCCCCTGCGGCAGGACGACGCGGACGACGCGCGGGCGGGCGTCGATTGGCGCGCCTGGCATCGGCTTGCGCGAGGGGTGGATGAGGACGAGGCGCCAGTTGTCGTAGCCCGGATCGCAGGCAGGGCCAGATTCAGCCTCGTACATGCCGGCATAGCGCTCGAGGTTGATGTCCTCGATCCGGGCGAGCGCGTTTTCTGACGCCGTCGCGGAGATCTTGAACAGCGGCAGCGCGAAGCGCCGCGCCAGGCCGTGGAGGCCCGTCGGCTGATCGGGAGCTTTCAGCGTGTCACCGGAGCCGGCGACATAGACATAGGCGACGTGGCCGGGCTGGTAGGCCTCGGCGAACTCCGGGTCGTGGAAGGTGTGTTCGGGGAGCGGCGCGAGATCCTTGCCGCCGATGGCGGGCCAGCGCGTCTCGACATAGTGCGTGACGGCGGCCGTGCTGCCCTCCTCGCGGATGCGGCGGGGCGTCGCCGGGATGGCATGGCCATCGCTGTTCGTCATGGTCATCATGATTTTCATGTCCTGTCGTCCTGGGCTTCCCGGGGGCATTCCCGTTTTCGCCTCAATCCCGTCCCCTCTCTTCCTTCGCGACCGACTGGATGAACCCGATCGGCCTCCTTGCGGCCTCCTTGCCTGACAGCAGGACCTGCTCGGCGCCGCGGATGTCAGCGGCGACGAGGTGCCGCCGCCCCGCTTCGCAGGCGAGGCCCATGGCGATGGGCCACAGCCGCGACAGCATGCGCGGATTGTGGCCGACGCAGGCTTCGAACAGCGCCCTCTCTGGCTCAGCGAAGCTGCCGCCGACCCGCAAATTCGACTCCTGGAAAATGCTCTGCTGGATTGCGAGCATCTCGGCGTCCTTCAGCTCGACCTGGAAGACGATCAGCCGATCGACGATGCTGTCGGCCAGGAGATCGAGGCTGTTGGCGGTCGCAAACCAGAAGATGTGGTCGGCCCTGACGGGCAAGTCGATGAACTCGTCGACGAACCGCGCGGCGTTCTCGCGTTCCAGAAGCGAGTGTAGGACATTCGTGGGGGTCTCGCTCGGATTGATCGGCGAGGCCTTCTCGATCTCATCGATGACAATGAGGGGACAGGCATGGCTGCACTCGATCAGGAGCTTTGCGACCTTGCCTGGGCCAGACGCCCTCCAGACAGGGGTCAGGCCAGAAAACGTCGAACCCCGGTCGGTCATCAGGTTCATGGCGATGACCTCGCTCGGCACGCCGAGCGCATCGGCGAGCTGTCGAGCGTAGAATGTCTTGCCGATTCCCGGTGGGCCGACCACGACGGCGGGATCCAACCGGAGCGGCGTTCCGGTCGCCGCGCTCAGGTACGCAGCCCGAGAGATCCAGGACGTCACATCCCTGAACTGCGGGCAGATCGCATCGAGACCGGAGATCCGCGCGATCATCGCTTGGTCAGCGATGACGAGCTTGCGCCAGGGCCCGCGCTCATCGCCCTGCATGCGCCTCCACAATCGGGCCTGACGCGCCTGAGCTGCGTCCTCGTCATTGCCAGCCTCGGCAGGATCGCCGACGAAGCCATCGCCAAGGCCGAGACGACGGGCCAGACGGTCGGCGTCGTAGATTTCGATCGCCGGGCCGGCAGGTGCCTGTGCATCGTCACCCGATACCGCCGGCTCGGCCAGCGGCTCTGGCGATGAGCTTTCGGGACGTTGCCCGTGGAGATGGGCAAGCAGGACTCGGTTCTTATGGTCGCGCCAGCTCTCGACGTGCTCGGCGTCGTCGAAGGCGGTTGGCGTCACGCTGCTCATGACCGGGCTCACAGCTCAACGCCGCCGAGAACCGTCACGAAGGGCGGTCCCTGCCGGGCGATACGGCGCCCGACGCCGATCGCGATCTCGACGAGCGCGCGCATGGAATCAGGATCGGATAAGCGCTCTGAGATGAGCCGTTCCACCCCCATCTTCACGACGAGGTCGTCGGAGCCGCGTGCTGGCCAAAGCCCAATACGGCAGAGCCGTGCATAGGCGAGGATGAGGACGCCACGCCGCGCCGCATACCAGAACGGCCCCGGCTCCTCGGCGTCCGACCAGGCTTCGATCGCGGCGAAGAGCTGCCGTGTACCATCAAGCAAGGCGCTCAGATCGGGAGGCGCTTTGAACCAGGTCTCTAGGGCATGAGCATCCTCGATGTGGTAGACGCCGGCACCCGTCTCGGTCTCATCCCGCTCCGGCAGGACGGCGCCGCGAAAGCGACGCGCCGCCATCTCCATGCCGACAGGGACGCGCCCGCCTAATGTGAGCCGCATGCCGCCCGGGCGATAGGTCGCTCGTAACGCCCGTTTCATGAGCGCTGGATCGTGGCGGCCGTCGCCACCGCCGTACTGCCGGGCCCGCTCCTGCGCGACCATAGCCTGAGCGAAGTCATCCTCGGGGGCGCTCGGCGGGACGAGCAGCATCGCGATCTCGCCGGCATGAGCGAGGATCGCAAGCGCATTGGCGGTATCGACCCGGTCCTCGAGCAATAAGGGATCGACCTCGGCTAGCGCGAGGAAGCGCTCGTATTGCTGCGCATGCAGCAGCGCCCGGCCATGCAGGTCAAGCAGCGACGGCAGCCGCTCCAGCAGCGCGGCATGGCGCTCCAGCGTGTCAGGCCTCTCCGGCAGGAGCATGTCGAGCGCAGCGAGCTCATCGATGACGGGCATGCTGCCGGTCGTGAAGACGAGGTCACGCAGGGACGGTGCTGTGTTGTCGGTCATGATCTGGATTGTCCTTGGGGTCGGCCTGTCCGCCCCTTCACGGTCCGCCCCGTCATGACGAAAGGCGCGCCATGTGGGCGCGCCTCCTGATGGTTAGGTCCGGATCGGTGGGAAGCGGTCAGCCAGCCGCGTCGATGTTGAGGAACCGCGTCGACTGTCCGGCGACCATTTCACCCTGCGAGAGCGCGATCTCGAAGAGGGCTCCGAGTCGCTCGGGGTCGGTCGTTCGGGCCCGCACGAGATCGCGGGCCGCGAGCTTTGCCTCGACATCGCGCTGATCGCGGGCGGGCCAGAGCGCGACGCGCAGCAGGCGCGCGTAGCTGAGGATGATGGCGCCTTCGGTCGCATCCTCGACGACCCTCGCCGGCAGCCCGCTCGTGGCGAAGCCTTCGGTGTTGTGCAGCAGCTGGCAGGCAGCCTTGTACCAGCGCATGAGGTTCTGCCGCTTCGCGAAGAAGGCCTTCAGGCTGGCGGCGTGCTCGAGCGGATGAACGGCCGGCGTGCCACCAGGCGTGGCCGCGAGCGGCTTCGGCTGCAGGGCGCTCGCCCGGCGAGCCATTGTCTCGATCATCGTGCGGATGCCGGCGGCGTCGCTCGGCAGGTCCTGATCGCCGGGCTCAGGCTTCAGCGCGCTGGTCGCGCGGCGCGCCAGCGAGAGTTCCTCGCCATCGCCATGGCGCTTCGTATGGCGAAGCAGATGGAAGCCGAAGTTTCTGCCGGCCCAGGCGTCGTCGATGCTACGAGGCGGCAGAAGCAGGAGCGCGAGGTTCGCGGCGTTGACGAGCACCGTCAGCGCATTGGCGACGTCGATCCAGTCTTCGACCAGCTCGGGCTCGCGGGCGAGACCCTTGATCAGCCGGCGAACCTGGTCGGCATTGGCCTGCGCGCAGCCCCTGATCGGAAGCAGATCCGGAAGCGCGTTGCGCCAGTTCGCGAGCATCTCGATCTCGGTCTCCGCTTGTCGGAACCGGGCCTCGAGCGCGAGAAGGTCGTCGGTGATCTGATGCTGCGTGGTGTCGAGGACGATGCTGCTGAGCAGGTCGCTGCGGTTGGTGGTGTTCATGTTGCTTGGCCTTAATTCCATGGGGGTGATCTGCTCCTGGCAGTCGCTGTTCCTCCGTCTTCCCCAATCAAAAGGGCAGCGCCGTTGCAGGCGCTGCCCTCGCTGTCATTTCATGCGCGGCTGGGCTGCTAAACCAGCTCGGACCAATCGAAGTTGAGCCGGTCACGAGCGTCTGCAGGCAGGGATTTCACCCATGCCGCGTCGGCCGTGACGTGGCGTACCGCCGCCTGCATGTGGATGGGATCGCCGATCTCACCGCGCAGATTGATCAGCGCGACGATCTCCTGCTTCGTCGCCAGTGCGGCGCGATTGTGAATCGGCCAGATCATGACCTGCGCCGCCGCCAGGTAGCCGGCGATGCGCGCGGCATCGGCCGCGACCATCAGCTCGCTCGCATTCTCCGGCCCGCGCTGCGCCAGCGCGATCAGCCGGTCGCAGGTCTCGAACATCTTGCGGGCGCGCTGCAAGAGATTTTCGAGATCGGGCGCGGCCTTGGCGAAGGCGACCCAGGCGGTGACCTGGGTATGGGCGTAGGCCGGCGGGCCTCCGCGCAGTTCAAGCCCCTGCGCGAGGTCCCAGCGCTCGAGCGGCCAGGCCGACAGTCCCCGGCTGTCGCCCTGCGGCGCGCTCGGGGCCGGAGGCAGCATCAGCTCGGGAACGGCGAAGGCTGCCCGCTTCCAGCGGATGCGGCGCGCCAGCGTCACGTCGATCGTCGACACGTAGGTCTTGTCGCGGCGATGGTGCAGCGCGCCGGTCTGATCGGCGAGCGCGAGCTTGGCCTCGCACATGTCGAGGTCGCCGGCCGGCCAGATCGCGGTGAGCGCAACCAGGCTCAGGCTCATGATCTTAAGCCCGGCGCAGGCGAAGTCGTAGTCGCGGTCGCCGAGCTCTTTCGAGAGGCTGAGCCGGAACTCCTCGTTTGACAGGCTCTTGGCGTTGCGCGCCGCCGCCTTCAGGTCGATTGGCTGGCGGCGGAAGGCCACCAGCTCCGCGATGCTCGGATCTTCGCCACTGATGATCTCGACCGCCATCGCGATCGGGTCGCGCAGCGTCCGGTCGCCCGGCCCATCCACCGGGCCACCGGTGCGTGGGCTAAGCGAGCGCCCGCCCTGGTCATTCTTGCTCATGTTGAACTCTTTTCTCGTGGGTCGCGACCATCCGGCCGCACTCTCCCTCCGGTCCTGAAATCGCAGATGGCGCCCCCCGCAGGGGCGCCATCGCCATGGTCTGTCGCTCTGACGATACGTTACACAATCGGGATCCACGACGGCTCGAGCTCGAGCGTGCCGCCGAACCGGAAGCGCTTGGCGATCCAGTTGGCTTCGCTGACGAGATGCCGGATCGCGCCCTGTTGATGCAGGGGATCGTATCGGCAGGCGCGGTCGTTGATCAGCGCGACGAGCCTGAGCTTGGCCTGCGCATCGGCCGAGTGAAGCATCGCCGGCCAGATCGCCACCCGCGCCGCGGCGAGATAGCCGAGAATGCGAGCGCCCTCCGCGGCCCGGCGCATCGGCGCGCTGTCGAGCTCGTTACGATTGGCGATCACCGTGAGGCGATCGGCGATAGTGATCATGGTGCTGAAGCGGTCGACCAGCGTGGTTAGGTCGGGATAGGCCTCGACGAAGGCGCCCCACCGGGCGATCGCGCGGCCATCTAGCGTCGCCGAGCCCCCCGTCAGCGGCACCGCGTCGACGAGGCCGAACCGCGACAGCGGCCAGGTCGCGAGACCCCGGTCGGAGGGCGCCGGCACTGCCGGGCCCGGAGGCACCACAAGCGAACCGACGTCGAAGGCGGCGCGGTGCAGCCTGATGCGAATTGCATCCTCAACCGAGAGCATCGGCGCGACCTCGAAGTCGGTGTCGCCATAGTGCGGCTGCGTCTCCCGGGCGAGCGACTGCTTGGCGTCGGCGTCTTCGATCGTGTCGGTCGGCCAGATCGCCACGATAGCCGCGCAGCTCAAGCCGACGATCTGCAAGCCGACCTGTGCCATCTTATCCTCCTTGGTCTGCTCAAGGCCGTAGGGCAGTCGCCCCGCCTCGTCGTTGCACCGCTTCGCCTCGATCGCGAATCGCCAGAGGTCGGGTGCGTGCTCGCGCACCGCGATCAGCTCGGCGAGCGAGGGATCGTTGCCGATGCCACGGATCGCCTCGTCGAGCGGGTCGCGGATCGGTCCGAGCGGCCGGTCGCCCCCGCCCTCGTCATCGGTCGACATCGGCGTAATGCTCCGATCCTGGTCATTGGTCGTCATGGTCGGTTTATTCCTGTGGGTCACAGCCCCATCGGCTGCGCTTCACCTCCATCTTTCCGAAATTGGAGAAGGCGCCGTCGCCGGCGCCTTCTCGTCGTCACCCGCCTTGGCCTGGTCGGTTCAGGCCGCGAGCCGGAAAAACCGGTTCTGCTCATTAAGCCAGCGCTCGATCGCGTCGAGATGCGCATGCCGCGCGGCATGATCGGCAGGAAGCGTCTGGCGCAGGGTTACGACCTCGCTGAGGGCCTTCGGCAGCGTCAGCCATGGCACATCGGCCTGCGTCGTAAGCCGCTCGCGAAGCCACGCCTGGCCTTTCTGCCAGCCTGCTGGTGACAGCGATTGCGGCGCCTCCAGCAGCGTCAGCCGGTTGGCGAAGGCTTTGAGCCGCTCGTCGCTGAACCCGGCCGCGATCGCAGCCCGGTCCGACCAGGGCGAGGCGTGCCAGCGCGCGCTGGCGCGGGCATCGTCGTTGGAGAGGAAGCCGCCCCCGTACAGCGTTGCCTCGGGATACGGCGAGGGCTCGCGGTCAGCGAAGCGATTGGCCAGGGCCGTAGCGAGGTTCGACCCGAAGCTGGCATGCTCCCGGATACGGGCGGCGCGCTCGTTGTAGAGCGCGAGATCCCGCTGGTCAGGCAGCAGGGCGTGGCAGCCCTGCTCGTAGCTCACCAGGATCGGCTGGGCGTTGGTCTTGATCGTCCGGATCGGGCGAACCCCGCGCTGCGAGAACAGTGCGATGATCTCCTCGCTGGGCAACTCGAGATAGCTTGCCGGATCGACCGTCAGGTCGACCGCCGCCCACGAGGTCGCGACGGTCGGGTTTACCTTCACGCCGACGACCGGAGTCAGGCGGGAGGCGCCGCCGAGCAGCAGGACCTCGCCCCCGGCGAGCATCCGGTTCGGCAGGCCCTTGTCGGCCAGGCCAAGCAGGGTCGCCACGGTCACCGGTGCGACCTCGCGCAGGTGCCGGAACAGGACCAGCGTCGCCCTGGTGTCGGCAAGCGCGTCATGGGCCTCGTCCTCCGACAAGCCGATGCCGTTGGCCCGGCAGATGTCGCCGAGTTTGAAGCTCGGTTTGCCCGTTGCCCCGAGCGGTACGGTCAATGCCGCCGGCTCCAGCATCGCCACCGCCCTGACCATGGTCAGCAGGTCGGCACGGCGATGGCCGTTCAGCTGCGTTGCATAGGGCGGCAGGAGATGGGTGAAGAAGGCATGCCGGAGCACCTCCTCGTCGAAGCGGATCGTATTGTAGCCGATTAAGGTCGCGGGCGCCGAGGACGCCAACGCCTTCGCGATCACGTTCAGCATCTCGGTCAACGACAGCGGCGCCTGCTCGAGCTGTTCGGGCCGGATGCCGGTGGTCAGCAGCGCGCCCGGCGACGGCACGATATGGGCTGGCAGGCGGCAGCGCAGCGATATCTCGCCAAGCGGCACGAGATTCTCATCGGTATGGATCAAAGCCGCCTGCAGCGGCACATTCCATTGCGGCTCGAGACCGCTGGTCTCGAGGTCGTAGATCACGAAGGACATGGTTCTCAGTCCTCAGTGCCGGCTCGGCGAGCCGGGTGACATCGGCACCTTGCTCAGATTGATGCCGAGCTCGCGCGCGTCCTGCTGCATCGCCGCCTCGACCATCACCGCGGTCCGCGTGCGCAGGATCTCGTCCTCGTCGAAGGCCATCGCCTCGTAGACCATGATCTTGCGCTCGAAGTGCTCCGTCGTGCGCGCCGGCGCCTCCGCCAGCATGAAGGCATAGAAGCGCGCATGGACCCGCGCACCCTCCGCCATCTGCAGGGCAGTCAGACTACCATGCTCCGGAAACGACCGCTCCGGCTGTTGTTCGAGCAGCAGCGCGTGCGCCAGGGCCTCCTGCCAGAGCAAGAAAAACCGCTGCGGCTGATCGGTCGTCATCCCGTAACCGCGGTGGTAGCGCGACAGATGCTCAGCGCTTGGGCGCGCTTCATCGATGGCGGTGTCGCCGCCGTCCTTCGTTTTCTCCATACCCATAACCCGTTCCGGTTCGTCTCTCCCGGAACGGCTTGTCGGCTCAGGTTCGCGGGGGTTCCCAGGACTGGGTTCCACTTCAAGTCCTTCTATTCCGGCTTCGCTTCGCGTGAGGGCGCCAATGCACTATTCTGGCCCAAAGCCGACATCTGGAATGTCCGCTGCCCGGCGACTTGACGCGGCCTACTGTCGGGCTATCGGTCGCGCTCCTCTACGCGCGCATCCATCCCCATTTGACGAAGATGCGCTGACCTTCAGCCGAGGCGAGAAACTCCACGAGCCGCTTGGCTTCCGGTCGCATCTGCCCACGCTTGGTCAGGGCTATGCCCGTGTCGCGATAGATCCGAAGGTCCGGCTCGACCTCGACGACGTCCGCGAGGGTGGGGTTGGCGACCTGCCAGATCGTCCAGATCAGCCAGGCGTCGAGCGAACTGTCCTCGACCCACGCCTTCCGGGCGTCGGCATTGTTCTTGGCGACCTTCGCGATATTGGAGCGAAACGCTTTAACGTCGGCGATGCGGCCGAGCCGGCCGGCGACATCCTCCCACAGGCCTTGCTGGCCCGCGCCATTTACGACGAGACTGCGGTCTCCGGGCTCGAGCAAGGCCTTCACGCCGCCGATTGTTTTCGGATTGCCAGGCCGGGCCAGTATCGCGGAGGCGCGCAGGTAAAGCGGTTGGAGGGTTGGCGGATCGATGTCAGGCAGCGCCTCGATGAAGTCCGACATCATCACCTCGAAGGCACTGAAGATTATGTCGGCGTCTTTGGTCGCCTTGTCCTTCCAGGCTGGAAGCGGGCCGGCTTCAACCTGCACCTCGATGCCCTGCGCCCTGCCGAAGGTTGCGGCAGCCTCCTTCATCGCGGGCATCGGGCCGCCCGGCCCGTAGACGCGCAGGGGGCGGCCGCACTGGCGGGCGTCGTGAGCCCGGCGGCAAGCGCCGCGCCGAGAATCCCGATACCGCGACGGCTGAGATGGGTCATGCGTCGATCCTTTCTAGAGGTTGCGAGCGTTGGCTCACGCCACGCCGATGAGGTGGATGAGGCCGAGCGAGATGGCGGCGAGCGCCAGCAGCGAGAGAACGACGGCGCCCGTGACCCGCGGTCCGGCCTTGGCAACCGAGCGGATGTCGACACCGAGGCCGAGCGCCGCCATCGAGACGATCGTGAGCAGGTTGGCTACCGTCGCCAGCGGCGTGAGGAACCGGGCGGGGATAAGGCCGGCCGAACGGAGCGCCGCCATCACCAGAAAACCGACGATGAACCAAGGCACGAGATGGTGGACGGCGATCCGCTTGGGCGCCGGGCGATTGCCGGCGGTCACATGCGGAGCAGGTTCGTCGGTCTCCTCGCGCAGGCGTCCGGACAGCATCGACAGGATCAGCACGACCGGGCCGAGCATCAGCACGCGAACGAGCTTGACCAGAGTGCCGACCTGGATCGCCGCAGCCCCAGCGGGAGCCGTCGCCGCGATCACCTGCGGGACCGCATAGACCGTCAGTCCAGACAGCACGCCGAACTGATGGATGCTGAGGCCCAGCGCCGGGATCAGGAGAGGCAAGCAAAGGACGACGATGACGCCGAGCACCGCCGTGAAGGCGATCGAGGCCGCGACATCGTCTCCGTCGGCGCCGATGACGGGTGCCACCGCCGCAATGGCCGAGTTGCCGCAGATCGAGTTTCCGCAGGCGACGAGGATGGCCATCCGCTGTGGCAGACCGAGCAGGCGGCCGATGGCGTAGCTCAGCCCGATCGCGACGAAGACGACGGCTGCGATGCCCACGAGGAGGGCCGCGCCGGCCGCGGCGATCGTCGCAGCGCTGAGCGAGGCGCCGAGCAACACCACCGCGATCTCCAGCAGTGTCTTGGCCGAGAACGAAATGCCGGGCCGCCAACGACTGTCGGGCGTCCACAGCGACCGGATCACTGTTCCGATCAGGATCGCCATGACGAGTGCTTCGAGCCAGGCTCGGCCGAAAAAGCCTGCCTCGACATGTTCAATCCCCAGCGCAAAGGCCGAGACGCCCACGCAGAGCAGAACTCCGGGCCAGATGCGCAGGGCACCGCCCGTCGAAGAGGAATTCAAAGGTGTTCTCGTCTGGCTAGGCAGGGTCATCGCGGCATCCATTCGTTCGATGCGTGACGTGTCTCTCACCGCGATCAAGTTATCCAACAGGTTGTTTTTCTTGTCTCAATCGATATAATAGATTGATCACGCGAGCTGATGTCAGCCTTTGGCCGCGAACCAGAGGAAGATGGCGCCGACGACGATGATCGCGCCGAAAACCGTGCCCGCGAGGACATAGAGGATGCGCTTGCCCTTCGGCCCCTGGCGCGCACTGTCGTTCGTGAGGTGCGCAAGATGAGCGTCGGAATGGTGCAGCGGCAGCTGGTTGTGATCGGGTTCGGTGCTCATCATGAAGGGTGCCCGCTGTCGAGAGGGATCATGAGGAGACGCACAGGCCGTGCGAATTATTCAGGCGAGGCGTTCCGATGACCCTTGAACAACTGCGGATCTTCGTCGCGGTTGCGGAGCGCGAGCACGTGACGCGCGCCGCCGCCGATCTCAACCTGACGCAGTCGGCGACCAGCGCGGCGATCGCGGCGCTTGAACATCGCCACGCGGTCAAGCTGTTCGATCGCGTCGGCAGGCGGATCGCGCTGACCGATGCCGGGCGCCTTTTTCTTCTGGAGGCTCGGTCCATCCTCGCCCGTGCTGCCGCCGGCGAGCAGATCCTGTCCGATCTCGCCGGGCTAAAACGCGGTCGGCTCTCCTTCGCCGCGAGCCAGACGATCGGGAACTACTGGCTGCCGCAAAGGCTAGCCGCGTTTCGCAAGCGCCATCCCGGCGTCGAGACGCCGCTGGTCATCGGCAACACCGAGACCGTGACCGCCGCCATCCATGACGGGCTCGCCGACATCGGCCTCGTCGAGGGCGAGATCGACGATCCCCACCTCACGCAGGAGGTCGTTGCCAAAGACGCGATGAGCATCGTTGTCGCGCCCGAGCACCCCTGGTCCGCAAGGGATGTCGTCACTCCAGAAGAGTTCGGCGAGACATCTTGGGTCTTGCGCGAACCGGGCTCTGGTACCCGGCAGCTTCTGGAGACGGTGCTGCGGAGAGTGGGGCAGACGATCGCGGACCTCGACATCGCGCTCGAACTGCCCGCCAACGAAGCCGTGCGCGCCGCGGTCGAGGCCGGCGCCGGCGCCAGTCTGATGTCGCGGCTCGTCGTCGCCACGGCGCTGCGATCCGGTGTCTTGCTCGAAATCCCGGTCGAGATACCGCCGCGCCGCTTCCTGATGCTTCGCCACAAGGAACGCTATGTCGGACGGGCAGCGCAGGCTTTTCGCGCGCTGCTCGACTCGGAGATTTTAGCGAACGCGAGCGAGCACTCGGCCTCATGACGGAGGAATGGGTGGGAGATCCGACGCATATAGTGCCACTGAACCGCTATGCCGCCGCGCTACGGGCGCGGCATGGTGACGTGCCCCGCTTCGATTCCCTGGATGGCGGCATCGACGCGCGTGTGCTCGTGCTGCTGGAGACGCCCGGACCGGCTTCGGCGTCGACCGAGACGACATCACGCGACAATCCCACCGGAACGGCGCGCAACCTGACCCGCTTTCTCGAAGAACTTCCATTGTCGAGACGGGATACCGTCATCTGGAACGCGGTACCGTGGCGGCTGCCACGACGTGGGGGCAAGCTCGGGCGGCCGACCCGCGAGGATATCGAAATGGCGGCGCAGGACTTGCAGGCGCTGCTCGCGCTCTTGCCGAGACTGCAGGTCGTCGCTCTCGCCGGCCGCGTCGCGCAGAGCCTTCGGACGGCCGTGGTTGCGGCAAAGCCGGAGTTGCGCCTGATAGCGATTCCCCATCCAAGCCCGACGCATCTCGCAGCATCGCCCGCCGCCAGGGAAAATCTGTTCGGCGAAGGATTGCGCCGGGAGATCGCTATCGCCCTCGCGGACGATGCGAGTTAGTTTGGCGGAGTTGAAAGAAGGAACGCTACCCTGCGCGATGCGGTCGAAACGGCACTAAGGCAGAACTGGCAGCGACTCTTCGGTTATGCCCTGCGTCTCAGCGGCAATCGCGATTCAGCTGCCGACCTGCTGCAATCCTGCGCGATGAAGGCACTGGCGAGCGAGACCGTGCCCGACGCATCAGGCATTCGGGCGTGGCTCTTCGCAATCCTGCGCAACGGCTTCTTCGACGATCGCAGAAGGGCTTCAGTGCGAGCCGAGGATAGAGGCATGGAGATCGGGCTGGAGACGCCGTGGCGGCACGACGATCGGCTGATCGCGGAGATCACGGTCAAGCAGGCGTTGGAACGGCTGGATGCGACGCACCGCGACATTATCGAACTGATCGATCTCGCCGGTTTTCGCTATGCGGAGGCAGCGGAAATCCTTGGCGTCCCGGTCGGGACCGTGATGAGCCGGTTGAGCCGCGCGCGCCTGGCGCTGCTCGACGAGATCGGCGAGCGGAACGTGACACCGTTTCAAACGGGGCGTCGCCATGTCGGATGACGATAGCGAAATGATGGACGAGCAGGCCATGTCCTGGGAGCGGCTCAACGCCTATGTCGACGGAGAACTGGCGCCGGCAGATGCGGCGGCTGTCGCCTCGGCCGTGGCACAGGATCCCGGCCTCGCCAGGAGAGTCGCCACGCTGGCGAGGCTGAAAGCCAATGTGACGGGCCTGCCAAAGGCAGGGCCGCCGCCCTTCGCCATTCCGGAACGCGGAATGGAAACGAGAGGAACCGCACGCCGTCTGGCGGCGATCGCCGCAACGATCGCTCTCATCGCCGGTATGGGCTCTGCCATCTGGTTTGCATCGTCAGGAGCGCGCGATATGAGCGCGACGCTGATGGCGCATCGGCCCTGGCTGGCAGGTGGCGAGGCTCCTGCGACGGCTGCTCTCTCCATGGAACTCGCCGGCGCACGGTCGGGCGCTCTGCCGGACCTGTCCGCCGCGTCACTGCGTCTGGTACGCCTCGACGTCAAACCCGAGCCTGCCCGAAATGGCGAGGTTTTTGCGGGCTACGAAGGGCCGAACGGCTGTCGTGTCGGACTCTGGGTTTCGCCGGAAGCATCGACGAATGCCGTGGAGCCCGTCCGGTCGGAGAAGAACGGCATCTCGATCCGCGCTTGGCGCAGCGGCGATCTGGGCTACGCCATGGTCGGCATCGGCATCGACGAGGCGCGTCTCGATCTTATCGCCGCGCTGGCCGCGAAGTCGCTCAGGAACGACGGTCCTGCCTCGCAGCAAGTCGCCGCGCTGAACGAGAGCAGAGCCAAGGGTCGGCCCTGCGCGGCCTGAGCTCTTACGATTTTCGTTCGAGATTGGAATAATTCGACGTGGTCGTGCGTCTTGACTGCCGAGGAATATGTCCTCGGGAGAAACGCCATGCGCGAAGAAGCAGTCACGCGGGATGACGCGTCCAATGACCACTCAAATTCCCACATCGTCCAAACACCTCCGACCTCCCGCCGCAGCATTCTGCTCGGCGGCAGCGTTGCCGCGATCGGCGTCGCGGCCGGCCTCGGCGCACCGCTCGGCTCGCGATCGCATGGCGGGATGTCGTCCGCCTCGGCTCAAGGCGCGCCGCCTGCCGCGCCGAAGGGGCCGCAGCCTTTCGATTATCCGGGCAAGGACAAGGGCCTGGCGTTGCTGGGCGACCGGCCGCTCGTCGCCGAGACGCCCGAAAGCCTGCTCGACGACGACACCACGCCGGTCTCGAAATTCTTCATCCGTAACAACGGGCAGCTTCCCGAGGAGACGAAGGACGCCGATGCCTGGTCGCTCAAGATCGAGGGCGAGGTCGACAAGCCGCTGACGCTGACGCTGGGCGAGCTGAAGAAGCGCTTCACCGCCCACAACTTCCGCATGGTGCTGGAATGCGGCGGCAACGGCCGCTCTTTCTACCAGCCAGCGGCCCGCGGCAACCAGTGGACGAACGGCGGCGCCGGCTGCGCCGAATGGACCGGCGTGCGCCTCGCCGATGTGCTGAAAGCCGCGGGCCTGAAGGACAGCGCCAAGTTCACCGGGCATTTCGGCGCCGACCCGCACCTTTCCGGCGACACCACGAAGGACGCGATATCGCGCGGCATGCCGATCGAGAAAGCACTGGAGCCGCATTCGCTGATCGTGTGGGCGATGAATGGCGAGCCGCTGCCGCATATCCATGGCGGCCCCTTGCGCCTCGTCGTGCCGGGCTGGCCCGCTTCGCTCTCGTCGAAATGGCTCAACCGCATCCTCGTGCGTGCCACGCCGCATGATGGTCAGGGCATGGGCGGGACCTCCTATCGCGTGCCGACCGTGCCGATCGTCCCCGGCTCGAACGCCGACGGCAAGACCAACTTCACCGACCTGACCTCGATGCCGGTCCGCGCCATCATCACGGCCCCAGCGAACGGCACGCGCCTGCCGGCAGCCGCCCGCGATGTCTCGCTGCGCGGCGCGGCCTGGGCCGGCGATCACGAGGTCGCCAAGGTCGAGGTCTCGTCCGACGGCGGGCAGCGCTGGCATGCGATGACCCTGGCCAAGCCGAAGAATCGCTACGACTGGGTGCGCTGGACCGGCTCGCTCAAGCTGCCGAGCGAGGGCTATTTCGAGCTCTGGGTGAAGGCGACGGATTCGCGAGGCGTAGCCCAACCTCATGTCGCCACGAACTGGAACCCGCAGGGCTACGGCTCGAACCCGATGCACCGCATCGCCGTGCTGGTGGGCTGACGATGGCGGCTTTCCAAGCACTGAAGGCGGTGGCGTTCGCCGCCGCCCTTCTCACCGTCCCGGTCTGCGCCTTTGCGCAGGCCGAGGACACGCCTGAATCCATTCCGGACTTTCCCGGACGCGACGAGACCTTCGGCTACTGCGTCGGCTGCCATTCGATGAAGGTCGTCGGCCGCCAGGGCATGAACCGCGCCCGCTGGGACGAAACCCTGACCTGGATGACCGACAAGCACGCCATGCCCGCACCCGACGACGAGATGCGCAAGGTGCTGCTCGACTATCTCGAAAAGGCGTTTCCGCCCGAGGCGCCAAAGCAGGGCGGCGGATGGATCAGCCCGTTCGCGCCGCAGAAGTGAGGAAAGCCGTGTGATGATGAAGATGATGCTGGCTCTCATTGCCCTCGGCCTGCTTGCGCAGGCTCCGGCCAAGGCGCAGGACGCCGCCGCCGGCGAGAAGACCTACGCCCAGTGCCGCGCCTGCCACCAGATCGGCGAGACTGCGAAAAACACGGTCGGTCCGGTGATGAACGGTGTCATCGGGCGCAAGGCGGCGGAGCGCGAAGGCTACGGCTACAGCAACGCCATGAAGGCGTCCGGCCTGACCTGGGACGAGGCCACCTTCGCCGACTATATCAAGGACCCGAAGACGAAGGTGCCCGGCACCAAGATGATCTATGCCGGGCTGAAGGACGACAAGCGCATCGCCGATCTTGTCGCCTATCTCAAGCAGTTCGACGCCGAAGGGAAGAAGGCGCCCTGAGCTTCTTTGTCGGGAAGAGGTCCTATGGCAACTGCATCTGCAGCGGCTGACCCGGCGCATCGGCCGTGCCGGGCACGATGACGAGGTATTTGCGCACATCCGGCGCGGCCTCCTGCACGACCTGCCGGATCGGGCCGATCGCGTTGACGATCGCGGCGCCCGCAGGGTTGGTCATGAAGCTCGCGACGGGCTGCAGCGGACCCGCACCCTTCGCGTCGTTTGCCAGTGCCAGAACATACGCCTTCTTCGGTTCGAGGCCGGTCACGGCCGCCTGCAGCATCTGAACCAGCCCCTGGTTGAACAGCGTCACCTGCGTCGCGGCCTTGCCGTCCGCGCCAGCCAGCGAAAGCTGGGCGGAGTTGGCCGCCGCAGCCAGCGGCTGGAGATTGGCCAGGCCGTCGCCCTTCGTGACCGCGTTGGGAACATAGGCTACGCCCTGGGGCGCCTGTCCGAGCGGGATTGTCGCGATCACGCTGTTGCTGGCCGTGTCGATCACGGCCGCCGCATCGGCATTCTCCAGCCCGACATAGACACGCGTGCCGTCGCCGGACGGCCAGAGGCCGTGCGGAAGGGCGCCGACAGGGATGCTGGCGACCTGCTCGAAGCCGTCGGTGCGGAAGACCTTGATCAGGTTCAGCCCGCCGACCGTGACATAGGCAAACTGCTCCTTGCCCTTGCGGACGATGTTGACGTGGTTCGTGATCGGGCCGGTATCGAGGACCTTAAGCGACTGGAACGGGGGCTTGGCGTTGAACACCATCGTCTTGCCGACATCCTTCAGCGTCAGCCAGATTTGAGCACCGTCAGGGGTGGCCGCGATATCGGGGCAGAACGGGCTGTCCTGCTTCATGCTGCCGACGACCTTCTTGGTGGCCGTGTCGATGACCGCCGTCTCGGGACTGAAGCTGGAGCAGACATAGCCATAGCGGCCATCGGGCGAGAAGATCGTCATGCCCGGGCCGTTTGGCACCTTGATCCGCGTGGTCGGCGCGAAGCTCTTGCCGTCGAGCACCTGAATGTAGTCCTCGCCGCGCACGGCGACCCAGACTTCCTTGCCGTCGGGACGGAAGAAGGCCTCGTGCGGCGAGCGGCCGACATAGGTCGTGTGCTTCACCACATTGGTTTCGGTATCGATGAAGCTCACGGAATTCGAGCCGATCGAGATCACTGCGAGCGTCTTGCGGTCGGGCGAGAAGCCCATGCCGTGAACCAGCACCTGGCCGCGATAGAGCGGGCTGAGGTTTGCCGGCGTCGGCTCGCCGAGCTTGATCACGCCGAGCAGCTTGTTCTGCGACGGGTCGACCACCGAGACCGTGTTGGAGAACTGGTCGGAGGTGTAGAAGCGGTCGCTCTTGCTGATCGCGATATCGGGAGCCTCGGCGCGACCGGGCGCCTGGCCGGCGAAGGCAGGAAGGGCGGTCGAGAGCAGCAGCAGGGCTGCCAGGCGCGTGATCATGGTTTCATGTCCTTGTGGTCGTGATGGCCGTGCGCGGGTGCCGAGGGGCCTGCGGCTTGGCCCGGAGCGGCGGGTTTTTCGTCGAGGATCCGCTGCATCACCGCGATCTCCTGCCGCTGTTCGACGATGATACCTTGGGCGAGACGGCGCAGGCGCTCGTCGCGTCCGAAGCGCAGCTGGATCTCGGCCATCTCGACCGCACCCTGGTGATGCGGGATCATCATCGCGGCGAAGTCGCGGTCGGGGTCGCCGGTCGGTTTTGCAGCCGCCATGCCCTCATGCATCCGCGCCATCGATCGATCCATGGCATCGCTGAAAGCCTTCATGTCGGTGTCGGCGATGCCCGCCGCGTTGATCGTCGATGCCCCTGGGGTTTCGGCTGCGTGGCCCACGCAGCCCATTGCGAGCAGGCCGACGACGGCCAGTTGGAGCGTTCGCATCATTCCTCCATTGCGATGTCATCTGGAGGGAAAACGCACGGGCGTCGTCGTTTATTCCCTACGATCTGCCGATGGCGGGACACGAGCGCGTGAACGCGCGTATGAGCTACCTTGGCATCGAAGTCGACGACGGGCTTCTCATCTTTGAATAGACCGACCTTTGACGATAGGCCCAGCGGCTGCAGTTACAGCTGCAGCAGCCGCTGGGCGTCTTCGCTGGCAGGGGTGCTAAGGGTCGGGAGCCGACCTCTGAGGGCGAAGCTCCCTAGATCCCATTGTCAGACAAGAGATTCCGTCAAGCTAGCCATGGCTAGGCGGGTTGGTCGATGCTGACATGCTCACCCTATTACTCACGCTAGGGCGCTCTTTCATGCGGTCATGCCAAGCCCGAAGGGCCTTGCAGTCTTCTGGTACTGCCAGCTCCACGAGCTCGGCGAAAATCAGACCACCAATGACGGTGATGTCGGCCATCGAAAAGGTGTCACCGGCGACGAAGGGCTGCTGCCGCAATACGCTATCGAAATAGCGCATGCCGTTGATCGCCTTGTCGCGCTGCCGGAGGCCCCATTCCTCGTTCTGATAAATCTCGACCTGCGGGCCCAGCCCCGGCGTCGCATGGTGAAAATAGACGCTGATCGCGTCGAGCAATTCCAGCTCGGCGCGTTTGCTCATCATGTGAATCACGCCCTTCTCGCGCGGCGTTTTCCCTGTCAGGACCGGAACACCGTCGAGGGCGTCAAGATACTCGGTAATTGCCGTGCACTCGGCGATGAGGGTTCCATCGTCGAGCTCGAGCACCGGCAGTGTCCCCGAATAGTTTTTGGCGCGGAACTCTGGCGTCTTGTGCTCGCCCTTCCAGAGATCGACGGATTCGAACCGGACTTGGGATTGAAGGCCCTTCTCGCCAAGCGCGATGCGAACGCGGGCGGGGTAAGGTCCGGTATGCCAGTCATAAATTTTCATCGTCGCCTCTCGAATTCTACCTACCGCATGGTAGATTTGCTTTAAAGGCCTTGAATTTGCCGGTCAATCGTTATCTACCATGTGGAAGGTAGATGCTTGGGTGGGGGAGATGATGAGTTCGAACGCAAAAGAGGAAATATTGGCTGCTGCGCGGCGGACCGCTCAAGCTCGTGGTTACGGGGGATTGAATTTTCGCGAGCTGGCGCAGGAAATTGGCATCAAACATGCCAGTATCTACTATTATTTCGCGACAAAGGCCGATCTCGGCGCGGCAGTAGCCCAACGCTACCGGGAAGATGCGGCATCTGCCCTTGAGGCGATGGCGGAAGACTGTGCCGATCCTCTTGAGGCCCTGCGCCGCTATCCGAATACATTTCGCACAGCGCTAGAGACGGGAAACCGCATCTGCCTGTGCAGCTTCATGGCCGCGGAGTATGACGAGCTGCCCGCGCGGGTTCGCGCCGAGATTCAGACCTTCGCCGACATCAATGTCGCATGGCTGAGCCGGATGCTATCGGCCACGGGGACGGTTGGGGCCGAGCATGTCGATCAACGGGCTCGCGCCATTTTCGCCGCTGTCGGCGGCGCGCAGCTCGTCGCCAGAAGCCGCGCTGATATCTCTGTCTACGACGCCTTGATCGAGGGCTACCGCACAGCAGGGCTCATGCCCGCGTAGGTCGCCCCCCAAACATCGCTCCATAATGGCAGTTATCCGTTTTGGGATTGCCGCTCCGTGCGTGGTTTTGCGAGGTCCGCAACGGGTCAGAACTAACAGCTGAGGACAATCGTTCGGACATGTCTGCTTTCCGGCATTGGCCGAATGTCGGCAGTTGTGAAGGGTTTCGGATGCTGGCCCGTGCGAGCGGGTTCGGACTGGGCTGAGGGCCGGCGTCCGAAAGCCTCCAGGGGAGGAAGCCGCGGCCCG
>LNFM01009033.1_pt1 | contig 21628 bp, 22 predicted proteins | sample 596031 | NCBI WGS metagenome assembly LNFM01 (sample SAMN04254537, study PRJNA301005) | activated carbon metagenome | isolation source: dual media filters at the Ann Arbor, Michigan drinking water treatment plant | place: USA: Ann Arbor
CCGCCACCTGCGTCGTCACCTGCATGATCTTCGCCGCCATCAGCGGCAGCTCCGTCGCCACCACCTTCGCGGTCGGCGCCATCATGATCCCGGCGCTGGTGCGCGCGGGCTATCCGGTGGCCTTTGCCGCCGCCCTGCAGGCGACGGCGGCGGAGCTTGGCGTGGTGATCCCGCCCTCCATCCCAATGATCCTCTACGGCGTCACCGCGCAGGTCAGCATTCCGGAGCTGTTCATCGCCGGCGTCGTGCCGGGCATCCTGATCGCCGGCGCGCTGGTCGCCACCGTGCTGATCTGGTGCCGCCTCAAGGGTTGGGGCAAGCAGGATGGCGAGGGCCGCCTTTCGGTCCTGGTCGCCACGCGCCAGGCCGGCTTCGCGCTGTTCATGCCGGTGGTGGTGCTGGGCGGCATCTATGGCGGCATCACCACGCCGACCGAGGCCAGCGTCGTCGCGGTCGCCTATGCCATCCTGGTGGGGATGTTCCTGCACCGCGAGATCGGCTGGCGCGACCTGTACCCGATCTTCCGGAAGTCCGTCATCAGCAGCGCGGTCATCCTGTTCATCATCGCCTGCGCGGCCGTCTTCTCCTGGCTGCTGAACCGCCAGGGCGTGCCGGATGCGGCGGCCGCCTGGCTGGTCGCCACCTTCGACGGCGCGGGCATGTTCCTGCTGGGCGTGAACCTGTTCCTGTTCGTGATCGGCATGTTCGTGGAGACCAGCGCCTCCATCATCGTGCTCGCGCCCATCCTGTCCGAGGCGGCAACGCGCTTCGGTATCGATGGCGTGCATTTCGGCACGATCATGGTGGTGAACCTGGCGATGGGCATGATCACGCCGCCCTTCGGCGTGAACCTGTTCGCCGCCGCTCAGGTGGCGGGCACCAGCGTCGACAAGATGATGCGCTACCTGCCGATCTTCATCGGCGTCATCTTCGCCTGCCTGATGGTCATCACCTATGTGCCCTGGCTGACCCTGGCGCTGCCCAACCTGGTGTTCCGATAAGGCGGGAGGGCGCGCTTGCGCCCTCCCCTCCCCGTCAGATGTGGCAGCGGCGCAGCAGCCGGCCGTACCAGGCCTGCAGCGCCGGGTCGCTCGGCACATGGATGCCCGCGGGGTCGATGCGGACCTCGTGCCGGTCGAAGCTGCAATAGCTGAAGGACACGTCGGGCTCGGCGAATTCCTTCACCTCCCGCGCCATGATGACGGTGGCGATGGCCTCGCCCAGCCGCAGGCTGCGCGTATTGTCGCTGCGCCAATGCACCCCGCCCATGGTGCGGCCCATGGCGACGTTGCTGGCAATCTTGTTCAGCTCGCCCCCCACCGTCATCTCCGCCGCATCCGCGCGCTGGTAGCGCGGCAGCGGCCCGTTGGTGACGGTCGCATCCAGCAGGTGCTGCGCGGCGCGGGTGCGCGGGTGGCGGGAGGCCTCGACCATGCCCTTGATGGGGGTCTTTTCCTCGAACCAGGCCTTCAGCACGGTGACGCAGGCGCCCGCGACCGTGGCATGGCCGGCGCCATAGGCCGGATGCGCCGGGGACCCGCTGGTGAAGGCCATGGGCAGCAGGAAGTTGTCCTCCGCGGCATGCGCGGTGCCCGCATTCGCCGCCCGGTTCAGCTCCCGGATCGCGCCGGCGGCGCGGGTGGTGAAGACCCAGTCCGGCAGGCCGAAATCCTTGTCCTGGAAATGCTGCATGGTCATCAACCCGCCATAGGCCTCCGGCCGCAGCCGGCGATGCACCATCCACTTCTGCCGCCACACCACCTTCAAGGCGCGGGAGGCGACTTCGGAGACCATCGTCAGCAGGTTCGGCCCGCCCAGCGTGGCGAAGCCGGCCTGGCGCTTCAGCCGCGTCTTGTACGGGTTGCCGTCATCCACCGGCGCGCCCCAGTCGAGCAGCATCAGGGCGGCGTTGAAATAGGCCTGGTGCAGCGCGTCCTTGTGAACGAAGCGCGCCAGGTCCCGCATGCTGCCGACGTAGCGCTGGCGGTTGCCGGGCTCATAGGCCATGGGGTCGGCGCGGTCGTCATTGGCGCCGGGATAGGCGCGGGAATGGCTGTCCCGCCCGAGATTCTGCGCCATCAGCCAGTCCTGCGTGTTCTGCAGGTAGTCGCGGCGCGGCGCATAGGGGAACTGCGCCTGGCTGATGGTCTGCGTGCCGAAGGGCACATCGTGCAGGAAGAACTGGCTCACCAGCGGGCCGCGCTCCTCATCCATGAAGCCGCTGCGGAACAGCGTCATCGGGGTGAGGTCGAGGCTGCCATCGGCGGCGCAGGGCAGGTCGAGGCCGAGCCGGATGCCGGCCGCCCCATCCTTGGCCACTGCCCGGCGGAAGATCGGCGCCAGTTCATCGATGGCATCCTGTACGGAGGCCATGGTCGCGGGGTCCGGGCTGTGCAGCGAATCCAGCGGCACGTCGCGCCACTGCGCCATCCAGAACACCTCGGTCATTTCCGCCGCGGTGCTGTCCGACAGCACCTTGGGTGCGGGCCAGAGGTCGATCTCGAAGGGGTCGAGACCCAGCGCCTCCCGCGCCCGGCCGCTCTGCGGGCTGACGAAGGGCGCCGCGCCGCGGTCACCGCTGGGCACGGAGCCGGGCGGCACGAAGCCGCCGTCCAGCCCTTCATAGCCGGCGCCGGGCGGGCCGGGGCGGGCATCGGCGGCGGCCTGGATGAAGCGCCCATAGCAGGCTGGATCGACCAGGCCGAAGCGGTCATGCGGCAGTGTCTTGTGGAACTGGCCGATGAACGGGTGGCGGCTGGCGGCACCGAGCACCGTCTCGTCGTCGTTCGGGCTCGGCCGCTCCGGCATCAGGGGGGTGGGCTGTGCGGTCATCTTGCTCTCCCTTGGCAGTGGCCCATCAGGCCGCATCGCGGGGACGTTCCACAAGCAAAGCGCAACGATCCGAAACGGGCGAAACCGCGTTCCACAGCAAGGCGTTTGTGCGACGATGCGCTTCACCAAAGACAGGAGCGACCGCTCTAAAACCTTCCCCGGTCCCGCATCCCCGGCGACTGTTCCAGTCCCGCCGCGGCTTTGGATTCGAATCACCCGCGCACTAGCTTCACCAGCTTCGTGAGCACGAGATCGGTCCGAGAGGATCGATCGTGTTCTAGACTGCCGCAATGACCGAACCCCGCCCCATCGCGACCGCCGCCGCCCTGCGCCACCTGCGGCGCGATCCCGTGCTGAAGGGCGTGATCCGCCGTATCGGCCCCTGCACGCTGGTGCCGGTGGTGCGGGAGCCCTATCAGGCGCTGGTCAGCGCCATCACGTACCAGCAGCTGCATGGACGGGCGGCGGAGACCATCCTCGGCCGCTTCGTCGCGCTGTATCCCGCGCACGATTTCCCACCACCCGCCCTGGTGCTGACCACGCCGGTGGAGGCGATGCGTGGCTGCGGCCTCTCGGGCAACAAGGTCGCCGCCATCCGCGACATCGCGGAGAAGGCGGTGGGCGGGCTGGTGCCGAGCAGCGAGGTGGCGGCGCGGCTGTCCGACGCGGCGCTGATCGAGCGGCTGGTCGCGATCCGCGGCGTCGGCCGCTGGACGGTGGAGATGTTGCTCATATTCACCCTCGGCCGGCGCGACGTGCTGCCGATCGACGATTTCGGCGTGCGGGAGGGCTGGAAGGTCGCGGCGGGTCTGGAGGCACAGCCGAAGCCGAAGGAACTCGCCGTGATCGGGGAGGCCTGGGCGCCCTACCGTTCCATCGCCGCCTGGTATCTGTGGCGGGCCGCGGATGCCGACAAGGCGGCGCGGATCAAGCCGAAGGCGGCGAAGGCACCAACTCCCGGAGCCATGCCGGGATCCGCTCCCTGAAGGCGAAGTACCCCTTGGTGGCGGCGGGCCAGCAGGCCGAGTCCCAGTCCCGCCGCACCCCATGCAGCGTCACGCCGAGCCCCGCCAGCGCATCCGCCGTCCAGCCCACCGGGGCCTGCGGCGTGATCACCGGCAGGCCATGGGCTGCGGCCCAGCTGGCCACCGCCTCCGGCGCCAGGGCCACGGCGGGCGCCTTGAAATGGCTCCCCGCGCGTTCCAGCCCATCGGCCAGCACCTGCCAGGCGTGGCGTTCCGCCATCGGCGCGCAGCCGAGCGGGGAGCGTGCGCGCGGCACCGCGAGGCCGGCGATGGCGCCAACCGCGAGGCCGGGTGGCAGCAGGCTTTCGGGGTGCAGGTCATCCTCATGCAGCAGCAGCGCCACCGGGCCTTCGGGCAATGGCGCGACCGGTCGCAGCGGTTGCAGCGGGGTGGGTTGCGGCGCCGGTGGCGGCAGCGGATTTTCCTCCAGCCCCACCGGGTCGAAGCGGTCGCCGGTGAAGCGGCGGATGTTCTCGGCCCGCGCGACATAGGTCTTGCCGGAGGTATGCAGCCCCGCGACCCAGCGCCAGGACAGTGTGTTGCTGGCCGCATCCGCATCCAGCAGATGCCGCAGGAACAGATCCGCGCCCAGCGTCCAGGGCAGGCGCAGGGTGAAGATCCAGATGCTGGCGAACCACATGCGGGCGTGGTTGTGCAGCCAGCCGCCATCCCGCAATTCCACGGCCCAGGCATCGAAGGCGTCGATCCCGGTGCTGCCCTGCGCCGCGCTTGCATAGGCCGCCCGCAATTCCGGCTCCGCCTCCAGCCGCGCCAGATCCTGCGCGAGCTCGGCGCGGTAGGACGCCCACAGCCCGGGGCGCAGTTCGAGATAACCCTTCCAGTAGCTGCGCCAGAACACCTCCTCGATGAATTTTTGCGCGCCCTCCGGCCCGTGCAGCGCCAGCGCGGTGCCGATGGCCTCGGCCTCCGTCACCAGCCGGTGGCGGATGGCGGGTGAGAGGCGGGAGACGTCGTGGCGCTGTCCTGGGCCGAGGTCGCTGTTGCGGCCGCGTTCGTAATGATGCCCCATGCGCGGGCCGAAGGAGTCAAGCCGCTGCAAGGCTGCGGCGCGGTCGGCCGGGAAGTTTTCCGTCATTCCATCCAGATCGTCCCGCGCGGCGATCGCGCAACCGAGGCTTTTGCATGACCACCCGCCGCGCCGTGCTGACGACCCTGGGCGGGCTGACGCTCACCGGCGGCGCGGGCGGCCTCTATGGCTTCTGGATCGAGCCGGCCTGGCGGCTGGCGGTCGCCGAATACCGGCTGAACCCCCCGAACTGGCCCGCCCGCCGGCCGCTCACAATCGCCGCCCTGGCCGATATCCACGCCAGCGAACCGCACATGCCGCTGCGCCGCGTGGCGGAGATCGTGGCGGCGACCAATGCGCTGCGGCCAGACCTGGTGGTGCTGCTGGGCGACTACCGTGGCTATGGCCGCTTCGTGCGGCATGGCATCCCGGTGGCGGAGACGGCGGCGGTGCTGCGTGGGCTGCGGGCGCCGCATGGCGTGCATGCGATCCTCGGCAACCATGATTGGTGGGACGACCCGCAGGTGCAGCGGCTGCGGCGTGGCGTGCCGCGAACGGCGCATGTGCTGGCGGAGGCCGGGATCTCCGTCCTGCACAATGCGGCGGTGAAGACCGGCTTCCGCGACCAGGGTTTCTGGGTGGCGGGCAGCGGCAGCCTCTGGGCCTTCAACCAGGGCCAGGGCCGTTTCCTCGGTGCCAACGACCTGCCGCGCACGCTCGGCGCCGTGCAGGACCAGGACCCGGTGATCCTGCTGTGCCACGAGCCGGATATCTTTCCCTCCGTGCCGGCGGATCGGGTGGCGCTGACCCTGTGCGGGCATACGCATGGCGGGCAGGTGCGGCTGGCGGGGTTCTCGCCCTATATCCCCTCCGCCTACGGCAACCGCTATGCCTATGGGCATGTGGTGGAGGCGGGGCGCCACCTGGTGGTCTCGGGCGGGCTTGGCACCTCGATCCTGCCGGTGCGGGTCGGGGTGCCGCCGGAGATCACGCTGGTGCGGCTGGGCTACGCGGCGGCCTGACCGGCCAGGAAGTCCCGCACCACGGCGAGGAAGGCCTGCGGATTCTCCGCGTGCAGCCAATGGCCGGCGGGGATGCTGGCATGGCGCGCTGCGGGGAACAGGGCCTGGAACAGCGCCTTGTGTTCCGGCTGGATATAGTCGGACCGGTCGCCGGCCAGCACCAGCACCTGGCCGTCATACTGGCCCGGCAGGTCCGGCCAGCCGGCAATGTCCCCCATGCCGGCGGCGATCTGCTCCAGCCCGATCCGCCAGGCGGGCGGGTCCCGGGTGAAGTCCAGGTTCTGCAGCAGGAAGGCCCGCAGCGGCGCGGCCGGCACGGCGGGCGCCAGCGCCGCATCGGCGTCCCGCCGCGCCAGGCCCGGGCGCAGCTCCAGCCCGCGCATGGCGGCGATATAGGCATTGAACAGCGGCGCCGGGTAATGCACGGGCGCGATATCCGCCACCAGCAGTCGCGCCACCCCCTCCGGCCGCGTCAGCGCCAGCGCCATCGCCACCTTGCCGCCCATGGAATGGCCGATGATGGTGGCGGGCCAGGCGCCCTCCGCCTGCAAGGTCTCCGCCACATCGGCCGCCATGTCGCCATAGGCCATGCCAACCGCATGCGGCGACCCGCCATGGTTCCGCAGGTCGAGCGCCAGCACACGGAAGCCCTCTGCCGCCAGCGCCTTCTGCACCGCGCCGAAATTCTGCCCGGCACCGAGCAGCCCGTGCAGCAGCACGACGGGCGGGCCATCGCCCAGACTGGTGACAACAAGTCTCATCCGCGTGCCGCCATGATGACCGATGCGAAGATCAACCCGCCGCCGATGATCACGTCCCAGCCCAGCGGCTCCCCCAGCCAAAGCGTGGAGACCAGCACGCCGAAGGCCGGCACCATCAGGAAGCCGACGGAGGCGACGGCGCCCGGCAGCTTGCGTCCGGCCTCGATCACGCACCAGGTGCCGATCGGCGCGGCGAACAGCCCGATATACAGAAGATGCGGCCAGGAACTCAGCCCGACGCCGCCATCCGGTTCCAGCAGCAGGGTCAGCGGCACCAGGACCAGCGCGCCGATGCCGAAGCACCAGGGCAGCAATTCGAACATCGGCGTGCGCGGCGGCCATTTGCGGGAGGCGATGATGGCGATGGTCCAGAGCGCGAATCCATATGCGACCAATCCACCGACCACGGCCCGATCAGCACGCCTGCGCCGGCCAGCCCCAGCCCGGCGGCGAACCAGCGGGCGGCGGAGACCTTCTCGCCCAGCACCAGCACGGAAAGCGGGATCAGCCAGTAGGTCACGACATTGGACAGCACCGCGGTGCGCCCCGCCGGCACCAGCGCCACCGCCAGATGCGTCAGCGCGAAGAAGCCGCCGAGCTGGAACAGGCCGAGGAACAGCACCGCACGGCGATCCTCCGCCAGCGGAAAGCGCAGCCGCCCCATCGCCGCGAGCAGCATGGCGGCACCGAGCGCAGCGAGGGCGGAGCGACCGAGGCCGAACCACAATGGCGATGCATCCGCCAGCGCAGCCTTGGTGATGGGCCAGGCACCGCCAAACAGGATGACGGCTGCAAAAAGCAGCCGGAAGGCGGAAGCCATGGGCATTAACGCTAACCTAGCCGTGCCCTTCGCGTCGCGGAAAGCCTGGTTTTGTGCATTTGCAGCTACAATTCGCCACGTAGCTTCGGCTGCAGGGCCAGCAGGGCCGCGCGCATCTCCCGTGCGGCCTGCCCGGCGCCGCCTGGGGCGCGCGGCTGCAGATCCGCCTCCGTCACCAGCGCGCCTTGCGGCACAGGGCGCGCCAGCGCCACGTCATGGGCCAGGCCGATCGGCACGGCGGCCAGCGCGCGGGATCGCGCGGCGGGGATGCATTTGCCCCAGACCATCGCGCCGCCCTCGCCGTCCAGCACCTCGCCCGGCTTCAGGTCGCGCTTGGCGATGGCGACGCAATCCGCCGCCCAGTTCTCCGCCACGCCGGTCGGCTCATGCCGCAGCGCGGCGGAGGCGACGGAGACGCCGAGTTCCAGACCGATGAAGTGATAGGGCCGCCACAGCGCCGCATAGCGGCCGGTGCTGTCGGTGGCGACGCCGTATTCGGCAAAGCACCGGCGTGCATATTCGGTGTCGCCCTCGAACACCACATAGACGCCCCAGCGCAGGTTGTCCGGGATCTCGGCGCCGTCCCGGGTCAGGGAGGACACCACCTCCACCACGCCCTTGCGCGCCAGGATGCCGCCCTCGTTGTGCGGCCGCAGCAGGTCGGGCAACTGGCTGGTGCCGGCGGGCGGGAAGGCCAGGCCATCCTCGGGCGGGGCGAGGCCGGTGGCATTGGCGATCGCGGCCATCTCGATGCCGGACTTCGTGCCGTCGAGGAAGGAGTTGAACATGCGCGGGTTCATCGCCCCCGCGCGCGCCTGTTCCGGCGTGAGGCCGTAGAAATCCCACACCGTCTCCGGCGTGCTGGCGTGATAGGCCGGCAGGTATTTGGTGCCCTTGCCCGCGGCAATGACCGCAAAGCCGCCGGTGCGGATGGTATCCACCAGCTCCGCCACCAGGGCCGGCTGGTCGCCATAGGCCATGGAATAGACCACGCCCGCCGCCGCGGCCTCCCGCGCCAGCAGGGGTCCGGCCAGCACATCGGCCTCCACATTCACCATCACCACATGCTTGCCGTGGCGGATCGCGTGGCGCGCATGGAGCAGCCCGGCGGCGGGGTCGCCGGTGGCCTCCACCACCACCTCCACCAACGGGTCCGCGATCAGCGCCAGGCTGTCCTCGGTGAGCCAGGTGGCGCCGGTGCGGGCCGCCGTCGCGGCATCCGGCGCGGCCCCGGCCTCCGGCGCCCAATGGATGCGCGCCAGCGCGGCGCGGGCATTGGGCAGGGACAGGTCGGCAATGCCCAGCACATGCAGACCCGGCGTGCGCGGCGCCTGGTGCAGGAACATCGATCCGAATTTGCCGGCGCCGATCACGGCAACCCGCACCGGGCGGCCCTCCGCCTGGCGCTTCAACAGCAATCGGTGCAGGTTCATCGGGCGTCCCTCAGGGCGAATACCAGGGTCGCGGGCGCGACCCGGGCAGCGGCAAGGCGGTGCCGGGCCGCCGGGCGAGCAGCAAGGTGCCGGCCAGCGCCAGCAGCACCGCCACCCCCTGCCCGGCCCGCCGCAGCACCCGGTCCCGCAGCCGCAGGGTCAAGGCCAGCAGCAGCAGCGCGACTGCGAAGGCCAGCCAGGGTGTCACGGCACCGTCAGCATGATCTTGCCGATATGCGCGCTGCTTTCCATCAGCCGGTGCGCCTCCGCCGCCTGGATCAGCGGGAAGGTCTGGAAGATGCGCGGGCCGGCCTTGCCCTCCGCCAGCATCGGCCAGACCTTGGCCTCCAGCGCCCGCGCGATCTCCGCCTTCTGCGCCGTGCTGCGCGGCCGCATGGTGCTGCCCGTCACGCTCAGGCGCTTTACCATGATCGGGCGGAGGTCCACCTGTTCCGCCACATGGCCGTTCAGGAAGGCGATCATCACCAGCCTTCCATCCAGCTTCAGGCAGCGCAGATTCTTGGTGAAATACGGCGCGCCGACCATGTCGAGCACCACGTCCACACCCTTGCCGCCGGTCAGCGCCTTGATGCGGTCCTGGAAATCCTCCGCCTTGTAGTCGATGGCCGCATCCGCGCCGAGCTCCAGGCAGGCCGCCACCTTCTGCGCGCTGCCGGCGGTCGCATAGACCGTGGCGCCGAAGGCTTTCGCCAATTGGATGGCGGTGACGCCGATGCCGGAGGTGCCGCCATGGATCAGGATGGTCTCGCCCGCCGCCAGCCGCCCATGGCCGAACACATTGGCCCAGACGGTGAAATAGGTCTCGGGCAGCGCGGCGGCGCGCAGCGCGTCGTAGCCCGCGGGCCAGGGCAGCGTCTGGGCCTCCGGCGCCGTGCAGTATTCCGCATAGGCGCCGCCATTGGCCAGCGCGCAGACCTTGTCGCCGATCTTCCAGCGGCTGACCGCGGCGCCCACGGCCACCACCTCCCCGGCGCATTCCAGGCCGATGACGGGGCTGGCGCCGGGGGGCGGCGGATAGCTGCCGGTGCGCTGCGCCACATCGGGGCGGTTCACGCCCACGGCCTGCGTCCGGATCAGCACCTCATCCGCCGCCGGGCTCGGCACCGGGCCGCGCACCGGCACCAGCACCTCCGGCCCGCCGCCCTTGCCCGTGCCGCCCTGGGTATGGTCGATCAGGGTCATCTCGGCGGGGTAGTTGGACATGGTGCGCTCCTATCCTGAAGGGGCGAGAGGGACCATGCGGCGCCGCGGCACGTCAAGGCGGCACGCCGGGGCGTGGCGGGGTTGTGCGTTGCCGGCTCGGCGTGGAAAACTCAGCCCCGTCGCCGGGAGGGTTCGAGGGATGCAGGGCTTCGGCCGCCGGAGTCTCGGCGGGCTGGCCGGCGCCGTATTCGGCGCCTTCGCGCCACCCGGCCTCGCGCAGGCACCCGCCACCACTGGAAGCGCCGCCCCGGCCGCGCCTGCCCGCCCCCCGCTGCGGCTCGGCGCACTGTTCCCGCTCACCGGCCCCTCCGCACTCTTCGGCGACGAGTGCTATCGCGGCCTGGAACTGGCGGTGGAGGACCGCAACGCGGCCGGCGGCGTGTTCGGCCGCGGCATCGCGCTGATCCGCGCCGATGCGCCGGATGAAGCCGCCGCGACGGAGGAGGCGCGCCGCCTGGTGCAGGGCCCCGAACGGGTTGCCGCCATCTTCGGCAGCTTCAGCACCACCATCGCGCTGCCCGCCTCCCAGGTCGCGGAGCTGGCCAATGTGCCGTTCTTCGAGCTGTGCGCGCTGGGCGATGCGCTGGTCGAACGCGGCTTCCAATGGATGTTCCGCGCCTCCCCCCAGGCCACGGACTTTGCCGCCACGGCGCTGGAGGGGTTGCAGCTCCTGGCTGACGCGCTGGACCGGCCGGCGACCGCGCTGCGCCTGGCGATCGCGCAGGAGGATGCGCTCGGCCCCCAATCCATCGGCGCCGCCCAGGAAGCGCTGATGCAGGAACGCGGCCTGACCCTGATCGAGCGGGCCAGCTACGGCGCGCGGCCCACCGACCTCAACGGCCTGGTGCAGCGGCTGCGCGGGCTGGAGGCGGAGGTGGTGCTGCATGCCGGTGCGCCGGGGGATGAGGTGCTGCTGTTCCGCGCCATGCGGGATGCGAATTGGCGCCCGCGAATGGTGATCGGCACGGCCGGCGGCTATGGGCTGGCGGAGACGGCGCGCAGCATCGGCGCCGATTTCACCGGCACGATGAGCGCGGATTTTACCCCCTTCGCCGTGAACGAGGGCATCGCCCCCGGCGCCCGCGCCTTCGCCGAGGCATATCTGCGCCGCTACGGTGCGGAACCGCGATCCGGCCATGGGCTGGCCTGCTTCACCGGGGCGCGCATCTTCCTCGACGCGCTGCACCGTGCCGGGAATGCGGAGCGGGAGCGCATCCGCGCCGCGCTGCTGGCCACCGACATCGCCAAGGGCAGCACCGCCTGCGGCTGGGGCGCGCGCTTCGATGAGCGCGGCCAGAACCTGCGGGCGCGTCCGGTGCTGTGCCAATGGCAGCCGGCGCCCGCCAACCCAGGCGCCCAGGCCGGTCTGCGCCAGGTGGCGATCGCGCCGGCGGCGTCCGCGATCGCCCCGGCGCAGACCCGGCTCGGGCCGTGACGGCTTGGCCTAGCTTGCGCGGATGCCCGCGGCGCGCACCAGCGGTTCCCACACCGCCATTTCGCTGCGGAGATAGGCGGCCGCCGATTCGGGGGTGCTGTCGCTGACCACCTGCATGGTGAAGCCCAGCAGCCTTTCCTTCACCGCCGGCACGTTCACCGCCCGGTTCACCGCCTGGTTCACCTGCTGGATGACGGCCGGCGGCGTGCCGCTGCGGGCCATCACCATGTGCCAGGTATAGGCCTCGTACCCCGCGACGCCCTGCTCGATCATGGTCGGGATCTCGGGCGCCAGCGGCGAGCGTTCCTTCGTGCTGATCCCCAGCGCCCGCAACTGGTTGGACCGCACATAGGGCAGCGCGGAGGCGGCGATGTCGAAGATCATCGGTACACGGCCGGACAGCACATCCGGCAGCGCGGCAGAGGAACCGCGATAGGGAATGTGGTTCACCTTCAGCCCCCCGGCCGCATGCAGGAACAGCTCCGTCGCCAGATGCACGGCGCCGCCATTGCCGGAGGAGGCATAGTCGTACTTGCCCGGATTGGCGCGGAGCACGGCGATGAATTCGGCCAGGTTCTTCGCCGGGAAATCGTTGTTCACCAGAAGGATGACCGGCACCTGGCCGACCAGCGCGCAGGGCGTGAAATCCGCGATCGGGTCGAAGGGCAGCGTCGGGAACATCGCCCGCGTCACCGCATGCGCCACGGTCGTGTACAGCAACATGGAGCCATCCTGCGGCCCCTTCGCCACCGCATCCGTGCCGACCACCACGCCCGATCCGGTGCGGTTCTCCACCACGATACGATTCGGCAGGCCCTTCGACATCTCCTCCGCGATCAGGCGCCCCGGCACATCGGTCGGGCCGCCGGCGGCGAAGGGCACCACCATGCGGACGGGCTGGGTCGGCCAGGTGCCCTGCGCCGCGGCACCACGCGGCAGCAGGAACGGCGCGGCCAACACACCGGTGCCGAGCGCCAGGGCGTGGCGACGGCCGAATTTCAGGTCTCTCATCGACATGTTCTCCCCGCGGGCCTGATTACGGCCCGTTCATTGATGGGCGGAACAGTCGGGGAGAGTATGGCCCGGCGTCAACCTGTGATCGCCGGGCCGGTCGGGGCGAGCCTGCCCTCAGTTGATGGTGATGTTGGCCTCACGCACCACGGCAGACCATTTCTGCGTCTCCGCCTGCAACCAGGCGGCCGCCGATTCCGGCGTGCTGTCGGTGACCAGGCGCATCGCCAGGTCGGACAGGCGCTGCTGCACCGCAGCCTCCGCCGCCACCTGCATGAAGGCGCGGTTGACGGTCTGCACCACATTGGCCGGGGTGCCGCGCGGCGCCATCACCATATGCCAGGTATAGGCCTCGAGCCCCGGGAAGCCGGCTTCCGCCGTGGTCGGCACATCGGGAAGCTGCGGCAGGCGGGCCGTGTCCATCACCGCCAGGGCGCGGGTCTCGCCGCCGCGCGCATAGGCGAGGGCGGAGGTGGCGACATCGACGATCAGCGGGATGGTGCCGTTCAGCACATCCGGCATCGCCGCCGCAGTGCCGCGATAGGGCACGTGCAGGGCGCGCGCATCCATCGAGCGCAGCATCAATTCCGTCGCCAGGTGCAGCGCACCGCCATTGCCGGAGGAGGCATAGGTCATGCCGCCCGGATCCGCCTTCAGCGCCGCCTGCAGGCCCTTCAGGTCACGAATCGGCGAATCCTTGCCGACGGTGATCAGCATCGGAATCACGCCAACCAGCGCCACCGGCACGAAATCCGCCTGCGGGTCGAAGGGCAGGCGCTGGAACAGGGCGCGCAACACGGCATGCGCCACGGTGGTGTAGAGGAAGGTGTGGCCGTCCGTCGCCTTGGCCACCGCCTCCGTCCCCACCAGCACGCCGGCGCCGGTGCGGTTTTCCACGATGATGCGCTGCGACATGCTGCTGGCCATGCGCTCGGCGAACAGACGGGCGGGGATATCGGTCGGGCCGCCGGCGGCGAAGGGGACCACCAGGCGGATCGGCTGGCTCGGCCAGTTGCCCTGGGCGCGGGCGGCGGTGGCGAGGTGGGGGGCGGCCAGGGTGGCCAGGCCGGCGCCGAGAAGTTGGCGACGATTCATGCGGCGATTCTCCGAAAGGACAGGCGGGCAGCGCCGGGGCGCCGCCTTGGTTCCCGCATGTCGCGCCGCAGCAATTCCCGGTCAATCCGGGGGGGCGATCAACCTTGTGTACAGTTCCGGATCGGTCGCGCCCTCCGTGCCGAACAGCAGCACCCGGCTTTCGGCGCCGAGCCCGAGCAGCATCCGCGTCATCGGCTCCCGCACCGCCAGCAGCAGGGCGGCGAGGCCCGCCACCGCGCTTTCGCCGGCGACAATCTTCGGCGTGCGCTTCGCCAGAAGCCGCATGCAGTCCACGGCGCTGTCATCGGTGACGGTCATGAAGGCGAAGGCGCTGCGTTCCAGCTCCTGCCAGGCCAGCAGGCTCGGCTCGCCGCAGGCGAGGCCCGCCATCAGCGTATCCAGCTCGCCGGCCACCGTCGCCGGCTCCCCGGCCTCGGCGCTGGCCAGCAGGCAGGCGGCTTTGTCCGGCTCCACGACGATGACCTTCACATCCGCCCCGAAGCGGGCGCGGAGCTGGATGGCGACCGCCGCCGCCACGCCGCCGACGCCGCCCTGGATGAAGGCGTGGGTCGGCGGATGGCCTTCCATCTGGTCCGCCGCCTCGTCCACCATGACGCGGTAGCCCTGCATCACGTCGCGCGGGATTTCGGTGTAGCCTTCATACGACGTGTCGGAGACGACGAACCAGTTTTCCGAATCAGCCGTGCGCGCCGCTTCCCGTACCGCGTCGTCGTAATTGCCCGGGACCACGCGGATTTCGGCGCCGTATTTCGCAATGGCGTCGCGGCGGCCCTGGCTGACCGTCTCGTGCACGAAGATCACGCAGCGGCAGCCGAAACGCTCCGCGCCCCAGGCAACGGAGCGGCCATGGTTGCCATCCGTCGCGCAGGTCACGGTGATGCCACGCACCGCATCCCGATGCGCGCCGCCGGCCAGTTCCGCCGTGGTCGCGGCATTGGCGACGCCGCGCCGGGCGAGTTCGGACACCAGCAGCCGCGCCACCGCATAGGCGCCCCCCAGCGCCTTGAAGCTGCCGAGGCCGAAGCGCCCGCCCTCATCCTTGTAGTGCACCGCAGCGACGCGCGATTCGGCCGCCACATCCTCCAGCTTCAGCAGCGGCGTCGGCGCATAGCCGGGCCAGGAGGCGATCTCCGCCTTGGCGCGGCGAAAGCTGCCATCGGGCAGCACCACCACGCCGGGGGTGCCGTGGCGGCGATTGAGCAGGAGGCGGGCGGGACGGTCTGGGATCATGCGGCGGAGAGTGGCGCGCCGGCCCCTGTCCCGGCAAGTTGCCTCCGGGCGAGTCGCGCCGAGGCGTTGGAGAGGGAGAAAATCATGCAGGTCACGATCCTTGGCGGCGGCGGGTTCCTGGGCCGCAGGCTGGCGGCAAGGCTGGCGGCCGATGGCGCCGTGGGCGGCCAGGCCATCACCGGCCTGACCCTGTTCGACCTACACCAGCCGGCGCCGCTGGAGGCCCCCTTCCCCATCCGCTGCCTGGCCGGCGACGTGGCCGATGCGGCCGTGCTGGCAGAGGCGATCCCGCCCGGCACCGGGCTGGTGGTGCATCTGGCCGCCGTGGTGTCCGCCGCGGCGGAGGCCGATTACGACCTCGGCATCCGCGTCAACATCGCCGGCACCCAGGCGCTGATCGATGTCTGCCGCCATCTTCCCCAACCTCCCCGCGTGGTCTTCACCTCCTCCGTCGCCTCCTTCGACGGTGGCCAGGCGGCGATGGTGCCGGATGAGGCGCGGCAATTGCCGACCAACAGCTACGGCGCGCAGAAGGCGATCGGCGAGCTGCTGCTGGCCGATGCGACGCGGCGCGGCTTTCTCGACGTGGTCTCGATTCGCCTGCCGACCGTGATGGTGCGCCCCGGGCGGCCGAACCGCGCGGCCAGTTCCTTCGTCTCCGCCGTGCTGCGGGAGCCGCTGCTGGGCCTGCCGGCGCAGTATCCGGTGGCGGAGGATTTCCGGGTCTGGGTCTGCTCCCCGCGCCGTGCGGTGGATTGGCTGGCGCATGCGGCGGGGATGGACACGGCAGCCCTCGGCCGCGACCGTGGCGTCAACCCGCCCGGCCTGTCCGCCAGCATCGCGGAGATGCTGGTGGCGCTGGAGGAAGTGGCGGGGCCGGAGGCACGCGCCCTGGCCCGGCACGTGCCGGACGCGGAGGTGGAGGCGATCGTCGCCGGCTGGCCCGCCGCCTTCGCCGCGACCCGCGCCCCCGGCCTCGGCTTTGCCCGGTCAGAGCCTCTGGCGGATATCCTGCGCGCCTTCATCGCGGACGATCTGGAGGCCACGCGCCGGGACCGCGCCGAAGGCTGAGGGGGCTGCCCCGCCGGAAACCGCACCAGGCGCCAGCACCCGGCAGAAGGGGATGGTCATCGCGGCCCGCACCGCCTCCACCGTGGGGGGCGCCATGCGACCTTGCGACATGTCGTGCGGGAACCAGCCGATCAGCACCGGGGCGGACTGGTGCGGCGGCAGCGTCACCGGCTCGGCCGGTGCCGGTACAATCCCCGGCAGGTCGATCGTGGCCAGCACGGCGGCGGGCCAGGGGTGCGGGTTGCGGATCATCATCCGGTATTCGGTGCGCCCGGCCCGCCCCGGCCCTGGCAGCACCACCATCTCGACCGGCTCAGCCAGCAGATGCGCGTCGCGGGCTTCTGCGCCGAGCCGGCAGGGCAGCGGCGTCTCCGCCCAGGCGGGCGCGGCGGCCAGCAGCAGCAGCGCGGCGGCGAGGGGGATGTGGTGGCGCGGCATCAGGGTTTCTCCGGCTTCGGCGGCAGCATGCGGCGGCGGGCGCGCAGCATGCCAGCAGCCAGTTCCTCTCGCCGCCATCGGCGGTGCCTGGGGCCGGAGGTTACGTCCGGCAGAATAATTTATGTTGTTGGATCAACCTGTTGCATGCCGCGCGCGGGCGCGCCATGCTGCCGGAAATCGTCCCCGGGAGGACCCGCCATGACAACCCGCCGCACCCTGCTGGGTGTTGCCGCAGCATCAGCGGCCACGCTCGCCGCGCCGCGCCTGGCGCAGGCCGCCTGGCCGGCCGACCGCGCCATCGAGGTGATCGTCCCCTTCCCGCCCGGCGGCGGCGTGGACAACATGGTGCGCCCGATCGTGCATTTCGTGACGCCGCGCCTGCAGGGGGCGCGCTTCGCCATCGTCAACCGCCCCGGCGCCGCCGGGCAACTCGGCTTCGAGGCGTTGTTCAACGCGGCACCCGATGGCTACACGCTGGGCGCCCTGACCAACACCGCCATGCATGCCGTCGCGATCGAGCGTTCGCCGCGCTACCGGCCGGAAGACTACACCTATATCGCCAATGTCGTGGACGATCCCGGCGGGTTCTGGGTGCGCGCCGACAGCCCCTGGCAGACGCTGGACGACCTCAAGGAAGCGGCGCGGAAGGACCCGGATGGCATCGGCGTCGGCACCGCCGGCATCGGCTCCGACGACCACATGCTGCAATTGAGCTTCGAGGAAGCGGCCGGCGTGCGCCTGCTGCACGTCCCCTACAACGGCACCGCGCCGGTGCAGCGGGACGTGCTCGGCGGCAGCCTGCCGGTGGGCAGCTTCAACATGAGCGAGGGCGTGACCCTGATGCGGGAGGGTCGCATCCGCTGCCTCGCGCAGGGCGGACCGGTGCGCTGGGCACCGACCGGCCAGGTGCCGACCTTCAAGGACCAGGGCTACGACGTGCTCGGCGGCTCCGCCCGCGGCATCGGCGCGCCGCCGGGCCTGCCGGATGAAATCCGCATCCGGCTGGAGACGGCGTTCCGCGAGGCGCTCGCCGACCCGGCGCTGATCGCCGATGCCGAGCGCACCGGCCTGCCCTTGCGCCCGCTGATCGGCAAGGACTACCGCGACATGATGCGCGCCGACCATGCGGTGCTGCAGGGGCTCTGGCAGCGGCGCCCCTGGCGGAGCTGATCTATTCGGCGACGGCGCCCTGCGCTTCCAACAGGGCGCGCCATTCCTGGGTCAGCGGCACCTTCTCGCCGCTGTCCTGGCGCGTGACGACGCAGACGGCGCGCGCCGTGCAACAGGCTTCGCCATCCTTCAGAAGCGCATAGTCCTGCACGTAGGAGCTGCGGCGGAAGGTGGCGGTGCGGCAGGTCAGCGTCACCGCCTCGTTGAACCGCACGCCGCGCAGGTAGCGGATTTCGAGCTGCGCCACGACCGGGCCCGGCCGGTCCGGCGCCAGCGTCGCCCCGGTCAGTGCCTGCCAATGCGCCACGCGCAGATCCTCGAACAGCACCAGGTAGGCCGCGTGGTTGACGTGGCCGTAGGGGTCGCATTCGGACCAGCGGATGACGTGGTGGCGGATCATCGGCCGGGCCGATTCAGATGTGCGGGCCAAGCGGCCCTCCCATCATCGGGCGCGTCGCCGGGCCGATTCAGATGTGCGGGCCAAGCGGCCCTCCCATCATCGGACCGGGTCACGCCGAGGGCACCGCGCGCGGCTTCCGGTTCTCGTCGATGGCGACGAAGGTGAAGACGCCTTCCGTCACCAGGCACATTTCATCCGCCGAGCGTTCCCGCCGCCAGGCCTCGACCTCGATCCGCATGGAGGTGCGGCCGACGGAGACGACCTCGGCAAAGATGCTGACCTCGTCGCCGACCAGCACCGGCATGTGGAATTTCATGCCCTCCACCGCGATGGTCGCCACCCGGCCGCGGCCACGGCGCCCGGCGGCATTGCCAGCAGCCAGGTCCATCAGCCCCATCAGCCAGCCGCCGAAAATGTCGCCGGAGGGGTTGGCATCGGCGGGCATGGCGATGGTGCGGAGTTTCGGCGCATCGGTGGGCGGGGTGCGGGGGTTGGGCAAGCGGATCTCCGTGATAGGGTCGGGCGAGACGCATCCTTACGGCAGCCATGGCGCAAGTCCACTTCCTGACGCATCCGGAGGTCGCCATCGACCCCGCCGTGCCGGTACCCGACTGGCCGCTTTCGCCGCGCGGGCTGGAACGGTCCCACGCCATGCTGGCGCAGCCCTGGGTTGCGGGGATCGGCGCGGTGTTCAGCAGCACCGAGCGCAAGGCGCGCGACATGGCCGCGATCCTGTCAGGGCATCTCGGTCTCGGCTTCACGCAGATGGAAAGGCTGGGGGAGAATGACCGCAGCGCCACCGGCTACCTGCCGCCGGCGGAATTCGAAGCGACGGCGGACGCCTTCTTCGGCCAGCCCGAGCACAGCGTGCGCGGCTGGGAACGGGCGGTGGACGCGCAGGCGCGCATCATCGCGGCGGTGCGCGCCGCCCTGGCGCAGGCGCCGCCCGGCGATGTGGCGATCGTGGCGCATGGCGGCGTGGGCGCTCTGCTTCTGTGCCACATCAAGGGCGTGCCGATCAGCCGGGCGGAGGATCAGCCAGGGGCCGGCGGCGGCAATCTGTTCCGCTTCACACGGATAGGGTGGGGGTTGGTGGAGGGCTGGCGAAGGGTTGAGGGGTAGCCTGCACCCACCCTCCCGCGCTCCGCGCAAGCCCCTCCAGCCCATGGCGTTGCGGCAGCGCCACAGGCTGGTCGCGGTGGGGGCGCGGCGCGCCGTATCAGGCCGGGCCGAGCTTCAGGATGGCACGCGCCACCGCCTGCGCCCGCGGCACCAGGCTGGACAGCTCCAGATATTCCTCCGGCGTATGTGCCTTGCCGCCGACGGGCCCGACCGAGCACAGCGTCGGCGCGCCCATCGCCGCGGTGAAGCCGCTATCGGCGCAGCCGCCGCTGAATTCGCCGCTTGGGTCAAAGCCGGTCTCGGCCGCGGCGGCGCGGTAGGTGGCGAACAGGGCGGCCGCCTCCGGCGATTGCGTCAGCGGCAGGAACTCGCCCTTGATGGTCAGCTTCGCGCGGGTGCCGGGGACGAAGGACTTGTCGATGATGGCCTGGATCCTGGCCATCACCTCATCCCGGTCCGCCGGCTCGATATAGCGCAGATCGATCTGGCCCTGGGCGTGGGGCGCCACCGTGTTCACGCTCTGCCCGCCGGTCACCAGGCCGACATTCAGCGTGATGCCGCGCTTGAGGTCGGTCAGTGCATGGATCGCGGTGATCTTCGCGGCCAATTCGCCGATGGCGCTGATGCCCGCTTCGAAATTGCCGCCGGAGTGGGCGGCCTTGCCCTCGATGTCGAAAACCGAAAACACGCCGCCCTTGCGGCCGGTGACGATGCCGCCATTCGGCCGGCCGGGCTCGGAATTGAACACGACGCGCGCCGCCTTGGCCTCCGCCTCGATCACCGGGCGGCCTTCGGGGGAGCCGATTTCCTCATCGCCGGTGAACAGCGCCACCAGCGGGCCGGGGGCGCCACCGAATTTCTTGAACGCGGCCAGGACGAACATGTTCATCACCAGCCCCGCCTTCATGTCGGCGACGCCGGGGCCGAAGGCGCGGTCGCCTTCGATGGTGAAGGGGCGGCGCGCAGGCTCGCCCTTCGGGAAGACGGTGTCCCGGTGCCCCATCAGCAGGATGTTCTGCCGCGCATTGCCACCGCTGACGCTCGCGCCGTCATCCAGCACGGCGCGGACGCAGTCACCATGCTTCTGCTGCGGCACCACCTCCACCGGGATGCCCTGCGCTTCCATGAAGCGCGCGACCTGCGCGCCGACCTTGTCGACGCCCTCCTTGTCGTAGCTGCCGCCATCGGTATCGACCATCTCGCGCAGCGCCTCGGTCATGGCGGCCTGCTGGGTGGCGAGCCAGGCGATTGCGGGATGATTCATCGGGCGTTGCTCCTTCATGCCGGTGCAGGCTGGCACCGGCAGGCCGGCCTGTGAAGCTACTCCACCTTGCCGATCCGCGCGACGGCGCGCAGCAGGCGGGCGCTGTCCTCCTCGAAGAAGGTCTTGAATTCCGGCGCGTCGAGATAGGCCACGGGGGCACCGGCAGCGGTATAGGCGTTCACCACCACCGGGTCCTGCACCGCCTGGCGCATCGCATCGCGCAGCCGCTGCACCACCGGCGCGGGCGTGGCGGCGGGCGCGAACAGCCCGGCCCAGATGTAGAACTCGACGTCGGAAAAACCCTTCTCGATGAAGGTCGGAACATCCGGGAAGGCCGCCACCCGGTCCCGCCCCCAACAGCCCAGCACCCGCACGCGGCCCTGCGCCACGTGCTGCGCCAGCGGGCCGGGGGCGGAGGAGAGCGCATTCACCTGCCCGCCGAGCAGTGCCGTCAGCGCCGGCCCGCCGCCGGCGAAGGGGACATGCAGCATGCGGATGCCCGCCGCCGCCGCCAGCATCTCCATCGCCACATGCAGCGTGCCGTAGGTGCCGGAAGATGAGTAGGTCAGGTCGCCCGGCTTGGCCTTCGCCGCCGCGATGAATTCCTCCATCGTCTGCCAGGGCGCATTGCCGGCCACTGCCAGCATGGTCGGGTCCGCATTCACCCGGGCGATCGGGGTGAACTGGTCCACCGTGTATTGCGGCGTGCGGTCGAACAGGCGTTCCGCCGCCGGGATCACCGCCAGCGAGGACAGCGCCATCAGCGTGGTGTAGCCATCCGGCGCGCTGCGCGCGACATGCGCATTGCCGATGGCACCCGCGGCGCCACCGCGATTCTGCACCACGACCGGCTGGCTGAAGATCTTCTCGAGTGCGGCGGCCACGGGCCGCGCCGCCAAATCGGCCTGCCCGCCAGGCGGGAAGGCGACCACCATGTTCAGCGCGCGCGAGGGGAACTCGGCCTGCGCGAAGGCCGGGCCGGCGAAGGGCAGCGCGGCGGCGGCGCCCAGAAGCGTGCGGCGGTTCAGGCGGTTCATGGCTGTTGTTTCCTCCCTTGGTTCAGATCGCGGGCGGTGCGGCGCAGCCCCCCTCACCTTGCCCTCTCCCCCCGAAGTGGGGGGAGAGGGTTCGTCCGGCTAGGGACTGTACCTAACCAACTTGCGGGTTGTAGCGACGGCTGATTCAAGGGTGCCGGGAGGGACCCGAGATGGCGCGCTATGATCTGAG
>LNFM01005574.1_pt1 | contig 21624 bp, 23 predicted proteins | sample 596031 | NCBI WGS metagenome assembly LNFM01 (sample SAMN04254537, study PRJNA301005) | activated carbon metagenome | isolation source: dual media filters at the Ann Arbor, Michigan drinking water treatment plant | place: USA: Ann Arbor
ACCCCCGCACGCAAACAAACGCCCCAACCAATATGCTCAACCTAAGACGTGCACGCGGAGGTTGGCGAGTCTTTTTAACCATTGGGCGCTGACCTCGCGCGGAGTTGAGCGCGGTGCGTGCATCTCCACAGTCGTCATCCCGGCGAAGGCCGGGACCCAGTCAAAGGGCAATGGGTTGAACAGCGCGGCCGAGTCCACAGCATTGGCCAATGCTGCGAGAGTTTTCGTGTTGAACCTTGTCTGGGTCCCGGCCGGCTCGCTCACGCTCGCGCGCCGGGATGACGTGGAAAAAAGAGTGAGGAGTTGAGCGCGGTGCGCGCCTCCCCGCCGCTGTCATCCCGGCGAAGGCCGGGACCTAGTCAACGGGCGGCGGGTTGAAAAGTGCGGCTGCGTCCAGAGCGTTGGCCAATGCCGCGTGAGCCTTCGTGTTGAACCTTGTCTGGGTCCCGGCCGGCTCGCTCACGCTCGCGCGCCGGGATGACGAGTTATTGTAAGGCACTTATCCCCGCCCCCACTGACCTCCCCTACACTGCCGCCATCCCCGTCCCTCATTGAAGGGGGCGTTGCTTAAGAGGCGTCTTGTGACGTGGGGCGGGGTGCAGTGTCGGGACGGGGGTTCGCTGCTCCTCTCTCAGGGGCTCGCTTGGACCGCGACGTGAAACTCGTCGTGCGGAGAAACCGCTCAAACGTTCAAGGTAGGCCAGAAAACCTGCGCGGGGCGGCACCATTGCCGCTTCACTTCACCACCACTTCAACGGCGGCGTGGACGCTGCCCCGCACCCCTTCGCTTATCAGCGAAGCCCGTGAAACGGAGACGAGAATGACGACCACGACGCGGCCACCGATTGTGCCGGATTCGACTTGTAGATCACACGCACAACACCCCGACTTTGATGACGAGGATGCGCGCACGGACCGTGTGCGCGAGGGTGTCCGGCGGCGGGCGGAGCGAACGGTGCTTCAGCAGGAAAAGATCGACGTCAATTTCGCGCGCCAGACCCAGCGGCAGTATCTGGGTACCATTCGGCGCAAGCCGCAGAGCGCGGCGATGCGTGCGATCAACGAGCTGCGGGCCGAGGTGGCCGTCCTCGCGGGGCGGCTTGGCATCACACCGTGGCCACCGGCGACAGCCGCGCCCGACACCGGGGCGGCCAAGACGCGCGCGCGCAAGCGGCGGCGGGGATGAGCGTTGAGACGCTCTCGTTTGGGGCGCAGGCTTGTGTGGGATGCAGGCTTGTGTGGGGTGCTTTTTTGTTGGCCCACACTGCTTTGTCTTCCCACACTGCTTTGCTTTCCCACACTGCGCAGGCTTGTGCGGGATGCAGGCTTGTGTGGGGTGCTTTTTTGTTGGCCCACACTGCGCAGGCTTGTGTGGGGCTAGTCCCAGTCGCGGCGGGGGAGGGTTGCGAGCACGGTGCCGCCAGCGTCCTTCAGGATGAGCGTTGTGTGCGTCGCCTCGGCGGCTTTCACGGCTTCGAGTAGGCTGAGCACTTTGCGTTCGGCTTCCATCTTATCGGGTGGGCAAGCCATGCGGGTGGTGACGAGGGGGCCGAAGATCAGCGCGCCGCTCACAAACGAATAGGAACCGAAGAAGCGGTTGCAGCCGGAAAAGCCGGAGACCTCTTTGTCGCGGAACTGAATGTGGGCGTCGCCGGCATTTGGGATGCCCCATTCGGAGCCGGCGAGCGAGGTCAGCGGATCGGCAGCGTTGGCTGCAAGTGTCGCCGCGGCGAGGACCGTGAGGGCGATGAGGGACGTGCGCATAGGTGTGTTCCCAAAATCGATGAGTGAGGCAGCATAGCGGACTTTGGTGCGGCGATCATCGGCCCGGCGGGTTGAGACGGCTGAAGCGGACAAGACAAGCCCCGGTTCGCGGGAGAGCGACCGGGGCAGTTGTGAAGGACCTGGAGTGACGTGTTTTGCTGCGTATCGGCACTGCTGAACGACTGGGCGGGGATCGCGCGATCAGCTTTCGGCGAGGCGGCCTGAGATCATGGCGACTCCGCGCGCGGCTTGCGTTTCGGGGGGCGGCGACGCGCGAACCGGTTCGACGGCCATGCGATAGAGGTGCCACGTCGAGTGGCCGATGATCGGGAGAAGCACGAGAAGCGCCAAGAACGCCGTTAGCACCGAGAGGACGACAATGAAGCCGATGAATACCGCCCAGGCGAGCATCGTGATGGGGTTCTTTTCGACGAGGCGGACGCTTGTCACCATGGCGGTAATGAAGTCGGTGTCGCGGTGATAGAGCATCGGGAACGATATGACGGTGATGGCGAAGACCGCGAAGCCGATGGCGGCGCCGGCGAGATTGCCCATCAAGAGAAAGAACCAGCCGGAGGGGCTATCGAGCAACTTGGACAGGTAGTCGGTATCGAATGTGTTGATGCCGCCAAAGGCGAAGGTCATGACGGCGGCGATTTCGAGCCAGAAGATGAGGGCCAGAAACGTGAGCAGCGCCATCCAGCCGAGGTCGCGGCGGTGCTGTTCGCGGCTGAGGCCGGCCCAGACGGCGGCGCGCGTCACGGGTTGACCGCGTTCGCGCAAGTCGCTGACGGCATAGAAGGCACTCGCAGCGAAGGGGGCGACAAGGGCAAAGCCCATGGCGAGGGGCCAGATCAGGAAGGGCAGGTGCATTTCGGCGAGGATGAAGAACAGCAGCCAACCCGTCGCTGCCAGCGCCAAGCCAATGGCGATGCCGTAACTGGGGTGAGCGCGGAAGTCGGAGATCCCGGCGACGACGGCTTCGTTGAGATCGTCCAGTGTGACGGTACGAACGTCCGGCCACGTGTTTGCCGAGGGGCTCTTCATCGATGCCATGCTTCGGGCTCCTCATGAGGACGTGGAGGTGTGGAGCGCCACAGTTTGAACGCGGAGCGACATCCAAGACGACCTTATCCTAGAGTGTGTTTGATAGCCGTCAAATCCCGCAAAGGTCCAATTCCCGGGAAATCGGGGCAACCGTCTGTTGCCGGTCAGATTTTTGCGGGTTTGGGATCAGCGTGCGGTGTTGCCGGCATCGACGGGCAGGCAGACGCCGGTGATCAGGGCTGCATCCGGCGACAGAAGAAAGGCCACGGCGGCGGCGACGTCACGCGGGGTCGCCACCCGGCCGAGGGGAAGGGCTGCGGCCAGTTCGGCGAGGTGGCGTGGTCTATCCCCGGGGGGCGCATCCTGGGCTAGCATGGCGGTGTCGGTATCACCTGGGCAGACGGCGTTGACGCGAATGCCCTCGCGCGCATGATCGAGGGCCATGGAGCGGGTAAGCTGTACGACCGCGCCTTTGCTGGCGGCATAGGCGACCGCGGCTTCAGCGCCCACGAGGCCCCAGTCGGACGCAATATTAACGATGGCGCCGCCAGTGCCCTGGCGTTGCATCTGGCGAACGGCTGAGCGCGAGAAGCGGAAAACCGCCGTTGCGTTGGTCGCCATCACACGGTCCCAGTCGGCATCGCTGCAGGCGGGCGCGGTGCCGGGGATCAGGATACCGGCGTTGTTGACCAAGGCGTCGAGACGGCCGAAGTGTTGAATTGCGGCGGCGATGGTGTTTTCCGCTGCGCCGTCCTCGGTGACATTGCCTTGGCAGAACACTGCTGCGCCGCCGGTGGCGATGATGGCGTCCCTGATGCTGCGGCCGCGCGCTTGATCGCGTCCGGTGATAACCACTTTCGCCCCGCGCGCGGCGCAGGTCTCGGCGATGGCGGCGCCGATGCCGGACGTGGCGCCGGTGATCGCAATTACGAGGTTGTGCAGCATGCCGTTATCCTCGCAGTGCGATTGATCCGTATTGTGGACAATCACCTAAATTTGCCACGGCAGGGTTTTAACTTGCAACCTTCTGCGTGGAATTCTAGTTCAAGATCACACGGGGAAAGTGTGTGTTCCTGCAAATCGAGGAGATGGGCATGAAAATCAAACTGGCCCTCGCGGCTGCGGCCATTCTGGGCGCATTCGCGATCACGGCACCGTCCAATGCGGCACCGCTCGCCGGCGCTGGCGTTGCGACACAAGGCGCCAAGGTCGACGCCAAGGCGACGGAAGAAGTCCGTCACCGCCGTTGGCATCGCCGCCATTGGCGTCATCGTCACTGGGGCCACCGTCGCTGGCGTCACCGGAATTATGGCTACCGGCCCTATTACTATCGGCCGTACTATGGGTACAACAACTACTATGGTGGGTACCCATACTATGGCGGCCGTCACTACCGTCGCGGCGGCGTTTATTTCGGGTTCGGCTTCTAAGCCGGCTTCGATTTGATCAAAGTATTCGGGCCGGAGGATTTTCATCCTCCGGCCCGTCTTTTTGCAGCGACCGCGTTCAACGGGCGTCGCGCTTACTTTTTCTCTTCGGGTGCATCGGCGGTGCCATGCTTGGCTTTGATGCTGGCGATGCCATCTTTGAAGATGCCGTCGATCACTTTGCGGGCTTCCTTATCGTCGGCGCCGTTGGAGTCGTACGTTGCCGACCAGAGCACGTTGATTTCGTCGAGATCGTCATCGTCGGGCGCAACGGAAAACATCGCGGTGTAGTTCTTGACCGGCAGCGGGCTTTCCATAATTTCGTATTTGTAGCTCGTGGTCCCCGTTTCCAGCAGCTTCTCTTTGATGACGCCGCCGTCCTTGAGAGTGAGCGTTCGGAATTCGGTGTCACCCTCCTTCGAGGTTTCGCACTTGGCGATGGCGGGGTGCCATTCGGAGATCGCGCACCAACCGCCGATCTTTGCCCAAAGCGCCGTGCGCTCCGCTTCCGTCTTCGTCTCATCGACGTTGATCTCGAGCTTCTTGGCCGAAACCAGCGACGCGGCAACGGCTGGCGCCATGGCCAGCCCAAATGCCGTGCCGGCGACAATCGCGGTTGCGAGAACGTGCTTCATGTTTCACTCCCAGGGGGCTGCTCTCGGGCAGCGGTTGGACCGGAGGCTCCGGTTAGTTGTAACTATGTAACATTTATGGCCGCGCTGCGGCAAGTCCGGCCGGGAGTTATTTGCCATGCCATTCACTCGCCTTGCCACGCGCGCCGATCTGCCGGTGCTCGCCGATCTGTTGGGCGAACTCTTCGCGCAGGAGCGGGAATTTTCTCCCGATCGCACGGCCCAATTGCGCGGTCTCGACCTGCTGTTGGATCGGGGCGAGACCGTACGGATCATGGTGGCCGAGGTCGACGGCGACGTTGTGGGGATGGGTGTTTTGCACATTGGCATCTCGACGTATTTGGGTGCCAAGGTGGGGATGCTTGAAGATGTGATCGTGACAGCGGCGCAGCGCGGTGCCGGGATCGGCAAACTTTTGCTTGCGGGTCTAATCGAGCAGGCCCGCGCCGATGGCGTGCAGCGGATCACGCTTTTGACGGATCACGACAACACGGCAGGACAGGCGTTTTATGAGAGCTTTGGTTTTTCTCGCTCGACGATGTTGCCGTACCGGCTGATGCTCGCGCAGCCGCGAACCGACTAGCGGAGCGGACCATGATCGTCGGAATCGTGCGGATCGCGCATGTCGCAGACGCTGTCGTAGGGCAACGTCATGATGCCGATTCCCATCGAAACGCTGCCAAATGTGAGTGCGTTGAAGGCGTACAAAAGGAAGATGGCGATGAATGGCTCGTGGGCTTCCACGATGAGATCTTTCAGACCGGAGAGATTGCTCCAGATCATCAGCGAGGCGACGATCACACCGATCGCGACCCCTGTCGCGAGATGTAGCCCGAGGAAGCGGATCAGCCTGGGTATCTGCGTCTTACTCGACCGCGAGGTGACGGGCGAGGCAGGATCATGTAGCGGCCCTGTTGACATAGCTCATCCTCGATGCGACCGAGCAATGATCGTAGTGCAGACGCGATCTTCATGGCAATGTTCGCGACGCCGCATCGGTTCCTTGCCACCCATCAAACGTGCAGAAAAATTGATGCCCCTGAAAGTCATCCGTGTCATGACCGCGCCGGTTGTTCTCGCGCTGGCGGCCTGCTCCAGCGCGGACCCTTCGAACATGGCGTCCCAACCGGGATCGGCACCGCCTGATGCCGCCGTGCGGACCATGCCTGTCGTTCCGGGGCGGCCGGCTCGCGTATTCGTTTTTGCTGGGTGGGATGCGGCGTGTGCAGCGCTGGCTGCACCGGTGGTGACGGTGGCAACGTCGCCATCGCAGGGCGAGATTTCCTTCCGGCCCGGGCAACAGACGTCCATTGCGGCATCGGCGGGCGGAACATGCGCCGGTCAAACGGTCACCGGCACGGGCGTTTATTATACGGCGCGTGCGGGGGCGTCGGGAACCGATCGCTTCACAGTCGAGGCGACGCTTGCCTCCGGCGAGACCACGCGGCGCGTGTTCGATGTGACGATCGCGAATTAGCGCGATAGGGATCAGATCTTGCGCGGTTCGGGATCGCCCGCAGTCACGCGATAGGCGTAACTCGTCTCGGATTTGACCGACGCGGTGTCAGGCCCGATGGCGTTCGGCGTGATGCGCTTAGCGGTGACATCGAAGGTGTCGGTCGTCAGATCGCACACGACGTAGCCGTGATGGCGGCAATCGAGATCAACGATGGTGCGTTCGTTGCCGCCGCCAGGTGCGGCCCAGGGTTCGAGATTGCGCAGGAACGAGGAAATCGCCGTGGTTGTGAACTCGGGGGCTACGCAGACGGACTGTTGGTCCTTCCAGTCTTTCAGGACGCGCGTCACAAAATGCGCATGGACGTCGCCGGAGAGGACGATGGGGTTCTTGGCACGGTGTTTTTCCATAAGATCGACAACGCGCTGGCGAGCGATGGTGTAGCCGCCCCAACCGTCGTTCCAGATCATCGTTTCGGTGCGCGGCTGTTTCCAATTGCAGTCGGCGCGGCTGTCGACGGCGGCCATCATCACGCCTTGGGCGAGCACATTCCAGACGGCTTTCGAGGTGTCGAACTGGCGTTCGAGCCAGCGCGATTGCTGCTTGCCCAGCATCTCGCGGGCCGTACCGTCGGCGCCAATCATGGCTTCGATCTCGGGGCATTCGCCAAGAGAGAACGTGCGTGCGTTGCCGCGCAGGCCTTTGGCGCAGGCCTGATCGGAGCGGTACTGGCGCTCGTCCAGCATATTGAGGCGCAAGAGGTTGCCGAAGTCGAAGGCGCGATACAGCTGGCGGCGTTCGGCGACGACGGGCAGCACCGAAAGGCGCACAGGCATGTTTTCAAAATAGGCGCGATAAGCTGCGATGCGGGTGGCGATGAAGTCTTCCGCCTCGCGGACTTCGGAGAAGTCGGCGGCGTAATCGTTCTCGACCTCGTGATCGTCCCACGTGACGATAAAGGGGCAGGTGCGGTGGGCGTATTGCAGGCGCGGATCGGATTTATGCTCGGCGTAGCGGCGGCGGAACTGGGACAGCGTTTTTAGTTTTGCGGTGCGGTCGAACTTCAGGAAGCGGGCGCGCTTCTGGCCTTCGGACAAGTTCTCGCAGCCCGGACGCCGCAGCGGAGGCGGGGCGTCGAAACGGTAGAACTCGTCGTAGGTTTTTTCATAGATGTAGTCGCCGAGGTGGACGATAAAGTCGGGTTCGTCGCGGGCCATCAATTCGTAGGCGTGCGGATAAGCGAATTCGTATTCGGCGCAGGAGCAAAACGCGAAGCGAAGCTTTTCCGGCATCGACCCTGCGGCAGGGGCGGTGCGCGTCAAGCCCTCGGTTGCATAGTCGCCGAGTGAGAAGCGGTAGGCGTAGCGGGTGGAGGGTTGCAAGCCGGCGGCTTCAACGTGGACGGCGTAGCCCTTGTCGGCGGACGCGATGGCCGTGCCTTGTGCTGCGATGGGCCGGCCGCTGCGTTCGAGGTCGCGGATTTCCCAGCCGACGCGGTAGGCGTCGTCGGACAAGCCCCAGCGCGCGCCGTCTTCGAGATCGAGCGCGAGGCGGCACCACAGCACAACGCCGTTCGGGTGTGGATCGCCGGAGGCTGCGCCCAGCATCTGGAAGGGATCTGCTTTGAGGCCCGCTCCCGTGGCGGCATTGACGCTGTTGGGAGCCACCATGCCAGCGGCCGCGGCGGCGAAAGCGCCTTGCATCAACGCCCGCCGCGAGATGCGATCGCCGGACCCACCGTATCTGCTATCCACCATGCTTTCCCACCTCGACGTCGACACGGATCGGGGCTGACCCGTCGCACGGCCGTCGCAATCCCGATCGGCACTTTAACAAACGGCGTGCGGGTGCCATATAGCGCGTCCTGCCTCTACGCTACGGAGATTTGTCGCTGATGACTGCGCCCCGATTGCCTGCCGACCTGCATACGCCAGCCTACGTGCTCGATGTGGCGAGCCTGAAGCGCAATCTGGAGACGGCGGCGCGGCTCAAGGCCGAGACCGGCATCAAGATGCTGCTCGCCACCAAGGCGTGGGCGATGCCAGCTGCCTTTCCGCTGATGCGCGACACGCTCGATGGCACCACGGCTTCGGGCGAGTACGAGGCGCGGATGGGGCGGGAAGAGTTCGGCAAGGAGGTGCACGTCTATGCACCGGCATACGGGCCGGGCGAGGTGGAGCGTCTCGTGACCATCGCCGACCACATCTATTTCAACTCTCCGGGGCAGTTAGCCCAACACATGGCGACGGCGAAGGCTGCCGGTCGGCATGTCGGCGTGCGGATCAATCCAGGCTTCTCGATGGCGACGTTGGGGGGCGCGTTGTACGACCCGTGCGCGCCGGGTTCGCGCTTTGGCACGACGAAAGCCGAGAGCGGCGGTATCCCGTGGGGCGAGGTCGATATTCTCCACGCACACGCTTTGTGCGAGGCGCGGGAAGAAGGCTCTGTCGGCTTGATCAAGCACGTGGCGGAAACTTTCGCCGACGAGATCCGGCAGGTGAAGGCGGTGAACTTCGGCGGCGGGCATTTCATCAACCGGCCGGGCTACACGCTTGAGCCGTTGATTGCGGCTTTGCAGGATTTTAGAAAGGCGTTCGGCGTCGAGGTCATTCTGGAGCCCGGTGCGGGGCTTGTCGTCAATACGGGTTGGCTTGTGGCCACCGTCCTCGATCTGCATCGCAACGAAAAAGACATTGCGATCCTCGACACGTCGGCGTCGACGCATATGCCGGATGTTCTGGAAGTGCCTTACACACCGATCATCCTTGGCGCAAAGAAGGCGGGCGTGCTGGCGCATAGCTATGTTCTGGGTGGTAAGACCTGCATGACCGGTGACGTGATCGGCGAATACTCGTTCGCGCAGCCCTTGAAAGTCGGCGATCGGCTGATCTTCACCGATATGATGCAGTATTCGTTTGTGAAGAACACGACCTTCAACGGCACGCCGTTGCCGGATCTGTCCATTTTTCATGAAGATGGGCGCTACGAGGTTGTGCGCTCCTATGGCTATGACGAATTCCGGCGGCGGCTGGGTTAAGTTACGCCGTCAAGGAATTGCAGGAGGCGGGCGGCCGTCTCTTCTGGGAATTGCTCCGGGAAGAAGTGGCCGCCGGGGAGCGTTGCAAACTGCGGTTTAGCGAGCCGCAGTTCCCATTCGGCTTCCATATCGAACAGTTGGTGCATGAGGCCAGCCGTTCCCCAGAAGGCGAGCGCGGGGCAGGTCACCTTGCGGCTGATATCCCCGGTGTCGTGGGACAGATCTACAGTGAGCGCCGCGCGGTAGTCCGAACAGGAGCCGTGGATCATGGCCGGGTTGCGCCATGCGGTGCGATAGGCCTGCAATTGCGCTGCATCGAAGGCATCGATGGGCATTTTTCCCCAACTGGCCATGCAGAACTCAAAGAAGTGGTCGGTGTCGCGGCCGATGAGTGTTTCGGGGAAGGGTTCAGGCTGGGCGAGGAAATACCAGTGCCAGTACGCGGCGGCGACTTTGTGGGTTGTGTCCATGACCATGGCGTAGGTCGGGACGATGTCGAGGACGGTGAGCGAGAGGACGCGATCGGGTTCATCGAGCGCCATGCGATGCGCGACGCGGCCGCCGCGATCGTGGCCGATGGCGTGGAAGCGCTCGAAGCCGAGGCTGCGCATGAGGGCCACCTGATCAGCGGCCATTGCGCGGAAGGAATATGTCGTGCGGTCGGGTGTGCAGATCGGTTTGGAGCTGTCGCCATAGCCTCTGAGATCGGCGGCGACGACGGTGTAGCGTTCGGCGAGGAACGGCGCGATGCGGGCCCACATGGCGTGCGTCTGCGGGTAGCCGTGCAGCAGAAGAACGGGAGAACCGTTGCCTCCGATCACGAAGGCGATTTCGGCATCGCCAACGTTCGCCCGTCCGCGCTTGAAGCTCTCGAACATGCGGTGCGGCTCCCTGCTTTAGGTGGACCTGCAAGCGTCGCGCTCGTCGGCGGCTTTCAAAATTGCCGGGATGAGGCCTGGGAACTTCTGACCGATTTCATCACAGCGCAACTGGTTGATCACTTCCACGCCACGGCGCTCAGAGCGAATGAGGCCGGCTTCGCGCAGGATCTGGAAGTGATGTGACTGGGTGGATTTGGCCATTTTTTCGGGCGCCGCAGCGGAGCAGTTCATGGCGCAGGTTCCCGCACCTATGCGGCGGATGATCTCCAGGCGCACTGGGTCGGCGAGGGCATAGAGAATGCCTTCCAGCGTGACGGTTTCGATAGGGGGATGAACGAAGGGGCGCTGCATGCGTCGAATATGAGCACGAAAAGTTGATAATTCAATAGTTCGATAATCTTGAACTAACGAAGTGCCCGTGTATATTGCCCTGGTGACGGGGCCAGCAGGCTGCCGCCGCCCGCCCTGCAGGGTGCGGCTCAATCCACACAGGGAGTTCATTATGTCCAAGTCGCTTGCAGGAAAGATCGCGCTCGTCACGGGCGCCAGCCGGGGTATTGGGCGGGCTATTGCGGAACGGCTCGCAGCGGACGGCGCCGTGGTCGGTGTCCATTACGGACGCAGCCCTCAGGCGGCCGACGAAGTGGTGGCCGCCATCACGTCCAAAGGTGGCGATGCGTTCGCGGTTGGCGCTGAACTGACGGACTCGGGTGCTGCCGGGAAGCTTTTCGCGCAGGTCGATGCGGAACTCGCCAAGCGCGGAAAGAACACGTTCGACATTCTCGTCAACAACGCGGGCGTGGCACCGTTCGTCGCTTTCGCGGACACGACAGAAGAGCAGTTCGATTACGTCTTCAACGTCAACGTCAAGTCGCTCTTCTTCATCACGCAAGCGGCTATCCCGCGATTGAACGATGGGGGGCGGATCATCTCGTTGTCGTCGGTGGTGTCGCGGCTGCCGTTCCCCGGAGTCGAGGTCTATTCGATGTCGAAGCCGCCCGTCGATAATCTCACAAAGGCGCTGGCGAAGTCGCTTGGTGAACGCAATATTACCGTCAACGCGGTGGCACCCGGCGTGATCGAAACGGACATGACCGGGTTCGTGAAGAGCGATGAAGGCACACAGCAGACGCTGAATATGCAGACGTTGAAAAGGATCGGACAGGCTCCGGAGATCGCCGATGTGGTGGCGTTTCTTGCCGGTCCGGATGCACGGTGGGTGACGGGGCAGACCATTGAGGTCAGCGGCGGCACCGTCATTACGCTCTAAAAGTTACCCGAGCGCTCAGTCCCTCCCCCGAGACGCGCTTGGGTCGCGCGGCGCCGGACCCCCCTCCCCTCCGGCGCCGCCACTTTTATGCGGCCGGCCTTTCGATCAGAGCCATGATCGCATCAAGCGTATCGGCTTCTTCGGCGGGTTTGTCCCAGCGAATGCGGTGGATGCGCGGAAAGCGCATGGCGACACCGGATTTGTGCCGTGTGGAGGGCTGGACGGCGTCGAAGGCGACTTCGAGGACGAGCTTGGGTGCCACCGCGCGAACAGGGCCGAAGGTTTCGGTGGTGTTGGCGCGGATGAAGCGGTCGAGGTCGCGTAACTCCACATCGGTAAATCCGGAATAGGCTTTGCCGACGGGGACCAGTTCGCGTTCGTTGGAGCCCGCGCGGGTGCGCCAAACGCCGAAGGTCAGATCCGAATAAAGAGATGAGCGTTTGCCGGAGCCGCGCTGTGCGTACATGAGCACGCAGTCGAGTGTCAGGGCTGCCCGCTTCCACTTGAACCAATGGCCTTTGGGGCGGCCGGCGAGATAGGGGCTGGCGCGGCGTTTGAGCATCAAGCCTTCAATGCCGGCTTCACGCGCCCCGCGCCAAAGGTCCTCGAGCTCGGCGAAGGTTGCGAACGGGACGAGTGCACTCAGATCCGTCAGCGGAGGGCGCACCTGCGCGTGCCAGGCTTCGAGGTGCGCGCGGCGTTGGCCGAAGGGGAGCGCGCGGATATCCTCGCCCGACACAAACAGGAGATCATAGAGCCGCAAGTGGGCCGGGCTTTCGCGCAGCATCTTGGAGGTGACGGATTTGCGGTTGAGGCGCTGCTGGAGATCGTTGAAAGGCGCGACGGCGCCATCGCGCACGACGAGCAGTTCGCCGTCAGCCACGACATCGACGCCTGCGAAGGCGGAGCGTATTTCGGGGAAGGCGGGGGAAATGTCATCGCCCGTGCGGGAGTAGACGCGAACGTCGCCGGCCGAGGCTGCGACCTGCACGCGAATGCCGTCCCACTTCCATTCGGCGGCGACGTCTTGTGGGGCGAGCGACGGCCAGTCGGCATCCTCGACGGGGTGCGCCAGCATGAGTGGGCGGAAGACGGGCACGTTGCCGGGGTCGGGGCGTTCGGCGTGGCCTTCCATCCAGGCGAAGAGTTCGGTGTAAGGCGGCTTTAGCGCATGCCAGACTTCTTCGATGGCCGAGACATCTTGGCCGCCGATTTCGGCGACGGCGGTTTTGGCAAGCCGCGCGGAGACGCCGACGCGCGGCGCGCCACCGATGAGTTTCAGGAAGGCCCAGCGCTCGCGCACAGTGCAGCGATCCAATACGGTCGCGATGATGGCGGCATGTTCGGCCGGTTTGGCGTTCAGCAGTTCGTCGACGACTTCGCCAAGACGCGGCGGCGGCGGCGCCGGATCGGCAGGCGCGGGCCAGAGCAATGCGACGGTTTCGGCGGTGTCGCCAACGAAATCGCGCGAGAGCTTGAAGAGCACCGGGTCAGTGCGCGCGGCCATCAATTCGGAGAGGATGCGGCGAAAGCCGATGCGTAGCGGCAGGCCGTCGGTGAGGGCGGCGAGCGCCCAGCCGCGATCGGGGTCGGGAGCGGCGCGCAGATATGCCGTCAGCAAGGCCAGCTTGCCGTTGCGGCTTGGCGTGGTGGAAAGACTGTCGAGGGTTTCGGCGAACGCGCGCATGGGGGCTTATTCCGCGTCGTCTTCGTAGCCGACGAGGGCCAGCGCGCGGGCACGGCGGCCCATGAGGCTCAATTGATGGACCAGCGCGTCATCCCGGCCGTGGGTCACCCAGACATCTTCCGCGCCGGTTTCGACGATGGTGTCGAGGAGTTCAGGCCAATCGGCGTGATCGGAGACAATCAGGGGGAGTTCGACGCCGCGTTGGCGGGCCCGGCCACGGACACGCATCCAGCCGGAGGCGAAGACGCGCACGGGGTCCTCGCCCATGCGGCGCGACCAGCGGTCCATGAGGGCGGAGGGTGGGCACATCACGAGCGCGCCCCTTAGTTCTGCGTCAGCGGCGGCGCTCGCGGGACGGCAGTCGCCGAGATCGATGCCGAGGTTCTGATACAGCGCCGTCAAGCCGACGAGTGCGCCGTGCAGCCAGATGGGCACGTCATAGCCTTCCGCGCGCAGAAGCGCGATCATGCGCTGGCATTTGCCAAGGCCGTAGACGCCGAGCAGGTGGGTGCGGTCGGGATTGCGGGCGATCGATTGGATGAGGCGGCGGGCCTCGCTGTCGGCGCGTTCGTGACGGAAGACGGGAAGGGCGAAGGTCGCCTCGGTGACGAAGACATCGCAGGTGACGACTTCAAACGGGCGGCAGGTGGGATCGGCTGCGCGCTTGTAGTCACCGGAGACGACGGCACGGCGGCCATCGTATTCGAGGACGATCTGGGCGGACCCCAAGATGTGTCCGGCGGGGACGAAGCGAACGGTGACGCCGTTGATTGACTGCGCGTGCCCCAGTTCGGCGGCCTGAAAGGCATCGGCGCAGTTTACGCCATAACGCACCTTCATGATGTCGATGGTTTCAGACGTTGCGAGAACGTGGGTGTGGCCGGAGCGGGCATGGTCAGAATGGCCGTGCGTGATCAGCGCGCGGTCAACGGGACGGGGTGGATCGATGTAAAAATTTCCCGGCTCGCAATAGAGGCCAAGCGACGCCGGGTAGAGCCAGGTTTCGACAGGGCGCATCGGGGTTCTCGTCGGGGCGGCGAACATCCTTGGCCGCCACCATAAGGCTAACGCTTTGCGGCTGTTCGAGGTTCAGTTTGAGCGCCGCGACGAAAAGGGCTCAGGCGATGATATCGGGCAGAAGTTGGTCTTCGATCGCCGTGATCTGATCCTTGACGGTCAGCTTTTTCTTTTTCAAGCGGCGGATGTTGAGCTGGTCGTGGCCACCAATGGCTTCAAGGGCGACAATTTCCTCGTCGAGCGTGCGGTGTTCGTTCCGCAGGCGCACGAGTTCCTCCCGCAACTCCCCTTCGTTGTGTCGCACCATGTGCCTCTTCGCACTTGCCCAGGCCGTGCCGAACGTCCGCGGCTGCCCCCGCGCCGCGTTTTACGCTTCTTTCTCAATTCTGCAACAGCTTAGCGGCTGGGACCGGGACGACCCGGCCGTTCTAGCCGTCCGGACCGACGCGGTCCGCGGCTTCTCTCCGGTCGAAGGGATTGGTGCAAATGCGAACAAATAGGGTTGAAATTAACGGCCCCGATCACATTTTGATGAAAGAGAATTGGTGATCGCTGTGCACCTTTTACAACGCACCCATTCTCTGGCATGATTTGACGTCTCAACGATCGAAGGAGGATTAAATGGCGTTGTCCGCACATCTCCACGAACTCGCAGAGAAGCACCGGCAGCTCGACCGCCGGATTTCAGAGGAGATGTCCAGACCCGGGTCCGATGATGTCGTGATCCGGCGGATGAAGCAGCAGAAGCTGAAGATCAAAGAAGAGATCAACAGACTGTCCAGCGCCTCTCGCCATTGAGGCTTAATGAAGCCGGCTCCGATGAGGGGTCGGCTTTTGGTTTCTTCGCGACGCTTGTTTGCCGTGCGCGTTCCGCATGGCGGCAGTTGTGGTGTGGTTTTTCCAACTGTCGCGTCTGCCAACTCTGAAGATGGCTTTCAACATAAAGCCCGCCGGATGAACCGGCGGGCTTCGTTTTTCTGGCACGCCACTTCAGCGATTAGAGATCGCCTTCGCGCTCGGGCGTGCCGTCATCGGGCGTGGGTCCGCGGCCGGGACCGCCACGTTCGCCGTCGGGGCCACCACCATCACGGCCGCGCTTCTCCCAGCGCTCATGGTGCTTGCCCCACTTGCCGCGCTTGCCCATGCCGATTTCTGAGACGGCTTTCTTTTGCGCATCATCGAGGGTCGCGTAGAGTTTCTCGGCGGCGGGACGCACCATCTTCACGCCTTCGAGTGCCGCTGTGAGCTGGGCCTCTGTGTCGGCGAGGCGGGCAGTGATTTCCTTTGCCGCCGGCCGTTCGGGCCTGGTGCCGTCGGCTGCCGGTTCAGGCTTGGCCGGGCAGGCTGCGGCGACCTTTTCAGCGGCGCTCTTCACGGCCGTCTTCAATTCCTCGAAGGCCGGCTTCTGGGCGTCGGTCGGGTTCACCTTGTACTGCAGGCGGACCATCATCAGGTCGGCTTTCTCAGAGGCATTGCCGCGGCACAGGGGGCCAGCTAGGCCCATCATGCCGTGGGGACCGCCCCAGCCGTGATGGCCCTTGTGATGGCCGCCACCATGGCGGTGAGCGATGGCCGCGGCAGAACCGAGCGTCAGGATCACTGCGGCGCCTGCTAGAATTTTTCCGTTACGTGTCATTGGGTTCTCCATGTTCGCACGCGGCGCGCTTGACCCGGCCTTTGCGGGGATCGCGGCACCGAGGGCAGGTGCCGGGCGGGACACAAGCACGCCGCGTCACTCACTCGAACGGGGGAGAGGAGAAAACCCGTCGCAGATTTTTTGCGCGAGCGCCGGTCAGGCGTCCTTGGCGAGGTCGCGGAGACGGAACTTCTGGATTTTGCCGGTGGCGGTTTTGGGCAAGTCCGTGAACACCACATGGCGCGGGGCCTTGTAGCGGGCCATGCGATCGAGGCACCACGTCACGATCTCGTCCTTGGTCGCGGTCATTCCACTTTTCAGCTCGATGAACGCGCAGGGCGTCTCGCCCCATTTTTCATCGGGCTTGGCGACCACCGCGCAGGCGGCGACGGCGGGGTGTTTGTAAAGCACGTCTTCAACTTCAATCGAGGAGATGTTCTCGCCGCCGGAAATGATGACATCCTTGGAGCGGTCCTTGAGCTGGATGTAGCCATCGGGATGAAGAACGCCGAGATCGCCCGAATGAAACCACCCGCCGGCAAATGCTTCGCCGGTCGCATCGGCGTTCTTGAGATAGCCTTTCATGACGATGTTGCCGCGAAACATGACCTCGCCCATCGTCTCACCATCGGCCGGGACGCGCGTCATGGTTTCAGGGTCCATGACGGTCAAGTCTTCGAGGGCGACGTAGCGGACGCCTTGGCGGATGCGCTTCTTGGCTTGCAGCTCTTCGGCAAGAGCGTGCCACTCGGTGTTCCATTCGTTGATCGTGGCGGGGCCGTAGGTTTCGGTGAGACCGTAGAGGTGGGTCAGTTCGAAGCCGGCGGCGATCATGGCGTCGAGGACGGCTTGCGGCGGGGGAGCTGCGGCGTGGTTGAACGACACGCGATGTGTGATCGTGCGCTTTTCCTCAGGTTTCGCGGCGAGGAGCGTCGACATCACAATCGGTGCGCCGGAAATGTTCGTCACGTTGTGTTCGACTATGGCGTCGTATATGGCTTTTGCCCGCACCCAACGCAGGCAGACATGCGTGCCAGCAACCATGGCCATCGACCACGTGAAGCACCAGCCGTTGCAGTGGAACATGGGCAGCGTCCACAGGTATACGGGATGGCGACCCATGCCGGTGGCAATCGTATTTGAGTAGCACATGAGGGCTGCGCCACGATGGTGGTAGACGACGCCCTTTGGATTGCCCGTGGTGCCGGACGTGTAGTTTAGCGAGATTGCTTCCCACTCGTCTGCGGGCATGCGCCATTTGAAGTTTGGATCGGAGTTTTGAAGGAGTTGCTCGTAGTCGAGTTGCGAGAGCGGCTTGCCGTCCTGAGGAAATTCCAGATCATGATAGTCGATGATGATCGGACGGACTTTGGCGAGCGCGAGGGCTTCAGCCATGACAGTTGAAAACTCGCGGTCGGTGATGAGTATCTTAGTTTCGGCGTGATCCAACTGGAAGGCGAGGATCGGCGCGTCGAGGCGGGTATTGAGGGAATGCAAGACCGCGCCCAGCATCGGCACCGCGTAATGCGCCTCCAGCATGGGCGGCGTGTTGGAGAGCATGACCGAGACCGTGTCGCCCGGGCCGATCTGCAGGCGCGATAGCGCGGACGCCAGACGCCGGCTGCGGTTGTAGAAGTCCCGCCAAGAATAGCGCAGCGACCCGTGAATGACGGCGGTGTGATTGGGATAGACCGCGGCCGTGCGCTCCAGAAAGGTGAGTGGTGTCAGCGGCTGATGATTGGCCGGGTTCTTGTCCAGGTTTTGATCGTAGGGGGAGAGTGTCATTTGGCGCTGCGAAACCTGCTCGAGTTCAATATGACAGACGCTAGACAATTGCCGTGCCGAGATCAAACGGGCAGCCAAGCGCGGCTGACGGCGGGTCCGATCCGGCCCAGTCTGTCCCCACCCCGGCGGGGAAGTCTGTTCGAATTGCTTAGACATTGCGAGCGGGCGGTGTAGTTTAGGGAGGGTGCGCGTGAAGATTCCTGGGGAGAGGACATGATAGAACCTCGTCTGGAAGGCGTCGCTTTGTGGATTTTGGTGATGCTACTGTTTGCGCTCACCATCATGCTCGAACTCACGATTTTCGAGAAATAGGACGGCTGAATTGGGCGGGTCGGGGCTTCGCCGGCTGGGGCGCGCGCCACGAGCTATATTTTCATTGATGGTCAGTCCTCCCGCCCGTTGCGGTTGGAGGTCCTGGCGCGGCGGTTCGCGCTGTTGATTCCTTGCAGCGGGCTGGGGCACGTTTGGAGCGTCATGGCGCCGGTCCGCAGGCGCGATGTGGGCTTACCCCGGTCGAACGGGGCGCTCGCCTTCGCCGCCCGGCTCACCGCCCGGCACCCCTTCGCAGTCCCGGAACCAAACCCGCATGTCCAAATCCGCCCAGCCGCCGCAGCAACTGCTGCACCTCGTTTTTGGCGGCGAACTCGAATCGCTTGAGGGCGTCACCTTCCGCGATCTCGAACATCTCGATGTCGTCGGTATCTACCCTAATTATGCCGAAGCTCACGCGGCGTGGAAGGCGGCGGCGCAGAAATCGGTCGACAACGCGCTGATGCGCTACTTTGTGGTCCATCTTCACCGGCTGCTCGATCCGGCGCATCCGGCGGGCTGACCTCATTCGCGGCTCAAGATCCCATCGACAATGCGATTGGCCCAGCCGCGGCTGCGGAACGTGCGTTTCAGTTCGTCGGGGTCGTAGTGGGTGTCAATCCAGGTGAACAGATCGATGGGATCGTTGGCGGCGTGGGCGAGATAACGGTCGAAGAAGGCGTCGAGCACGCCGGTGTCAGCGTGGCGAATGTGGCCGAAGCGCAAACTTAACTGGTTTTTGGCCTCTTTGACCGGCACGTGGTCGACGAGATGGAGATAAAGGGCACTCGCCAACCCGACACGGTCGGCGCCGGATTTGCAGTGAAGGAGAACGGGATGTTCGATGCGCGCGAAGAGGTCGCGCAGACCATGCAGTTCGGCTTTTGACGGCGCGTCGCGGCTACGGATGCAATAGTCGACGTAAGTCAGACCCAAGCGCACGCACGCGGCTCGTTCATTGCGCGCGGTTGGTTGAGAGGCATTGCCGCGTAAATTTATAACAGTGCGGACTCCAAGGGCTTTGACCTTCTTCAATTGATACGGCAGTGGCTGCGCGGCTCTCCAGGCGCGAGCGGACAACCTGTGGCGATTGGGAAACAAGACGCGCACGAATAGGTGATCGAGAAGCAACATATCGGCATAACCGACAACGGGGGCCGCGAAACGGCGCAGGGGTTCTGGTGCGCGCTCAGCTATCCGAGAGCGTGCATTCGTGGCGCTACGGCGCAGCGCCCGCTTGATTCCCTTGATCCCGTTGGATGGCATATTCGGGTCGACAATCCCGGCTTGATGAGACCTATTGGCGAATGCCAGCGCAACCCTCGGCTCAGCGTGGGAAAAGCGGTGGTGAAAAAGACCGGCGCCGCTGCGGTCGATAACTCACCGTCAGCCCCTGATTTGGGTTGATATTCGGTGCTCTAACCTGAGACAAGGGGAGATGAGGGCGCGCCTGCGAATGGCCCGCTCTTGAGACGACGATTGCCATGTGGGATCAAGATCTTCCCACGGCCAAGGCCGGGACGCATATCTCTTATGGCACATTCGCCTCCCGATACGGTGAGCGCTGCACGATTGGCTGGCCGGCAACTCGCGCGGTTCGTGCGGCTTGTCTATCGCACATCCGAGGTTATTGCCGAGCCCGCCGGCGTCATCGAACGGCTGCGTTCGGATCATCCGTGCATTGTCGGGCTGTGGCATGGCCAATTCATGATGGCGTCGATGCACCGTCCCGATGTGCCCGTGGCGGCCATGGTTGCGCGCCACGGCGATGCTGAGTTTATCGGCTCTACGATGGAGCACCTCGGCGTCGAACTCGTGCGCGGGGCGGGGGCGGGCGGACGCAAGAAGGACCGCGGTGGGGCGAGTGCGTTGCGGGCGGCCCTTCAATGTCTGGCGGACGGCAAATCTTTCGTAATGACGGCGGACGTTCCGCCGGGACCGGCGCGACGTTGTGGTGACGGAATCATCACGTTGGCGCGGATGAGTGGACGGCCGATTGTGCCAATGGCGGTTTCGAGTTCGCGGTTCCGATCATTGGATACTTGGAGCCGGCTAACGATCAATTTGCCGTTCTCGAAGATCGCCTACGTGTATGGCGAGCCCATCTTTGTACCGCGCGAGGCCAATGCGCAGCAGTTGGAGGCCATTCGCGTCACGTTTGAAGCTGAACTCAACCGCGTGACGCGGCGCGCTTATGAGCTCACTGGTGCCGATTTGGCGCGGGCGACACCGCGCTCGGCCGATCCCACCATTCCGCCGGCCAAGCTTGGCGCAACGCTGCGATCATATCGCGGTTTAACGGGAGTGCTTTCTCCGCTGGCTCCATCGGCACTTGCGCGCCGTGCGGCACGCGGCAAAGAGGATCCCGAGCGGCAATCCGAGCGTTTGGGACGACCGGCAACGGCGCGGCCAAGCGGTCCGCTGGCGTGGGTGCATGCAGCGAGTGTGGGTGAACTCTTCGCCGTGTTGCCCCTCATCGACCGCATCAGCCGCGCGCGACAGGACGTGACGATCCTCGTGACGACGGGAACGGTGACGTCGGCCAATATCGCGGCTGGACGGCTTGGCCCGCGTGCGTTGCATCAATACGCACCCATCGATACGCCGCAGGCGGTGCGCGGATTTCTGGATCACTGGCAACCGGATCTGGCCATCTTCACCGAGAGCGAAGTTTGGCCTAACCTCATCATGGCGACGTCGGAGCGGGGTGTTCCGTTGACGCTCGTCAATGCGCGGATGTCGCCGCGCAGTTTCAATCGCTGGCGCTGGCAGCGGGGCATCGCCAAGCAGCTGTTCGGGCGGTTCGATCTGGTCCTGGCGCAGAACTCCGGTTGGGCGCGGCAGTTCGCATTTTTGGGTGCGCCGCGAACCATTGCAGCGGGAAACTTGAAGATCGATGCACCGGCCCCGCCGGTCGATGCTGCGGAATTGGCGCGGCTGCGGGCGCTGATTGGACTGCGGCCCATCTGGATCGCGGCCAGCACGCACGAGGGCGAGGAACGCATCATCGCTGAAGCGCACGGGCTCATGCGCGTGCGGCTTCCCGACCTTTTGACGATTATCGCGCCACGGCATCCGCAGCGGGGACCGCAGCTCGCGGCGGAGATCGAGAGTGCGGGGTTGCGTGTTGCCTTGCGCTCGGCGCAGCAAGATCCGCTCCCGGCAACGGATCTGTATCTGGCCGATACGATCGGAGAGTTGGGACTGTTCTATTCGCTTGGCCGCACCGTCTTGCTCGGCGGATCGCTCGTGCCACACGGTGGTCAGAACCCCATCGAGGCCATTCGGTTGGGATGCGCGGTGATGAGTGGTCCGAGCCGGCATAACTTCGCGGACATCTACGGTGGTCTTGATGCTGCTGGCGCCGTTGTGGGCGTGACCGGTGCAACTGATCTCGCCGAGTCCGCGACGCGGTTGATCACCGACGAGGCCGCGCGCGCGGCGGCCTCTCGCGCAGGCGAGGCCGCCCTCGTTGGCATGTGCGGCGCGCTTGAGACGACCGTTGCAGCGCTGTTGCCGTTGCTCCCAGGAGCCCCGGTCACTGCGGCTGCCCCCCTCCCGCCGGTTGCGGACGCTGCTGCGGACGCTTCCGTGGAGACGTCAGGACAAGGGCTCAGACGTGCCGTTTCGTGAGCCGTCGTGGTGGTATGAGCCGGAGCCCGGTGGTGTTGCCCGG
>LNFM01005576.1_pt1 | contig 21624 bp, 16 predicted proteins | sample 596031 | NCBI WGS metagenome assembly LNFM01 (sample SAMN04254537, study PRJNA301005) | activated carbon metagenome | isolation source: dual media filters at the Ann Arbor, Michigan drinking water treatment plant | place: USA: Ann Arbor
CAAAGGGCGACAGCCAGCTTGCGGCCGCGATCAAGGATTCGGCGCAGCAGATCTGGCTGGCCGGTCTGGGCGCCTATTCCAAGGCCCAGGAAGAGGGCCACAAGGTGTTCAACGCCCTGGTCAAGGAAGGCAATTCGATCCAGAAGCGCACCATGCGCATCACCGAAGACAAGGTCAGTGAAGTGACGAGCCGCGTCGGCAAACTCGCCGGCGGACTGCAGAAGCAGGCCAACGGCACCTGGGACAAGCTCGAGACCGTGTTTGAAGAGCGCGTCGAGCGCGCGCTGGCCCGTCTGGGCGTGCCGACCAACAAGGAAATCGGCGATCTGACGCGCCGCGTCGAGCAGTTGACCGCCAGCGTGCAGAAGCTGTCGGGCGGCCGCGCCGTGAAAAAGACGGCAGCGCCGCGCAAGCGTGTGGCCAGGAAGGTGGCAAAGGCCTGATCGCCGTCACGTCTGACGCGTATGAAGGTTGCCATGCTCACTGCATGGCAACCCTGATCGCTCCGTGATGCGACGATCCATCCGCGCACGTGTCGCGCTGCCGTCTGTTGGCGACAGCGGTCTATTTGCTTTCGCTGAGCGCCCTCATCGTGGCGGTGCGCGTTCTCCGTGCATCGGCCTCGCGCTGGCCGGCGGCGGTTCTTCCCTCGCTTCGCTCGGCAAGAACGCTCCATGAACGAACGGCCCACCGCCCGCCCGCACCCTGGACACCCGCGGCGCCGGGGCGCACGCCCAGCACGAATCGGCCTCGCGCTGGCGGGCGGCGGGCCGTTGGGGGCGATCTACGAGATCGGCGCCCTGGCCGCGCTGTCCGAGGCACTGCAGGGCATCGACCTGAACCACGCTGACGTGTATGTCGGCGTGAGTGCGGGTGGCTTCATTGCTGCGGGCATGGTCAACGGTTTCTCGCCGCACCAGATGTCGCGCCTGTTCATCGAAGGCCAGAAGAGCGCAGACCGCTTCGATCCGGCGATGCTGTTGCGGCCGGCGCTGCGCGAGTACTGGCAGCGCCTGCGTTCACTGCCGCCGCTGGCGGCCCAGGCCGCCTGGAACTACGTGGTGCGTCCGGGCAATCTGATGGGCTCGCTCGAACGGCTGGGGCGCGCCATTCCCACCGGCATTTTCAGCGGCGAGGAAGTCGACCGCTACCTGGCACGCATCTTCGACCAGCCGGGTCGCAGCAATGACTTCCGTCGCCTGGCGCACAAGCTGTACCTGGTGGCGACCGATCTGGACACCGGCGAGTCGGTCGCCTTCGGCGCCGAGGGCACCGACCACGTGCCCATCTCGCGCGCGGTGCAGGCCTCGGCCGCGCTGCCGGGCCTGTTTCCGCCGGTGGAGATCGGGGGCCGCCACTTTGTCGACGGCGCGCTGCGCAAGACGCTGCATGCGTCGATCGCGCTGGAACATGGCGTCGATCTGCTGCTGTGCCTCAATCCCCTGGTGCCCTACGACTCGCGCCCCACGCACCGCGCGCGCGATCGCGCGCACCGCCTGGGCAAGCTGGTCGAAGGCGGCCTGCCGGTGGTGCTGGCACAGACTTTCCGCTCGATCATCCATTCGCGGCTGGACGCCGGCATGGAGCGTTACAAGACCGCCTACCCGGACACCGACATCGTGCTGTTCGAGCCGAACCGTTCGGATGCCGACATGTTCTTCACCAACCTGTTCTCGTACGGGAGCCGGCGCCGGCTGTGCGAACACGCCTACCAGAAGACGCGCCAGGAACTGTGGGAACGCCGCCACGAACTGGGGCCACGGCTGGCGCGGCACGGCGTGAAGATCAACACCGGCGTGCTGCGCGATGAATCGCTGTCGCTGGTCAAGAGCATCCGCCGCCAGCGCGAGGCCCTGCTCGAGTTCGAAAGCGCCAATGCCACCCGCCAGCTGGCGCACACGCTGGACGACCTGGAGCGCTACCTGCGTCACGTGTACGCCTGAGCAATGTGCCTGGCCCGGCTCGGGCGGCGCGGGGCCCTTCAAGCCAGACGTGGCGCGGATGTCGCAAGAGGTCGCGCATAGGCGGGTCACGCAACGCGCGCCCCGTCTTGAGCACGGCATCTAACGCCCTCGGCACGATGTGCCCGCATAATGGCCGGGCCAAAAACAGTGAACGCCCGGCCACGGGCGCGCGAGACATGGAACGCAAACCGCCGCGACGCACGCGTGAACGCATCCTCGAGCTGTCGTTGCGACTGTTCAACGAGTTCGGCGAGCCGAACGTGAACACCACGCTGATCGCCGACCAGATGGCGATCTCGCCCGGCAACCTGTACTACCACTTCAAGAACAAGGACGACATCATCCAGAGCATCTTCCAGCAGTTCGAGCGCGAGATCGAAAAACTGCTGGCGGTGCCTGCCGCGCCCGCGCCGGGACGCGCTCCGAACGTGGAGGATGCCTGGCTGTTCCTGCACCTGCTGTTCGAGCTGATCTGGAAGTACCGCTTCTTCTATCGCGACCTCAACAACCTGCTGATCAACTCGCGCAAGCTGGAAGTGCGCTTCAAGACCTTGCTGGCCGACAAGGTGATGATGGCGCGCTGGTTGTGCGATGGCCTGGCCAGCCGCGGCGAGCTGAAGGCAAGCAAGGCGGAAATCGAGGCGCTGGCCACCAACATGGTGGTGGTGGCGACCTACTGGGTGTCGTACCAGTACGTGATGAACCCCCGGCACTTCTCCGAGCCGGAGGTGGTCGGCCGGGCGGTCTCGCTCGGCTGCTACCAGGTGCTGGCATTGACGGCGCCCTATCTGGTGGGCGACGCTCGCGCGCTGTTCGAGCAGCTGGCGGCGCAATACCTGGCGCATTGATCCATCCTTGACGCCGCCCGCGCGGCAATCGACCCAACACAGGAGACCCAAGATGGCGAAGACCTGGGCGAAATTTCCCTATGCGGACAAGAAATACATGTACACCGCGGCCACGCTCAAGAAGGCGTGGGATCGCCTGCACCGCGGCGACTGCGAGCCGTTCCCGAAGGACGCGGCGGTGGTGGACGCGTGGATCGCCTTTCACGCCGGCGACTTCCAGAAGGCCGCCGAACAGGGCCTGAAGGCCGGCGGCGCCGGCGTCACGGTGGCCAACAAGGCGACCGCGATCTACGCCAACTACCTCGAGGAGAACGAGAAGACCAAGCTCGCGCTGTTCGAGGAAGTGGCCGGCCGCGCCGAGCAGCAGCAGGCTGATGAGCCGAAGAATGCCAATGCCTTTTATTGGCACGCCTATGCGCTGGGACGTTACGCACAAGGCATCAGCGTGGCCAAGGCGCTGGCCGCCGGCATCGGCGGCAAGGTGCGCACCTCGCTCGAGGCCGCATTGAAGCTTGCGCCCAAGCATGCCGATGCGCATATTGCGCTGGGCGCGTATCACGCCGAGATCATCGACAAGGTGGGCGCGATGGTCGGCGGCTTGACCTATGGCGCCAAGAAGGACACCGGGCTCAAGCACTTCGAGACCGCGCTCAAGCTCAACCCGGACTCGGCTATCGCGCGCATCGAGCAGGCCAACGGCTTCGTGATGCTGGAAGGCAAGAAGGCGCTCGCCCGTGCCGAGGCGCTGTATGCCGAGGCGGCCGCCTGCGTGCCGCTGGATGCGATGGAAGCGCTCGACGTCGAACTGGCCAAGTCGGAACTGGAAGACTGAGGCAGGCACGGCTGGCGCAGTCGGGCCAGACTCGGCGCCGCCCGCCCCGCGTCGCACGCCGTTCACTCCAGTTCGACGGCGGCTCGTCTAATCGCTTCAGCGCCTCGGGCGGGCGTCGCTATGCTGCGCCCGCCATCGATCCCGTGTGCCGATGAAACCGCTGCCCTTCCTTGCCTCCGTCTGTCTGCACCTGGCCGCACCGTTCGCCGTGGCCGCGGCGCTTGCGCTGACTGTGCCGGCGGCATCTGCGGCCGACGTCGCGCTCGAACCGTGCCGGCTGAAAGGCATCGACCGCGAACTGCGCTGCGGCGTCGTCGACGTACCCGAGGATCCTGACCGGCCGGACGGCCGCCGGCTCGCCATCCGCTTCGCCGTGGTGCCGGCGCTGGCAAAGAACAAGGCGCCCGATCCGGTCTTCGTGCTGGCGGGCGGACCGGGTCAGGCGGCGATGCGCGTGGCCGGCCTGATGCAGCCGGTGATGTCACGCCTGAACGCGCGCCGCGACATCGTCTACGTCGACCAGCGCGGTACCGGCGAGTCCAATGCTCTCGATTGCGAGCGCACCCGCAAGGTGCTGTCGCTGAGCGAGTCGGTGGACCCGTCGCGCGCAGTGGCTCAGCTTGACGAGTGCGTGCGTTCGCTGCAGGGGCGCGCCGACCTGCGCCATTACGCGACCTGGATTGCGATGCGCGACCTGGAAGCGGTGCGGGCCGCGCTTGGAGCGGCGCGCATCAACCTGTGGGGCGGCTCCTACGGCACGCGCGCCGCGCTCGAGTACGTGCGCCAGTTTCCGCAGCGGGTCCGCAGCGTGGTGCTCGACGGCGTGGCGCCGGCCACGATGGCGCTTCCTGCCAGCTTTGCGATCGACTCCGACGCCGCGCTCAAGACGCTGCTGGCAGCCTGCGCCGCCGACACCGGCTGCCGCACCCACTATCCGCAACTGGACGCCGACCTGCAGCGCCTGCTGTTCATCGCCGAGCGCGGCACCCGGGTCTCGGTTACGCATCCGCTCACCGGCGAGGCCGAGACCCTGCTGCTCGACCGCACGGTGCTGGCCGGCATGCTGCGCTCGCCGCTGTACGCGCCGCAGCTAGCCGCGGTGCTGCCGTTCGCGCTGGCGCAGGCGGGTCGCGGCAACTACGACCCGCTGTTCGCGCTGTACTCCGCGCTGACCGGCCGCATGAGCGACAACTTCGCCGAGGTGATGCACTTCGCGGTGGTGTGCGCCGAAGACATGCCACGCACGGGGGCTGACCAGCGCGCCGCGGCAGCGGCCACGCGCTTCGGCACCAGTTTCCTCGACCTGTACGAGCGCGCCTGCGCGCGCATCCAGGTGCGCGAGGTGCCGAACGCGTTCTATGGCGCGCCGACCGCCGACGTGCCGGTGCTGATCCTGTCGGGCGGTGCCGATCCGGTGACGCCGCCGCGCCACGGTGAGTGGGTGGCGAAGACACTGCCGCGTGCGCTGCATCTTGTGGCCCCGCATCTGGGTCACGGCGTCACGCAGCATGGCTGCGCGCCGGAGCTGATCGGCCGCTTTGTGCGCCAGGCCGACGAGCCCGCCCGCGGTCCGTTCGCCGGCATCGAAGGCGGCAGGGACGCTGATTGCCTGGCGCGCTTGCCGGCGCCCTTGCCGTTCCGCGCTCCCGTCTTCGTGACGCCCTGAGCGATGACGCCATGATCGAAGTGCAATCGCTCGGCAAATCGTTCGTCAGCGGACGCGGCCGCCGCCGGCAGGTCGTCACTGCGGTGGAGGACGTGAGCTTTCATGCCGCCGACGGTCGCATCACCGCCCTGCTCGGCCCCAACGGCGCCGGCAAGACCACGGCGCTGCGGGTGCTGTCGACGCTGATGACGGCCGATCGTGGCCGCGCGTTCGTCGGCGGCATCGATGTCGCCGTCGATCCGGGCGCAGCACGTGCGGCGATGGGCATGCTGAGCGACTCGCGCGGCCTGTACACGCGCCTGACCGCGCGCGAGAACGTCGCCTATTACGCGCGCTTGCGCGGGGTGCCCGTGGCGCACAGCACCGCGCGGCTGGCCGACATCGCCCGCCTGCTCGACATGGAAGCGCTGCTGGACCGGCCCACCGCGGGCTTTTCCACCGGCGAGAAGATGAAGGTGGCGCTGGCGCGCGCGCTGATCCACGACCCGCAGCACCTGATCCTGGATGAGCCGACCAACGGGCTCGACGTGATGTCCACCCGCGCCCTGCGCCGCCTGCTGCTGGCGCTGCGCGATCGCGGCAAGTGCATCCTGTTCTCTACCCACATCATGCAGGAGGTCGATGCGATCTGCGACGAGATCGTCATCGTTGCGCGCGGCCGCTCGGTCGCACACGGCACCGCCCAGTCGCTGCGCGCGCTGGCCGGGTGCGCCACGCTGGAAGACGCCTTCGTCGCGCTGGCGCTGGGCGAAACATCGGCGCCGGCGAGCGGGCTGCCAGCATCGCAGTCCGCCATGGCAGGGGGCGCGCGATGATCAGCAGCGTGTTCTGGGTGTTCCGCAAGGAGCTGGCCGACGCTCTGCGCGACCGCCGCAGCTGGATGATCGCGCTGGTCATCTCGATGCTGTCGGGGCCGGTGGTGTTCACGCTGATGTCGAGCTTCATCAGCGGCATCGAGGAAAAGGCACGCGCGCGCGAGGTGGTGATCGCCCAGCCGGAGCGCGCGCCCACGCTCGTCAACTTCATCCAGCGCCAGGGAGCGACGGTGACACCGGCGGCGCCCGACTACGAGGCGAAGCTGCGCGCCGGCACGCTGCAAAACGGCGTGCTGGTGCCACCGGCCGACTTCGAGGGCATGCTGGCGCGCGGCGAGAGCGTGTCGATCGAGCTGGTGTTCGACGACAGCCATGAGCGGGCGCAGCCGATGGTGCGCACCGCCAGCGCACTGGTCAACGCCTTCAACCGCGAAGCGGGGACCTTGCGCCTGATCGCGCGCGGCGTCAGCCCGCAGTTGCTGGCGCCGCTCGAAGTCCAGGAGAAGAACCTGGCGCCGTCGCAGGCGCGCGGCGCGCAGTTGCTGTTCATCGTGCCCTGGGCGGCGCTGATCGTCGCGGTGTTCGGTGCCTTGTCGGTGGCGATCGACGTCACCGCCGGCGAGCGCGAGCGCGGCTCGCTGGAGCCGCTGCTGATGAATCCGGTGCCGGTGGCGAGCATCGTGCTGGGCAAATGGGCGGTGGTGATGACCTACTCGGTGGTCATCGTGCTGCTCACCATGGCAGGCTTTCTCGTGTCGATGCGCTTCATCTCCAGCGAAACGCTGTCGGCGCTGATGCAACTGCACTGGCGCGAGGTGGCGATCTTCCTGGTCGTGCTGCTGCCCTTCGCAGCCCTGATGGCCGCGGTCAACATGCTGGCCGCTACCTTCGGGCGCAGCTTCAAGGAAGCGCAGACCTATGTCAGCTACATCACCATGGCAGTGCAATTTGCCGCGCTGATACCGGTCTTCCTCACCGTGCGCGATGCCTTCTGGCAACTGCTCGTGCCGTCGGTGGCGCAGTTGTCGGTGCTGATGAAGACACTGCGCGGCGAGCCGCTGACCACGACCCACCTGCTGGTGCCGGCCGCGGTCTGCCTGGCCGGCACCCTGGTGTGCCTGCTGCTGCAGGCCCACCTGCTGCGGCGAGAGCAGATCGTGTTCGCAAGGTCATGAGCCCGCCGGGCCGCCCCAAGGGCGAATCCCTGAGCGCGCAGCACGAAGGTCGTTCAAACCGCCGGGCCAAACCAAGGGCTAATCCCTGGGTGCACAGCGCGAAGGTCATCGAGTCGACGCCGGGCTGCCCCACGGAATTCCGAGCGTGTAGCGCAGCAGGTCCAGCGCGCAGGTAAACGTGCGGGCGACCCTTGCGCCGCCGCGTCATCCTGACGGACGACGCGCCACGCACGATCGAAACGCATTGATTTGATGCGCAATTCCGGGGCATCGGCAGCGTTGCCCAATGCAATAATCGGCCACGTTCCCAGGCAACGTCGAACGCCCTCCGTGAACTCTCCTGCGCATGTCACCCTGCCCACGGAGCCGGCCATGATCCTGCCGGCGCCGCCGCGCACGATCGGCCGTTTTCAGGTGAAGGACGAAATCGGTCGCGGCTCCAACGGCGTGGTCTACAGCGCGCATGACCCGGTGCTGGGTCGCGAGGTGGCGATCAAGGCGTTACCGCTGACCTCCTCGGGTGAGCATCGCGAGCAGGTCGAGTCCGGCTTCCTGAACGAGGCTCGCGCCGCCGGCCGCCTCAACCACCCGCACATCGTCACCATTTTCGACGCCGGCAAGTCGGGCGAACTCGCCTACATCGCAATGGAGCGGCTGCATGGGCGCGACCTGCACGACGTGCTGGCCAGCGGCCAGCCGATGGCGCTGCGCCAGATCGCCAGCCTGATGGCGCGCGTGGCCGACGCCGTGCACTACGCGCACAAGCGTGGCCTGATCCACCGTGACATCAAGCCATCGAACATTTTCCTGCTGCGCGACGGCAAGCCCAAGGTCCTGGACTTCGGCGTGGCCATGACGCTGGCAGGCGATGCCGCCAACCAGCGTCGCCAGCTCATCGGCACGCCCAACTACATGTCGCCCGAGCAGGCACTCGGCCGGGTGATCGACAACCGCAGCGACATCTTCTCGATCGGCAGCATCCTGTACGAGCTGATCGGCGGGCGCCGGGCATTCGACGGCGCCAATATCGAGGAGACGCTGGCCCAGGTCATCGCCGACCTGCCCACGCCGCTGGAGCAGCTGCGACCCGACACGCCGGCGCCGCTGCTTGCCGTGGTCCGGCGCGCCCTGAGCAAGGACATCGAGCAGCGTTACCAGAGCGCGGGCGAACTGCGCAACGACCTGGCCGCCTATGCCGGCGGTGCCACCATCGCGCTGGCTGCACGCGGCCCGGCCACACGCGGCCGCGACCTGCGGCGGCAACTGCGTACACCGCGCATGCGGCTGATGCTCGCCGGGCTGGCGGCCGTATCGGCCATCGGCATCGGCGCGCTGGTCACGCGTGAGCCTGAATCCGTCGCGCCGGCACGGTCCCAGGTCGCCGCCACGACGCCGATCCAGGTGCCGGTGCAGCCGGTCGTGCCACCCAGCGCCGGCAGCGCGCCAGGGGCAGCAACGCCCGCGGATGCCGCCGGCAGCGGCACGCCGGCCGCCAGCAACGGCGCCATGACTGCGCCGGCCAAGGCACGCGCGGCCGACCCGCGTCGCGCGCGTGCCGATGGCGCGGCCTCATTGCCTGCCAGCGGCGATGGGTTTGTCGCCCTTGCCGTCTCGCCCTGGGGCGAGGTGGTGGTCAATGGCGACAGTCGCGGCGTCTCGCCACCGTTGACGCGGCTGACGCTGCCCCCGGGCGTGCATGCGGTGGAGATTCGTAACGGTGCCGCGCCGCCGATGCGCGCACGGGTCGAAGTTCGGCCCGGCCAGACGGTCGCACTGCAACACCGGTTCTGATCTATCTCATGGCGCCGCGTCAGACTCCCAACAGCGCCAGCCCCGACATGCGGGACCATTCGGACGATTGGCACCCGGCAGACCAATCCACTACGCTGCCGTCGAGCCCGAACGCCCGATGAACGACGACCCGCAGCCCGCTGCACCGACAGCTGCCAACGACGCGCCTGCGCGACCGACCGCCGCATCCCGATCCAACGCCGTGCCCGAAACCGTCGCAACCGACGCGCCTGCCACCGTCGCTCCCGAAGTGGGCAGCGTGCCGACCACGCAGGCGCCCACCGTTCCCAATCCGCTAAACGCCGCCGCCCCGACCACCGCGGTCCTCGCGGCGCCGTTCAACCCGCGCCTGCCGCCCGGTCCGGCGCCGCGCCAGCTGAGTCGCTTCTCGATCACGCGCCTGCTGCGGCGCGAGCAGAACTCGGTGGTCTACCTGGGCACCGATCCGGTCCTGCACCGGGAGGTCGTCATCAAGGCGGTGCAACTGCCGCCGCTGAAGGACGCCACGCCGCACCTTGATGCGCAGATGGATCCGCTCGAGCAGGCATTCGTGCGCCAGGCGCAGGCGGCCGGCAAGCTGGCGCATCCGCATATCGTCACCGTCTACGAGGCCGGCCGGCTGGGCGACACCGGCTACCTGGCGATCGAGCGCGTCAACGGCCGCGGGCTGCATGAGCTGATTGCGTCGGGCTGGCGGCCGCAGTTCGTCCACTGCGCCAGCATCGCCGCGCGCATCGCCGATGCCATCGAGCACGCCCATCAGCAAGGGGTGGCCCACGGGCACCTCGGCCCGCAGCACGTGGTGCTGCAGGTCGACGGCGTGCCCAAGGTGGAGGGCTTCGGCGGCTGGATCGACGGCGGCACCGGAGGCGACGACGCGCTCGCGCGCACCGAGAAACTGCTGCCCTACTTCCACAGCGAGCTGACCGACGAGGCGCGCCGCGCCGACGTGCGCGCGGTCACCTCGCTCGTCTACATGATGGTGACCGGCAAGGCGCCCAGGGAGCGGCCGCTGCCCGCTGCCGCGCTGCGCGCCGACGTGCCGCCCACGCTGGCGCGCCTGATCGACGACATCCTGTCGCCGAGCAGCACCACGCGTCGCACCGCGGGCGACCTGCGCGATGCGCTCACCAGCTTCATCTGGAACGAGCGGCGCGACAACGTGGCACCGGCAACGATTGGCATCCCGCTGGCGGCGCCGCCACGGCGACCGGACGCAGGCGCGAGCCGGCCCGATGCCTACGCTCCAACGGTGGCGATCGAACTCGACGAGCCGCTGCTGGCCGCAGGCAAGGCGCCCGGCACCCGACCATCGTCGCGCCCGGCCACGTTGGCGATCCGGCCGAGGACCGCGCCCGCGCCGACGGTGGCCGAAACACTGCCACCCCTCCCGTCCGAACAGCCGGCGCCCGCCGGTGAACGCCTGCAGGACGCCTGGCACGACGCGATCCCCTGGCTGCAGCGCAATCGCATGCTGGTCGGTGGCATGGCCGGGCTGGCGATCACCGCCACCGTGATCGCCGCCATCCTCGCCGCCACCGCCGGACCGGCGCCGATCGTTCCCGTGGCGGCGCCGCCCGTGGCACCGGTGGCGGCACCGGTGTTGACCGGCACCGGCACGGTGGAACTGGACATCGCCCCCTGGGGCGAAGTGTTCGTCGACGGCAAGCCCATCGGCGTCAGTCCGCCGCTGCTCAAGCTGACGCTGCCGGCCGGTCGCCACGGGATCGAGATCCGCTTCGGCGACAAGGCCGCGGTGACGGCGCAGGTGGACGTCGATCCGGCCACGCCGCTGCAGATCCGCCACCGCTTCGAGTGAGCTGCGTCGTGCCCGGTCGCTCCCGCTGGTCGGCGCACCGCGCTTGCGCGCTGGCCGCCCTCGCGCTGGCAACGCTCGGCGGCTGCGTCACGGTGCCGGCCGAGGCGCCGCCACCGGCGTCGGAAAGCATCGCCCTCCTGTACACGCGCCCGGCCGAACGCGCCCTCATCAATGGCCTGCGCGCGTATGAAGAGGGCGCCTTCGAGCGGGCGGAGCAGAGTTTCCGCACCGCCGTCCTGCAGAGCCTGCGCGATCCGCGCGACGCGGCGGTGGCGCACAAGTACCTCGCCTTCATCGCCTGCGCGTTCGATCGGATCAGCGAGTGCGAGCAGCAGTTCAGGCGCGCCTTCGGCGCGTATCCGCCATTCCTGCTGACCGATGCCGAGATCGGGCACCCGATCTGGGGCCCGGTGTACCGGCGCGTGTCGCAGGCGCGCGCCGATGAGGCGCTCGCCAAGCAGGCGCCGGCGCCCGAGCGCGCACCGAAGTAGCAAGGCGCCGGTCGTCGCTGGATCGCGATGACGCACCCACGGCCTGGCGCCAGGCGATCGATGAATCCAGCCTGCCTGCGGATGTGATCGCGTTCGCCAGCGATCAGAAGCCGATGCGTGGCTTCTTGGCGATCCGTTCCTCGGTGATGTCGACCGCCTGCACCTCACAGCGACCGGCGAGCTTGGCGTTGCCGAACGCGGTGAGCATCACGCGGCGCATTTCGCGCGGCTTGAGCTTGGCCAGCCGATCGAGCGCGTCGTCGTCCAGGTCGGGCGGGAACGGGCGACCCCAGGCGTGCTCGGCGCGCAGTTCGCGGTAGATGCTGGCGGCGATCCGGCGCGCGCCCTCGGCGTCCGGCGCCTCGATCTCGTAGACGTTCATCCGGTTCAAGATCGGTTCCGGGATCGAGCGGGCCTGGTTGGCGGTGGCAACCCACACCACGTCGCTCGCGTCGATCGGCACTTCGGCGAACTCGTCGGTGAACTCGCAGGCGGTGTCGTGCTCGAGCAGCGTGTACAGGCTGCCCAGCGGGTCGTACTGCTGATCGCCGCCCGCCTTGTCGATCTCGTCGACCACGATCACCGGATTGGCGTAGTCGCCGTTGACCAGCGCGTCGAACACCTTGCCCGGCTTGGCGTTCTTCCACTGCGCGCTCGCACCGCTCAAGATCCAGCCGGCGGTGAGTGAACTCATGCCGATGAAGTTGTAGCCGGTGCCCAGCAGCCTGGACAGGCGGCGCGCGAAGTGGGTCTTGCCGATGCCCGGGTCGCCCAGCAGCAGGATCGGTTCGAGATCGAGCGCATCGTCGGTCGACAGGCACAGCGCGAGCTGGCGGCGCACGTCCTCCAGCGGTTCGGCGAAGTTGGGCAACTCTTCGATCAGCGCATCGATGTCGGGCAGCGCCGAGGGCTTGATGGTGAAGCGCTGACCGCCCGTCTTGATCATCTTGACGTAGGTGGCCTTGAGCGCCTCGTTGCCGCCGCTGCCGAGTTCCTGCAGTTCAGTCAGCGCGGTCTCGATACGAGGCACGTGATAGACATCCTTGAATCCTGCGATCGAAATCGCGGGCTTGCCCAGCACGGCTGGAAGGGTCGCGGTCGCGCTCATCGAATCCTCCGGATGCAGATGCATCGAGTACGTTGACCTGTCGCCCACGCGGCAGGTCCACATGATGCTGACAAGCAAGGGCTCTGCCAGGTCGGACGAGAAGATGCCAAATACCTGCTGACAACGTCAATGCAGCACTCGCACGCGCTGAGTGCCAACGTGTCGCGAATGCCTGTGATCGCGTTGGGGAAGTGCGCCGCGTTGCTGCGCGTGCGAGGCGTGTGCTCGCCTGGTCGACACACTGGCGCCGCCGGTGAACTGCTCCTCGCGCGATGGCGGCGGCCGGCGCCGGCATCCGCTCTCGTTACTGCTGCCGCATGCCCAGTTCGGTGGCCCACACCGCTGCTTCGACGCGCGAGCGGAAGTTGAGCTTCTTCAGCATGTGCTTGACGTGCACCTTGACCGTGCCTTCGGTGATCGACAGGGTGCGTGCGATCAGCTTGTTCGACTGGCCATCGGCCACGCAGCGCAGCACCGCCTGCTCGCGATCGGTCAATACCGCCAGGTCACGGTCCGACTTGCGCGTGGCGTCCTGCGCCTCGGCGCGCAGCGCCGCCGCCAGCCGACCGGCCAGCGCGTCGCTGATCACGGTCTTGCCGGTGAGCGCTTCGCGCAACCGGCTCAACAGGTCTTCCGGCTCCATGTCCTTCAACAGGTAGCCATCGGCGCCGGTACGGATCGCGTGCATCAGGTCGTCGGGTGCGTCGGACACGGTGAGCATGACGATGCGCCGCGACGGGTCCTCCTCCTTGAGTTCGGCCAGGATGTCGAGGCCCGACTCGCTCTTCAGATTGAGGTCGAGCAGGATCAGATCCGGCTCGTGGCGACGCGTCATCTCGAGGGCGCCGGCCTTGTCGGCCGCCTCGCCGATCACCTGGATCTCGGGATCCATCGCCAGCAGCTGCGCCACGCCGCGCCGGAACAGCGGATGGTCATCGACGATCAGGACGGTGTTGGCCACGGATCGAGCTCCCTTCTGGGTTCATCGGAGCGGCATCACGGCAGCGCCGTCGAGGCCGGTTCAGGTCGTGCATCGGACGCGGTGACCAGTGCGGCGCTGAACGGTGCATCCATCCGCACCCGCAGCCGCACGAAGGTGCCGCCGGTCGGCCGGCGGCCGATTTCCAGGGTGCCGCCGACCATCTGCGCGCGATCACGCATGATCAGCAGACCGAAGTGCTGGCGCGGCGACTCCAGGCTCGGGATGCCGACGCCGTCGTCCTCGATCGCTACCTCGATATGCCGCGCGCCACCGGCGCCGTCACCACGAGCCAGACGCACCGAGGCATGCCGCGCCTGTGAATGATGCTCGATGTTGGCGAGTGCCTCGCGCACGATCTGCAGCACGTGGATCTGCTGATTGGCGGTCAGCTCGATGCCGATGAGCTGATCATCGAGCGCCACATCGATCTCGGTGCGCTGGCGAAAATCTGTCACCGCCTCGGCAATCGCCTGCGTCAGCCCCTTGCCCGACAGCTGCAGGCGGAACGTGGTGAGCAGTTCGCGCAGCTGGCGGTAGGCGCTGGATACACCGTCACGCAATTCCTGCACCACTTCGCGCGCGCCGGCTACGCTGACGGCTTCGGCCTCCTGCGCCCCTGCGGGCAGCAGCGCACTGAGGCGAGCCAGCTGAATCTTTGTGTAGGACAGCGACTGGGCGAGCGAGTCATGCAGTTCGCGCGCAATGGCCGAGCGCTCCTCGAACAGCGCCAGCCGACGGTGCTCGTCGCGCGCCTCGGCGGCAGCCAGCGCCGCACCGATGTGCCGGCCCAGCGTCTGCGCCAGCTCGATCTGCCACGCCGGCAGCACCTGTCCCGGTGCCAGTTGCAACGGCATCACGCCATACTGGCGCTCGCCTTCGAGCAGCGGCACCGACAGCACCCTGCGACCGCCGGTGCCGGCCAGCTCGTGCCAGACGATATGGCCTTCGTCGAGACAGCCCTGGCAACGCACCTGCTCGCACACCATGCCCGGCGCCGCCTCGGCATAGGCGAGCGGGATCCCCTCCTTGGCCGGTGCATGGCGCGCGCAGATCACGACACCTTCCACGTCGAGCACCTTGCGCACGTGCATCGCCACCCGCTGCAACGTTTCTGCGGCCAGAGTTGGCACCGACAGCTCGCGCGCGGTTTCGTACAGCAGTGACAGCGACTGATTCTTCTGCGCGAGGTCGGTGGTCTTCGCGGCGATCTGTCCTTCCAACGAGCCGTACAGTCGGCCGAGTTCTTCGACCATGTGATTGAAGTCGCGCCCGAGCTGGCCGAGCTCGTCTTCTCCCACTTCGTCGGTGCGCACCGAGAAGTCGCCCTGGCGCACCGACTGCGCAACGCGCGCCAGATCCTTGATCGGCTGGAACACCTGCAGGTCGAGCACGAAGATCGCGGTGAGCACCAGCACCAGAATTACGAACAGCGCCGCGCCCAACGCGACTTGCAGGCCGTGGATGCGCGACTCCAGGTCGCCCTCGATCAGCACCACCAGGCGATCGACGTCGGCGACGAACGGATGCACGCCCTGCAGGAAGGCGTCGCGCGCGAACACGCTGTCAGTGGACTCCGTCGCCAGGCGACGCAGGTGCTGCCATTGCGCCGCAATGCTGTTGTAGGCAAGACGCAGCGTGCTGTTGGCCTTCGCGGGAATCGCGCCGGTCAGGCGTGGATCCGCCAGGCGCGACTCCCAGGCAGCGATCTCAACAGCGATGGCCTTGCGCTGCAGGCCGCTGTCGGCGCGCGCATCGGCGCCTTCGGCGACACGCGTGGCCAACAGGTACGACTGCATGCGCAGCGAGCCGGCGATGTTGATCGCCGCGCCCTTGCCGGTGGACTGCTCGGTGATGACCGCCGCCGTCAGCACCACGGCGATGGCAAGCAGCGTGACCACCCCCAGCACGCTGGCCACGCGCAGCAGCGTCGAGCTCGACCACAGACGTCGCAGGTTCATGTTCTCAGGCTAGGTCAGACGCCGTGCACGCGCCTGACGCAGATCAGGCGCCGGTTGCCGGCCACGCCGCGGACGATACGCGCGAGCGCCCGGCGCCGCCGCGCGAAGAACACGTAGGCGACGCGCCCGCTGCGACCTAACCCGCGTGAGGCAGGTTGGCGTCGCACGCGTCTACCCACGCAGTAGTAGTTGCGAACTCCATGCAGGGGCACCTGCCGGCGTGAATTGATCTGCGTCACTCGCGCACATGTCCCCGCCCCGAGAGTGCCTCCAGCGCCGGATCGGGCGGGCCGTTGCAGGCCGCCGCGGATCGCGGCTCGGATCGGTGGAGGCACGCAGATGGCACGGGTCGTCCCGCAACACAAGGCAGTCACGGCGGCCACAGGCGCGGCCGATGCGGGTCGCCGCGCCAGGCAATGGCAGGTGGCGATCGTCAGCACGCTGGCGTTCACGGTGTGCTTTGCGGTGTGGATGATGTTCGGCGTGATCGGCATCCCGATCAAGCAGACGCTCGGCCTCAACAACACGCAGTTCGGCCTGCTCACCGCAATCCCGGTGCTGACCGGGTCGCTGGTGCGGGTGCCGCTGGGCATGTGGACCGACAAGTTCGGCGGTCGCATCGTGTTCTTCCTGCTGATGCTCTCGACCGTGGTGCCGATCTGGCTGATCAGCTACGCCACCGCGTACTGGCACTTCCTCGTGCTCGGCCTGTTCGTCGGCCTGGCGGGCGGGTCATTCTCCGTGGGCACGCCCTACGTGGCGCGCTGGTTCGAGAAGAAGAACCAGGGCTTCGCGATGGGCGTGTTCGGCGCCGGCAACTCCGGCGCAGCCGTCAACAAGTTCGTCGCACCGGTGCTGCTGGTGGCATTCGGCTGGACACTGGTGCCGCAGGTGTACGCCGGCGCCATGCTGGCGATGGCACTGCTGTTCTGGATGTTCAGCCACCACGATCCGAAGCACTGCGTCGAGTCGCACATCACCTGGCGCCAGCAGTTGCAGGCGCTCAAGGATCCGGCGGTGTGGAAGTACTGCCAGTACTACTCGATAGTCTTCGGCGGCTACGTCGCGTTGAGCCTGTGGATGGTGCAGTACTACGTCAACGAGTTCTCGCTCGACATCCGCGTGGCTGCACTGCTGGCAGCGTGCTTTTCGCTGCCGGGCGGCGTACTGCGCGCCATGGGCGGCTGGATGAGCGACAAGTGGGGCGCGCACAAGGTCACCTGGTGGGTTCTGTGGGTCAGTTGGGTCTGCCTCTTCCTGCTGTCGTACCCGGCCACCAGCTACACGGTGCAAGGCGTCGACGGCCCGATCACCTTTTCCCTGGCGCACAACGTCTGGAGCTTCACCGCGCTGATGTTCGCGATCGGCGTGGCGTGGGCCTTCGGCAAGGCGAGCGTGTTCAAGTACATCGCCGATGACTACCCGAAGAACATCGGTGTCATCAGCGGCATCGTCGGCCTGGCCGGCGGCATGGGCGGCTTCGTGCTGCCGATCATGTTCGGTGCGCTGATGGATCTCACCGGCGTGCGCTCCAGCGCCTTCATGCTCATGTACGGCGTCGTCTGGGTGTCGCTGATCTGGATGTACTGGACCGAAGTGCGCAAGGCCGACTTGCTGGGGAAGAACGCCGCTCCCTTCAAGCTCGAGGCCTGAGCGTCGCGGTCGCACTCACCCGCCACGGATCTGCATGAACCATTCGATCCCCGCAAGCCGGCGCGCCACGCCGCCCGTACGGCCATTGACCGGGATTAACCCGGCTCGAGAAGTCGGCCAGCGTAGTTCTTCGGAACTATGCGCCTGCGTGGCGGCATCGTTCTTCTGCCGTCTTCGACCCCCACCACCGGCTGATGGGCATGCCGGCCCGGCCGCCAGACCCACCATCCCAAAGCCAAAGGCACCTTATGAACCCCACACGCCCCTGCGCCACACGCTCCTCGTGCGCCCCTTGCCGGCGCAGCAGCCGCGGGTGCCTGCACGAGCGGGCCGCCGGCAACGCCGCGGCGGCCATTGCATTCACCGCCACGGAGTAGCGCCATGGACGTCATGCTCGCCTACGACCATTCGCGCAATTCACGCATCGCGCTGGACGCCGTCAAGCGGCTGTTCGCCAACGAGCGGCCGATGGTCACGTTGATCTCGGTGATCGAGGAGCCCGGCAGCAACAGTGCCGGCGAGGACGAGATGTTCCAGCAGCAGTACCAGGAGCAGAAGGCCGGCGCCGAACGGGCCGCGGCCGAACTGGTGGCCGCCGGATTCAGCGCCAAGGTGCTGTTCGCCGAAGGCGATGCGCGCAAGATGATCCTGCGCGCCACCGAGGAGCGCCGGCCCGACCTGCTGGTGATGGCGCGCCACTCGTACAAGCCCGACGGCAACTTCATCACGCGCCGGCTCGATGCGCTGGTCGAGGAGTTCGACCACATGACCTTCGGCTCGGTCAGCGCCTTCCTGGCGCGGCGCGTCGAATGCCCGCTGCTCATCGTGCCGACACACGTCGGACGTGACGGCCGCAGCTGAAGCGCACCGCTCTCGCCGCACGCCCAGAGGCCCCCATGCAAGTCAGTGACCTTTTCCGTTTCAAGAACCCCGAGATCAAGGCGCTCCACCTGACCTGGATCGCCTTCTTCATCTGCTTCTACGTCTGGTTCAACATGGCGCCGCTGGCGTCGTCGATGCTGCGCAGCGAAGGCTGGCTGACGCGCGACGACATCCGCCTGTTCGCCATCGCCAACGTGGCGTTGACCATACCCGCGCGCATCCTCGTCGGCATGGCGCTCGACAAGTGGGGTCCGCGCCGCGTCTTCTCCATCCTGATGGTGATGATGGCGCTGCCGACACTGGCTTTCGCCTTCGGTGAAACCAAGATGCAGCTGTTCGCCTCGCGCCTGGTACTGAGCTCGGTCGGCGCCAGCTTCGTCGTCGGCATCCACATGACCTCGCTGTGGTTCAAGCCGCGCCACATCGGCTTTGCCGAAGGCTTCTACGCCGGCTGGGGCAACTTCGGCTCGGCCGGCGCGGCGATGACGCTGCCGACCATCGCGCTGACGATGTACGGCGGTGCCGACGGCTGGCGCTGGGCCATCGCCACTTCGGGCATCGTGATGGCCGTCTACGGCGTCTACTACTGGTTCGCCATCACCGACGGGCCCACCGCCGACACGCAGAAGAAGCCGCGCAAGGTCTCGGCGCTGGAAGTGTCGAGCTGGGGCGACCTGGTGATGCTGTGCATCTTCATCGTGCCGCTGGTGGGCATGCTGTCGATCCTGGTGTATCGCGTGCGGCAGATGGGCTACATCGACGCCACCACGGCGGCGGTCTTCTACGCAGCCATCGTGGCGATCGTGCTGTACCAGATCGTGCAGGCGATCCGCGTCAACGTGCCGATCCTGAGGAAGGGCGTGCCCGCGGACGACCGCTACCCGTTCAAGTCGGTGGCGGCACTGAACATCACCTACTTCGCCAACTTCGGCGCCGAGCTGGCGGTGGTGTCGATGCTGCCGATGTTCTTCGAGCAGACCTGGGGCCTGGGCGCGGCCGCCGCCGGCGCCATCGCGGCCAGCTTCGCCTTCGTCAACCTGTTCGCGCGGCCGATGGGCGGCCTGGTGTCCGACCGCTTCGGCAACCGCCGCTTCGTGATGATGGCCTACATGTTCGGCATCGGCATGGGCTTCGTGGGCATGGGCCTGCTCGACTCGGGCTGGCCGCTGGTGGTGGCCGTAGCCATCACCATCGCCTGCTCGTTCTTCGTGCAGGGCGCCGAGGGGGCGACCTTCGGCATCATCCCCTCGATCAAGCGCCGCGTGACGGGCCAGATCTCGGGCATGGCCGGCGCCTACGGCAACGTCGGCGCGGTGTTCTACCTGTTCGTCTTCACCTTGGTCACGCCGCAGCAGTTCTTCTTCATCATCGCCGCCGGCGCCTTCATCAGCTGGTTGGTGTGCTGGCTCTGGCTCGTCGAGCCCGAAGGCGGCTTCAGCGACGAGTATGTGATCTCGTCGGTGGACAAGGCGATTGCCCGCGAAGCCCAGCAGCGGAAACAAACCGAGGCCGACGTGTCGCTCCTGCTGCAAGGCAGCGGCAAGGTGGAACTGCTCGACAAGGGCGACGGCCTGCAGCTCACGGCACGCTTTCGCGACGTCGAAGAGCTGCGCCAGGTCGTGGACCGGCTCAGTCCGCGCGCCAAAGGCGCCACCTGATCGACAGCACGGCCACCCCCTTCAGGCATGCCGCTCGAGCCACTGGCCCGGGCCAACCCACCGAGGACTCGCATGGACCTTTCGCCCCCCTCAACCCAGACTTCCGCGCCCGTGGTGCGCAGCCGTGCCGACATCGCAGACTGGCGCCCCGAGGACGCCACGTTCTGGGACGGCGGCGGTAAGGCCATCGCCACGCGCAACCTCTGGATCTCCATTCCCAACCTGCTGTGCGGCTTTGCGGTGTGGTTGATGTGGGGAATCATCACCGTGCAGATGCTCAACCTGGGCTTCCCCTTCAAGCCCGCAGAACTTTTCACGCTGACCGCCATCGCCGGCCTGATGGGCGCCACGTTGCGGATCCCGGCGTCGTTCTTCATCCGCCTCTCGGGTGGTCGCAATACGGTTTTCCTGACCAGCGCGATGCTCATCATCCCGGCCATCTGGACCGGCATCGCGCTGCAGGACAAGAGCACCCCGCTGTGGGTGTTCCAGGCCTGTGCTTTCCTCTCGGGCATCGGTGGCGGCAACTTCTCCGCCTCGATGAGCAACATCAACACCTTCTTTCCGAAGAAGCAGCAGGGCCTGGCCCTGGGTCTGAACGCCGGGCTGGGTAACTTCGGCGTCACCACCATGCAGATCCTGATTCCGCTGGCGATGACGGTGAGCCTGTTCGGCGCCTTCGGCGGCGGCTCGATGTTGCTGGCCAAGGATTCGGGCTGGATCTTCGGCAAGATCCTGGCCGGCACGCCGACCTGGATCCAGAACGCCGGCTTCATCTGGGCGGCGATCCTGGTGCCATTGGTCATCGCGGCGTGGTTTGGCATGAACAACCTGCTCACCGTCACGCCCAACCACGGCGGCACGCTGGCCGCCTTCGGCAAGATCATCTACCTGTACGGCCTGGCCTTGGCGGTCGGTGGCCTGGGCCTGTACCTGTACCTGCCGGCGCCCACCGGGCTGGGACTGCTGAACATGTGGGTGGCGCTGCCGCTGATCATCGTGGCCTGCCTGGGCGTGATGAAGATGGCTGCCTTCGGCGAGATGAAAGGCAACCTGACCAAGCAGTTCGAGATCTTCCGCAACAAACACACCTGGTCGATGACGATTCTGTACATCGTCACCTTCGGGTCCTTCATCGGCTTCTCGATGGCGCTGCCGCTGTCGATCACAGTGATCTTCGGCTTCCAGCACATTCCTGATGCCAACGGCGTGATGCAGCACACGCTGAAAAACCCGAACGCACCCTCGGCGCTGACTTACGCCTGGATCGGCCCCTTCATCGGTGCTGCGATCCGCCCCGTGGGCGGCTGGATATCCGACAAGGTGGGTGGTTCCATCGTCACGCAGGTGATCTCGGTGGTGATGGTGGGTGCATCCGCAGCAGTGGGCTACGTGATGATGCAGGCCTACGGCTCGGCCACTCCGGAACAGTATTTCCCGATGTTCCTGGGTCTGTTCATGCTGCTGTTCCTGGCCAGTGGCATCGGCAACGGTTCGACGTTCCGCACCATCGGCATCATTTTCGACAGGGTCCAGGCAGGCCCGGTGCTGGGCTGGACGGCCGCAGTCGGTGCGTATGGTTCGTTCGTTGCACCGGTGGTCATCGGCGCGCAGATCAAGGCCGGCACGCCGCAGAACGCGATGTACGGCTTCGCCGTCTTCTACGCGCTGTGCTTGATCCTGAACTGGTGGTTCTACCTGCGCCGCAACGCCTACGTGAAGAACCCCTGATCCCGCACCTGCGAAGGCCTTGCGTGCCGCGCACGGCCAAGCGAACACCCGACACCGTATCCGAGGACAACACATGAGCCACTTTCTCGACCGCCTGCTTCACTTCACGCTGCCGACCGAAGCGTTCGCCGACGGCCATGGCAAGACCACCGGCGAAGACCGCACCTGGGAGGACGCCTACCGCAACCGCTGGGCGCACGACAAGGTCGTGCGCAGCACGCACGGCGTGAACTGCACCGGCTCGTGCTCGT
>LNFM01008251.1_pt1 | contig 21623 bp, 23 predicted proteins | sample 596031 | NCBI WGS metagenome assembly LNFM01 (sample SAMN04254537, study PRJNA301005) | activated carbon metagenome | isolation source: dual media filters at the Ann Arbor, Michigan drinking water treatment plant | place: USA: Ann Arbor
TGATGCCGCTGCGCTGATCGAAGCCCCACCACACCCTCGCGCGATGGGAGCGCCCCGTGACCCCTGCCACCTCCGCCACTGCCCCGCCCGCTGTCGCCAAGTCGACGGCGCCGACGCTGCTCAGCGTCAACGGCATCGAGGTCATCTACAACCACGTGATCCTGGTGTTGAAGGGCGTGTCGCTGGTGGTGCCCGAAGGCGGCATCGTCGCCCTGCTCGGCGCCAACGGCGCCGGCAAGACGACCACGCTGCGCGCGGTGTCATGCCTGCTGCGCGGCGAGCGCGGTGAGGTGACCAAGGGGGCGATCGAGTACAAGAACGAGAAGATCAACGATCTGACCGCCTATGACCTCGTCCGGCGCGGCGTGGTGCAGGTGATGGAGGGCCGCCGCTGCTTCGCCCACCTGACGGTGGAAGAGAACCTGCTGACGGGCGCCTACACGCGCGGTGCTTCGCGCGCGCAGGTGGCGGCCGACCTGGAGAAGGTCTACGCCTTCTTCCCGCGGCTGAAGACGCGCCGCACCTCGCAGTCCGGCTACACCTCGGGCGGCGAGCAGCAGATGACCGCGATCGGCCGCGCGCTGATGGCGCAGCCCAAGATGATCCTGCTCGACGAGCCGTCGATGGGCCTGGCGCCGCAGATCGTCGAGGAAATCTTCGGCATCGTGCAGAACCTCAACGCCAAGGAAGGGGTGTCCTTCCTGCTGGCCGAGCAGAACACGAACATCGCGCTGCGCTATGCGCACTACGGCTACATCCTCGAAAGCGGGCGCGTAGTGATGGACGGTGCCGCCAAGGAACTCGCCGAGAACGAGGACGTGAAGGAGTTCTACCTCGGCATCTCCAAGGAGGGCCGCAAGAGCTTCCGCGACGCCAAGTTCTATCGACGGCGCAAGCGCTGGCTCGCCTGAGCGAATCCAGCCGAACGGCGCTGTAGTTCACCAAGCCGCATCGTCCCCGCACCGTTTCCGCATCATCGCCACGTCACCGTGAACTTCGAACGCGCCCGCCGCTTCTGCGCGCAACTGCCCGCGGTGACGCAGGACATCAAGTGGGGCGCCGACCTGTGCTTCCTGGTGGGCGCCAAGATGTTTGCCGTCACCTGGCTTTCAGAGGGCAAGGCGCGTGGCTTCAGCTTCAAGGTCGACGAGCATCGCTTCCTCGAGCTGACCGACAGGCCGGGCATCGTGCCCGCGCCGTACCTGGCGCGCGCCAAGTGGGTGCAGGTCAAGGAGGCCGGTGCGCTTACCGATGCCGAGGCCGAGACCCTGCTGGCGCGCTCGCATGCGCTGGTTGCCTCGCGCCTGACGCGCGCACTGCAGCGCGAACTCGGCCTGCACGCGGCCGCCGACAAGACCACCCCAGGGAAACGCCATGGCTGAACACTTCGACGCGCGCGAGACGCGCGACCCGGCAGCGCGCGAAGCCGATCTGCTGCAGCGGCTGCCCGGCCTCGTCGAGGCGGCGCTCGACGCACCGGGCTGGCGCCAGCACCTCGGTGCGATCGACGCCGCGTCGATCACCTCCCGCGCCGCGCTCGCCCGCCTGCCGGTGCTGCGCAAGGGTGATCTCATCGGCCTGCAGCAGGCGGCGCCACCGTTCGGCGGTTTCGTGCCGGGCCTGCCGTCGCTGGCCGCCTTCGGCCGTCTGTTCACCTCACCCGGCCCGATCTTCGAACCCGAGGGCCGCCACGACGACGCCTGGCGCGCCGGGCGCGCGCTGTTTGCCGCCGGCCTGCGCGCCGGCGATGTCGTGCTCAACACGTTCTCGTACCACCTGACGCCGGGCGGCTTCATTCTCGACACCGGCGCACGCGCGATCGGCTGCGCCGTGATCCCCGCCGGTCCCGGTAACACCGAGCAGCAGCTGGACATCATCGGCCACCTGAAGCCGAGCGCTTACGTGGGCACACCGGACTTCCTAAAGATCCTGTGCGACGCCGCCGACAAGGCCGGTCGGGATATCAGCTGCATCCGCCGCGCCGCAGTGTCCGGCGCCGCCTTCCCACCGAGCTTGCAGGCGCAGATCCGCGAACGGGGCATCGACGCCTATCAGATGTACGCGACCGCCGACCTCGGCCTGATCGCCTACGAGACGCCGGCGCGGGAGGGCATGGTGCTCGCCGAGGACGTGCTGCTCGAGATCGTGCGTCCGGGCACTGGCGATCCGGTGCCGGACGGCGAGGTCGGCGAGGTCGTCGTCACCTCATTCGACCATCATCACCCGTGGATCCGGCTCGCCCTGGGTGACCTGTCGGCAGTGATGCCGGGCACCTCCGCCTGCGGCCGCACCAACACGCGGATCAAGGGCTGGATGGGGCGTGCCGACCAGACCACCAAGGTCAAGGGCATGTTCGTGCGGCCGGAACAGGTGGCCGAGATCGGGCGACGTCACCCGCAACTGGCGCGACTGCGCCTGGTCGTCGGCCGCCAGGGCGACACCGACGTGATGACCTTGCATGCAGAAGTTGCGCGCGCCGACAACGGCCTCGCGGCGGCCGTCGCCGAGACGCTGCGCGCCGTTACCAAACTGGGGGGCCAGATCGAATTTGCCACGCCCGGCAGCCTCGCCAACGACGGCAAGGTCATCGAGGATCGGCGCAGCTACGCCTGAGCCAAATCAGCCGCTTAGTGGCGAGGTGTACGTCGCCGCGCGAGACCCGCCGAAGCGTGCCCCAGGAGTCATGCCGCGTTGGCGTCGACCCGATGGCGCAGGCCAAGCGTCAAAAGCAAACGCCGCGCACCCGGCGCGGCGTCTGGGTTGACCACCGACTTAGCGCTTGGCGGCCGTCTTCTTGGGCGCGGCGGTCTTGGCGGCAGGCTTGGCCACGGACTTCGCAGCCGTCTTCGCTTTGGTCAGCGTGCGCACCCGCAGCACCGGCGCCGGGGGGGGCGGCGGGGGCACCGTCGGCTTGAGGCTGATCGTCTGGCGCGGCGGCGGCGGCGTGGCCGCTTCTTCCTTGATCGCCCAGAGCTTCAACAAATCAGCCTGGGTGGGAATCGTGCCGGCTGTGGCGCGCACGCGACGAGCGGCGACGGAGTCGCGCACAACCTTCTCGACCACGTCGAGCGGCAGCCGGTTCAAGTCGGAGAACTTGATGAAGCTGCGCTTGATGTCGACTCCGGGCAGCGCGTCCTTGTGCTTGACCACCACGTCCTGCTCGGCCACGTAAAGCGACATGTGGCGCTTGCCGGACTCGAGCGCGAACAACGGACCGTCGAGCTCATAAAAGGCGAGTCCATAGCGCATGCTCTCCCGCACGCCGCGCGCGGAGCGGCGGATCATGCTGCAAACGCGCGCCATCGCGACCCGCCGATCCGGCGGCAGATCGCGCAGGTAGGCGCCTACCGTGGTCGGCTGGTTTGCTGCTGCAGAGGCTGCTGCGTTTGCGACTGATACTGTCATGGGTGCGTTCCTCCGGCCCTGCCAACCCAACATTTTACCGGAATGCGGCCGCTCGCTTAGGGTTTGCGCCCGGCGGCACGCGATCGACGGTCCGCCTTTGCGGTTTTCCACCCCTGCCGACACCCCGGCCCGCCCGACCCATGAACCCCGAATCCACGCCCCTGCCCACCAGCCTGACCCCGCTGATCGACGATGCGCAGGCATCGCCGCGCGTGCGGGCAGTGTTCGACGACATCCGCCGAACCCGCGGCACCGACTACGTCAATCACATCTGGCGTGCGCTCGCCAACGACCCGGCGCAGCTGGAAACGACCTGGGCACAGGTCAAGCAGGTGATGGCGCCGGGCGCGCTCGATCCGCTGGTAAAGGAACTGGTGTACGTGGCCATCAGCGCCGTCAACAACTGCAGCTACTGCGTTCACACCCATACGCACGCGGCACGGGCCAAGGGCATGACCGACGCGATGTACGGAGAACTGCTGCAGGTGATTGCGCTGGCCTCGCAGACCAACCGCCTGGCAGTAGCGCTGCAGGTGCCGGTGGACGAACGGTATCGCGGGCCAGCGACGGGCTGACCCGACCGCGGCGCTCAGCGTTGCTGCAGCCGCCGCATCATTGCCTCGCGCTCCGGATGGCGCGCGCAGTCCACCTGAGCAAGGGTCGCCGGCACGAACTTCTGCGCCACCGGATCTGCGCGCAGCACCGTCGTGGCCGAGGTCAGCCGCAGTTCGGCGCCGACCTGCCGCCACTTGGCGCCGACCACCACGAACCCGGTGTCGGCCGCACTGCGCCCGACGCATTGGACGCTCGCCGTGTCACCGGCGGTCTCGCCCGGCCAGCGGCGCTCATCGGTGACCAGGAAACGCAGGCGCGCCTGATTGGCCGCGATCATCTCCACGGTCGAGCGGCGCAGCAGCCAGGTACGGGTCTCGCCACTGCAGGCGACAACCCAGATTTCAAAGTCCGAGTTGCTGATGCGCCCACGCCAGGTCGGCTCGATCTGGCAGCCCGGTGGCAGCTGCAGGCCAGCGCCCGGCTCGCTATAGATGGGACGCCCGACGTAGGAGGCTGCCGGCGTCGGCACGGCCACGGGCGGCGTCTCGGCCGCCGCGGCAGCCGCAGCGAGAAGCAGGGATGTGAACAGTGCGCGCACCATTGCGAGGGAAGCGCCATTGGCGACCATGGGTCGCAAGGTTACCCCGGTCGGTAGAAAACGAAATCGGCGGAGAAATCCACCCGCAGCAACTGATTCAGCTGGCGCGCCTCGCACGCCGGCGGCGGCATGCCGCCGGTCGTGTTGACTCGCTGTACATAGCTGACGCCGCTGAAACTGCCCTCGCCGAACGAGCGGGTCGAAAGCAGCAGCCAGCGCAAATTGCCCTCGCGCGGCGCCTCTTCGGAGGCGACCACCTTGCCGAGCAGGCGGCTGCCGTCGCCGTGCTCAAAGCTGAAGTCCACGCCATGGCGCGCCACCACGGTGCCGCCGGCCTCGGTCAGTTCGGCCTCCGGCAGACGATACGACCACTGGTGAGCCCCGTTGCGCCGTTCGCAGCGGAACACCTGCACCCCGCGCGCCGCCAACTGAAGGATCGGCACGTGGCCGTCAGGCGCCTTGATTTTGCTGAACCAGCCAAGGGATGGCGGTTCCACCGACGGCAGCGGCGTCCCCGGGGGCACAGGCGTACCCGGCGCCGCGGGTGGCAGTGTCGTCGGCGCCTGCGTGGCACAGGCCGACAGCAGCAGCGCAGCGCAGGCAAGGGCGACGCGCGTGAGACGGGTCAGAGACATGGGATCGGCTGCATGGAAAGTCAGCGCATTGTGGCTGATCGGCTCGCCCGCCCCGCTCGCCGATTCAGGCGAGCGCGGACGCGTACGGGGTCGCGCTCAGGACACCGCATCGACATTGGTCACAACGCCATCGACCAGCGTCACCGCGCCGATGGCCGCCAGTTCGTTCACGGTGCGCCGCATGAACTGCTCGAACGGCTGGTGAAAGTAGCGCTCGTTGATCAGCGGCAGGTAGCGGGCGCGCGCGAAGTGGGCGATCAGCCGCTCCAGCGCCACGCTGCGCTGGTCGAGCAGCCAGAACTTGATCAGCACACGCGCGACTTGGCGTGCGTTGCGGGCCGGATCGCTGGCGAGTGCGTCGAGGCGGTCATGAGCACGCTTGAGCGCGGCCGCCACATCGGTGAACGACGCACCGTGTCCCGGAATGACGATGCGCGGCGCCTGCTGCTCGATCAGCGTCAGCGCCGCGCGCTGCTCGGCGAAACCCGACTCGCCCTCGATCTCGGGAAAGATCGCGCCGAAGCCGTGCTCCCACAGCGCATCGGCCGAGATGAGGATGCGATGCTCGGCGTTGACCAGCATCACCATGTGCGGGTCGTGACCCGGCGCGGCCAGCACGTCCCAGCGCAGGCCGCCCAAGGTGAGGACGTCGCCGTGGTCGAGCAGTCGGTCATACATGAACCGCTCGCAGCGCTGGCCGGTGGGAGCGTACGTCAGCGCCTCCTCGTCCCACGCCGCCACTGCCGCGGCGAGGCCGCTCGGCACGGCGATGCTGCAGTCGTGCTCGGCAAAGTGCGCCTGAAGATGGGCGTTGCCGCCCACGTGGTCGGAATGCAGGTGCGTGTTGACAATGCGTGTCAGCGGCCGTGCGCCGCGCAGGCGGTCGAGCAGCGCCAGCGTCTGCGCCGCGTGCGACACGTAGCCGGTGTCGACGATGCTCACGGCTTCGCCATCGTCGAACACGATGTTGTTCGACGACAGCCAGCCACGCTCGAGCACGCTCATCGTCGGCGGCAGGACGATGGTGGGCTTCATCGATCGACGCTCCGCAGCGCTGCGTCGTCGGCCACCACGCGGGCGCAGGCCGACTGGTCCGGCGTGGCCCCGGCCAAGGCGATGCACCGGACGCCGCCGCAGCCCATCAGGCGCGCAACGTCGACGTTGCTCAGGCGTGCCGTGGCGATTTCCGACCAGGAGACCGTGCGCTCGAGCACCCCGCTTTGGCGAACGCCGGCGGCATCCAGCGTGGTGATCGAGCGCATCAGGAACGCAGAGGCGACCAGCAGCGCGAAAACCGCCGAGCCGAAGAACCACGAGCTGCTGCCCAAGCTTGCCTCGGGCACCGCCCAGAGCAGGCGCAGCAGGCCGATCACCATCAAAGCGACCATCAGCGTAGCGACCCCGCGCTGTGCGCGGCCTTGGGCCGTTCCGCGCACCGGCGGCTCGAACGGCGCGCCGCTCACAGTGACTCCCGCACCAGCACCAGGCCGTCGGCGCTCAGATAGCGCTCGCCGGCGACGTCGCGCGCATCGCCCTCCAGCGCGATCACCTCGCCCTGCAGCGACGGGTTGAAGTCGACCGCGGTGACGGTCCAGCGCAGCGTGAGCGAGGTGCCGGCCGGCACCGCACGGCGAAACCGCATGCGAAAGTCCAGGCCGAGGGCTGCGCCGCGTCGGGCGAACACGTCGGCTGTGACCGCCATCAGCAGCGACGAGGTGTGCGGCCCGCAGGCGATCAGGCCACCAAAGCGCGTACGTGCCGCCGCTTCGGCATCATGGTGCAGCGGGTTGGTGTCACCGATCTGCGCGGCGAATGCGCTGATCGTTGCCGCATCCAGCGTCACGCAGCGGGTAAAGGTCTCGCCGATCCTGCCGTAGCGACCGGCGGTTGCCGCCGGCGCCCGCACGCCTTCGGGCACCACCGGTCAGGCTCCGGTGGCTGCCGCCCGCCGGGCCGGCAACAGCGCGATCACTGCGCGCTTCTCGTCGTCGTCGAACAGGCCCCAGTGGGCGATCTCGTCGAGCGTGCGAAAGCAGCCTTCGCACTGATCGCGCGACGGATCCATTTTGCATACCGAGACGCAGGGCGACGCCACGCCGCTTGCGGCGGGCGCATACGCCGAGGCGGCGGCAAACAGGGGGCGGGGACGACTCGACATCGGGGCAGGGACGTGGCGCAAGGTTCAAGCCAGGGGCGGACAGGAGTGTCGCATGCACGCGCGCAGCCTCGCCCGCACTGGGATCGGGGCCTTGTGCGGCGGCCACACCGCCTGCTTAGCAAGTTCTTACGAACTCCTTAGAGAACATTTAGCAGCACGGGTTTCGCCGCGTCCCTAGAGTCACCCGGGTCAGCAGCAAGCCGAGATGCCACCCGACCGACCCCCAATTCAAGCCGAGAGGACCCCCCATGAGCACGCCCCGTTTCGACATGTACGCATTCATCCACAAGACCCTGCGCGCGATGATGGCCGACACGCTTGTCGCCGTCGGCCGCCTCGACCCGAACGACCCGGACGAGTTGGCGCAGAAGGTTGCGCAGGTGCGCAACCTGCTGGCCGCCTGCAGTGAACACCTGATGCACGAGAACGAGTTCCTGCATCCGGCGCTCGAAGAACGCGCCCCGGGGAGCAGCGCCAACACGGCCGTCGATCACGCACACCATCAGGCGCAGATCGCGGCGCTGCACGGCGCCGTTAATGTGCTTGTCAACGCGCAGCCCACCAAGCGTGCCGCCATGGCACACGCGCTGTACCTGCAACTCGCAAGCTTCGTCGCCGACAACCTGCAGCACATGCTGGTCGAGGAGCGCGACAACAATGCCGCGCTGCATGCCCGCTACACCGACGCGGAGCTGATCGCCCTCCACGACCGCCTGGTGGCGTCGATTCCGCCGCAGGAGCTGGCCGGTACGCTGCGTTGGATGCTGCCGAACCTCAACGCCGTTGAACGCGCCGGCGTGCTCGGCGCCATGGCGCAGTCGATGCCGCCGGAGGCGTTCAAGGGCGTGCTGACATTGGCGCACCAGAACTTGAGCGGGCGCGACTGGTTCAAGCTGATGACGACCCTCGGGCCGATGCCGATGGCGGCGTAGCAAGGCGCTATCCGCGCCGTCTCGTCTAGACCTCGACCACCTTGAGCGGCCGCTCCACACGGAGGCGGAAGCGGCCGCGGCCGGTTTTCTCGATCGCCACGAACGGGCAGCGCTCGGCCAGGCGGCGCTGCAGCAGGATCAGCCGCGCCTCCAGGTTGTCGGCAATGTCGGGCAGCTTGAGTGTCGGATCCAGTCGCAGCTCGCGGTTGGTGAACTCCTCGCGGCGGCCCGCCAGGACATCGTTGACCAGCTTGCAGAAGATCGCCCCGGCCACACCCTTGATCAGGTAGTCGTCATTGATGAACACGCTGTCGTTGACGCGATAGCGGCGCACCATCACCGGCGCGGCAGCCACGGGCGCGGCCGGCACCGCTGGCTGACTCGCCGCGCGCGCATCCTCGGAGGCATCGGCCGCCGTCTGCAGCGCGGCGATGGTGGCGCCCAGGTGAGTGGCCACGGCCATTAACGCATCCTCGTCGTCGTACGAGAAGCAGGCCGGCTGCTCGCTCTCGACATACAGCACCCCGACCACGCGGCGGCCGAGCACGATCGGCACCGCCAGCTGACTCTGCGGCTCGGCCAGACCGGGCAGCGGGATCTCGGTCTCGATCGCATCGGCGTGACCGCTGGCGAGCCACCGGTCGCGCAGCGTGCGGCCGTAGCTGTACTCCACGGCGAAATGCGAAATGCGGATCGGCGTCGCCTGCGCCGCCGCCACCCCGATCACGCCATGGCCGAACGGCAGCTCGGACCCGACCCCCGACTGCGCATACCCGTGGGTCGCGACCGTGTACAGCCGCGGCGGGCGCTGTGCACACACCTCGGCCAGCAGCACCATCGAGTGCGTGATGCCCAGGTGCTCGTCAAGCGCGGCCAAGGCATCGTCGAGCAGCAGCCGCAGGTCGCTGGCGGCGGCCAGCCGCTGCGCGATCTGCCGCAGCGCGCTCATCGCGTTGTAGCGCGGCACCGGCGGCGCCAGCAGCGCGCCCGGCAGGCGCTCGATCGCCAGCACGCGATACACGTCGGCACCGCGCAGCTTGAACACGCCGGTCATGCCGGTGTGCGAGGCAATGCCCGCCAGGCGCGCCTTCATGCTCTCGAATAACGGCCCGCTGTCCTCGGTGCGCAGGTAATGCAGCCGCAACGTGTAGCGCGCGCCGGTGGTCAGGTCGACCACGAACACGGCCGCTTGCGGGTTGGCGAGGATGTTCTCCCGCGTCTTGTTGAAGAACTGGAAGGTAAGCGCGACGTGTTCGCGGTCGACGTAGTGCACCTGCGACACATAGGTGATGTTGGGCGTGCCGTCGGGCGCGCAGCTGGCCAGCAGCGACGGCGCGCTGCCCTCGCAGCAGCCGCGGATCGCATCGAGCGAAATGATCGGCGCCATGCCGTCGACCCGACTGCGACTCAGTCGGCCGCGCGCGCCAGCGGCCGCCCGGCGCCGGGGCCGGGCGTCTGTTCGAACGCTGCCATCGGCGTGAACGACACCGCCACCAGGTGTTCGGGCTGGTGCGCGAAGTAGCTGCGGATCGGCGCCTCCGGATAGCCCAGCGGCAGCAGGTGCGTCACGGTCGCCTCCAGGTGCTGGCGCGCGTGCTCGCGGTCGGCGGGCGTCACCGCGCTCACCTCGGCTCGTGATGCTTTCAGCTGCACCGTCCGGTGGGTGGCGGGCTCGGAGAACACGGCGGCAATCGGCTGGCCGGCGCGCAGGTCGCGCACGACGTCGGCGGCCTGGTGCTGGTCCACCAGCAGCGTCACGCGCAGCCGGTCAGCGCTGATGCGACAGGCCGCCGCCTTGGCGATCGAGGGTCGGTTGTCGGCGTCGCGCGACGACAGCGCCATTGACACCGCCTGCGCGACGATGAACTGCGCGTGCGACGCCGCCAGCACCGGGGTCGCCATCGGCCGCCTGGCGGTGCGCGGGTCAACCCGCCGACGGCGGCCGCTTGGCCGCCAGCCGGTCGTTGAAGCGCGCGGCATCGATCACCATGCGCTCGTGCATGCCCTCGGAGATCAGATCGTGGCCGTCATGCGCGCGGGCGTGAAAGCGCACCTTGCGGCCTTCCACCGCAATCACCTCGCAGTCGACCGTGACGATCAACCCGGGCGGCGTGGCGGCCAGGTGCGAGAAGTCGACATGGGTGCCGACCGACTGCTCGGCCGGCCAGTTCAGGTAAGGCTTGATCGCCAGCTGGCAGGCGCCCTCCATCAACCCCACCAGGAAGCCGGTGGCAAAGACCTCCGGCATGTCGCGGAACTCGGCAAACTCCGGGTACAGATGCGGCACGGTCTTGTTCTGCGGCACCGTGTAGGTGAAGCGATGGGTGAGGCCGGGCTTCAGGTCGGGGGACATGGATCGTCGATTGCAATGCAGCGGCGACGCCAGCTGCCGCGCACTGACGATACTGCCGCCCGCCCGCCGCAGGCAATCCTGCCAACACTGCGTAGCGCAGATTGCCATGCAGCGCCGCCGCCTTGCGGCACGCCGGGCGTTGCGCGCAGGTAGCATCCCGGCCCCGCACGCGCTCTGCGAACCGACGACGACGGCACGCAGTACGTTGCACCGGATCACTGTCACCTCGAACCGCATGAACGCCACCGCCCTGCCCCTGCGCAAGCCGCTCGACGCCGGCGCGATCGGCCTGATGCTGCTGCTGACCATGCTGTGGGGTCTGCAGCAGGTGGCGATCAAGTTCGCGCTCGACGGTGTCTCGCCGGTCACGCAGGCGGCGCTGCGCTCGCTGTTCGCCGGCCTGCTGCTCATCGCCTGGGCCCGCTGGCGCGGCATCCCGCTGTGGGACGCCGGCGACGCGCGCAACGGCACGCTCGCCGCTGGACTGGCGTGCGGCGCTCTGTTCGGCGCCGAGTTCGTGTTCATCTACGGCGGCCTCGTCCACACCACCGCCTCGCGCATGGTGGTGTTCGTCTATCTCGCGCCGGTGCTCACCGCGCTCGGGCTGGCGTGGCTGGTGCCGGGCGAGAAGCTGGCGCCGCTGCAATGGACCGGCGTGCTGGTCGCTTTCGGTGGGCTGCTGCTCGCATTCCTCGACGGCCTGTCCGCGCCGGACCACAGCACGTTGCGCGGTGACACGTACGGCGTGATCGCGGCCGTGCTGTGGGCAGCGACGACGGTGCTGGTGCGCCGTTCACGGCTGTCGCAGGCGCCGGCCGAGAAGACCCTGTTTTATCAGCTCGCGGTGTCGGCGTTGCTGCTGCCGCTCGCCGCGTGGGCGCTGGACGAGCCGGGCGTGGTGCGCATCGATGCCGCCGTGCTCGCCAGCCTGTTCTTCCAGAGCGTGGTGGTGGCGTTTGCCAGCTACCTCGCGTGGTTCTGGTTGCTGACCCGTTACCTTGCCGGCCGCCTCGCGGTTTTCTCGTTTCTCGCGCCTCTTTTTGGCGTGACCTTCGGCGTACTGCTGCTGGACGAGCCGCTGACCGCTCGTTTCGTCGCCGCGGCGTTGCTGGTGGGCACGGGAATCGCTCTCGTCAACGTTCGCCGCGCTTGAGCCGGAGCGGCCCCGGGCCAACCCGCCTATCGGGTTGTCCGCAACGAGCCTCCCGCACCACGGTCACCGACAAGACCGCGCGAGCGCGCTAGCCTTGCCGACAAGTCGTCCAGTCTCATCGCCTCATGGCACACACCGCCCTGCGATACCTGCCGAACGCGATCACGCTGCTGCGCGCGGTGCTGATCCCGGTGATCGCGCTCGCGCTTCACCTGCGCGACTACGACACGGCGCTGCTGCTGTTCGTGCTGTGCGCACTCGGCGATTTCGTCGACGGCTGGATCGCGCGCGCGCTGGACGTGCGTACCCGCTTCGGTGCGATTGCCGATCCGCTCGCCGACAAGCTCACCATGCTGACCGTGACCCTGCTGCTCGCCTGGCAGCAGTGGCTGCCATGGTGGTTCGCCGCGCTCGTGGTGTCGCGTGACGCGGTGATCGTCAGCGGCGCGCTGGCGTATCACCTGCACGTGGGCCACGTGGAAATGGCGCCCACGCGGCTGTCCAAGCTGAACACCGGACTGGAGTTCGCCTTCCTGGCGGGCGTGCTGTCGCTGGCGGCAGGCATCACCACCGACGGCGCGTGGTGGCGCGTGCTGCTGTGGACCACCACGCTCACCATCGTCGCCTCGGGTGCACAGTACGTCGTGCTGTGGAGCCGCAAGGCGCTGCAGGCGCGACACGACGTGCGGGTCGCCTCCTAGCCAAATCTCGGTGCCGCGCCTCAGCGCAGCGGCACGCCCATCATCGGATCGGTGACGCCGACCACGTACATCGCCACCATCGTGAGGATGCCCGCCAGCACCACGTAGTAAATGGTGGGCAGCACGGTGCGACGCAGGGTGATCCCCTCGCGCCCCAGCATGCCGACCGTGGCCGAGGCCGCAACCACGTTGTGAATCGCGATCATGTTGCCAGCGGCGGCGCCGACCGACTGCGCGGCGACCATCGTCGCCCCGCTCACGCCCAGCGCGGTGGCCACGCTGAACTGGTACTGGCTCAGCATCAGGTTGGACACGGTATTGGAGCCGGCGAGGAACGCGCCGAGGGCGCCCACGGTGGGGGCGAAGAACGGATACACGCTGCCGACCGAGGCGGCGACCCAGCGCGCCATCAGGATCGGCATGCTCGCCAGCTCGTTCGCGTTGACGCCCGACTGGATCATGATCCGCACCATCGGCACCGTGAACACCAGCACGAAGCCCGCGCCGAGCAGGGTGCCGGTCGACTCCTTGATCGCTTTTCCGAAGTCCTGCACGCGCATGCGATGCAGCAACAGCGTCACGAGGCAGACGAACACCAGGATGCCGCCGGGCAGGTACAGCGGCTGGAAGCTGCCGCTGATGCCGGCCTCGCCGAGGATGTTGCGGGTGCTGAAGTTGACCGACAGCAGCATGTCCTTGAACGGCTGCACCGTGCGGCTGAGCACCAGGATCCCCGCCAGCAACAGGTACGGCAGCCAGGCCAGCCACGGCGAAATGGTGCGGCTGCCGATCTGGTCGAGCTTCATCTCGATCGTGCCCATCCACTCGGACGGCCACTCCTTCGGATCGGCGAAGTCCCAGGACGTCTTGGGTACCAGGAAGCCGACACGCGCCGCCACCGACACCACCCCCAGGCCGATCAGCGCACCGAGCAGGGACGGGAACTCGGGACCCAGAAACACGCCCGCCAGCACATACGGGATGGTGAAGGCGAACGCGCCGAACAGCGCGAACGGCAGGATCGCCAGCCCTTCGGTCCACGACCTGTTGCGCCCGAAAAAGCGTGTCATGAACATCACCAGCAGCAGCGGGATGAAGGTGCCGCAAATAGCGTGACCGATCGCCACCTGGCTCACCACCACGTCAAAGAAGTCGGCCCAGCCGAGGCCCTGCGCCTGCAGCGCGGTGGTCATGGCGTCGCGCTGCAATCCACCCTGCACGCCAACGATCAGCGGCGTGCCCACCGCGCCGAAGGACACCGGCGTGGACTGGATCATCATGCCGAACATCACCGCCGCCAGCGCCGGGAAGCCCACCGCCACCAGCAGCGGCGCAGCCACCGCGGCCGGCGTGCCAAAGCCGGATGCGCCTTCGATAAAGGAGCCGAACAGCCAGGCGATCAGGATCACCTGCACGCGCCGGTCCGGGCTGATGCGCGCGAAGCCGCTGCGGATGCTGGAGATGCCGCCGGAGTGCTTGAGGGTGTTGAGCAGCAGCAGCGCGCCGAAGATGATCCACAGCACCTGCACCGTGATGATCAGGCCCTCGAGCGTGGCCGCAGCGACGCGGTTGAAGCTCACGCCCCAGAAGGCGATGGCGATGACCGCCGTCACCACATAGACGATCGGCATCGCGCGCTTGGCGGACCAGCCGAGGCCGACGAGAAGGATGCCTGACAGCCCGATGGGCGTGAACGCAAGCAGCGCCTGCAGACCTAGCGACATGGTGTGTCTCCCCGGCCGGTCTATTGCCGGCGCGGGGTCGATCCTGCGGGGGCAGGGGCTGCGTCCGTTTGCGTCACATCAATCAACGTGACCGGGCTGCGCCACAAAGCGGCCGAGCTTGATGCAGACGACGTTGCGCGCACGCAGCGATGGCCCTGCAAGCAAGCGCGCAGGTGATTGACGCGACGCGGCATCGAGCAACCGCGTGCGACTTGATGCCATGCGTTTGCGCCTAGGGTGCGGTCTCGCAGTCCGGCGCGAGCGCCCGGCGGATCTGTTCGCGCGTCGCCGGCTTGATCAGGAAGTCGTCATAGCCGGCGGCCTCGGCCCGCGCGCGGTCCGTGCGCTGCCCATACCCGGTCACCGCCACCAGACGACACGCGATATCGCTCGCGCGCGCGCGGCGCGCGAGCTCCAATCCGCTGAAACCGGGCAGGCCGATGTCGACCAGCGCCACATCGAAGGCACCGTCACGGATCAACGCCAGTCCGGCCGGACCGTCCGCCGCCTCGTGCACCTCGTGCCCTTCGGCCTGCAGCAGGCTGCGCAATCCGCTGCGCGCGTCTTCGTGGTCGTCGATCAGCGCCACCCGCAGCGGGCGGCAGGGCGTCGTGCGTGGCGTCGGCGTCGCGGCACTTCCCGGCTCGGTCCGCAGCGGCAACTCGACCGTGAACTGCGCGCCCTGGCCGGCGCCCCCGCTGTGCGCGCGGATGGTGCCGGCATGCAGTTCGACGATCTGCTTGACGATCGACAAGCCCAGGCCCAACCCGCCGGCAGGCCGGTCGATATCCTGCGGCGCCTGCGTGAACGGCTCGAAGACATGCGGCAGCAAATCGTCGGCGATGCCCTTGCCGTTGTCGGTCACGGTGAGCACCGCGTGGCCACCGCGCACCGCAACCTCGACCTCGATCCGGCCCCCGGCCGGCGTGTACTTGAGCGCGTTCTCGACCAGGTTGCGCACCACTTGCGCCATCCGCTCCGGATCGACCAGCACCGGCGCCTGTGCGCAGCGCACGGTGACCGCGTGCGCCGCCAGGGCGCCCGCGGCTTTCAGCGCCTCCATCTGCCGTTCGACGATCGACCGCAGCTCGACCGCATGCGGCTCCACGTGCATCTTGCCGGCCACCGCACGCGACACATCGAGCAGGTCGTCGACCAGCGCCGTCAGGTGACGTGTCTGGCGGTCGACGATGTCGAGCATCTGACGGCTCCCGTCGTCGGCCTGCAGGCGCAACACGGCGGTGGCGTTGCTCACCGCGGAGAGCGGATTGCGCAGCTCGTGACCGAGCATGCCGAGGAACTGGTCCTTGAGCTGGTTGGCACGTTCGGCCGCTTCAGCGCGTTGCGCCAGCTGCTGCTGCAAGGTCTGCACATCCTCGGCCCGCGCCGCCAGCAACGCGCTGGCCTGGCCGGCCGCCGCACCGGCAGCGTCAATCTCGTCGATGCCGCTGCGGCGCCATGCCGGCGGCTCGCCGCGGCCGACGCGGCCGATCGCCGCCCCCAGCTGGGTGATGCCACCGGCCAGCGGCCGCGCCATGCGCAAGGCCAACAGGATCGACACCAGCAGCACCAGCACGGTGGAGACCGCCAGGCCCCACCTTCGACTGCGCTGGCCGGAGTGAGTAACAGCGTATGCCAGCCGGTCACTTCGGAGGTGTCGTAGGCGGCGTAGAGCACGAGCCCTTCGAGGTTCCGGATGCGGGTCATTCCCCCGTCTTGCTGTGCGTAGGCGGCGCGCAGTTGCTCGCTTGCCAGCTTGCCGACGAATGCCTCGGGACGCGCGCTGCGGGCCAGGACCACGCCCGCCTTGTCGTCGATGGCGGCGGCGAGCGCACCCGGCGGCACTTGCTGCGCCAGCCAGTCGGTCCAGACATCGAACTCGATGCTGGCCGACAGCACGTAGGGCGCGCCGTCGCCGCGCAGCACCGGCACCGTGATGAAGGTGGTCGTCTTGCCCGAGGTCACGCTGGTCGAGGCGCCGGAGATCACCGGCCGGCGCAGAACCGCCGCCTGCAGCGGGCTGTCGTCCTTGCCGCGCGGCACCGGCGCACCGTTGGGTATCCGCAGATTGAGCAGGCGGGTGCCATCGGCGCGCGCCAGCACCAGGTTCGACCAGCGGCCATGGCGCGCCAGCGCAACTTCCGCCTTCGTACGAAATTCGTCCAGATCTCCGCTGTCGATCTCATCGCTCAGCGCCAGCACCTCAAGTGCGGTGATCGAGTGCTGGACTTCGGAGTCCAGCGCAACCGTCATCGCGCGCACCACATCGGTCATCGCCTGGTGATACGCCTGACGCTCGTTGTCGATCAGGCGGAACACGAAAGTGGCCGCAAGCACGCCCAGCGGCACCACCGCCGCCAGCACTGCACGCACCACATAAGGTCTGATCTTCAACGCGTTCTGCGCCCGACGAGGACGGATCACCTCGGCTTCGTTGAGGCCGGAACATTAGGTCGACCGGTCCAGCTTGGCGACAGACCCTAGCGCTGTTCGTTGTCCTCGGGCAAGCCGGCAAGGCGACCGATAGCGGCAGGCCGTTCGGTGTTCGCAAGTGCGCGTACGTCGACACCGCAGCCGGCCGCGCGTACCGACGCGGTGCCGGGAGGGTACGAACGAGCGAGGCCACCTTGTGGCCGCGACGACCCGCACGCCCGGCAGCGAGGCACTCGCGTCAGGCCGCGCGCCTGGCCGCCATCGCGTTGCCGGCGCGTGCGAATGCCTTGCGTTCGAGCACGCCGCTGATCCACTGGCCGATCGCCACCGTCTGGTCCAGATCGATACCGGTGTCGATGCCGAGACCGCGCAGCAAGTACAGCACGTCTTCGGTGGCGACATTGCCGGTCGCGCCCTTGGCATACGGACAGCCGCCCAGACCTGCGATGCTGGTGTCGAACGTGCTCACCCCCATCTCAAGGCAGGCGTACACGTTGGCGGTGGCTTGGCCATAGGTGTCGTGAAAATGGCCGCTGACTTCGTCGAGCGGGTAGTGCGCCAGCGCCGCTTCGATCGCCGCCTGGGCGGCGCGCGGCGTACCGGTGCCGATGGTGTCGGCCACGCCGATGTGCTGCACGCCGATCTCCTTCATCAGCCGCGCCACGTAGGCCACCGCCGAGGGCGCCACCTCGCCCTGATACGGGCAACCGAGAGCGCACGAGATGGCGCCGCGGATACGGATGCCGGCGACACGCGCCGCCTCGCATACCGGGCGAAAGCGCTCGATCGACTCGGCGATCGAGCAGTTGATGTTCTTCTGGCTGAACGCCTCGCTCGCTGCGCCGAAGACCACGATCTCGTCGGGCTTCGTCGGCAGTGCCGCTTCGAAGCCCTTCATGTTCGGCACCAGCACCGAGTAGACGACGCCGGGCTTGCGGCGGATGCGCGCCATCACCTCTGCGCCGTCGGCCATCTGCGGCACCCACTTCGGCGACACGAAGCTCGTCACCTCGATCGCGCCGAAACCGGCATCGGTCAGGCGGTCGACGAGCTCGACCTTGACCTCGGCGGCAATCATCTGCTTTTCGTTCTGCAGCCCGTCGCGCGGACCGACGTCCACGATGCGGACTCGGGTGGGCAGCGCCATCGGCGTCTCCTCGCTCTTCGATGAGCGCCGATGTTAGTCGCGCGGCGGCGGCGACGCGACCGGCAAGACCATCACGCCATCAGATCAGCGCGCTCCAGGCGACGTCGCGCGACTGCTCGTAGCTGCCGTTGCCATCGGCATCCAGCTCGATGCGCACGGTCGCCGCCGACAGCGCCGTCACGCGCAGCCGGCTGCCGGCCGCGCCGGTGACGATGAGCTGACCGGCACGCGGGTAGGCGTCGATCGCGTAGCGCTGGAACGGCGCGACCGTGACCACGCCGACGATGCCGCCAAGCGAGTTGGCGGTGAGTTCGCCCGTGATGCTCGCGGTATTGAGCCCCGGCGTGACGCTGCCCGGTGCCACCGCGGCCGAATCCGACGTGATCACCTGCTCGAAACCGGGGCGCAGCGTCAGCGAGTCGCTGAACGCCTGCGCGGTGACGAGGGTGACGAGGCCGCCGGCGCCGACCACGCTGCGGTAGGTGGCGAGCGTGCCTGCCTCGGTATAGGCAAGGTCGACGCTGCCATTGATACCGAAGCTCGCATCGAGCGTGGCCAGACGCAGGTCGTTGTAGGTCAGCGTGCCACTGATGTTGGGGCCGGCCGCCGTCGACACGCGCAGCGACAGGCCGCCGTCGATCACCTCACCCAGGCCCGAGCTGCAGGCATTGAAGGAGAAGCTGACCGAGTCGCCCGCGCTGACCGAGCCGGAGTTGTCGGCGTCGTTCAGTTCGATCGTGACGTTGCCGCTGGCGCCACAGGCTTCGGTCAAACGAACAATCGCCAGCGCCCGCACCTGACCGGTCGCCACCGTCATCGAGCGCGCCGCCGGCGCATGCACGGCAAACTGCGCGAAGCGTTGCAGCACACCGCCCACCGAGGTCACGCCGGTGAACGCGGGCAGCGCGCCGACCGGGCGCTTGGCCGCACGTGCCGTCACGCGGCCGTCCGCCGCCAGCGGCGCCACAGCGCCGGTCGCCGCCGCGCTGACCACCACGTTCGCGCTGGCACGCGCGACCGCATCCTGGTTGATGGCCGTGATCAGCAGTGCCACGGGCGCGGGTGGCGTGGGCGCGGGGGTCGGCGCCGGGGCAGGCGCATCGGAGCCGCCGCCACAGGCGACCAGCAACGTCGCGCAACTCATCAGTGCCGCCAGGCGGCTGGTGCTTGAAGACCGGCGTGGGGTCATGGTCGCAACCTGTTTGCATGAAGTCGCGCCGATTGTCCCGACGCGCGCCGGTTGCCACAACCATCCGCACAGGGGAACCGGCATGGCCGGCGCACGCCGGGCGGACCAGCGGCGGGCGGGGGCCCGTGAGGCAGCGGCGCCGAGCCGCACGCCGTTCGCTTGCTCGCGCCGCAGCGCTTGACCGCCGTCCGACCCTGGACGCTCAGTAGCCGCGCGCCGGGTCCACCTGCCCGCTGACCGCCTCGCCGCGCGACCAGGCGGCAAGCTTGGCGGCGACCTGCTGCGCGCTCGGCGCCAGCTGGGTGATCGCAGAGATGTGCGGCGTCACCAGGATCTCCGGGCGCGACCAGAACGGATGCGCCGGCGGCAGCGGCTCGGTGTCGAACACGTCGAGCGTGGCGGCGCCGAGCTGGCCGGTATCGAGCGCAGCGAGCAGATCGGCCTCCACCAGATGCCCGCCGCGGCCGACGTTGATGAGATGCGCACCCGGCGCCAGTCGCGCGAACAGCGCTGCGTTCAGCGCGCCGCGATTGGTGTCGGTCAGCGGCAGCACGCTCACCAGGACGTCGAGCTGCTCGAGAAAACTCGCGCAGGGCTGCGCCGCCGGATCGAGCGCGCCGGCCAGACACGCCACGCCGTCGATGCTGCGCGGCGTGCGCGAAAAGCCCCGCACCGCAAAGCCATACGCCGCCAGCGTGCGCGCGATCGCCCCGCCGATCACGCCGAGGCCGAGCACGCCGATCCGGTAGTCGCTGCGGTCGCGCAACGGCAACGGCGTCCACTGCGCCGCCTGTTGCTGCGTCTGATAGCGATCGAAGCCGCGGTACACGCGCAGCACTGCCGCCAGCACGTACTCGGCCAGCGCCTCGCTCATGCCCGCGTCTTCCAGACGCAGCAGCGGCACATCACGCGGGAACGCCGGCATCGCCAGCAGCGCATCGACGCCGGCGCCGAGGTTGAACACGAGCTTCAAGGCGCGCTGCTCGGCGAACAAGGCGGCAGGCGGTTTCCAGACGAGCGCAATGTCTGCCTGCTGCGCGGCGGCATCGGTCGCGGTGTCAGCCGCATCGCGCCACCACACCTCGGCTTGCTGCCCGCATGCGTGCAGTTCGGTGCGCAACGCGGCAAGCCAGGCTGGCGCCTGCGACTCGCGTGCGCAGAAGACGACGCGCAACGACGCGCTACCCGCCTTCGTGCTTCCTGTCTCTTCGGCCGTCTTGGCAGCCATCAAGCGGCAACCGCCGCAGTGAACGCCACCAGCGCCGCCCCCTCGGCCACCTGGTCGCCCACCCCGAACAGGATCTCCTCCACCACGCCGTCGGCGGGGGCGACGATGCTGTGTTCCATTTTCATCGCCTCCATCACCAGCAGCGCGGTGCCCTTGGTGACGCGTGTGCCCTTGGCCACGTGGACTGCGATCACCTTGCCGGGCATCGGCGCGGTCATGCGGCCCTCGGTGGCTTCGCCTTCGCCGGCGTGGGCGATGACGTCGACCACGGCGAGCGCCTGGTGGCGGCCGTTGAGGAACACGTGCAGGTCGTCACCATCGCGCACGACGTCGGCGGCCAAGCGCCGGTCGCCCAGCCGCAGCGACAGCCGGCTGCCCTGCGCGGCGTCGATCGCCAGCGCGGTGCGCAGGCTGCCGTGCTCGAACGTGAAGCCGTCGCGGCCGTACTCGAGGGTGACGTCGTGCACACCGAAGTGCTCGCCGCTGTGCGACTTGAAGGTGAGCGTGCGCGTGTAGAGCGTGTTCAGGCGCCAGCCGTGGCGCGATTGCCACGGATCGCCGTTGCCGGCGGTGCGCTCGTCAGCCACCACGCGCGCCACCGCCAGCGCCAGCATCTCGAGCGGCACGGCGCCGTGCGCGGGAAACAGTGCGGCGCGCTCGCGCTCGATCAGCCCGGTGTCGAGCTGCCCGCGGGCGAACGACGGGTTGTGCATCAGCCGCGTGAGGAAGTCGACGTTGTTGGCAAGGCCGACGATGTGGGTGTCGGCCAGTGCCACCCGCATGCGCGCCAGCGCCTGCTCGCGGCTGTCGCCCCAGACGATCAGCTTGGCGATCATCGGGTCGTAGTGCGGGCTGATGGCGTCGTCCGCGCGTACGCCGGCGTCGATGCGCACCGCCGCCGGCAGCGACTCGCCCTCCGCACTTCGCCGGAACTCGACCGCGGCCGGCAGCGCCATGTGGCGCAGCGTGCCGATCGCCGGCAAGAATCCCTTGTCCGGGTTCTCGGCGTAGATGCGCGCTTCGATCGCGTGGCCGTGGATGCGCAGCGCGCCCTGCGGATCCTTCTCGGGCAGCGGCAGCGGCTCGCCGCAGGCCACGCGCAGCTGCCACTCGACGAGATCGTGGCCGGTGATCATCTCGGTGACCGGATGCTCGACCTGCAGCCGCGTGTTCATCTCCATGAAGTAGAACGTGCCATCGGGTGCGACGATGAACTCGACCGTGCCGGCGCCCTGGTAGTGAACCGCGCGCGCGGCCGCGACCGCGGCCTCACCCATCGCGCGCCGGCGGTCGACACCCATGCCGGGCGCGGGCGCCTCCTCGATCACCTTCTGGTGGCGCCGCTGCACCGAGCAGTCGCGCTCGAACAGGTACACGCAGCCGCCGTGCGCATCGGCGAACACCTGGATCTC
>LNFM01011766.1_pt1 | contig 21614 bp, 15 predicted proteins | sample 596031 | NCBI WGS metagenome assembly LNFM01 (sample SAMN04254537, study PRJNA301005) | activated carbon metagenome | isolation source: dual media filters at the Ann Arbor, Michigan drinking water treatment plant | place: USA: Ann Arbor
AACGCCTCACCCAGCTGGAGATCAAGCTCAGCTACACCGAAGACCTGGTGGACACCCTCAACGACCTGGTGACCCGACAGCAAGACCAGATCGACCTGCTGCTGCGCGAAGTGAACCAGCTGCGCCAGCAGGGCAGCGACGATGGGCAACCCCGGTTCCGCAGCCTGCGGGACGAGCTGCCGCCGCACTATTGAGGGGAAAAAAGCTTGGGGCCGGGGGCTGGTGTCGGCCAGGAACGAGCTTTCAGACGGATGAATTGGTCGACTGCGTCAGACTGAGTTCAGACGCTCGAACCAGATGGATTGCATGACAGCTAGTGCGAACAGAGGAGACGTTCGTTCGAACAAGGGCTCACAAGTCGCGCACATCCGCGGCGCCTGTAGCCGATAACGTTCTTCATCGGCTACTGGTTAACGAAAAGTGAAGGGGCCGCATCGACACATGCCGGGTTCGTATCGGCTGCGGTATGGTGCTAGCAGATGCGCTGCATCGCGCCCAATCGTGGAGGAAGTTCAAGTGTTCATTCTCGATGCCGATCGTCTTCGCGTCGGCGACATCATCCTGACGGCCGACCAGACTCTGCGTAGCAAGGGCATCCGTGTGGCTACCGGAGGCTCGTTCTCCCACGCGATGCTCTACGTGGCAGACCACAGCTACATCCACTCTGATGGTGACGGAGTCCATTCAGGCAACACTCAGAGACGGTTGTTCTCTGCGCTCGGTGAAGCGGTCGTACTGCGTCTGAGAAATCCTGATCCGTCAGCCGTGGAGCGCGCGTGCGTGTATGCGCGAACCCAGGTCGGAAAACAGTATTCAAAGACGGAAGCCGTCAGGTCAAGAAAGTTCAGAGACGCGGCGGAGCAGGTGGAAGACTCGAACCGCCAGTTCTGCTCGCGGCTGGTCGCGCAAGCCTATTTGGTTGCCGGGGTTCCCCTGGTTCCCAACGCGGACTACTGCTACCCGAGCGACTTTGCCGCCTCGCAACTTCTGCAGGCGGTTGCCGCGCCGCTTCGTCAGGCTCGCGCCGCCGAAATCGAGTTCGCCCACTCCGAAAGCCCTATTGAGCGGCAGACCCGAGCGACCAACTTCATCCTGGACGAAGTGCGCAAGCTCAGCGGCCGCGATATTCAGACCTTTGAGCAGCTGCCGCACTTTCTCGTCCAGAACCCAAAACACGACGCAGCAGTTTGTGAGATCGTGAAAGCGTCGGGTTACCTCGATTTCTGGAAGGAGGACGTTCTGCGCAATCCTTGGCGCTACGTAGCCGCGGAGTTCCGGATGCTCCCTGTGTCATCTGGCGAACTAGAGCGTGTTGCGCGCCGCGAACTCGCCGCTGCTGAGCAGCAGCTTCAGCAGTTCACATTTATGTATGGGCAGTACATGACACTCTGGCAACGAGCGAAGCTCAACTACTTCGCGACTCAATTGCAGCTCTACATGCACCTAATCGATGCCGCAAAGCAGCGGATTGAGGCGGCGCGACAAGTGCTGGAACTGCACCCTGCAGGCAATGCCTAGATCAAGAACAGAGGGCTTGCGAGTTCATTCGCCTTCAACAACTCGGGCCGTCAAACTCGGATTCACATCCACATGCAGCTTGGGACCTTCCAAGCTACCGGCAGCCGTATCGACCATCAAGGTCAAGTATCGACAGTTCGCAGGGAACTCCACACTGCCAAGGCCCAGTCCAGCCATGACGACTTTACGAGTTGCCCCCTCTCGCTGAGGAGAGGGATCAGCACCAAGCGAGGCCGTCGGATGTTCCGGTTTGACTTCCGCGACAAGACTTCCATCGTCTCTAACCACTCGAATGCAGGAAATCGAAGCCGGAGACTCTATCGGAGAGACCACCCAAGCGTAAACACAAAGCTTCGGAAGCACAGTAGGGAGCGCGGGCACGACGATCCCTCCGGTGTAGACGCCCATGAACGAAGGCTTGTTGCCGAGCTCCATTCGAATGTCGTCACACCAGATTGCGTGTACGTACGTTGTCATAATTTCTTTCAACTAGGTTGAAGCTTCGTCTACCGTGTTCGCCCAAGCAGCTGCGAACTCGTCAAGACCCACGCCGAGAACAGCTGCCATTCTTTGTGCAGTGCCTAAGGACGGCTCATGTCGCCCTGACTCATAGCGCGAGACATGAGGTTGCTCAATCCCGCACGCAGCAGCGACTTGTCGTTGAGAAAGGCCTGCTGCGAGACGCAGAGACGCCAACGTACTGCGATCCCCATAGAAGGATTCCGCAACCCACTTGCGCCCCTCCTGAACAGAGGCAGCTGCTTGAGGATCTACTTCGACGGACTGCAACAGCTTGTCGAAGTCCGAAAAAGACTCGCTTAAGGGCGAAGATGCTTGACTTGCGTCGATGAAGTAGACCGGGCAAGGACCACCATTGACCGCGCCAGAAGCTTGCGGGCGTGTGAAATGCCGCTCGCTGCCGTCCGTCCCGTATACGCGAAAACTCTTCAGGTCACGCGCGAGGGAACTCGGCGCGCACTCGGCTGGAGACTCGCCGTCTGATCGGATGCTGAGGGTCGTCATAGTTAAGCTCACTTCTCGGAACAACAGCCATGATGTTGTAGCTCTGATCTGGCCAGTTGAAACAGTAAATCAATCGATACCGCAGGCCTTGCTTCTCAAGATCCCACGACTTCACTCTCCAGACAGGCAGCTTTTCAACTTTTTGAACACCTATCCACTTCATAACTGAGATCGCATCTCCTCGATCATTACCAAAACCATGCTCGAGGAGCTTAGAAACCAGCTTCGGATCAGTCCTCAGTTGTTCGATAAAGGCGAGCAAGCGACCAAAGCCGACAGGATCCACCGTCCTGATCTGAGCGAGGTCGCTTGTTGCGTCGTTGTGTATCCGAATCAATGGATGATACCAAATATGATATTTGCGCCGCCTGTTGTCAACCTTACTGATCGTCGGAAAAGGGGCGCCGCCTGGCAGCTCATCCTCCTCTTCTGTCGCAAAGTTGACCTGTGCTCCCGGAAAGAAGCGCTTCTTCTTTAACCATTATTGCATCGGCCTTGAAAGGGAACCGACGCAGCGCAAGCTGCGAGCGCTGTTGGTGCATCAGGCTTTCCAAGAGCGGACTCCAAGTGGTCGGCGTCCTAGATGCGCTGCGCCTAGAGCGCTGATGTTGAACGCGCCTCACTGCCAACACAGGGACCGCTCTTGGCTGTTTTCGAACCTCCAGTTGCTTGGATGTGACCGACCCCTACCGCTGCAAATCGGCAGCTCCCCACCTGAAGACGGCCTCAGACCTATTGTGCTGAAAACTTCCTCAGGCAAGTACTTGACCCTCAGTGAGATCGTCGATCCCAGGCCCGTTCTATGAGGTCGATTTTTCAATCACGACGACCAAGAATGTTGCGCGTGTGTTTTTCAACACAACAGACTGACTCCAGACCTTCACCTCTTGCTAAGGTGAAAGCAAAACTGCGTGCAGCTGCGCATTTGAGTTCGACCTCAATTTCGCGACGATGTCGTCAAACGACCGTACGATGACCAAACGGTACTCACCAATCTGCCCTGGTGCTCCAGATTGACCAGCGATGCCTGGTCGCCCTGGGCGTCCCGACACTCCATCTGGTGCGTTTGACTGTGAACCACCTAAGCCAGTGCAACCTTCTCCGCCAACGCCCGCACGGCCGGCTGCGCCCTCGGTGCCACCCGCGCCACCACGCCCGCCTTGACCACCGCCAACGTCAAATGCGCTTGAGACTGGATTGACGATTGCCGTCAACACAATTTGCCCTCCTGGCTGACCATCGGTGCCCGGCTGCCCATCCCCGCCATTACTTCCATCACCCCCGTTACCGCCTCTGCCAGCACCGCGATAGCCACCGAAACCATCACATCTCCCATTTCTCCCGTTCGCGCCATCCTCGCCCGCTGTGCCTGGCGCGCCTGCTGCACCGGCAGTCCCACTTGCACCGCTCGCCAGGACACGAGTGTTCTCAACAACTTTCACAAAGAGTCGAGCACTACCTGCAGGCACCGCCGGTGTCTGGCTCCCATTCACGTCAATCACCATATTTGCCATCCGCCTGGCAACGATCGTTATGTCGCGCCCAACGAGGGTTCCTCCTCGAAGCGCCGACAACTCGTTGGCAACGATGACAGAGCGCGGCGCCACCTCTGCTCGCACACCGTCTATCGTCACCGACTGGTAACGCTTACCCCAGACCTCTGGATTCTGGAGCTGGTCGGGAGCTGTAACGACTAGGCTGGGAAGCACCGGTGAACTTTGTGCCCCCGCCGTACCGATAGGGAGAAGGGCGAGATCACCAGAGAGCCGCCCGTCGCTGACCACAGGTTTCTCAATTTCAAGGTCCTGCTCTGTCTTGACTTTGACACCGGCCAGTTCTGCTGGGCTGTAAAAGTACACAATCACAAAGACTGCCAAGGCACCGCCAGCACGCAGAAATTTCGGGATGTCGACGGTCAAAAAGCCAGGGATCATTGCCGCCACGCCGCCAGCAGCGAGCGCCAGTACTATGCGGAACACGGTGTACTGAAACGGTGTGGGGTGTGGTACGGCCGTTGCCAATACAAGAAGAACAATGACGAACACCACGCCAAATGCAAACGCGATGTACCTCTCAGTTGGCTTAGTCATGTGAACCTCACTGTGATTTCTTGAACGCGTAGGCTCGGGTCACCCCACACAGAGCTACTGCCGAGCGCTGATCGGGAACTGAGCGCCAGCCAGCTCGTGTAGCCAAGTGAAGCGGCCACATAAACTCATACCTCTTCGGCGTGCACTTCGCTGTTGAAACGTTCTAAGGCATCGGCCACGGCCGTAGCAATGGTCACCACCGCAGCGACCGCGGCAATTGCTGCATTGACCTTGGCGACCTTCTGCGACAGCGTGCGCGCGGTCCTTACTTGCTCGGGCGAGGGCGGGTTGAGCCCGCGTTCGCCCAGGCGCACCATTTTCCATCGCGCGTCCTGCAGCCCCAGCTGGCGCTGCGCCTCCGTCGCCTCCGCCGCGGCTTCGTCGCGGTCGGCCTCTTCTCGTGCCACGTCGTCGGCCATTACTTGCAGCAAGGCGATGGACTTGGCCAGCGTAGCGGTGGAGTCGAAATGCAGGTCGATGCAGCGGAACCACTCGTCCTGCGACATCTGCGACGGTAGCTTCATGGGACCTCCGGTGAACTGGTGTTGGCTAATCGGAAGGCGGAGCCGGAGATGCCGGCGTAGCCTTCTGCGCGTCGTCGATCTTCTTTTTCGCCTCGTCGATGCCGTCCTTAACCGCCTTCGTAAACTTGGTGAGGGCTTTGAGCCGCTCGCTCGGCGACAGCTCCTCGCTTAGGGGGATCACGGCCTTCTGTGCGGTGGCGAGCTTCGCGTTCGTGTCGGGCAGCGGCGAAAGCACCTTCGACAGGTGGTCGTCGATGCCCTTGAGCTTGGCTTCGTGTGCCTGGTCCAGCTCCGCGTAGGCGTTGGCCAGCTCCAACAGCTGCTGGTAGAGCGCCTTCTGCTCGGTGGTGCCCACCGCCTCGTCAAGCAGGTCGGCATAGGTGCTTCGCATCTCGTTGCGAGCCACGCTGGCGAGCTGCACCCGAGTGTTGTCGATGCGCTGCTGCGCGATCAGCGCCTGCACGCGCCGGTACTCCTGCACCTCGCCTTGCAGCGCGGCGGTCAGCGCGGCGGTATTGCGCGCCTGGTCTAGCACAGGCAGCGGGGTGCCGCACCCGGCGCAAAGCAGCGCCACGAGGGTCGCCACGAGAAGCCAGCTGCTTCGTGCCATCAGTTCACTCCCACACCGATGTAAATGATGCCCAGGGCGTTCAGCAGCCCGATGATGTCCTCTCGCTTCAGGCCACCGGCGCCGTATTCGCTCAGCTGGCTGAGACTGACGCCGATGAGGTTCTCCCACTGCTGGGCGTTGATCTCGGAGTAGGCCAGCGTGCGCTCGTGGAATGAAGCGATGCGCTCGTACTCGAGCTTGTAGCGCTTGGGCTCCAGGCGGCCGAGGGTGTCGAGGTAGCGGGTGGCCGCGTCGAGCACCTGCCGCTGGTCCAGCGTGCTGATGTCGGCGCCGCCCTTGAAGATGGTCGCCACCGATCTGCCGCCCAGACGGCTGCCCACCGACTTGAGGTCTAGGAGCCTTTGCGCCTGCTGCAACTGCAGCAGCTGCGCCGCCATTGACTCGCATATGGCGTAGGACCTGGCCGCGATCTGCTCGCGCGCATTGACGTCGCGAGTCAGAGCTTCAAGCTTCAGCTGCTCGTGGTTCCGCATCAGCAGGTACGGCGCGACCAGCGGCTTGCGGGCCGAGGCGCTGGCAGCGCGAATGGTGTCCGCGAGTTCGGGCAGCAGCACGGTGGCGCGGGCGGCCTTGGAGGCCGAGTCTGGGAAGTCTTTGCCGGGTTCGTAGGCAGTGACGGCGGCAAGGTAGTCGTTGAGCGAATTCAGCTTCTCCTCCGATACAAGCTTTTCCGCAAAGGGGTTGCCCGTGAGCTTCTGAAGATTGGCCAACTTCTCCTTGACGCTCTGGAGCAGCGTGGCGTCGCTCGAGGCGCGCTGCACCGCTGCTTCGTAGTCGGCCAGCGCTTCGTCGTAGGCCTTCTTGGCGGCCGCGGCCTGGTCCTTGTCGGCGATGATCCACGCGAGGTCGTCCTGGTATTGCTGCCAGGCCTTGCCGAGATCACTGCCCGCTGGCGAAGCCAGCGCGACGAAGTTGGCCAGGTTGTCAAAGGCGCAATGAAGCGCCAGGGCGTCCAGGAAGTTCGTCAGCTCTCGTTGAGTACCGGGATCCTGGGCCAACACCCTTTGCCGGACCGCGTCGGGAACGGTCAACGGGTCCCCCACCTTCCATCTCGGCGGTTTCTTGAAGGCGGCGCAGTCGGGCGCAGCTAGTCCCGCCGACCTGAAGGCAAGCTGCCCCCGAGGAATCTGGATCAGCGCCTCTTCATTCTTGATGCGAAATGCATCCAGCGCCGTTTGGTCCATGGCGCCCCCGTTGAGGCGATTCATGCGGTCCGTGAGCGGCTTGATCAGCGAGTCCTTCATCGGCTTGGCGCTGACCAGCCCCCGCAAGCGCAGGTCGCGGATGCTCTTACCCACGTCGTCCTGCGTCGCTTTCTCCACTTCGAGCAGCGCCTGAAGGTTGGAGCGGTGGGCGGCTATTTCGGTGCCGAGGTTCACTTCCTTCCAGGCGGCCGCGGCGGCCGTCGCCTGCTTGTCGCGCACCTCGCTGTAGGGCCGCAGGCCCGCGCAGCCGGTGACTGCCAGGGCCACGGAGGCCAGTGCTACCAAGCCGACGATTCGCTCGGCGAAGTAGCGGCACTTGCAGGCTGTTGCTCGTTCGATCAACGGCATCGTTCCCCCTTGGGTGCTCTAGCTCTGAGGAGAAAGAGACAAATAACACTATCGTAGAAACGAGGCGGTGACTTGGCATCCCCAATTTAAGGGATATGTGATTCGTAGAACTCTTGCCGTGTTCAGCGTACAGTCTTCGTACCGAGCGCTGACAGATGGCTCCGAAGAGTTCCGGTGGCCGAAGGCTTCTTCATCCGGGGCCGTCGCAGCTGCAGGACCGATTACTTCGCGGTGGGTCTATTGAAGTCAAGACATCCCGCCAGAGGTTCGAGAGAGTGAGTTCAGCTTTTTGAGCAGTTGACATTCGACCGCGAGTAGGGGGGCAACCTGCGGCCTGCCTGGCTGAAGGACTGCAGTCCACTCATTACCGCTCATTGATGCCGCCTTGCTACTGGGTGAGCCGATGACGGCTTCGTGCCTAAGACCGTGAAAACTGCTCCCAGCCGTGACTGGCAGCAATCGCTGCGGACCTGCCGGTGACCGCGCGGTGAGCACCCGCTTGAGGCTGATTGCCGCCGGTCAGCAGAAGAACTTATGCGACTGTAGTGCGCCCAAAGCGGCCGTTTGCGGACTCACGTTTTGAACTGCTTACTGACGCCGGGCCGCTTCCGACTCAATCCCGCAGTGTGTCGTAGCATCCCATTCAAACAACTGAGTGGAGGAAATTCGCGATGACGATCCTAGCGGCGATTCAAAAGTGGTCAGAAGGCCAACCAGCATGGCAGCGCCATGCCATCGCAGTTCTCTACGAGCGCCCAACTCCGACCGCTGCCGACTTGGACGATATCTACGCACTGCTGAAGGCTAGCAAGGGAATCGCTGACCCCCAAAACAGACAGGCCCGGGTCCTCACCCCCGAGCAAGTCGCCACGCCGCATGTAGCAGCGGGCGCTGTGCAGCTCACCGCCATCAAGGACCTGCGCGGTGTTAACGCGCTCGCAGCAGGCAAGACGCTCCCTATCGCCCCTGCAGGCCTCACGGTCATCTATGGCGACAACGGCGCTGGCAAGTCAGGCTACTCGCGAGTGTTGAAGCAGGCGTGCCGGGCCAGGGACCAGTCCGAGAAAATTTACGGCAACGTCTACCTGCCTAAAGCTAAGCGGGAAGCGCCTTCGGCCAAGTTTGACGCCCTAGTGGGCGGCGTGCCCGCCGAGTTCGCCTGGGCTGAAGGCGTCGCAGCGCCGGTCGAGCTGTCTTCCATCGCCATCTTCGATTCAGCCTGTGCTCGAGCCTACGTAGACAATCACGGCGACTTCGCCTATGCGCCATATGGTCTCGATATCCTGACTGGCCTTGCCGAGGTTTGTATCGCACTAAAGGAACGGGCGGCGAAGGAACAACAGGCCTGCCAGCCAAACCTAATGCCGTTCCAGCGCCTTGCTCAAAGTGCTACCGAGGCTGGGCGACTTGTCGCCGGGCTATCGGTCAAGACGGGCAAGCAGGATGTTGATCGCCTCGCTGACATGACGCAAGCCGAGGAGGAGCGCACGGAGCTACTCGCAAAGACGCTCGCAGAGGTAGACCCGAAGAAGCGGGCGGCCGAGCTGCGCGCGAGGGCGTCGCGGGTAGAGAGCCTCGCGAACCGCACTGCCAAGATGGAGGAGGCTCTATCCGATCAAAAAGCCTTCGCGCTGCGCGACTTGATCGAGAAATCCGGCTTTGCCAAGGCGATGGCAGAAGCGGCAGCGAGGAAGTTCCAGGCTCTAGACGCCTTGGAGGGGACATTCGGAGAGCAATGGGGCGAGATGTTCAAAGCTGCACGCGACTTCTGCGCTGTTTCACCTCCTGTATGCAGTTTCCCTCATCTTGGCGCTGAGGACCGTTGCCCGCTCTGTCAAAACAACTTAGGCGAGGACGGCTCAGCACGTCTCGCCGCATTCGATGATTTTGTGAAGGGCGAAGCCGCGAGCTTGGCCGCTACCGCGCGTGCGGCAGCAGAGGGCGCCTTCCGCGACGCCAGGGCCGCGCCCACGGATCTACTGTTCGACGAAGCCCTCAAACACGATCTGGGCGATGTACCCGGTCTTGTCCAAGCGTGTGGCGATCTGCAGCCGGCTGCGGTCGCTAGACGCGACGCGATCATCAGGGCGGCCACTCCAAACGCCGGTCAGCCGTGGGATACCCTTCCCCCGCTCTCCGATAGCCCCACCGCGCGCTTGCTGACGCTTGCCGGACACTTGCGGCAGCAAGCGATGACGCTCGAAGAGTCAATGGATTTGAAAGAGCGTACGGAGATGGAAAAGGAGTACGCTGAATTGCGCGCCCGCCAAGAACTGTTCGCGCTCAAGGATGCGGTGCTTCACGCCATTCAGGCATTCGAGCTAGCCGCAACTCTGAGCCAGTGTGTGGCTGCAACCTCCACCACTGCGATTTCGCGCAAATCGACCGACCTGACAAGTACGATGGCCAGTCAGGAAGTTGCGGACGCCCTTACCGCGGAGCTCCGGATGCTGGGCGTCCAGGACATCAAGGTCGCTATGCGGCCCAGTTCTGCCAGGGCTAAGACCACCTTCAAGCTAGTTCTTGAGACCGACGGAGGCGGCTCTCCGGCGGACGTGCTCAGCGAGGGCGAGCAGCGCGCTATCGCACTGGCGTCTTTCTTGGCGGAGGTTCGGCTTGGAAAAGGGTCTGGCGGCATAGTTTTCGACGACCCCGTCTCGTCCCTGGACCATGTGCGGCGCGAGCGCGTCGCTAAGCGTCTTGCACTAGAGGCTCAGGGGCGCCAGGTGGTTGTCTTCACACACGACATCTTCTTCCTGAGCACGCTGATGGCTGAAAGCTCGGCAGCCGGGATGGCTCCGATGGCGTTGACACTAACTAAAACAGCGGAGGGCTTCGGCGTGGCTGACGCGAGCCTTCCATTCGCTGGATCGGCCACCAAAGACCGCGTAGGACTGCTGCGAAACAAACAGGTCAATTGTGAGAGGATAAGGAAGGCGAACGACCCGAGCTACAACTTGCATGCTCGTGATTTTTACAGCGACCTGCGCATGGCCTGGGAACGAGGCGTTGAGGAGGTGTTGTTCAACAAGGTGGTGCAGCGCTTTCAACGAGGCGTATCGACCCTCGGGCTGAGCAAAGTCTCAGTGAATCCCGACGACGTGGCCCCCGTGATGGCGGGCATGACGAAGTGCTCAAATTACACCGGGCATGACGGAGCGCCGGAGGCCAACATTCCCATCCCCGAGCCTGCCGACATGACCTCCGATTTAAACGACCTTGACACTTGGCGCAAGGAGGTAATAGCGAAGAACAAGCGCTGACGGACATCCGTGATCCCCAGTCATCAGTAAGGGAGAGCTGATCGGAGTCATTGGCGTTTCGAGGCCTGAACGGCAGCGACCAAAAAAACCGGCCTTTGGACGCCAGCGGCCTCGACAAGCGGAGTTAGCAGAGCTGCGGCATGGACTACTAAGTTAACCCCGTCGCAAGAAATGAACTACGGACACTCATGTGATCCATACCCCCTGCGGCAGAAACAAAGTGCCCAATTTCATGTGGTCCTACAACCCTGGCACGAGAGCGGCTTTCAACCTCAACGAATAACAATGGCAGAAATGGACGCAGAGAAGCTCAAGGAGAACGCGCTGACATCGATTCGCCTAGGGGTTGAGGACTTCCAGCGCACCAAGGAGGCGAAGGAACTGGGTGGCGATCCGGCCCGTGCCCTGTCAGCCGTGCGGAACCTGTTCGCAGGTATCCTGCTTCTGTTCAAGTACAAGATCGCTGTTTCGGTCGATGACCCTGACGATGCGCCAGCACTGATCTTCAATCCTCCCGAAGTCATGCCACAAGCTGACGGCAATGGTGGCGTCGAGTGGAAGCCCGTTGGCAAATTCAAAAAGACCACCATCGATGTCGCGACCATCAAGAAGCGCTTCGAGGGGTTCGATATTGATGTCGACTGGCAGGCTATCGAAAAGATGCAGGAGTGCCGCAATCACTTGGAGCACTTGCACCCGGCCAATACACTGGGCGAGGTGGCGGGCTTCGTTGCCGACCTGTTCCCTGTGCTGCGCGAGTTCATTCAGACTCAACTGAACGAGCAGCCGGCCGACTTACTAGCCACTGCATGGCCGGTCATGCTCGCGCACCACGAGTTCTTCACCAACACCATGGCGACATGCGCATCTGCGTGGGACGACGCTGGTGTCCCAGAGCTTATGCAGCCGTGGCTACATGAGTGCCAGTGTGAGGAATGCGGATCTCCTCTGCTCCGACCCAGCCAGGACGACCTTGAGGACGGGGCCAGCGTTGAGAGCCGGGACAAGTCGTTCAAGTATGTCTGTGTCGCCTGCGGCCACTCGGACCTGATTGGTCCGCTGATGATCAAGGCTCTCAACGACGCCTACGACTATGACCCTCGCGATGGAGGCGAGCCAAGTGTCGAGAGCTGCAATCACTGCAACCGATCTACCTTTCTCATCCAAGAGCAGCCTACATGGAATGCTCAGTCTGCGAAGAAGCGCTTGGGCAAGGTGACCAGGACAACGGTGGCCTTTGCGGTGCGTATTTCAGCCCATCGTGGACGGCATTTCAGGTTGATGGTGGACGGGATTTCAACGTAGTCGTGGACGGCGTTTCAGTCTGATCGTGGACGCTGTTTCAGCGCCATCGTGGACGATTGGAGGTTGCGCGCAGGTGATTTTTGACCGGGATAGGCTGGCCGCTTTTTGCGGTTCCAGTCAATGCCAACAAACAGAGTCACCATGCGCCGTATCCGAGAGGCATTGCGCCTGCACCTGCAGGCAGGGTTGAGTTACAACGAGGTGGGCCGCGCGCTCAAGATCTCCAAGAGCGTGGTCGGCAAGTACGTCTCCCTGGCCAAGGTCGCGGGCGTCGATTGCGCCGTGGCCGATGGCCTGGATGACGCTGAACTGGAGTCGCGCCTGTACCGTCCCGCGGTGCCACGGGCGAGCCACCAACTGGCCCCCGACTTCGGCCATATCCACCAGGAACTCAAGCGACCCGGCGTCACGCTGATGTTGCTGTGGGAGGAGTACGCCACCGGCAATGCACTGGCCTACAAGTACACCAGCTTTTGCGTCAAGTACCGCGAGTTCGCCAAGACCCAGGCACGCTCGATGCGACAGATCCACATCGCCGGGGAGAAGCTGTTCGTCGACTACGCCGGTTCCACCGTTCCCATCATCGACGCCAGCACGGGCGAGATCACGCAGGCCCAGATCTTCGTGGCCACACTGGGCGCATCGAACTGCACCTACGCCTGCGCCACACCGCGCCAGACCACCGCCGACTGGATCGGTGCCCAGGTCCAGGCACTGGAGTTCTTCGGCGGGGTTCCCAGACTGATCGTGCCTGACCAGACCCGTGCGCTGATCAGGCGTCCCGACCGCTACGACCCCGAGCCCAACCGCAGCTACGAGGAGTTCGCCAAGCACTACGGCTGCGCCATCCTGGCCGCTCGGCCCGCGCACCCGCGTGACAAGCCCAAGGTCGAGGGCTCGGTGCTGCTGGTGCAGCGCTGGATCCTGGCGCGGCTGCGCAATCGGCGCTTCTTCACCTTACACGAGCTCAACCAGGCGATTGGCTTGCTCCTGGTCGATCTCAACCAGCGGCCATTCAAGAAGCTGCCAGGCTGCCGACGCAGCGCCTTTGAGCAACTGGATGCGCCGGCGTTGCGGGCGCTGCCGACAGAGCGCTTCGTCATCAGTCGCTGGAAGACCGTCAAGGTCAACATCGACTACCACGTCGAGTTCGAGGGTCACTTCTACAGCGTGCCACACCGCCTGGTCGGCGCCCGGCTGGACGTGCGCGTCACCGCAGCGCTGCTGGAGTGCTTCGCCGCGAACCAGCGCGTGGCCTGCCACGCCGTCAGCACTGTGCGCGCTGGCTTCACCACGGCGCCAGAGCACATGCCCGCCTCACACCGGGCGCACCTGGAGTGGACACCGGCCAAGCTCATTGCCTGGGGCGCGCGCATCGGTGTGAGCACCGCCGCGCTGGTGACTTGGCAACTGGAGCGGCGCCCGCACCCCGAGCAGGGCTACCGCGCCTGCCTGGGTCTTCTGGCGCTGGCGCGCAAGTACACGCCCGAGCGCCTGGAAGCCGCGTGCACCCGCGCCATGGCCATCCGCGCGCCCACGCTGCGCAGCGTGACCAACATCCTCAAGTGCGGCCTGGACAGCCAACCTGCGCTGTTCACCTCAGCAGCCAACCCCGTCATTGAGCACGAGAACGTGCGCGGCCCCGATTACTACCACTGACCCCAACTCCCAACCCCCAACCGAAGGACCCATACCCATGCTGAGCGAACACACCCTGGATCAACTGCGCGCCCTGCGCCTGGACGGCATGGTGCGAGCCATTGAAGACCAGGCCACCAGCACCGCCGCGCACGAGCTGCCCTTCGACGACCGCCTGACCATGCTGGTGCAAAGCGAGGTCGCCTGGCGCGATGACCGGCGCGTGGCCCGGCTTCTCAAGGCGGCCAAGCTCAAGGTGAGCGCGGCCTGCATCGAAGACATCAACTGGCGTGCCAGCCGTGGGCTGGACCGCGGCCTGATCACCGCGCTGGCCGGCGGCGACTGGCTGCGCCATGCCCGCAATCTGCTCATCACCGGCGCCACCGGCAGCGGCAAGACCTGGCTGGCCTGCGCCTTGGCGCATCAGGCCGCACGCAGCGGCTTCTCCGTGCTGTACGTGCGGGCTGCCAGGCTGTTCGACGAATTGCAGGTGGCGCATGGCGACGGCAGCTTCGCTCGGCGCCTGACGCAGCTCGCCAGGCTGGACCTGCTGGTCATTGACGACTTCGCCATCTCGCCCATGGGTGCACCTGAACGCAACGACTTGCTGGAGTTGCTGGACGACCGCATAGGGTCCCGATCCACGCTGATCACCAGCCAGTTGCCGGTCAAGGATTGGCATACCTACCTCAACGACCCGACGCTGGCCGATGCCATCCTCGACCGGGTTGTGCACAGCAGTCACAAGATTGCGCTCAAGGCCACGAAGTCCATGCGCGAAACGATCGAGGGGGGTGCCTGCGGCGCCCTGGCAGGGGCCTGAAGATTTGGAGAGATAAAACCGGGGCCAAACCAACCCCGACACCAGCTCCACGCCAGACCGTTTCAGGCTGATCGTGGACGATTACGATACATTCACACCAGTTCCTGCGCGCTTCCCCAGCGCCGCCACGGCAACACCGATTCGCCGTCCACGATCAGCCTGAAACAGGCGTCCACGATCGCTGAAATACGCATTTGCGGCTACCACGCTCACGTCTTCGACAAGATGATGCGAGACGACTAGGTTCGCTCATTAAGTCGAACTGAAACACCTGCCATTGACCTGCTGTGGTTTATCGAGGCGGCAATCTTGGAAGACGGCGGGTTGCAAGACTTGTCGGGGACGCTCTTTGAGTGCCACCGAGGTCGATGACCGCTTGGTGCCAAGCAGCGTGAGTACGCCCGTCGGCGGCCACCGGCAGCAATCGCTGCATAGACGGCCTTGACCAGGCGATCAATGCGCTGTGGGAAGACTGCAGCCAAAACCAATTGCTACCGTCAGTCGCAAATACTTTGGCACGAAATAGGGCAGTCGCAACAACTAGTGACCTCCAGTCGCAGCACTTTGGCGCCAGTTCCATTTAATGTGGCGCCCTACGGACGTAGGGCGCCAAAGTAGTTGCTCTGGCGCATTCGATAAATCAAGGACTTACAAGACCTCGTGCCACATGACTGGACCGGCTCGGACCTGAGTTGATGCGACTGACCTACTTCGCTGTCAAAGTTGTTGCACCAGGAGATTCAGGCTAGCCAGCGGCCAGACCCAATGCTAGCGGAACAGCTCACCGGAGAAACGCACTGACTTCGTCATGCGCCTGTCGAGGTAAGTGCGGGAGTATCTTTGGCCTATGTTCTTGTAGGTCTCACTTTCGATGGGGAGATCGGTGCGTGCATCAAAGTAGGCCTCGTAGCGGACGGACGCGGTTGACTCGATGGACTTTTGAGTCTTGGCTATGGCAGAGCACACAATAGTCTCGTTCGGATTCACGAATCCTCCGCAGGTTATCGCTACAGAAAGGTCTTCTGGTCGATTGGCATGCGCTTGGTGAGCAACACTTGTGCTGGTCACACCAGCAATCACCAACTTAGGAACACCAAGGCGGATAGCTCGAGCGCCGGCATTCGTGGCAGTGAACGTGAAGACTATTGTGTTTGGAAGCCACTCAACTTTTGGAAGTACCTTGATCTGTAGGTTTGGGACAAGCGAGTCGATTAGCTCATCGATCAAACGGGTCCGGTCGATCCGTTGGCGTTCTAGCTGAAGTGCATCCGAAGCTTGGCGTATGGGGTCCTGAATCTGTGCCACCGTCGCTCGGGCGAGATTCGTTTGAGCTCTCAGTTGCTCAAGGCTTGCAGCAAGTGCCTCAGAGTTTAAACTTGCTTCTTGAAGTCGCTGGTCAAGTAGTTGCTGATTCCTTTTGCTTTCTTCAAGAAGCTGAAGGGTCAATTGTGTTGACACTTCCTGCGCCCGAATTGAAGGAAGAGCTACGAAGAAGTAGTGCAGCACTCCGCCGAACACAACAGAGCCAAGCGTTATCCATTGGATCAGTTTCTCGTATCGATGGTACCAAGGGGCTGTCTGTTCCGTTTGAGGGGGTCGTGTCATAGTTAGTTGATCAGGAGGTTCGAAGGCCTAACGCGACGACGCAAATGTCACAGGGCATGCTGGCGACGTGCCAGGAATGGTCTCGATAGAAGCAGAGACCTCGACGATAGGCTATGGCGCGTTCGGGGTGAAGGACATAACGACGTCTTCGACATCGGTCCAGTTCACTTCCTCCCATGCCTCTGCCCCGGATGCGCGAAACGTGAATGACGTTCGGACAAAGTCATCTTTGCAGTCCGAAACCTGCAGTGGCCCCGCTGAACGTGGGTGTGTCCAAACGGATGGACGCCCATTCTTGTTGGCAATGATCTTGATTACTTGCAGTGGCAAGAAAGACTTCTTCCCAGCTGCCGTAGTGCAAATGAAATTTTGTTGAGGCCTTACCTTTCCGTATACCGGCTCTGCTGCTCCTTTTGGTAAGTATGAGTCTTCGCGGTACCGAATGGTCCGAGGTACGTCCAGCCGAACACCGTATTTCGTCACGTTCATCAGCGCGGGCTCAAAGCGCCCTGCGCCCAAGATGCGACTTCGCATCAATGGTGGATCTGCTTCAAAACCCACGGAGACCAGCATTCCAGCCAGGGAGCTGACGAAGGGGGCCGCAAACGATGTTCCTGAAACCAATCGGATCTCGCCTGTATCCGGGTGACGCAGCGGGATGGCGCATCCAGGCGCAGCCATATCCACTAAGTCGCCCTTGTTCGAGAATGACGCCAGTCCTCCCCGCCAGTCGTGGGCACCGACCACTATCATCTTGTGGCGATTGTTCGCCAAGGACGGTGGGAAGATTCCAAGAGATTCTGGGAAATCGCGATCGTTGCCGGCTGCGACGACGACAAGACCATAGCTCGCGGCAATTGCGGTATCGAGCAACGCTGCTTGGCCACCCGTCACGACACTAAGATTGATGACACTAGCCTGAATTGCTCTTGCGTAGTCGAGTGCCGTAGGCACCGCTTCCAGCCGGATGGCGTATGGAGCCTGCAGATCGTTCAACTTTAAGATCGAGACTTCGACCATTCCATCGAGTGCGGCCTGTCGCACGCCCGACTCAACCACTACCCGCGCAACGTCACTCCCGTGGCGTGAATATTGATAGTCGGAAGGAGCCGATATGTCGACATCACGTCCTCGACGAAGAACCATGCTTGCACCATTTCGATCCTCGGTGAATATCGAAGAGGTGCTCACCATCCCGCCAACAATGCGGCGATTGATCCACAATCTTTTGGAAAGGACTTGTTCGTCGAGGAGCAACCCAGTATCCGCGATTGCTACATTGCTCGCCACGCTCGTTTGAAACGTAGGCGGAGCAAGCAATCTAGTGATGCGTATGGCTTCCTCGACCCTCGACAGATTGACTGGCCAAGATTCCCCTAGCGACTCGGGAGCGCCGCACTGTACCTTGGGATCAGAGATTTCGGGATCTGCGGCGGCAACCAACTGATACTCGGTCTCCGACAAGTTCGCCCGCACGATGGCTCTTTTCTTCGCCGGCACTCCATCAGAGATCATCGCGATGATGGAGGGTGCCTGCAGCTGATCCTCTGAAAGATTTACGCGCAGCGGTTTCGCGATGTAGGGAAGCGTCAATCGCCCGTTCTGTTGAATACTGTCTTCCCCCATGGCGGCAACACCGGGGTTCAATCTCGCTACGTCGGCGATCGTCTTGGTTCCTGCGGTCCCCATGAAATGCTGCAGCAGAGACTTCAAATCTTCGCCCTTGCGTACGGGAATGGAAGGTGGCAAGCGCTGTGTAGGATTGGTCGTCAGGTTTTGGCCGAAGTACCAGAACGGACAGGAGATGAAATTTAATTGCCTCTGATCTGATGTTACCCCTAGGTCAAGCCCCGGATTGAGTTCGATAAGCTTTTGTCTGAGGTCCGTTGGCACGGCGCCGCACTTATATTTGAGTGCAGATTCGATGGTCTCTCCCTCGTCAACCATTAACTTAGATGGAGCTGCGGTTTCGAGCGTATCCCAAAGACGACGGCGATCTTCCATCTTGGCCATCGGCTGAACGCGAATGGACAGGGTCGTACCGGAGGAGTTTACCAAAGTTGGCTGGCACCAGACGTTGCCAAAAGCCGTACCAAAAGCAAGAAATAGTGTAGACCGCATCATTTCAAACTATTCCATTTAGGGGCGGCAGTCGGGAGTCGCCGGATCCAGACCGCAAATCTGTAGGCCATGTTTCGCTGACCAGTTCTGCAAGAAGGCAATCGCGGCGTCAGTGGTTAGGCTTGCCAAGAAACTTGTTTTCGATTCGACTACAGTATGAACGTTTACTCCAACAACGCGCCTAGAGATATTGTCATTACTGTCGCGGTAGAAAAAGGCTGGTCCTCCGCTATCTCCTTGACAGAGGAAAGCAGGAGTCGCTGCTAACTCAATCGCATTCGGTGTGTCCATAAAGGCCCCGGGTAATAAGGCTCTAGGCGGGACGTCACTCACCGTGGCGTCGCCGATGACATAGACCTTAGAAACTGATCCATTGGCGATCACGCATCCATAGCCTCCCAGCCGGACCGCATCGTTCCTTTTTACGGGTATATCGCTCAAGACCTCGTATCCCGCAACATTGGCACCCACCGGGACTGGGACTGCAGTCTGAAACCGGCAGGCAGCCCAGTCTTGACTCTTGTCTGCCGGATATGCGTCTGCAGTCGCGCAGTCTTGGGTCTCTAAGACCTCCTGAACTCCCAGTAACCTGATGCGTACTTTCACCGCAATCTGACGGCCTGTGGCTCCTTGTAGACAGTGCGCTGCGCTCAACAGCACCTTGGGACCAACAAGGAACCAAGTGCAGTAGCTTCCGGAGATTTTGGATTGGAAGATCGCGGGATACTGCTTTTGGTCCGCAACTTGTCCACCGATGATTTTCGGAGTCCCCTGACCTTCTGAATCATCGGGTAGTTGCACAGTCTCAATGACCATTGGTACCCGAAGTTCAGTAGCCTCAGCAAGGCCACCCAAGACCATTTGGCCCACATTAATGGCCACTAGTACGGAAATAATCGCTGCGTGGGAATAGCGCATGCGTTTGTTCCGGGCTACTTCTTTTTGGCGGCCTCTACCTTCTTGACTCCCTCAATCAAACTGGTGATGTAGTTCGTTAGTTGGCGACGATCTTGGTTGTCGGCCTCGGTAACCGACGCGCCGCAGGAGCTACTCATCTTGAGCATCCCCGATGAAGGGAGTGCCATTGGAGTCACTCGATCCTGCGCGGAGTAATTCACACGTATGCGTTTAGTAGATTGCTCATTGACTTGGCTCGCATTAGTGCAGGCGGCTATCTCCAACACGCCGGATGCACAAGACGAAACGGGGAAGTCTGCTGCAGTGGACTTGCGCGATCCTAAATACTCAGTAAGAGTAATTCCCTGCTCGACAGCTGTTTCGACAATACGCAAGCAATAGTTTGGATTGATCACATCCTTCTGCCATTCGGTGCCCTTTTGGGATTCGGGGTCGAATGTCGTATCACTGAAAACGATGGTCGGAGTATTTGCGGTGGCTGCAACAACACTTCCAAAGACGGGTGCAGCTGCAACCGCAACATCTGTGATATTTTTGATCGTGTCTGCAACTTTGTCTTTTGTAGTGACGTTCACTACGTCAACAAACTTGGTGTCATTGATGTATGTGACCTTTAGCTGCGTCAATGCTTTCCAATCTTCGACACCCGAGACTAAATGCAGCGGCATCCACTTGCCATCTTTGTCAAGTTCCGTTGGGGCAGCATGCGCTTCGAAGGCGCCTTTCGCGGAGTCGTACTTCACGAGGATCACAATTCGTTTTTGTCGAAACGGATAGCCGAAGCTGACTGATTGGCTGTACTCTTGGTACTTCACTTGCGGCGGTACCACTCCGCAGCCCGATAGAGACAAAACTGCAGCTGATAGCATGCATGCGACGATACAAAGTCTCATCACACTTCTCCTATGAGTGAAAAAGTTGAGCCATCTGTTTAGTCCGGACACTCCGCACCTGTGCATTAAACCGATCCACGATATTCACCATCTAGACAGACAAGTGAGTGGGTTGATTCAACGCTCCAAGAGTTACTGAACGTAGGCCAATCCACCTAGCTTGTCATACCCCGTATTGGGGATGGACTGGGGGGCTCTGAAGAACAAATATGTTTGCTGATGAGCGAGGTTTTCATTCAGCATGGCTAGCTTCGGTACCGAATCTACTGGACTTTTTTGTGGCACATAAGGTGGTCGGAACTCATGAAGTTGACACCCCAAAAGCACTATCTATTTCAAGGATCGGTGAAGCCTAGTGGGTTAGACAAACCGCCTGGGAAACTCGGTGAAGTCCAGTCTGCCGCCTGCGCTGCGATGCGCTTGTTGAACTTGTAGTGGTTCTTGACGACGTCACAACCCTGTCCGCTCGTCTTGGTAGGACGGCCGCGAAAAGACGATCGCTCGTTCGAGCGTGACAAACACAAAACGATAGCTGCCAGGTGCAAAAGACTTACGCTTGCCGGCGACGTTCAACGTGGTCACGCAGTGTGGTGAGACGGTACTCAGCGAGCCTCTGCTGCGGCACAAGCGAGTTTGAATGCATGGTGATAAAACGCATGCAGCGAAGGTATTCAGGAGTGATCACTGTGGCCATGCTGACAATTCGAAATCTCACCGATGAGGTGCACCGTGCTTTGCGTGTTCGTGCTGCCCAGATTCTTGAGGCTGCGATCAACCCCAGGGGGCGCGTGAAGCTGGGCTCTCTGCTGGCCGATATGGGCCGCCAAGCCAGATTGAGCGATGAAGAGTTCGCGGTGTTTGAACAGGCTCGCGACAAAGCTCCTTCTCGCAAGTTGCGCTTCGAATGACGTTCAAGCTCTAGCCAGCGTGTCAATCCGAATCGCAACAGACGACGTGGAGCCACTGGATCGGACAGCAAGCCAGGCTACTGCCACCGGGCCTGATGAGTCGAACTACTTCGATCGCCTGCTGGCCCGCGCCGCAGCAGAGGGGAAGTCGGCCTCCCAGGCCCGAAAGCTCGCCTTTGAGGCCTACCTAGACGGCAAGCCCAACCGCACGAGCCAGAAGAAGTGGACGCGGTCCGACCGCGACGGCCTGTTCTGGTCGAGCCGGGTTGTGGCTGAGTGCACTGAAGCGGAGTGGTCAGCAGAAACTGCCGTCCTCGCGCTGGCCAGCTACCTCGGTCAGACGAAGGTCTCGATCCCGGGCTTAATCTGTCGGCTAGCTGGACTCACGCCAGATGCCCTGACCCTTGCGGCTCGTCGTTCAGAGATCGTTCTGACCGAAGACTCACCGCATCGAAAGGAACTCGTCGATGCCGGCCGCGCCAGCGATGCCGTGGCGGAGTTCTGCCGAGTGCTGGATATCTTCACGGCTGCGCATCGAGAGCGAACGATTGAACTCGACCGTTGCAAGGCGGCCCTCGCCGAACCCAGCGCCTTTGACTTGCTCGTCCTGGCGAGCTTGTACGCCTTCGAGCACCTCGTACCGCACGACCTCTTCGGAAAGTCCGCGGTGGAGTCTGCTGACGAGCAGGTTGAGAGCCGCTGGCAATCGATCAATCAGCTTCTGCTTTGGAAGCTCCAGATGGCGCCAGTGGAAACGACGAAGCTCGATGAAGCCTCGATCGTTCGTTCGCTCCAGAAGCA
>LNFM01005577.1_pt1 | contig 21611 bp, 18 predicted proteins | sample 596031 | NCBI WGS metagenome assembly LNFM01 (sample SAMN04254537, study PRJNA301005) | activated carbon metagenome | isolation source: dual media filters at the Ann Arbor, Michigan drinking water treatment plant | place: USA: Ann Arbor
AAGCCAGTCCTGTTGGTGGCCGAGCGGACCGAGTCTTCGCACGCGCCCGAAGCACCCGATCGTCCTCAGTGGGTCCGCCTCGCCTGATCGGCGAGGCCGGCTGACACCCTGCAGGGTTCCCGGTTGCGAATGCGTCAGGCCCGCCAGGGCCCGTAGTCGCGACGCGATCATCATGATCGCTGCCCGCCGATGTTCCGTGGATCGTAGCCACAACGGAGAATCGGATGGATCGCAGGAACGGAGGACATGTCCTCTCGGCGGCGGGATGGCTGGTGTTGTTCATCGTAGGGTTCTTGCCCGCCGCAGTGTCGGCCCAGGCAATCCCGCGTCCGGACAGCCCGGGACTTTCGCTTAGACAGGTTTTCGAAGCTGCCTGGTTGCGGCAGCCTGAAGCAGCAGCCCTCGAAGCGCGTCGGGAAGCGGCACAGGCCGAGCGCCGTGCGGCACAGGCGTGGACGCCCGAGCCCCCGGCGCTGGAGGTATTCGCCAAGACCGACCAGGTGACACGCGACCGCGGCCTGCGCGAGCAGGAGATCGGTATCTCGTTGCCGCTGTGGCTGCCTGGTGAACGGGCGCGCAGCAGCGCGCTTGCCGAGGCGGAAAGTCGTGTCGTCGAGACGAGTCTGCTGGCCGCGAGGCTGCGCCTGGCCGGCGCCGTCCGGGAGGCATACTGGGACTGGGCGCGCGCGCGCGTCGAGGTCGAACGGGCAACGGACCAGGTGGCGAACGCGCGCCGACTTGCGGCTGACGTGGCCGCGCGGTTCAAGGCAGGCGATCTCGCACGATCCGATCAACACCTTGCCGAAGGCGCCGTGGCCGCTGCCGAGGCGGCCCGTGCCCAGGCGATGGCGGCCGAAGTGCGTGCCGAGCAGGAGGTCCGGGCGCTTATCGGCGGGCAGACCCTGTCGCCGCGTGTGGACGCTCGGCCAGTCCCGTTGTCCGTGCCCGTGCCGGAACCGGAACCTCGCATTGACGCGGCAGACGACCAGGGGTTGCGGGGACATCCTGCAGTCGACGACCTGCTGACACGTGCCGCGGCCGCCGACCGCGCCGCCGCGCTGGCACTCGTGCGATCGCGGGCCAATCCGGACCTGACGCTGATCGGAGGCCGCGCGCGCGACGCGTTCGGTGAATCCTTCGGCCAGTCGGTCACGGTGGCGGTACGGATCCCCTTCGGCGCCGGGGAGCGTTACCGGGCGCGGATTGCACGCGCACGGGCCGATGCCACCGAACTGCAGGTGATTGCGGTGCTGCAGACCGAACGTGTTGCCGCCGCGCAATCGGCGGGACGCCTGCGCATCGAATCCGCGCGATTGCAGGTGGTGGCCGCCGAGCGACGGGCGCTGCTCGCGGCCGAGTCCCGCACGTTCTTCGAACGTTCGTTTCGTCTCGGCGAAACCGATCTGCCCGCGCGCCTGCGGGTTGAAGCGGAGGCAGTGGAGGCACAACGACAGGCCGTGCTGAGTCGGCTCGAGCTGTTCACGATCATCTCCGAGTGGCGGCAGGCGCTCGGCCTGCTTCCGGAGTGAGCCCGATGCACTGCCTGACGGTCCCCACCTTTTCAGACATTTCTCAACCTTCCCTGCAAGGCTCAGCGATGACCCGCACTCTTCAGGCGATCGTGTTCAGCGTCGCCCTCCTCGCATTTCATGTCGGCAGTGTGCTCGCCGGCCCCGGACACGACCACGGGGCAGAGGCCCCCGCCTCCGGTGGCACGGGGCTGCCGCGTTTCACCGCCGTGTCCGATCAGTTAGAGCTCGTCGGCGTGCTCGACGGACGCAAGGTGACGCTCTACCTGGACCGATTTGCCGACAACAGCCCCGTGCCGGATGCGCGCATCGAGCTCGAGATCGCCGGGGAGAAGCTCATGGCGATATCCAAGGCCGAAGGCGAGTACGAGGTGATGCTTGCAGCGGCACCGGCCGCCGGCGTGTTGCCGGTGGTTGCAATGGTCACGGTTGGCGCCGACAGCGACCTGCTCGCCGGTGAACTGGACCTGCATGCAGCAGCGCCTTCCGGCGCGGATGGCCACGGGCCCGAATGGAAGGCGATGCTCGTCTGGGCCGGTATCGGCCTGTCCGCGCTCCTCCTGGTCTGGGCGGGCGTGCGCGTGCTCAGGTCCCGCAATGCACGTGTGCGAGGTGCCGCATGAAGCGCGCATCCTTCTCGGTTACCCTTCTGCTCGCACTGTCGCTGTCACTGTCAGTGCTGCACCCTGCAGTGACGCAGGCCGGTGACGGCCATGATCATGGCAACGCGGCTGGAACGGCAGCCGGCAACGGGCCACAGAGACTGCCCGACGGCAGCGTGTCCCTGCCCAAGCCCGCGCAGCGCCAGCTCAGCGTGCGCACCCTCGTAGCCGCATCCGCCGAGCTGCCGAGAACGGTGGAACTCGGGGCGCGCGTGATGATGGACCCGAACGCCGGTGGTCGGGTACAGGCACTGAATGCGGGGCGTATCGCACCCGGACCGCGGGGTCTGCCCAACCCTGGACAGGCGGTGCGCAGCGGTGAGGTGCTCGCCTATGTCATCTCGTCGGCCGCGCCGATCGAGCGTTCCAACCAGGCCGCGCAGCTCGCCGAACTGCGCGCCGCGCGCGCGCTGGCGACAAGACGCCTCGCGCGCCTGCGCGAACTGTCCGATACCGTGCCCCGAAAGGACATCGAGGCCGTGGAAAGCGAACTGGCGAGCCTGACCGATCGCATCGCCGCGGTCGACACCGGTCTGTCCAGCCGCGAGGCGCTGGTCGCGCCCGTGTCGGGGGTGATCGCCACGGCAAACGTGGTCAGCGGCCAGGTGGTCGATGCGCGCGAGCTGGTGTTCGAGATCGTCGATCCGACGCGCATGCGCATCGAGGCCCTGGCTTTCGATCCTGCCCTGGCTTCGGATGTGGGTGCAGCCACGTTGGCGGTGGGCGAGCAGCGGGTGGCGCTGGAGTTCATCGGCGCCGCGCGCAGCCTGCGGGATCAGGCGCTCCCGCTCACCTTCCGCGCCAGAGGTGCTGCTCTTGACCAGCTGGCTGTGGGGCAGCCGGTCAAGGTCTTCGTGCAATCGAAGCAGAAGTTCAAGGGCATTGCGGTGCCCGTGTCCGCCTTGATGCGCAATCCGGCCAACCAGACAATCGTGTGGGTCAAGGTCACGCCGGAGCGCTTCGAGCCGCGCGTCGTGACCGCGGAGCCGCTCGATGGCGTCAATGCGGTGATCACGTCCGGCCTCGCGCCCGGCGACCGGGTTGCCACGCGGGGCGCGACCTTGATCAACCAGGTGCGCTGACATGTTCAAGTGGCTGCTCGACAACAGTCTCGCCAACAGGCTCCTCGTCCTGATCGGCGCCGTGGTGCTGATGGGCTATGGTGCGTTCACGCTCTCCCGCACGCCGGTGGACGTCTTCCCGGACCTCAACAAGCCGACGGTGACCATCATGACCGAGGCCGGGGGCATGGCCGCGGAGGAGGTGGAGCAACTGATCACCTTCCCGCTGGAGACGGCCATCAACGGCCTGCCCGGCGTGGAGTCGCTGCGCTCGACCTCGTCGGCCGGCCTGTCCTTCCTCTACGTGACGTTCAACTGGGACACCGACATCTTCCGTGCGCGGCAGCTGGTCTCGGAGCGGCTGTCCTCGATGGAGGGTGCGATTCCCGCCGGCGTGGTGCCGCGCATGGGCCCGATCAGCTCGATCATGGGCGAGATCATGCAGATCGCGATCCCGGTCGATCCGGCCAAGGTGTCGCCGATGGCAGTACGCGAGTTCGCCGACTGGGTGCTGCGGCCGCGCCTGCTGTCGATCCCCGGTGTCGCGCAGGTGATCCCGATCGGTGGCGAGGTGCGCCAGTTCCAGGTGCAACCTGACACGCGAAGGATGTCCGAGCTCGGCATCTCGCATGGCCAGCTCGAAAGCGCCCTCAAGGGCTTTTCCAGCAATACCTCCGGTGGCTTCCTGGAGCTGAACGGGCGGGAGTACCTGATCCGCAACCTCGGCCGAACCTCGCGCCTGGACGATCTGAAGGAGCTCGCGCTCACTGCTCGCGATGGCCAGCCGATCCGGTTGCGCCAGATCGCCACGGTCACCTTCGCAGCGGCGATCAAGCGCGGAGATGCAGGCTTCGAGGGTAAACCCGCGGTGATCCTAGGCGTCCAGAAGCAACCCACGGCGGACACCATCGGCTTGACGCGCTCGATCGAAGAAGCGCTCGACGGGCTGAAGGCCTCGCTGCCGGCCGGCATGGAAGCGCCCAGGGTGACGTTCCGGCAGGCGAGCTTCATCGAAGCCTCGATCACGACGTTGCAGGGCAAGCTCATCGGTGCTTCCGTGTTCGTCGCGGTGATCCTCTTCCTGTTCCTGGGTACCGTGCGCCCGACGGTCATCGCGCTCACCGCCATCCCGGTGTCGATTCTCGTCACGGCGCTGGTGTTCCGCTACTTCGGCCTGTCGATCAACACCATGACGCTTGGGGGCCTGGCCATCGCCATCGGCGGCCTCGTCGATGACGCCGTGGTCGACGTCGAGAACATCATGCGGCGGCTGAAGGAAGACCGACTCAAACACCCGGGGCATCGCCTGAACCTGCTGGCTCTGGTGGCCAAGGCGTCGATGGAAGTGCGTTCAGGCATCCTGTACGCCACGGTCATCATCGTGCTGGTGTTCGTCCCGCTGTTTGCGCTGCCGGGGCTGGAAGGTCGGCTCTTCGTGCCGTTGGGCATCGCCTTCATCGTCGCGACGCTGGCCTCGCTCGTGGTGTCGGTGACGGTGACGCCGGTGCTCAGCTACTACCTGTTGCCGCGCATGAAGACGCTGGACCACGGCGACACGCGGCTGCTGGCCTGGCTGAAGGCGCGCTACCGCAACGGCCTGGGCGCCGTGCTGGCTCGACCGAAGGCTGCCCTGGCGGCAGCGGGCGCTGCCGTGCTGGTGGCGGCAGCGGCGGTGCCGTTCTTCCCGACCACCTTCCTGCCGCCCTTCAGTGAAGGCACGCTGCTGATCGGCCTGCGCCTGAATCCCGGCGTGACCCTCACGGAGACCTCGGCGCTCGCCCGCCAGGCCGAGGTGCTGGTCAGCCAGGTACCCGAGGTGACCCATGTCGGCCGACGCAGCGGGCGCGCCGAGTTGGACGAACATGCCGAGGGCGTGCATGTGAGCGAGCTCGATGTCGGCCTGAAGCCAACGGCCGAGCTGGACCGCAGCATGGACGAGATCAAGGCCGATATCCGTGCACGCCTGGTGAACCTGCCCGCCGCGATCGAGATCGGCCAGCCGATCTCGCACCGGATCGATCACATGCTGTCGGGCGTGCGTTCCCAGATCGCGATCAAGATCTTCGGCGAGGATCTCGACGCGCTGCGCGGTCAGGCGGACAGTCTGCGCGCGCGGCTTGCAACCATCCCGGGCATCGCCGACCTGCAGATCGAAAAGCAGGTGCTCGCCCCGCAGATCAAGGTTCGGGTCGATTACGCCGCCGCCGCCCAGTACGGCGTACCCGCGCCGCAGATCCTGTCCGCCCTGCAGAGCCTGGTCGAGGGCGAGCGCGTGACCCAGATCGTCGAGGGAAGTCGCCGCTTTGCCCTCGTGGTGCGACTGCCCGAGTCCGCGCGTTCGCTCGAGGGGCTCGGACAGATCCTGATCGAGACGCCCTCGGGACGGGTTCCCCTGTCGAAGGTCGCCACCATCGAGGACGGCGACGGCCCCAACCAGATCAGCCGTGATGATGGCCGGCGGCGGATCGTGCTGTCGGCCAATGCATCGGGGCGGGCGCTGTCGGAGATCGTCGCCGACATCCGAGCGGTCGTCGCAGAGACCAAGCTCCCCGAGGGTTATTTCATCACGCTGGGGGGGCAGTTCCAGGCGCAGGAAGAAGCGTCGCGTCTGGTCGGACTGTTGTCGATCGTGTCGCTCGCGCTGATGTTCGTCGTGCTCTACAGCCGTTACCAGTCGGCGACCCTGTCCGCGTTGATCATGGTGAACATCCCGCTCGCGTTGGTCGGCGCTGTGCTCGGTCTGTGGCTATCAGGCCAGCCGCTTTCGGTGGCCGCACTGGTCGGATTCATCACGCTCGCCGGCATCTCGGTGCGCAACGGCATCCTGAAGGTCAGTCACTACATCAACCTGATGCGCTTCGAAGGCGAGAACTTTGACCAGCAGATGATCGTGCGCGGCTCGCTCGAGCGCCTGAGTCCGGTGCTGATGACAGCACTGGTCACCGCGTTCGCGCTCGCACCGCTGCTGTTCGAGGCAGAGCAGCCCGGGACCGAGGTCCTGCACCCGGTGGCCGTGGTGATCTTCTCCGGCCTCATCAGCTCCACCCTGCTCGACACCTTCCTCACGCCCGTGATGTTCTGGCTGTTCGGTCGCAAGGCAGCCGACAAGCTCATGAACAGCAAGGACACGGAAGCGCTTTGAACGCAGCTCAACCACCCCGAAAGGACCGCAATGAAACGTATCCACCTCGTCGCCGCAGCTGTTTCGGTCGCCATCTCCTGGAGCGCATTCGCTGCCGAAGGCAAGCATGAACATGGACACGGCCACAAGCCGCTGCACGGTGGCGTGGTCGTGGACGTGAAGGATGTCGACTACGAACTGGTGGCAGCCCCCACCCTGATTCGGCTGCACCTTCGCGACCACGGCAAGGCCGTGGACGTGAGCCGCACGACGGCAAAACTGACTCTGCTCGCGGGCAACGATCGGCAGGATGTCGATCTGAAGCCGTCGGGAGGCTGGCTGGAAGCGGCAGGCACCTTCAAGGTGGCCCCCGGAACCCGTGTGGTGGCAGTGGTCACGACCGCCGGCAAGCCGGCTGCGACCGTGCGCTTCGTACTGAAATAGTCGGCGGTGATGCTGTCTGATCCGGGGGTTCGCGCCGTCGTGCTGCGATGGCTTTCTCGCGCGCAGCTCGGCGAAGGTCAGTCGTGGGCGCGCGGAAGCCGAGCGGGTCGATCGTGAGCGAGCCTGCGATCGACCTTGGCTCTGGCGACAAGCGCCGCATCCTCTGGATCGTGCTGTGGCTGAACGTGTCGATTGCGGCCGGCTTTTATGTGACTGGCTATTTCGCCGACTCCAGTGCGCTCCTCGCCAACGGTCTCGACAATTCGGCCGACGCGGTTGTCTACGTCCTCAGTCTCCTGGCGTTGACCCGCTCGCGAGAATGGAAGCGCGGCGCAGCGCGGTTTTCAGGAATCATGCTGCTGCTGTTCGGAGGCGCCGTGATCGTCGATACCGTGCGGCGTTTCCTCGAAGGTTCGGCACCCGGGGGCGGTCTTATGATGGCCATGGCGGTAGTTGCGGCCGCGGTAAACCTCGCTTGTCTTCATTTGCTCAAGCGGCTGGAGAATCCGGACGTGAACCTGCGCGCTGCGTCGACCTTCAGCTTCAATGACTCAGTGGCGAACGCAGGTGTTGTCCTTGCAGGCCTGGTGGTAATGCTCACCGGCGACAACTGGCCCGATCTGCTCGTCGGCATCGCGGTCTCGTGCGTTGCGGTCTACGGCGCCGTGGACATCCTGCGCGACGCCCACAGGGACGGGCACGAAGAAGCGGGAACGGTTCATCGAGGGCGCGAACGTTGATGCTGCAGCCCATGCGGTGCCACCAACGCGCTTTCGGGGTTCGGGCCCCCGGCCACCCGGTCGACGACCCCGTTCCGAATGAATGCTCATTCAATTGGCGGACGCCGATCCGAGCCGGCGCCGGGCCTGGGGACAGCAGTCTCCCCTTGGCCCGTGCCCGGGTTGGACGTGCATCCGCGCCGGCTGCGCGGCCGTACGGTTCACCGGGCGCGCTACCTCTTCTTCGACAGCGCGTCGACACGTACGAAGCGGCCATCTCGCCATTCGTACACAGCACCGATGAACTGCCACGCCTCATCGCCGCCCACGAAGCGATAAAGGCCGTCGCCACTGACCCAAGTTTGCTTGGAGGCAGCCGTAGCGTCGGCGATCTGCTTCCGGGTCACGGAGGAACCGCGCTCAAGTTCAGAGATCGCGCCGGGTGTTCCTGCCTCGGGGTCGGGGAACCAGGAAGCAGAGGACAGGCCCGGTGCGGCGAAACCGGCGAAAGCCAGCGAGATGATGGCAAGTTTTCTGGAGATCATGATGCGTTTCCTTTTCGTGGATTTTGTCTCGCGACACTGGGTCGCGGCTATGCCGATTGGCATGTGAGGAAGTGTAGGTAGCCACCTCCAACAGAATGCGAACGGGCACATGACGATTCGGCAATGTCTCCCGGCCGCCGGCAAGGCTCTACGGAGCGCCAGCGCCGCGGCCTCGCGCACTGCATGGAGGGCTTCTCCGCACACTCTGTGCGGGCCTGCAGCGTCTGAAGTGAGTGAGGAGCGAGCGTTGTTCAAAGTATCGTGTGTCTGTCTCTTGGCAATACAGCTTCCGCAAGACAACCGGGTTGTTTGGCTTCGCCCTCAGGCAGGGGAGGCACTTGCATGAAGCTGCTCGTGGTCGAGGATGAGCTCAAGCTATCCGAGTACCTTCGCAAGGGCCTGACGGAAGAAGGGTTCGTGGTAGACCTTGCAGTCAATGGTGTCGACGGACTTCACCTCGCGTCGGAGTTCGACTACGACCTGATCGTCCTCGACGGCATGCTGCCGGGGATCGATGGGCTGAGCCTTCTGACAGCGCTGCGGCAGAGCAAACAGACGCCGGTTCTGATGCTGACCGCGCGGGTGCGGATCGAGGACCGGGTTCGTGGCCTGCAGAGTGGTGCCGATGACTACCTCATCAAGCCTTTTGCTTTCTCCGAGCTCCTGGCGCGCATCCAGGTCCTGCTCCGACGTGCACGCCCGTCCCACCTGACGGACAATGTGACGGTGCTCGGGGTGGCGGACCTCGAGATCGACCTGGTCCGCCGCAAGGCGGTCAGGGCGGGCCGCAGCCTCGATCTCACCGTGCAGGAGTTCGGGCTGCTCACACTGCTCGTGCGCCGGCAGGGCGAAGTGCTGTCTCGCACCGAGATCGCGGAGCAGGTGTGGAACATGAACTTCGACTGCGGGACAAACGTCATCGAAGTGGCCATCCGCCGTCTGCGCATGAAGCTGGATGTGCCGTTCGAGCGCCCCCTGCTCCACACGGTGCGCGGCATGGGATACGTGCTGGAGTCTCGTGTCGAATGAGCCGTAGCCGCATTGGATCGCTCGGCTACCGGCTCTCGTTCTGGTTGGCGCTGCAGACTTTGCTGGGTCTAGTCGGTGTCTGCGTCGCGGTCTATGGCGCCACACACATGGGTTTCCAGGCCCGGCAGTCGGATGAACTGGTGCAGAAGCAGGCGCAACTGCGCCACCTTCTCTCGGAATCCACGCATGACGGTGACGTTACGACCCTCAAGCACCGACTCGACGATTTCTTCATCGGTCATCCTCATATGTCTCTGACCCTGACCCGCGCTGTCGACGGATCGGAGTTTTATCGACACGCCTCACTGCCACCGAGCGGCGACGCGCGCATCACTCGATTTGCTGTCCCTGCGCCGGTGCCAGAGCAGGGAACGCTCGCTGCCATTCTGACGCTGGATATCCGTGAAGATGCCGCGTTGCTAAACCGAATTGGAGCTACGCTTGCGGTAGCGGCGCTGGCTGGCACGCTGCTCGTGTCCGCGGGCGGTTTCTTGCTCGTGCGCCTGGGCCTGCGCCCCCTGCGCGACCTGATCACCCAGACCCGGCAATTGGCAGCCGACACACTGCATCGCAGGCTGGACGGCTCTGCACAACCCGATGAACTCGAGCCCCTGATCGCGCAGTTCAACGCCATGCTCGGCCGGCTGGAGCAGGCTTACGCCCAGATGGAGGGCTTCAACGCAGACGTGGCCCATGAGCTGTGCACACCACTGGCGACACTGATCAGCAGCACTGAGCTGGCATTGCGCAAGTCGCGCAACGCCGACGAGCTGCGCGAGGTGCTTGGATCGAATCTGGAGGAGCTGCAGCGTGTCGCCAGTATCGTTCATGACATGCTGTTCCTGTCGCAGGCGGACCGCGGCGCCGCCGCGCGACGCGTCGCTACCCCGAGCCTGGCCGCGTTTGCGCGACAGGTGTGCGATTACCATGAAGCGGCGCTCCTGGATGCCGGACTGACCCTTGAAATCGTCGGTGACGCCACGGGCAGCTTCGATACCTCGCTGCTGCAACGAGCGCTATCGAACCTGATCGGCAACGCCACGCGCTATGCGCAGCGCGGGTCTGAGGTCCGCGTTGAGATCTCCCGCCCTGCGCCCGGCGAGGTACAGCTACGAGTGGTCAATCGCGGTGACACGATCGAGCCCGAACATCTTCCCCGCTTGTTCGACCGCTTTTACCGAGGCGAAGCCTCCCGCAGTGAAGCGCATCGTAACCACGGGCTCGGGCTGTCCATTGTGGCGGCTATCGCTCGCATGCATGGAGGGCGGGTACTGGCAACGTCGTCTGACGGTATCTCGGCGATCGGCATGGTCTTGAAGGACGGGGTGTCCGAGCCCGGCCCATTGGCGCGTGGCTAGCCATTTCGGCATAGCGTCTACAAGCGAGACTTGAAGGATCCGATCCGACCGACGATAACGTAATCCCAAATACAAGCAGCACGGCGCAGGCACGATCGTCGGCAAGCCGCCTGCCACCGTCCGCTTCGTGTTGAAGTAAGCATGCTGACCAAGAACCGGGATTAAGGAAGCAGCCCACTTTTCGCCTTTTCAGGGTTCTTGCAAGCTCGCAATGAGCGGGCAGCGGGCTGTGCCGCGCGACATTGCGCAGCGATCGACCATTTCAGCCAACGCAGTTTCCATGCGTTTGAGGTCCGCCAAACGCTCTCGCACCGCAACCAGCTTGCCCTGTGCCTTCACCCGGATGGCGGCACATCCGCCTCCATCGTCAAGACGTAAAAGCTCGGCAACGTCGCTCAACGCAAAGCCCAGGCGCTGGGCTGCCTTGATGAATTTCAACCGGGCGACATCAGCCTCACTGTAGCGCCGGATACTGCCGTGGGGGCGGGGCGGCACAGCCACCAAGCCCTCACGCTGATAAAAGCGAATGGTCTCCACGGCCACGCGGGAGGCAGCGGCCAACGTTCCAATCGCAAGGTTGGCGGTCTTTTTTCGCATGAGCTTGACTCCGTAGTTACCTACGGACCTAAGCTTAAGTCATGAAAAGTAAAACGCCATCGGCCACAGAAAAGTCCAGCGCGCAGGCGGCGGCGGCGCCTGCGCTTCTGGCAGCGGGGGCCGGCGCCTTGCTCGCCTCGGCCTGCTGTCTGGGCCCACTGATTCTCGTGCTCGCCGGGGTCTCAGGCGCGTGGATTGGACGCTTGCCGGGTCTGGGGCCCTATCAACCGGCATTCCTGGCCGCCGCTGTGATCGCGATGACAATCGCCGGCCGCAGGATCTGGCGCGCGCCGGCGTGCGCCGAGGACCGCGTCTGTGCGGCTCCCGCTGGCAAGCGTGCGCAAAAGATCATTTTCTTCGCCATTGCCGGGTTGCTCGCGCTTGTCCTCGGCTTTCCGCTCGTCGCTCACTACTTTTACTGAGGTGCTCATGAAACACGTGCTCTCCATCCTGCTGCTTGTAACCCCTACCGCCTGGGGTGCCCAGCAATCCGTCACGCTTTGCGTGCCGGGCATGAACTGCGCTTCCTGCCCGATCACGGTCAAGGCAGCGCTGGCAAAGGTTCCTGGAGTGGCGGCTGTAAAAAGCGACTTGGCAAAAAGGCAGACAACCGTGTCTTTTGACGATGCGAAGACCGACGTCGCTGCACTTTCGCGTGCGACGGGGGCGGCGGGCTTCCCTTCGACGCTGGTCAAGGTAGCCAAGTGAGCGAGCGCGCCAAACTCGAGTCGACGCTGACCTGCCCGGAGTGCGGGCATTCAAAGACGGAGTGCATGCCAACCGACGCCTGCCAATGGTTCTACGACTGCGAGGGCTGCGGTACGTTGTTAAAGCCGAAACCCGGTGACTGCTGCGTCTACTGCTCCTATGGAACCGTGCCTTGTCCGCCGATACAGGCCTCTGGAGTCAGCGGCTGCTGCAACTGATTCGAGAGTCCGACCACCCGAGGAACGTCCATGGCCGATCCATACGATCTCCTCGTGATCGGCGCTGGGAACGGCGGCGATGGTGGCCTCGATACGAGTGCGGGCCGCCGGCTGGCGCGTGGCGGTGGTCGATTCCCGCCCGCTTGGCGGCATCTGCGCACTGCTCGGATGCGACCCAATGTGTTGATTGGCGGGGCTTCGGCCGTCGACCATGCCCGTCGCATAAGGGGGTAAAGGCGCGCAGGGCGATACATGCGGACTGGGCCCAACTAATGGCCGTTAAGCGCACCTTCACGGATCCGGGGCTTGGGAAGAACCATGCGCGCTGCGCCGAAGCAGGAATCGACGTGCCGATGAGGTCATCAACCTCTTTGCGCTAGCCATACGCCACCGGCTCACCGCTGCAAGTCTGAAGCGAACGATGTTCGCGTAGCGCGTACCCGACCGATGCGTCCGACATCGGCTACATGATGTAGGCGCGATTCACGTGCTTCCAGCGTCAGCAACTGGCCGAACCGGCGTGGTCGACCGATAGTGACGCGCGCATAGCCCCACACTTGTAAATGCAAGGCCTTCAGTCGCACCACACTAGACGGGCTGCGCCGCCACCTGCGAAGTCATGCGATGCGATCAGTGCGGCTCGACGACCGCTACCGGGTGCGCCGACTGCCGACGCACGAACCAGACGGCGATAGGCGGGAGGATCACCCACTGAAGCAACGGTGAGAGGCCGATCTCGAGTCCCGGAATCACCGGCATCGTGGACGAGTAGACCCAGGTTTGAGCCCAGTGGCCCCGCGTGGCCAGCCACTCGATGACTGCTGTGATCGCGACGCCCACCGCGGAGAAAACCGCCAGGTCTCGCCAAGACGGCGCGAGCACCCAGTGGCGGCGCCGCGTGATGGCCGCGACGGCTGCATGGGCCAGCAGCATGATCACGGCATCTCCGAGGGTGGCTTGCAGGCAGGCGCGGATGACGGTCGAGTGCGGGGCGTCGGCCATGCCTTCGAACAGCGGCGCTTGCAGCAGTTCCCAGGGTAAGTTGAGGAGCAGCGCGAATACAACCAGATTGAACTCGGGCGCAGTGGTCAATGGGCGAAAGCGGCCGGCAACGGCGAGCTTCATTAGGAACTCCTTGCCGTGTTCAGCCGGCCGCCCCGGCCCGCCGCGTCGATTCGGTTGACTGTGCTGATGGCCCGGTCGGCCATCGGCGGGGTGGTTTGCGACGACCAAAGGCTAGTGTGCGAAGGAGCCTGCGACCGGGATCCGCCGCAGGGTGTCCCTGCGAGCACGGTACCTGCGGCGAAACGAGGTTTTGCCATCGGGGCGCCTTGCTATGTCATCAAGTTTCAGGGAAAGCGCCCGCACTGACGCGGGCCGCTTCCTCCTCGGTTTTGGCCGGCCTACTTCACGCCAGTGACGACGTAGTCTTTGCCTTCCTGCATGAACTCGAACTCGACTTTCTTGCCATCGGTAAGCTTGTCCATGAGCCTCTTGTCCTTGACCTTGAAGCCCATGGTCATCGACGGCCAGTTCATCGACTTCACCGGTTCGTGCGCGAGGGTCACAACCCCCGCTTTGGCGTCGAGCTTCTTGACCGTGCCCGTGGCCTTGTGAACCACTGACGCACTCGCCGTCGGCTTCTTGCTCATGTCCATGCCTTTCATGTCGTCCATCTTGGTCTGGGCGATGGCCGCCGCGGTTGGCACGAGCAGGGCCAGGATCAGTGAAGGGAGTGCAGTTTTCTTCATGTCGATTTCCTTTGATGAGGGTGGATTGAGCGCTACCGGCGCTCGAGCGGTACAACTGGTCAGCATTAGCGCTGGCGTCGCGCAACACCAGCAGAACGTTGAACAAGTGCGTCCTCGCGTACGAACACGATCACGCTTCACCCCAGGGCACGGCGTCGCCTCCAGAACGCGAGGCGAGTCGCCGGCTGCTCGCGCGCCCTGCGCATCAGCAGGTAGGCTGCTGGAATCACGAACATCGACAGCAGCGGCGCGGTGATCATGCCGCCGACCATCGGCGCGGCGATGCGCTGCATCACTTCGGAGCCGGTGCCGGTGCCCCACATGATCGGGAACAGGCCGGCCAGGATCACCGCCACGGTCATCGCCTTCGGCCGCACGCGCAACACTGCGCCCTCGCGGATCGCGTCCAGCAGGTCGGCGTTGCTGGTCTTTCCTTGGGCAATGCGCTCGTCCCAGGCCTGTCGCAGATACAGCAGCATGATTACGCCGAATTCGGCCGACACACCGGCCAGCGCGATGAAGCCCACCGCCCCGGCGACCGACAGGTTGTAGCTCAGCAGATAGAGCAGCCAGATGCCGCCGATCAGCGCGAACGGGAGCGTCGCCATGATCAGCGCAGCCTCGTCGAACCTCCTGAAAGTCAGATACAGCAGCACGAAGATGATGAGCAGGGTGAACGGCACCACCACCTTCAGCTTCGCGGTCGCCCGTTCCAGGAACTCGAACTGACCCGACCACGAGATCGAGTAGCCGGCAGGTAGCGCCACCTTCTCGCCGACCACGCGCTGCATGTCCTGCACCGCCGAGCGCAGGTCACGACCGCGGATGTCCACGTATACCCAACCCGACAACCGTGCGTTCTCGCTGCGCAGCATCGGCGGTCCGTCGGTGATGCGGATGTCCGCCACGTCGGCCAGCACCAGCCGCGCGCCGCGTTCGCTGACGATGGGCAGCTTGCGCAGCTTGTCGAGCGAGTCGCGCGTCTCCCTCGGATAGCGCATGTTGATCGGGAAACGCTGCAGGCCCTCGACCGTCTCTCCGATGTTGTCGCCACCTACCGCCGACGTGATGATCGACTGCACGTCGGAGATGTTCATGCCGAAGCGCGCGGCGGCGTCGCGGTTAATGGTCACGTCCACGTAGCGGCCGCCGGTCAGGCGCTCCGCCAATGCGCTGCTGACGCCGGGTACATCCTTCAGCACTTTCTCGATCTCGCCGGTCACCCTGTCAATGGTGGCGAGGTCGGCACCCGCCACCTTCACTCCCACCGGGCTCTTGATCCCGGTGGCCAGCATGTCGATACGATTGCGGATCGGCGGCACCCAGATGTTGGCCAGGCCGGGTACCTTGACGATTCGGTCCAGTTCGTCGACCAGCTTGTCCTGCGTCATGCCCGGACGCCACTGGTTCCTCGGCTTGAACTGGATCGTGGTCTCGAACATCTCCAGCGGCGCCGGGTCGGTGGCGGTTTCGGCACGTCCGGCCTTGCCGTACACACTCAGTACTTCGGGCACGGTCTTGATCAGGCGGTCCGTCTGCTGCAGCAGTTCCGCGGCTTTGCCAGCACTCAGACCCGGGAGCGCCGAGGGCATGTAAAGCAGGTCGCCTTCATCGAGTCGCGGCATGAACTCCCCGCCGATGTGCTGCAACGGCCACAGGCTCGCAACCAAAGCCACGGCTGCGACCACGAGCGTGAGTGTCGGTACCCGCAGCACGGCATCCAGCAGTGGCCGATATATCGCGATCAGCAGTCGGTTGAGCGGGTTGGTCCTTTCGTCGGGAATGCGTCCGCGTATCAGGTACCCCATCAGCACCGGGATCAGCGTTGCCGACAGCCCGGCGGCCGCAGCCATCGCATACGTCTTGGTGAAGGCCAGGGGCGAGAACAACCGTCCCTCCTGGGCCTCGAGCGTGAAGACCGGGATGAACGAGAGCGTGATGATCAGCAGCGAGAAGAACAGTGCCGGCCCGACCTCGGCGGCCGAGTCGCCGATCACCTGCCAGCGGGCTTCGCCTTCGAGCTTCTGGTCCGGGTTCTCATGCCCCCAGCGCTCCAGGTGTTTGTGTGCGTTCTCGATCATTACCACCGCCGCATCGACCATGGCGCCGATCGCGATCGCGATGCCGCCCAGCGACATGATGTTGGCGTTGACACCCTGGTAGTGCATCACGATGAAGGCCATCAGGATGCCCAGCGGCAGCGAGACGATGGCGACGAAGGCCGAGCGCAGGTGGAACAGGAAGATGAAGCACACCACCGCGACGACGATGAATTCTTCGAGCAGTTTGAAACCCAGGTTCTCGACCGCACGCTCGATCAGACTGGAGCGGTCGTAGACGGGCACGATCTCCACGCCCTTGGGCAGGCCGCTTTGCAACGACGCCAGCTTGGTCTTCACCGCCGCGATCGTCTCCAGCGCGTTCTTGCCCGAGCGCATCACGATCACCCCGCCCGTGGCCTCACCCTCGCCATCGAGCTCACCGATGCCACGCCGCATCTCCGGGCCGATCTGAATACGCGCCACATCGCCCAGCCGCACGGATACCCCCGCATCGGTGGTCACCAGAGGCACCTTGCGGAAGTCATCGAGCGATTGCAGGTAACCCGAGGCGCGCACCACGTATTCGGCCTCTCCGAGTTCCAGCACTGAGCCGCCGGCTTCCTGATTCGACTTGCGAATCGCATCAACGACCTTGGTGTGCGCGATGCCGTACGCCGCGAGCTTGTCCGGGTCCAGCAGGATCTGGTACTGCCGCACCATGCCACCCACCGACGCCACCTCGGCCACGTTTGGCACGGTCTTCAGCTCGTACTTGAGGAACCAGTCCTGCAGCGCGCGCAGCTGGCCGGCGTCCATCTGGCCGCTGCGATCGATCAGTGCGTACTGATAGATCCAGCCCACGCCGGTCGCATCCGGCCCGAGCGAGGCGGTGGCCCCGGGCGGTAGTCGCGCCTGCACCTGGTTCAGGTACTCGAGCACCCGCGAACGTGCCCAGTACAAGTCAGTGCCGTCCTCGAACAGCACATAGACAAAGCTGTCGCCGAAGAACGAATAACCCCGCACCGTCTTCGCCCCCGGCACCGAGAGCATGGTCGTCGTCAGCGGGTAGGTGATCTGGTTCTCGACGATGCGAGGCGCCTGGCCGGGATAGGTCGTGCGGATGATCACCTGCACATCCGACAGGTCAGGCAGCGCATCGAGTGGCGTGCGCAGCACCGAGTAGACGCCCCACGCGCTGAGCATGAGCGTGGCCAGCAGCACCAGGAAGCGGTTGACGATCGACCAGCGGATCAGTGCGGCGATCACGGCTTGCTCCCGGGCTTGGACGCCGCGGTGGCACCGGCCTTGGCCTCGGCGGCCATCACCGTCACCGCGGTCAGCTGCGGCAGGCTCTGAGCGTCCATGAAGAATTCGAAGCTGACCCTGTCGCCGACGCCCAGACCGCGCGGCAGACCGCGCTGGGGCACCTTGAAGTCCATCGTCATCTCACCCCACTTCAGCGACGGGATGGGACCGTGCGACAAAGTGACCTCGTCACGCCCGATGTTCTCGACCCTGGCCTCTCCCTGGTGACGCTGCGCGGGGTTCGCGGTGCCAGGCGCCGGCTCGACATTCAGTCGCGACTCCACGCCCTTCAGGCTGGCTTCGGAGTCGATCAGGAACTGCGAAGACACGACCACGCGCTGACCGTTCTGCAGCCCACGCTTGACCTCGGTCTGGCCGCCGGTCTCGATGCCGATCTCGACATCGACAGGCCGGAAGCGCCCGTTGTCTTCTGCCAGCATCACCACCGTGCGCTTGCCGGTCTGGATGACAGCCTCGGTCGGAATCAACAGCGCCTTCTCGTTGCGCATGTCCATGAACTGCATCTGCACGAACATGCCGGGCACCAGGCGCCCGCCGGGGTTCGCGAGTTCGAGCCGCGCTTTCAGCGTCCGCGTGGTCATGTTGACTTCGGGCAGGATGGCCTGCACCCGGCCGTTGAACGTTGCGCCGGGTGCCGCAGGGCTCTTGGCCTGCACCCTGGCGCCCGGGCGCAGCAGCGCGGCCTGGCTTTCCGGCACTTCGGCATTCGCCCACACGGTGCCGATGCCATTGATGCGGAACAGCGTGGCGCCCGACATCACGGTCATGCCTTCGCGCGCCATCAGCTCGGTGACCACGCCACCGATGGGCGCCACCAAGGTCATGCGCGGCTGAGTGCGACCGCTGCCTTCGACCCCCCTGATCTGCGCTTCGCTCATGCCGACCTGGCGCATGCGCTGGCGGGCGCCGTCGACCAGCGATGCGAGCTCAGTGCCTTGCATGCGCCGCACCGACAGGAACTCTTCCTGCGCGGCGATCCACTCCGGCACATACAGCTCTGCCAGCGGCTGGCCCGCGGCCACGCGGTCGAGCGTGGCGCGCACGTGCAGCTTTTCGACGAAGCCGGTGGCGCGCGCCTGCACGATGACCTGATCGCGCTCGTTCCAGGTGATGCTGCCCACGGCGGCAACCTGCGGCGACAGCGTGCCTTCGACGACCAGCGCGGTGCGCACGCCCAGGTTCTGCTGGACGCGCGGGCTGACCGTCACTCTACTTCCGTCGCCATCGCTATCGGCATACACCGGCACCAGCATCATGTCCATGAAGGGCGACTTGGCGGGCTTGTCGAACTTGTTCCCGGGCACCATCGGGTCGTGGTAGTAAAGAATCTTCTTGCCGGTAGCCGGATCGACTTCACCGGCCTTGATGCCAGCAGTGATGTGCCGTCGCGTAGCTTCTTCGCCCTGGGCGATGCTCTGCGGGAGGGTCTCCGCGGGAGCCCCGGCCGCAGCGGAGTCACTGCCGCCTGCAGGCGCGGAGGCCATGCCCATGCCGCGGTTCATGCCGGTGGCATAGAGGCCGTAGCCCGCGCCACCGAGGACGCCCGCTGCAACCAGGCCAATCAGGACGGGTTTGAGTGTCATCGTTGTTGCTCCTTGGGGGCTGCCGGGCCAGCAGCCGCGGACGCCAGGTACTCGATCGGAAGCAGGTACTCGAGCTGGGCCCACAGGCCGGCGGACTCCATCTCCAGCCGAAGGCGTTCCATGCGCGTATCGATCTCCATGCGCCGCGCTTCCAGCACGGCGGGCAGCATGCCCGCCCCACCGCGATAAGCGGCGACTGCCGCGCGCGTGCGCTCGGCGGTGAGCGGGATCAGCGCGCTGTCGTAATGCGTCAGCCGGTCACGCAGGCTCTGCCACTGCTGCAGCCAGCTTCGGGTCACGGCCACATGCTCGCGCGTGGCTTCCTCACGCTGTGCTCGCATCTGCTCGGCGATCGCCAGCTTGGCCGAAAGCTCGCGGTCCTGTCGGTTCTTCTGATCCAGCTGCAGCGGAATCGAAAGGTTGACCGACACCATGTTCGAAAAGTCCGGGCCGCGCTGGCTGTACGTCAGCTCCACGCTCCAATCGGAGCGCTTGTTGCGCTGCGCAATGTCGGCCTCGGCCCGCGCCACGGCCTCTTGCCGCGCCATCAGCGCCACTTGCGGGTGGTGCTCCAGATGTGTTTGGAGGTCACCGCTGGCCAGCCGCACTTGGACCAGGCCAGGCGGTGCGGCCAGCGCCTGCTCTGCATCCGGCCCAACCCACCGCACAAGCCGGGTGGTTGCCGTCGTGATCTGCAGTTCAACCTGGCGGATACGGTCGTCCAATTGCGCGACCGCCGAACGCGCAGCGAACACGTCCGCCTGCGAGCCGCGCCCGCCGCGGTAGGCAGCGTCGGCAGCTTCGATCTGCAGAGCGGTCTCGACGCGCTGCACCTGCAGCAGGTCGCGCATGCGCTCCTGGTAGTGGCGATCGAGCCAGGCCATCGCGGTGTCGCGCCGCAGGTCAGCTAGCGCCACGGCGCGCCCGGCCTCGGCAACGTCTGCTTCACGGTCGAAACGCGCAGACCGGGCCTTGCGCTTCTCGTCGCGTGTGAACTCCTGCATCACGCCCACCGAGCGCATGGTCATGAAGTCACGGGTCAGGCTGAAGCGGTCGGCGCCGTTGATGGGCAAGTTGTTGATGCCCGCCTTTAGCGTCGGGTCTGGCAACTGCCCGGCCGCAAGAGCCATCTCGCGCGCAGCGGCAGCGGCGGAATCCTGGGCAAGCAGCTGGCGCGACCGATCCTGTGCCAGGCGCAGCGCGTCATGGAGAGTCAAAGGCTGCTGAGCATGGGCACTCAGGCCGATGGCGAAGGCATTGAACAAGGTGAAGGCGAACGCCCAGCGGCGGGGCGACCGCCACTTGGGCGCGGCGTCGCGCGACGAAGCAGTAAACATGGCATCTCCAGACAACGAACCGGTGGCTTCGTGTCGGGCTTGATCCGCAACGGCAAGCAACAAACGCCGCGTGCAGACGAGCGCGACCAGAGCGCTCTGGCGACCCTCACGGTCGCTAGAGCGGTATCGTCTGGAGGATCAGAGGCGGTAGACGCAGTGCAGTACGGTGTGCGGTACGCAGGCCGCAAGCGCGCTGAGGGTGGCCGCCGCAGTACGCGGTGGGGCGCCCGGCTCGGGCGCCGGCGGCGTCGCATACAAGGCAGTCAGCACCACCGCCGGCAAATAGAGCGACGTCGTTCTGTCGCTCTGCTGACCGTACTTGCAATATTCTGCGCAGAGGTTAGGCGACGATGCATCCATGGTGCCGACCATGTCGTGGCAGTTGCCCGCGTGTGCCATAGGCATGCTCGCATCCGGCGGGGCGGCGTCGTCCAGCACACTCGGCGCAGGCATCTGCATGGTCGCGATCGACCCTGCCGCCAGGGCCGGGCATGCGTATGCGGCAATGGCCAGCTGCGCCATCAGCAGCGCGCCGACAAGGCCGCGGGCCACCGCGCGAAGGGACGCGCGCGTCATGATCGCGACCCGCGCCACGCTGTCCAAGCATCCCAGCGCTGGATAGCGCATGCGGGGCACGGGGCGTTGATTGGACTGGCGGTCATAGGTGTCGGAACTGCTCGGTTGAAAACGTCGAGGGCACCTTTGCACCGCGGATTGTATATGTAGATCGGTTGGTCACATCAGCTTCTCCCCCACTTACGAGCCGGGACGCCGAATCATGAGCGTAAGGAGTGTGTGAAGTACCCCCAACGATACCCCCAGCTTTATCGAATAATGCAGGACGTGGTGCGTTCACTGTTGCGATTGTGCGGCCCCGACCATGCAAAGAGTACCTATTGGTGCGTGCCGGATGCGTATGGCTAATCACGCAGAGAAACGATACCAGGCGAAATGTCCGGCCTTGCTGCGCTCGACATACTTGCGAAGTGTTCCCATAAGGAGATCATGGCCATCCGAAGCCATAGCATGGGACATCTCATCCAACCAGTTCTGGGCCGACTGTGCGATTTCCACGACCGCTGGGGTTACAGCGCATTTTGTCCCGCGCACGGAAGTCGCAACAGGGCGCGGCGGATAAGCCAATCGCAGCGTCCTGAAAATGAGCGGATGAGCCAGGTCGCCACCTGTCCAGGACGTCAAGGACTTTCCCAACCCGGGTTCAGAATACAGAAGCCCGTCCACCCAGCGCTCAAATAGCTCTTCCGCGGCGCGGACGGCAACTGGCCCGTGGTGCGTCTCGACATGCGCTCGCAGTGCGTCGGTCAGGCTCAACGGCAACTAATCACGCTCTTCGGCAGGAACATGCTTTAGCGCGTACTTCACTATGGTGAGGGCTACCCACATCCACAAGCCTTCCTTGTGCACGGATGCGCAAGGTGAGTCGACTTGAAACGCCGCGATAAAGACCTCCTCGATAAGCAAGATGCCGACAAGGCCAGACTCGACGTGGATGTCGCTCGCGACCGCCACGAAGTCGAAAGAGCGGGCCCGCTGTAACTTCACGCCGCCCAGACGGGCAAC
>LNFM01005578.1_pt1 | contig 21608 bp, 20 predicted proteins | sample 596031 | NCBI WGS metagenome assembly LNFM01 (sample SAMN04254537, study PRJNA301005) | activated carbon metagenome | isolation source: dual media filters at the Ann Arbor, Michigan drinking water treatment plant | place: USA: Ann Arbor
GCCGCCGGTGATCAGAAGAGTCATGATGGGGTCCGGGCGTCGAGGGTGGAACGAGGCCGCCTGTGCGGGTGCAGCATGTGGCCTGCTCTATGGTTAACGATCAAGGCAACATCCGGGCAGTGCCGAAAAGTGGAAATTTGTCATCGTCGAAGAGACTTCTGGTTGAGGAACCACCGATAGGTTCCCGCGATCCCCTCGCTGAAGTCGATCCGCGCCTGCCAGCCGAGCGCCGCGAGCCGCGCGCTGTCCATCCGCTTCTGCAACGTCCCGTCCGGCTTCGCGTGGTCCCATTCGATCCGCCCGGCGAAGCCCGTGACCTGCGCGACATGCCGGGCCAGTTCGGCGATGCTGATGTCGCTGCCGCTGCCGACATTCAGATGCGCCTCCCCCGAATACCGCGCCAGCAGGAAGGCGCAGGCATCGGCCAGGTCGTCCACATGCATGAATTCGCGCCGCGGCCGGCCGGTGCCCCAGCAGGTCACGGCGTCCGCCCCCGTCTGCGCCGCGTTGTGGAAACGTTGCAGCAGGGCCGGGATGACGTGGCTGTGCTCGGGGTGGAAGTAGTCGCCGGGGCCATACAGGTTGCACGGCATGGCGGCGATGTAGTCGCGCCCGTATTGCCGCCGATAGGCCTGGCACAGCTTGATGCCGGCGATCTTGGCGATGGCGTACCACTGGTTGGTCGGCTCCAGCGGGCCGGTCAGCAGCGCCTCCTCGCCGATCGGGTTGGCGGCATGCTTGGGGTAGATGCACGATGACCCGAGGAACAGCAGCCGATTGACGCCGGCGCGATGCGCCGCCTCGATCAGGTTCGCCTCGATCATCAGGTTGTCGTAGAGGAATTCGGCCGGCAGCGTGTCGTTCGCCAGGATGCCGCCGACCCGCGCGGCGGCTACCACCACGGCGTCTGGCCGTGCGTCGGCCATGAAACCCTCGACCTGGTCCTGGCGGCGCAAATCGACCGTGGCGCGGTCGGCGGTCAGCACCTCCGCCCCCGCCGCCGCCAGCCGCCGCACGCAGGCCGACCCCACCATGCCGCGATGACCCGAGACATAGATGCGCGCACCGGCCAGGGCGAAGACCTCAGCCATGCGGGTGCGGTCCGGTCGCCGCGGCGGCTTCATCGCGCATCACGGCGACGTCGGAGGCGACCATCTCGCGCACCAGTTCCGGCAGGTCCACGGTATGCGTCCAGCCGAGCTGGCGCCGCGCCTTGGCGGGGTTGCCGATCAGCAGGTCGACCTCGGTCGGGCGGAAGTATTCGGGATCGACGCGCACCAGTGTGCGGCCGGTGGCGCGGTCGATGCCGACCTCCTCCACGCCGGTGCCGCGCCAGTCGAGCAGGATGTCGGCCTCGGCGAAGGCCAGGTCGCAGAAATGGCGCACGGTATGCGTCACGCCCGTCGCCAGCACATAGTCGTCCGGCGTGTCCTGCTGGACGATGCGCCACATGCCCTCGACGAAATCCCGCGCATGCCCCCAGTCGCGCCGGGCATCGAGGTTGCCGAGCCACAGGCAATCCTGCCGCCCCAGATGGATGGCGGCGACCGCGCGGGTGATCTTGCGGGTCACGAAGGTCTCGCCGCGGCGCGGGCTCTCGTGGTTGAACAGCACGCCGTTGGAGGCATGCAGCCCATAGGCCTCGCGATAATTCACCGTGATCCAGTAGGCGTACAGCTTCGCGGCGGCATAGGGGCTGCGCGGGTAGAAGGGCGTGGTCTCGTCCTGCGGCACGGCCTGCACCTTGCCGTAGAGTTCGGATGTCGAGGCCTGGTAGAAGCGCGTGGTCTTGTCCATGCCCAGGATGCGGATGGCTTCGAGCAGCCGCAGCGTGCCGATGGCGTCGGAATTGGCGGTGTATTCCGGCGTCTCGAAGGAGACCGCGACGTGGCTCTGGGCGCCGAGGTTGTAGATCTCGTCGGGCTTCGCCTCGGCCAGGATGCGGATCAGGTTGGTGGCGTCGGTCAGGTCGCCGTAGTGCAGGAAGAAGCGCACTTCGGGGTCGTGGCGGTCCTGGTACAGGTGGTCGATGCGGCCGGTGTTGAAGGATGACGACCGGCGCTTGATGCCATGCACGACGTAGCCCTTGGCCAGCAGCAACTCGGCCAGATAGGAGCCGTCCTGGCCGGTGATGCCGGTGACCAGGGCGACCTTGCGTCGTTCGGGCATGCGCGACCTTCTCCGATCCGGCGGGCCGGTGCCGGACTTTGCCAGCGGCTCCCCGCCGCGGGTCCGTAACACCGACGCCGGCCCGGCGGAAGGCGCCCGGGTCCCGGCGCTACGGGCCGAGCGTCGCCAGGTGCGCCCGCAGCATCGGCACCGGGCAGGGTGAGTCGGGCGGCACCAGGTCGGGCCAGTCCTCGACATCGGGCAGCCGGCCGGGATTGCGCCGGACCAGCTCGGTCTTGATGAAGGGGCAGCCGGCCGGTCCGGAGAGCACGCGCCACAGGTGGTGCGCGGGGTTCAGCGGGCGGTCGGTCAGTATGGCCCTCTCGCGCGCCGGGTCCGCCCCGGCCAGCCATGCCGGCAGGACGCGCGCCAGGTAGGCGCGCTCGACCGGGTCGGCGAGCGCGATGCCAAGCAGCTCGTCGTAGCGGTGCCAGGCCGCGACCCGGTGGCCCGCCGCGCGCATCGCCCGCGCGAGGCGCAGCTCGCCCCGCTGCACGATCTTCCACTTCGACCGGCTGAGCCTGAGCTGTTCCAGGAACAGCGCGAGGTCGGCGATCGCCGGGCGGCCGCGCACCAGGGTGAACCAGGATTGCAGGTGCGGCCCGCCCTGCAGGCTCTCGAGCAGCCCGAACACGCCGGGACCTGCGGCGCGCATCGCATCGACGATCGGCGCCAGCGGACGGATCGGGCCGAGCACGCTGTCGTTGACCAGCAGCACCTCCTCTGCCGCCGGCCAGCGCGCCAGCGCCATCGGCATCAGATCCTTCCAGGCGCCGAAATCCAGGCCGCCGTTGCGTCGGTGCACCACCAGCGAGGCGACCCGCCGCGCGGCCTGCCAGGCCGTCTCCGGGAAGGCCGGGCTGTTGGACGCCAGCATCACGGCGAAGCCAAGCGCGCGATACGTCGCGACCTGCTGTCGCACCATCTCGGTGATTGTGCCATCGGGGCTGAACTGCACGAACACCGCCACGGCGCGGGCATCGGCCGCTGGATCCTCGCCGGGCTCCATCCGCAGGATGGGATCGGCGCGTTCGCGCCGCTGGTCGAATGCGTCGAGCACGCTCACGACCGTATTGTCGTAGGCGAACGTCCCGATCCGCCGCAGGATCCGGCTGGCGACCGCGGGCTGGCGCAGGCCTGCCAGGACGTCGTGCCATGCCCCTCGCTGCGCCCCGTCGACTGCGGCCGCCATCGGGCCGATCCCGTGGCGCCAGCGGGCAACCCCAGGTGGCGCCAAGTCGATGTCGGAGGGCCTGTTCATCGCCATCCCCCTAATGCGCGCGTCGCCGCTATACAACACGATCGCGACGGCAACGATGCGACCGGTCCGGCGTTCTCGACGGCAGGCGGACGTCGCAAGGCTGGATCGTAGTGGCCGCTTCCGTTAAGGCACCGCGACAGGACGCGCCGCCCGCAACCCGCGGGCGGCGCCGTTGTCGATGAAGCGCATTGAGCCGGAGTCCAAGCAGACCATGGCATCCACACCGCCGACGAACCGCAGCGACAGGTCGGTCATCGTTTCGCTGGGCGATTCGATCAAGCGGCTGCCTGGATGGAACCGGCTCACCCGCGCCGGCAATCGATACCTGCCAGGCGTCTGGCCTCGTCTGCGGTGGATGTATCACAGGGCCAGCGGCGTTCCGGGCGCGACGCGCTTCGTCGATCCCCGCATTCCCGTCACCGCCGACGAACTGCTGCTGCGCCGCTTCCCCGCGCTGGCGCCGTTGCCGGTGTTCCCGCAGGCCGGCGGCGCCCGGCGGCTGACGCTGGTGACCGACAGCATCGCCGAAGGCAGCCTGTTCGGCGGTGTCGGTACCGCCATCGCCCTGGCCTGCCTGCTGGCCCGCCGGCTGGACGTGCCGCTTCGCGTCGCCACGCGCACCGAGGAACCGGTCCCCGGGAATTTCGGGAATGTCGTCTCCGCGCTCGGCATACCCTACGATGCCAATGTCGAATTCATGCTGGTGAACGACAGCGTCGCCGGGCGCGCGCTGCCGCTGAGCGATGCCGACCTGCTGCTGACGACGTCCTGGTGGACGACCCGTTCCGCCCTCGGCTCGGTCCGTCCCGAGCGCATCATCTACCTCCTGCAGGAGGACGAGCGGATGTTCTACCCGGCCGGCGACGAACAGCTGCGCTGCGCCGAAACGCTCGACGACCCGCGCCCGACCGTCGTCGTCAATACATCGGTGCTGCGCGACCACTTCATCGCCGACGGGCTGCGCGGTGCCGGCGAAGGCTCGATCGCCTTCGAGCCCGCCTTCCCCGCGCGCATCTACCATCCCGAACCCCGCCCGGCGGGCACGCGGCGGCGCTTCTTCTTCTATGCCCGGCCGAACAACGCGCGGAACCTGTTCCTGCGCGGGATCGAGGTGATCTCCGCGGCGATCATCGAAGGCGTTCTCGACCCCGCCGAGTGGGAATTCCACTTCGCCGGCAAGGACATCCCGGCCCTGGTCCTGCCCGGGCAGGTCAGTCCCGTGCTCCACCAGGGACTGCCCTGGCAGGACTACGCCGCCCTCGTCCGCAGCACCGACCTTGGGCTTTGCCTGATGTCGACGCCGCACCCGAGCTACCCGCCCCTCGACCTCGCCGCCTCGGGCGCTGTGGTCGTGACCAGCCGGCACGGGCGCAAGCAGGACCTCTCGGCGCTGTCGCCCAACATCATCTGCGCCGACCCGTCGGTCGCCGGATTGCTCGACGGGCTGCGCGCGGGCGTGGCGCTCGCGACCGACGCGCAGCGGCGCGCCGACAACGCCGCTTCCGGCACCATCGCGCGCGACTGGGAGGCCGCCTTCGCGCCGGTGCTCGACCGGCTTGTTGCCACGGCCGGTCGCTGACCATGTACCTCAACGTGCCCGCCCCGGTATCCTTCGCAGCGCCGTGGGACCTGCCCTTCGCCGAGCGGCTGGCCGGGCTTGGCCGCGGCCGGCCGTGCATCGCCTATTTCTACGAGCAGCCTGACACCAGCACCTTCCGCTACCGCGTCCACAACATGATAGAGGCGCTGTCGCATGTCGGCGCATCGGCGGCCTGGTTCTGCCGCGCCGACCTCGCCGCGATGGCGGGCGTGCTCGACCGCGCCGACGCGCTGGTGCTGTGCCGCACGCGCTACAGCGACGGCGTCGCGGCGCTGATCGCCCAGGCGCGCGCGCGCGGGCTTCCGGTGCTGTTCGACGTGGACGACCTGGTCTTCGACACCCGGCATGTGCAGCTGGTGCTCGAGACGCTGGACCAGCGGCCGAGCGAGGCCGCCTGGGACCATTGGTTCGCCTATTTCGGGCGCATGGGCGCGGCGCTGCGCCTGTGCGATGGCGCGATCACGACCAACGCCACGCTCGCCGCGCGCATCCACGACGTCGCGGGCATTCCCACCGCGGTGGTGCCGAACTTCCTGAATGCGGCGCAGGCCACCTTCTCCGCCAAGATCCTGGCGGCCAAGCAGGCCGGCGGCTTCGCGCGCGACGCCACCATCCATGTCGGCTATTTCAGCGGCACGCCCACCCATAACCGGGACTTCGCCATCATCCGCGGCGCGATCGCCGACATGATGCGCGACGACCCGCGCATTCGCCTGCGCCTGGTGGGGTTCCTGGAACCGGGTGGGCCGTTGGCCGGCCTGCGCGACCGGATCGACGTCTTCCCCTTGCAGGACTTCATGAACCTGCAACGCCTGGTGGCCGAGGTCGAGGTCAATGTTGTCCCGTTGCAGGACAACTTGTTCACCAACTGCAAGTCCGAACTGAAATACTTCGAGGCCGCGGTGGTCGGCACGGTGAGCATCGCCTCACCCACAAGCACCCTGTCGGCGTCGATCCGAGAGGGCGAGACCGGTTTCCTGGCCGCCGCGCAGAACTGGCCGCGCGTGCTGCGCGAGGTCGTGACGCAGATCGACGCCCTGCCGGGCATCGCCTGCAACGCCGCCGCCATGGCCAACGGCGCCTATGCGCCCGAACGCCAGGGGCAGCTCATCCTGGACGCGGTGGCGGCGCACGGCGTGGTCACGACGCGGTAGCCGGCCGCACCGAACGGCCTGACGCGCCATCGACACGGTGCCGATGCGCGCCATGTCTCGCCGTGCCTGGTCGCCGCCAGGCGCTGCACCGTCGCTGCCAGCCCCCTGGTCCCGCTGGCGCCGCCGCGCGATAAGCGGCGTCCCGCGCGGGGCTCCTCCCGCGCCACAGGATGCGACCCGCCGCCATGCGCCGCGACCCCGCCCAGCCCGCCACCGACGGGCACGCCTATCGCGCGCAGCTCGCGCTGCGCCGCCTGCTGCCCGAACGCCTCAAGATGGTCGGCCGCCTCGCACGGCTGGCCCTCCAACCACCGCCGCCACCCGCCCCGCCCATCCCGCAGGCGCAGCTCGATGGCTGCGCGCTGCTGACCGACCGGCTGGAACTGCTGCACCGCCTGCCCAAGGGCGGGCGGGTCTGCGAACTGGGCACCTATCGCGGCGACTTCGCGCGCCTCATCCTGCAGACCGTGCAGCCAGACGAACTGCACCTGGTCGACGTCTCCTTCGCGCTATGTGCCCCGGACGTGCTGGACCACCCCGCGGTGCGCCGGCACGAGACCACGACCACGGCCTATCTCGGCGGGTCGATGGCGGCGGATTTCGACTGGATCTATGTCGATGCCGACCACGGCTACGATGCCGTGGTGGCCGACATCGCCGCCGCCCGCGGCCGCGTGAAGCCCGGCGGCCTGCTGGTGTTCAACGACTTCGCGCGCATCGTGCGCCCGGGCTTCGGGGTCTTCGGCGTGCATCAGGCGGTCTGCGAATTCGCCGCCGCCGAGGGCTGGCCGGTCGCCTACCTGTCGATGGGCGGAGAGGCGCTGTACGACATCGCGCTGCGCCGCCCGGTAGGCTGACGCGCCGCCTCGGCCTATCCTGCCCCGTCGAAGGAACCGCGCCATGACCAGCCCGACCGCCTGCCTGCTCATCATCGGCAACGAGGTGCTCTCGGGCCGCACGCAGGATGCCAACCTGAAGTTCATCGCGACGCGGCTGGGCGAGATCGGCATCCCGCTGCGCGAGGTGCGCGTCATCCCGGATGTGCGCGCCACCATCGTCGCGACGGTGAACGAGGTGCGCGCGCAATACGACCACGTCTTCACCACCGGCGGCATTGGCCCGACGCATGACGACATCACCAGCGAATGCATCGCCGAGGCCTTCGGCGTGCCCTGGGAACCGCAGCCCGAGGCGTGGCGGCGCCTGGAATCCCACTACGCCCGCCAGACCCCGCCGGGCGACTTCAACGCCGCGCGCCAGCGCATGGCGACGATGCCGCGCGGCGTCACGCTGATCGACAACGTGATCTCCCTGGCACCCGGCTTCACCATGGGCAATGTGCATGTCATGGCCGGCGTGCCGCGCATCATGCAGGCGATGTTCGAAGCGCTCGCCCCCTCGCTGAAGGGTGGCCCGCCGGTGGTGTCGGCCGCGGTGCACGCGAACGGGCTGATGGAAGGGCGCATCGCCCAGGGGCTGGCGGAGATCCAGGCGCGCTACCCGGACCTCGATATCGGATCCTACCCTTATTACCGACCTGGTGGCGGCGGCGTGGCGGTGGTGGCCAAGGGCACGGATCGCGATGCGGTGAACCAGGCCGCGCGCGACGTACTGGCGTTCATGCGCGCCTGCGGCGGGCAGCCGGCCGAGGGCGAGCCGGGGTAGCGCGTTTTCCGACCTGTCGGTATCGGCACCGGTCCGCTCCCCACCCGGCCACCGTGGTGCCGAAGGCGCGCTCCGCGCTCGACGAGCGTATCCTTGATGGGTGGCCCGGAGCCGTCTGATCGGAAACCGCACTATGCGCGCAGTTCGAACAGCGCCATCAGGCTGCGCTGGAGCAGGCTGCCATTGTCGTCCGCGACCAGCGCGACGATGGTGCGCCCGCCGTGCCGCGCTGCCGCGACGCCCTCCCAGTTCTCGGCCGGCATGGCGCCGCCATCCAGCCGCAGGATCGGCTCGCCCGACAGCACGCCGCCCTCCCGCACCGCCGCCAGGGCGGGTGGGGCGACGCGCACCAGCCGCGCCGCGAAACCGGTCAGCAGGGTGAAGCGGCGTTCCAGCACCAGCGCGCCGCCATCGGGCAGGCCGGCGGCATCGACCGGCACGAAGCCCGGTTCCGGCTGCCAGCCCAGCGGCATCCAGCGCCCGGGCCGGCCGATCCAGGCCTGCCGCAGGGCGGGCGCGTCGGGCACGCGCAATTCCTCGGTGATGGCGAGCAGGCGGCCATCGGCCAGCAGCGTCAGCGCCTCCAGCCCGCCATTCAGCGACGCGCGGTCGAGGCCGGGCGGCGCCTCGACATAGCCGCCCGGACCATCGAGGCGCCGATAGGCGCGGATCCGATGCCAGCGTTCGAAGCCGACCAGCCAGGTGCCGTCGGGCAGGCGCGTGATGGATTCCGCATCCGCTGCGCGGCCCCGCGGCAGCGGGCGACCTGCACCGTCGCGCAGCGGGCCGGACGCGACGGGGACAAGGCGATGGGCGATGCCCTCGCGCAGTTCGACGCGCGCCTGCGCCCAGCGGCCGCGGTCATCGACCATGGTCGCGACCAGGTCGCTGTCCAGGTGGATGCCGGAGAGGTTGGCGGCGCCGAGGCGCGCGGCGATGATCTCGAAGCCGCCCAGGCTTCGCAGCACGCCGTCGAGCGATGCGGGCGGCAGTACGGCGCCGGCATCGTCTGCGGCCTGCGATGCCCCGGCTCTGGCGGCGAGCAGCGCGCCGGCGGCGAGGAAGGCGCGCCGTGTCAGGGCGTGCCGGCGCGCGGCCGATGCATCACACCAGGACCGGGCTGCGCTCGGCCGCGGCGCGTTGCCACGCCTCCGCGGCGTCCTCGTCGAACAGCTCGGCCAGCTTCTTCATCATCGTGCCGCCGAGTTCCTCCGCATCCACGATGGTGACGGCGCGGCGATAGTACCGCGTCACGTCATGCCCGATGCCGATGGCGATCAGCTCGACCTGGTTGCGGCCCTCGATCTCGTGGATGACCTTCCGCAGGTGGCGCTCCAGGTAGTTGCCCGGGTTGACGCTCAGCGTGCTGTCATCGACCGGCGCGCCGTCGCTGATCACCATCAGGATGCGGCGATGCTCAGGCCGCGGAAGAAGCCGCTTGTAGGCCCATTCCAACGCCTCGCCGTCGATATTCTCCTTGAGCAGACCCTCGCGCAGCATCAGCCCGAGGTTCTTGCGCGCACGGCGCCACGGCGCATCTGCCGCCTTGTAGACCACATGGCGCAGGTCGTTCAGGCGGCCGGGGTTGCGCGGCTTGCCCTCCTGCACCCAGCGCTCGCGCGACTGCCCGCCCTTCCAGGCGCGCGTCGTGAAGCCGAGGATCTCGGTTTTCACCGCGCAGCGTTCCAGCGTGCGCGCCAGGATGTCGCAGCACATCGCCGCCACGGTGATGGGCCGCCCGCGCATCGACCCGGAATTGTCGATCAGCAGCGAGACGACGGTGTCGCGGAAATCGGTGTCGCGCTCGCGCTTGTAGGACAGCGCGTGCATCGGGTTGGTCACCACGCGGGTCAGCCGCGCGGCATCCAGCATGCCTTCCTCGAGGTCGAATTCCCAGGCGCGCTGCTGCTGCGCCAGCAGCCGGCGCTGCAGCCGGTTCGCCAGCTTCGACACCACGCCCTGCAGGTGGCTCAGCTGCTGGTCGAGCTGCTGGCGCAGCCGGTTCAGCTCATCCGGGTCGCACAGATCGTCGGCGGACACTGTCTCATCGAACTGCGTCGTGAAGGCGTGGTAGCGCGTGCTGTCATCGACCTGCGGCACCTCGCGGCGCTGCTGTGGGCCGCCGGGCTTGTCGTCCCCGTCCGCCGCGGCGCCGTCCTCCTCGGTCTCCTCGCCTTCCTCGTCGGAGGCCTCGCCCTGCATCTGCTCGGGCTGGGCGCCGAGCATCTGGTCTTCCTGCTCGGAGGACGACTGGCCCTCGCCGGACTGGTCCTGCTGGGGCGTGCTCTCGCCGCCCTCGTCGCCTTCCTCGTCCTGTTGCTCGGATTCGGCTTCCACCTCGGCCTCGGCCAGGTCGAGCGCGGTCAGCAGCTTGCGCGCCGCCTTCGCGAAGGCGGCCTGGTCGTCGGCGCTGGTCGCCATCTCGGCCAGCGCGTCATCGGCCTTGTCGCCCAGCGTGTCGCGCCACAGGTCCAGCACGCGGTGCGCGATGGCGGGCGCGGCGTCGCCGGTCAGCTTCTCGCGCGCGATCATCGCCAGCGCGGCCGGCAGCGGGAGCTGGTCCTTCCGCGTCATGCGGTCGTAGCCCTCGGCCTCGCATTCCTCGGTCAGCTTGGCGCGCAGGTTGGCGGCGACGCCGGACATGTGCTTCGACCCGACAGCCTCGACGCGCACCTGCTCCAGCGCGTCGAACACCTCGCGCGCCTCGCGCCGGCCGGGGATGCGGCTGGCATGCACGGATTCATCGTGGTGGCGCAGGCGCAGCGCGGCGGCATCGGCGGCACCGCGCAGCTTGGCCATTTCGGCCGGCGGCAGCGCACGGGTGGGCAGCGGCAGACGCACGCGCTTGCCCGCAACGCCCGACGGGCCTGGCTGGAAGGCCACCTGCACTTCCGGGTCGGCGTGTGCCACGGCACGCAAGGCGCCCGCGGTGGCGCGCTTGAATTCTTCCTGGCGCGTCAGGTCCTGCTTGCCGGACATGAAGTTTGGCCTCCGCTGCGCTTCGGCGGGCCGGCCTGATTCAGAATTCGCTCCTCGCGCCTGCGGCGCTGCGGGGCTTCGTCATCAGGGCGGCCGTCTGCGTTACTGCTTCGACGCGGGCAGGATGTCCCGCCCGCGGTTGCCCTGACGTCAGCCGGCCTTCTTCAGCAGCCCCGTCGAGACTTCCTCGTTGAAGCAGCGCTGGTAGTACTCGGCCACCGTCGCGCGCTCCGCCTCGTCGCACTTGTTGAGGAAGGTCAGCCGGAAGGCGAAGCCGACATCGCCGAAGATGCGCGCATTCTCCGCCCAGGTAATGACGGTGCGCGGCGACATCACCGTGCTGATGTCACCGGCGATGAAGCCGGCGCGCGTCAGGTCGGCCAGGGCCACCATCGCCTCGACCTGCTTCTTGGCCTTGGCGTCGCCTTCCTTGCCCATCTTCGCGAGCACGATCTCGGTTTCCATCTTGTGCGGCAGGTAGTTCAGCGTCGCCACGATCGACCAGCGGTCCATCTGGCCCTGATTGATCTGCTGCGTGCCGTGATACAGGCCGGTCGTGTCGCCCAGGCCCACCGTGTTCGCCGTGGCGAACAGGCGGAAATTCGGGTTCGGCCGGATCACCTTGTTCTGGTCGAGCAGCGTCAGCTTGCCCTCGACTTCAAGAACCCGCTGGATCACGAACATCACGTCCGGGCGGCCGGCATCGTATTCGTCGAACACCAGCGCGCAGGGGTGCTGCAGCGCCCAGGGCAGGATGCCCTCGCGGAACTCCGTGACCTGCTTGCCGTCCTTCAGGACGATCGCGTCCTTGCCGATCAGGTCGATGCGCGAGATGTGGCTGTCGAGGTTGACGCGGATGCAGGGCCAGTTGAGCCGCGCCGCCACCTGCTCGATATGCGTGGACTTCCCGGTGCCATGATAGCCCTGGATCATGACGCGGCGGTTGTAGGCGAAGCCCGCCACGATCGCGAGCGTCGTCTCCTTGTCGAAGCGATAGGTGCTGTCGATCTCCGGCACATGCTCGGTGCGGATCGAATACCCCGGGACCTCAAGGTCGATGTCGAGGCCGAAGGCCTCGCGCGCCGTCACCTTGATGTCCGGCGCGTCGATCGCCGAGGTCGGGCGGATTTCGGAGATTTGGGCGACCTTGTTCATCTGCAGTCCGGTTCCGTCACTGTCGGGTGGCATACTAGGGGTGCGCGCGCGATCCGGCTACCCGGCCGGCGCGCCGGCCGTTTCGGGCTGCGCCGCCGCCCGCGCCGGCACCCGGCGCTTGAGCAGGCTATAGGCGCGGTTGATGTCCTTCAGCCGGTCCTCGGCGACCCGGTCGCCGCCGGTGGCATCGGGGTGGTAGCGCTTCGCCAGGTCCTTGTAGCGGCTGCGAAGTTCCACCTGATCCAGGGGCCAGGTCAGCTCCATGAGCTCGAGGGCGGCGCGCAACTCGGGCGGCGTCTCCACCGTCTCGCGCGGGCGGCGGCGTGCATGGGGGGCCTGCGTGTGCAGCACGCCGAGCGGATCGCGCAGGATCTCGGGATCGAAACGCCCGGCGCCGCCCAGGCGCCCGAGCGGCCAGGTCGGCCGCTGCCAGGCGGTGTCGTCGCGCAGATGCGCCTCGATCTCGTTCGGCGCCATGCCTTTGTAGTAGTCCCAGGCCTTGTTGTAGTCGCGCACGTGCGGCAGGCAGAACCACACGAACTGGCGCAGGGACCGGTCGCGCGGGGCGCGGAACAGGCCAGCTTCGGTGCAGCCGGGGTGCTCGCAGGCGTGCTGCGGCATGTCCGCGGGATCCGGCTCGAACTTCCTGCCACCCTTTCGCATCGTGACGTTATGGGAGGCGTGCGGCCATCCCGCAAGCTGCATGACACCCCTTGGCAGCGCAGGCCGAAGGACCGAAAAGCACGCATGGACCACAGCCGCGCCGCGCGCATCGACGCCATCCTGCGGGCCGCCTTCGCGGCCGCGGACATCACCGTGCAGGACGACAGCGCCAGCCATGCCGGCCATGCCGGCGCACGCCCCGGCGGCCAGACTCACTACAGCGTGACCATCGTGGCGGAGGCCTTCGCCGGGCAGTCGCGCGTGGCGCGGTCGCGCGCCGTGCACGAATTGCTCGCGGGCGAATTCGCCGGCGGCCTGCATGCCCTGGCGCTGCGCCTCATGACACCGGGGGAGGCGGCGCGGCGCTGATGCCGCAGCCCGCCCGCACCGGGCCGCCGCGCAAACCCGCCACCGTTCCCCGGCGGGTGATCTTCCGCGACCGCGAGATCGTCGTCGTGCACCAGCCCGGCGCGTCGACCTACAGTCTCGTGACCTTCTCCGACCTCACCTTCCGCCCCGAAGGCCGCAGCTTCTGGGGGGAGGAGGTGGCGACCAAGCTCGGCCTCGACACCGTGGGCGTCGTGGCGCGCCGGGAGAACTGGTTTCCGCGCGCCTCGATGCAGGCGGCGGCCGCCGCGATCCGCCAGGTGCTGAAGCCGCAGGCGGTGACCTACGGCTACAGCATGGGCGCGCATGGGGCGTTGAAGCATGCCGCGCTGCTGGGTGCCGCCAGCACCATCGCCGTCACGCCGCAGGCATCCATCGCACCCGCGGACGTGCCCTGGGACGAACGCTTCCACGGCTTCCATCGCATGCCGCTGCACCGGGACATGCGGGTGAGCGCGGCGGATGTCGCGCCGTTCACCGCCGTGATCGCCGACCCGTATCACGAGCTCGACTGGCGCAATGCGCGCATGGCCGCGAGCGCGACCGGCACCCACCTGCTGCGTGCCCCGCTGTCGGGCCATGCGGCGATCTGGCTGCTGGCCGCGACCGAGACGCTGGAGGCGATGCTGGCCGCCGCGCTGGCCGGCGATGCCGCGGCGATGCACGCGGTGCTGCGCCAGCGCCGCGCGCAATCCGGCCAGTGGTTCCGCCTGATGGCGCGCGCCGCCTTCGGCCGCGGCCATGCGCGGCTGGCCGAAAACCTGTGGACCCGCGCCGGCGAACTCGGCGTCTCACCTGCCGTGCTGCGCTACGAACGCGCCGAAGCACTGGCCGAACGGGCGCTGCGGCTGATCGCACTCGGCCGGGCGGAGGATGCGGCGCTGGCATGCCGGACGCTGGCCGCGCTGTCGCCGCAGGCCGCGCCACGGGTCGGGCGCGCGGCCCACCTGCTGCTGTCCGCCGGCGCCGCCGCCGAGGCCGAGGCGACGTTCCGCCGCGCCATCGAATTGCGCCCCGCAGGCGCCGACCTGCATCTCGGGCTCAGCCTGTCGATGGCGATGCAGGGGCGTGCGGCGGATGCGCTGGCCGCCGCCGCGCAGGGCCATGCGGCGGCGCCCGGGGATATCGACCTCGGCAGCCATTACGGCCATCTGCTGAACGCCGCCGGGCCTGGCCGGCAGGCCGATGCCGAGGCGATCTTCCGCGCGGTGCTGGCGCAGGACCCGCGCGCCGGCCAGGCGTTGTTCGGCCTAAGCACCGTGCTGGCCGCGCGCGGCGCGGTGGCCGAGGCGCTGGTGCTGGCGCATCGCGCCGCCGCCCGCCTGCCCGGCCGACCCGATGTGCAGGAATGGCACCCCCGCCTGCTGCTGCGGGCCGGGCGCGCCATGCAGGCGGAACGCGTCTTTCGCCGCCTGGCCCATGCCGATGCATCGCGCCCGGCGGCGCATCTGGGCTGGGCGGATGCGCTGGTGGCGCTCGACCGGCGGGGCGAGGCGATCGCGGCGCTGCGCCGCGGGCTCGCGAGCCTGCCCGGCGACCCGGCGCTGGCGGCCCGGCTGCGGGAGCTGACGGCGCCGGCCACGCGGCTGCGCGCCGGCATCGTGGACCGGCTGCGCGGCCTGTTCGCCCGTGCCGCGCGCCGGCCCGAGGGCCGCGGTCAGTAGGCGAAGGGCAGGCGCAGCCGCGCGCCGGGGGCGGGCTGGCGCAACAGCCGGTCCTCGCGCGCCTGGAGGCTGTTGCGGTCGCTGGCGGTGCCGAAGCGGGGTTCGGCCGGGTCGATCAGCGCGGGGTCGAACCGGGGGGCCGGCGCGCCAGCGTCGCGCGGGCGCGGCGCCTCGATATCCAGGTTGGGGACCGGCGCGGGGTCGCCGCGGCGGGTATCGGCCACCGGCGGTGGCGTGGGCGGCGCCGGGCGGCGGCGCGCCGGGCGGCGGGTGCGCGGCGCGGCGGCCTGCTGGGCGTCGGCCGGCGCGGCCAGCAGCGCCAGCATGGCACCGGCCAGAAGGCGCCGGCGCATCACGCCGTGCCGCCCGGCAGCGGACGCGTGCCGCGCGGGTCCTCCGGCGGGTTCAGCGCGACGGACCCCGGCGCGCCATCGCGCCAGGCGTGCAGCGCCCAGCGCACTGACGGGAAGGCGAGGTCGTCCCACGGGATGTCGGTCCAGGCGAAGCGGCGGACCTCCAGGCTTTCCGGCCCGGGCTCGAAGCCCGGTTCGGCCATGCGGGCGCGGAAGATGACCTGCACCTGGCCGAGCCGCGCGATCGAATAGACGGCGAGCACGCCATCGAGGGTGATGCGCGCGCGCGCTTCCTCCCAGGCTTCGCGGCGCGCTCCTTCCTCGGTGGTCTCGCCCATTTCCAGGTAGCCGGCGGGGATGGTCCAGAAGCCGTGGCGCGGTTCGATGGCGCGGCGACAGAGCAGGACGGTGTCGTCCTCGGCGACGATGGAGCCGACGACGACCTTCGGGTTTTCATAGGCGACATGCCCGCAATCGGGACAGGTCAGCCTTTCGCGGTCATCGCCCTCGGGGATGCGGCGGACGAAGCGGGACATGGCGGAATCATGGGGCCGTCGCCGCTGTCGCCGCAAGCGGTGGTTGCACGCGCGGGTTCACACCCCGATGACAGCCGCACGGGATGCGACCTTCCGGTCACACCCGCAAGTCGAGCAGCGACCCCCGCGGCAGGACCTGCAAGGCCGGCAGGCTGCCCGAGGGCGGCACGGCATCGAGCGTGCGTTGCGGCGCCGGCGTGGCCGTGCGTGCGGCATCCGATGGGCGGTCGGGGCCGCGCACCGGCTGTATGCCGGCGTTGCGGGTGACCTCCTGCGTGAAGGCGGCGAGGGAATTGAGGCTGACCATGCGGAGCATTGTCCAGCCAAGGCGTGAAGAATGGCTGAACGCCGGGCGCCGCACGATCGGCCGGATCGGGGAAATACGCATCCCCGCAGACTGCGCGGGGGGTGCGTTAACCTTCCAGCAACCTATGCGTGCGGCGCGCGCAGCGCCGGATCACGTTGCGGTGAGTGCCGCCACCCCCGGCAAGGTCTTGCCCTCCAGCCACTCCAGGAAGGCGCCGCCGGCGGACGAGACATAGGTCATGCGCTCCGCCACCCCGGCATGGCGCAGCGCGGCCACGGTATCCCCGCCGCCGCCGATCGACTTCAGCGCGCCCGACTGCGTCAGCGCGGCCACCACCTGCGCCACGCCGACCGTCGCGGCGTCGAAGGGGGGTGTCTCGAAGGCGCCGAGCGGGCCGTTCCAGACCAGGGTGGAGGCGGAACGCAGGCGCGCCTCGATCGCCTGCGCGGTCTCCGGGCCGACATCGAGCGCCATGAAGCCCTCCGGCACGGAGGTGGCGCGCACGGTGCGGCTGGCGGCGTTCGGGGCGAATTCCTCGGCCACCACCAGGTCGGTGGGCAGCAGGATGTCGCAATTGGCGGCGCGCGCGGTCTCCAGGATGGCGCGGGCGGTGTCGTGCATCTCGGCTTCCTGCAGCGACCTGCCCATGGCGTGGCCCTGCGCGGCCAGGAAGGTATTGGCCATCGCTCCGCCGATCACCAGCACATCGACCTTCTTCGACAGGTTGCCCAGCAGGTCGAGCTTGGTGGACACCTTCGACCCGCCGACGATGGCCACCACCGGGCGCGACGGATTGCCCAGCGCTGCATCGAGCGCCTTCAGCTCCTCCGCCATCAGCCGCCCGGCGTAAGCGGGCAGCAGGTGCGCCACGCCCTCGGTGCTGGCATGGGCGCGGTGGGCGGCGGAGAAGGCGTCATTCACATAGGCGTCGGCGAGCTTCGCCAGCGCCGCGGCCATGGCGGGGTCGTTCTTTTCCTCGCCGGCGTGGAAGCGGGTGTTCTCCAGCAGCAGGATGTCGCCATCGGCCAGCGCCTCGACCGCCGCCTCGGCGACCGGGCCGATGCAGTCATCGGCGAAGGCGACCGGGCGCTTCAGCGCGGCGGAGAGCGCATCGGCCAGCGGGCGGAGCGACATCTCGGGCACGCGCTGGCCCTTGGGGCGGTCGAAGTGGCTGCACACGATGACGCGCGCGCCGGCATTGGCCAGGTCCGCGATGGTCGGGCAGAGGCGTTCGATGCGCGTGCGGTCGCTGATGGCGCCGTCGCGCATCGGCACGTTGAGGTCCGCGCGCACGAGCACGCGCTTGCCCTTGGCATCCAGCGCGTCGATGGTTCGATACGTCATCGCGTCGTCAATCCTGGCAAGGAGAATGGGATGATCCGGTGGATCGCAGTGTTTGTCCTTCTGCCGGTCCTAGCATCGGCGCAGGAGGCCTTCCAGTTGCCCTCGGGCAACATCCACTGCGCGGTGTTCGACGGGACGCTGCGCTGCGACGTGTTGCGCTTCACCTACCAACGCCCGCCGCAGCCGCGCGGTTGCGAGCAGGATTACGGCGGCGCGGTCGAGATGGGCCCGCGCGGCGCGCCGGCGCTGATCTGCCACGGCGATACGGTGGCAGACCCGGCCGCGCCGGTGCTGGGCTACGGGCGGTCCTGGCAGGGCAGGGGGATGACCTGTACCGCGACGCCGCAGGCGCTGCGCTGCGTCAATGGCGAGGGGCGGGGGTTCGAGATGGCGCGGGCGCGGTTGCTGCTGTTCTGACGCGCCGCGGACCGGCCGCGGAACCGCGGAGCATGCGTTGCGCCAGCGTTCTTCCCGTCATGCGATGCTTTCGCCAGCGTGAATATACTTATGCGTGCATTAAGTAGAGATACACAACCAGTTACAATATTGATAACAAATCAAGGAGGTTGGCCAGTCTCCCGCAACCTTGATCCCAGCTTCGCGTAATCCCGCTGTAGTCCATTCGACATGAAGACGGGAGAATTGTATGTCCGGTAACTGGAATCCTGGGCCTGGCCCAAGCCGAGGCGATGACACATTCACGGGAACCGGCGGCAATGACGCGGCGATCGGCAAGTCGGGCGACGACAAGTTGGAGGGTCTCGGCGGCAACGACCTGCTGGTCGGCGGAGACGGCAACGACACGCTGATCGGCGGCCAGGACGCCGATCTGATCAAGGGCGGGGAGGGGGACGACCTGATCGCCTGGAATGTCGGCGACGGCAACGATGTCATCAGTGGCGGCAGCGGCAACGACACCTTCGCGCTCGAAGGCTGGACGGGCGGCACCGACGACCCCTGGGAGGTGAAGACCATCGGCCCCGCCTCCCTGTTCATCCGCAAGGATGAGCACGAGAAGACCGTGGTCACGATCCTGGACTACGACCCGACCAAGGACGTCATCGTCTGCTTCGCCGAAGGCACGCGCATCGCCACCGCGCGCGGCGAGGCGCCGATCGAATCGCTGCGCGCCGGTGACCTGGTGGTGGCCGCGCATGGCACCGGCGCGCCGCTGCAGCCGGTGGTCTGGGTGGGGCGTTCGCGCACCGTGGTGGCGCGCCATCCCGACCCCGCCTCGGTTGCCCCCGTGTTGATCCGCGCCGGCGCGCTGGCCGATGGCGTCCCTCACAGGGACCTGCGCGTGTCGCCCGAGCACGCGCTGTTCCTCGACGGCCACCTGGTGCCGGCGCGGCTGCTGGTGAACGGGCGCAGCATCGTGCAGGAATCCTGGTGCCCCGAGGTCACCTACTGGCATGTGGAATTGCCGGCGCATGGCCTGCTGGTGGCCGAAGGCGCGGTCGCCGAATCCTATTTCGACGACGGCAACCGCAAGCATTTCGACAACGGCGCCGTGACGACGCTGGTCAAGGACTTCGCCAGCGAGCGGGCGAATGGCCGCTACGCCGAGGCGGCCTGCTATCCGCTGCTGCTGGATGGTGCGGTGCTGGACCGGCTGCGGGGTCGGATCGTGGCGCGCGCCGACGCTCCGCAGAAGGAACGTGCCACCGCCTGACGGCGCCGCGATGCCGGGCGCGCCGCGACGCGCCCGGCTGTCGCGGGGTCAGAGCTTGCCGAACAGCGCCGTCGTGTCGCTCATGCGGTTCGAGAAGCCCCACTCGTTGTCGTACCAGGACAGCACGCGCACCAGGCCGCCATCGACCACCTGGGTCTGCGTCGCGTCGAAGGTCGACGACATCGGATTGTGGTTGAAGTCGATGCTGACCAGCGGCTCGGTGTTGTAGCCGAGGATGCCCTTCAGCGGCCCGGATTCCGACGCCGCCTTCATCGCCGCATTCACCGCTTCCTTCGTCACGCCTTCCTTGGCGGGCACGAAGTCGAGGCTGACCAGCGAGACATTCGGCGTCGGGATGCGGATGGCGGTGCCGTCCAGCTTGCCCTTCAGTTCCGGCATCACCAGCCCGACCGCCTTGGCCGCGCCCGTGCTCGTCGGGATCGCGGACACCGCCGCCGCGCGGGCGCGGTGCAGGTCCTTGTGCAGCGTATCGACCGTGTTCTGGTCGCTCGTGTAGGCGTGGATGGTGACCATGTAGCCGCGCACGATGCCGAAGGTGTCGTGCAGCACCTTCGCGATCGGCGCCAGGCAATTGGTGGTGCAGGAGGCGTTGGAGATGACCGTCATCTCCTTCGTGAGGATCTTCTCGTTCACGCCATAGACGATGGTCGCGTCGGCATTGTCGCCGGGCGCGGAGATGACGACCTTGCGCGCGCCTGCGGTCAGCAGCGCGGAGGCCTTCTCCTTGCTCGTGAAGATGCCGGTGCACTCCATCGCAACGTCGATGCCGGCGAGCGGCAGCTTCGTCGGGTCGCGTTCGGCGGTGACCTTGATCGGGCCCCAGGTCTTGCCGCCGTTGCGGATGGTGAGGGTGTCGCCCTCGACGATCACCTCGCCGGGGAAGCGGCCATGCACGCTGTCGTAGCGGAACAGGTGGGCATTCGCCTCGATCGAGCCGAGGTCGTTGATGGTGACGAATTCCAGGTCCTGCCGACCGGCCTCGCAGGCGGCGCGCAGCACCAGGCGACCGATGCGCCCGAATCCGTTGATCGAAACCTTCACCGCCATGATGTCTTCCTTCCCGTGCAGAACTACGCGACGCGCTTCTTCACCGCCGCCGTGACCGCCTCGGCCGTGATGCCGAAATGCCGGTACAGATCCTCGGCTGGGGCCGAGGCGCCGAAGCCGCCCATCCCGATGAAGATGCCATCGGACCCGAGCCAGCGTTCCCAGCCGAAGCCGATCGCCGCCTCGACGCCGACGCGCAGCGCGGAACCGAGCACCTGATCGCGGTACGACGCATCCTGCGCGGCGAAGATTTCCCAGCAGGGCAGGGAGACCACGGCGGTCGGGATGCCATCGGCTTCCAGCGCCTCGCGCGCGGCGATCGCAAGGTGCACTTCGGAGCCCGTGGCGATCAGCGTCGCCTGCCGCGCGGCGCTGGCCTCGGCCAGCACATAGCCGCCGCGCGCGCAGCGATTCTCGCCCGCATCGTCGCGCAGCGCCGGCAGGTTCTGCCGCGACAGCGCCAGCAGCGAGGGCCCATCGGCGCGCTTCACCGCCAGTTCCCAGCACTCGGCGGTTTCCATCGCATCCGCCGGGCGGAAGACGCAGACATTCGGCATGGCGCGGAAGGACGCCAGGTGCTCGACCGGCTGGTGGGTCGGGCCGTCCTCGCCCAGGCCGATGCTGTCATGCGTCAGCACATGGATGACGCGGGTGTGCATCAGGGCGGCCAGGCGCACGGCCGGGCGCAGGTAGTCGGAGAACACCAGGAAGGTGCCCGAATACGGGATGATGCCGCCATGCAGCGCCATCCCGTTCATCGCCGCCGCCATGCCGAACTCGCGCACGCCCCAGTGCACGAAGCGGCCAGCGAAGTTGCCTGGCGCGATGGGCGGGACACCCTTCACATTGGTGTTGTTGGACCCGGTCAGGTCGGCTGACCCGCCGACCATCTCGGGCACGCTCGGCACCAGGGCCTCCAGCGCGCGCTGCGAGGACACGCGCGTGGCGAGCTTCGGCTTCTCCTCGGCGTGCTTCGCGCGCAGCGCGGCCAGCGCCTCGTGCCAGGATTCCGGCAGGCGGCCGGCGATGGCGCGGTCGAACTCGCCCTGCTGCGGGTGCTTGGCCAGGCGCTTCAGCCAGGACCGGCGGGTGCCGGCGCTGCGCCGCCCGGCGGCTTCCCAGGCGGCCTTGATGTCGTCGGGCACGGTGAAGGGCGGCGAGGTCCAGCCCAGGGCTTCCTTGGCGGCGGCGGCCTCGGCGGCACCCAGCGGCGCGCCGTGCGAGCCCGCCGTGCCCGCCTTGGTCGGCGCGCCCATCCCGATGATGGTGCGGCAGGCGATCAGCACCGGCTTGCGGCTGCGCGTGGCCCAGGCCATCGCGGAGGCCAGCGCCTCGGCATCATGCCCGTCCACGCGGCGCGTCGCCCAGCCATAGGCCTGGAAGCGCTTCAGCGTGTCGTCGGTGAAGGACAGCGCGGTGTCGCCGTCGATCGAGATGTGGTTGTCGTCCCACAGCACGCACAGCTTCGACAGGCCGTAATGGCCCGCCAGCGACGCTGCCTCATGGCTGACGCCTTCCTGCAAATCCCCATCGGAGGCGATGACCCAGGTGCGGTGGTCCACCAGCGACGTGCCGAAGCGCGCCTGCATCATCCGTTCGGCCAGCGCCATGCCGACCGCGGTGGCGAAGCC
>LNFM01005580.1_pt1 | contig 21603 bp, 21 predicted proteins | sample 596031 | NCBI WGS metagenome assembly LNFM01 (sample SAMN04254537, study PRJNA301005) | activated carbon metagenome | isolation source: dual media filters at the Ann Arbor, Michigan drinking water treatment plant | place: USA: Ann Arbor
GTACCGGCGTCGCTCGAGCGCCCTTCCATGAAGTTCTTGCAGGCATCCGACGAAGCGTATTGCGGCTTCTTGCAGTTCTCGGCGGACGGTTCCCAGCTTCCGGGTGCCGGCGCCATCTGCGCCGAAGCGCCGGTGGCGAACAGGGCCGCGGACGCGGCAATCAAAAGCAGACGGGTCATGGACGATCCTCCGTTATGCCCCGACAAAAGAAATCGTCGGGTAACGGCGATGTTCCGTGGCCGAAATAAGAAACCGGGGACCTTGACCTTGTATGTACGGTCAGGCTGACCTTCGGTGAAACGGCAGGGTCAGATCGAGAAACTCGTCCCGCAACCGCAGCCGGAAGCTGCGTTTGGGTTCTTGATCTGGAAGCTCGCGCCGATCAGTTCATCCACGAAGTCGATCTCCGCGCCCTTCATGTATTCGAGGGACACCGGGTCGACGACCACCGTCACGCCATCGCGTTCAACCGCCAGATCTTCGTCCTGGCGGATTTTTTCGACCGCGAATTCGTAGCGGAAGCCTGAGCAGCCGCCGCCCTCCACACTGACGCGCAGCATCGACCCCTCGGGTTCCGAGCTGAGGATTTCCGCGATCCGCCTGGCGGCATTGGCGGAAACGCTGACGGGGAGGGCTTCGGTCATGGTGTGGGCTCACTTTGTCTGGCCAATTATGTGAGGTTTTCGCGGGCGCTGGGCAAGGGGGCTCCCTGCCGGGGCCGCCAAGTGGTAAGTCCGCGCCTCGGAGGGGTTAATGGTTTCGGGCTTTCATATACGGCCAAGGGCGCCCTTTGCTGCGGATCCGGCCGAGAGCCGGGGGCGGCTGGTGTCGGAGCCGTCAAGTCCGACCCGCACCGAGTTCCAGCGCGATCGCGACCGGATTCTGCATTCTTCGGCGTTCCGCCGTCTGAAACACAAGACGCAGGTCTTCGTCTATCACGAGGGCGACCACTACCGGACGCGCCTTACACACACTCTCGAAGTCTCCCAGATCGCGCGCAGCCTTGCCCGGGCCCTTGGTCTCGATGAGGACCTGGCTGAAACTCTGGCGCTTGCGCACGATCTCGGCCACACACCGTTCGGCCATGCTGGCGAACGCGCGCTTGACCAATGTATGAGCGCCGATGGCGGGTTCGATCACAACGCCCAGACGCTGCGCATCGTGACGCAACTCGAGCGCCGCTATGCCGGCTTCGACGGGCTCAACCTGACATGGGAAACGTTGGAAGGCATCGTGAAGCATAACGGCCCGCTCGTGGACGGTGGAGGCAAGCCGCTGAAGGGGGGGCTGCCGTTCGGCATCGCCGCGTACGCGGAGCGGCAGGATTTGCAACTCGGAAGCTTTGCAAGTGCGGAGGCCCAGGCGGCCGCGCTGGCGGATGACATTGCTTACGATGCCCACGATCTGGATGACGGTTTGCGTGCGGGTCTTTTCGGGCTGCCTGATTTGCGTGAGGTGCCGTTCCTCGACGGCCTTCTCGACGAAATCGCTGTGCAATGGCCCGATCTGGACCGTTCGCGGACGATCCATGAACTCACGCGCCGGGTCATCACCCGATTTGTGGAAGCAGCGATCGCCGAGTCGGAAGACCGGCTTTCGAAGCTGAAGGCGGCAAGTGTCGAGGAAATACGGGGCGCTGGTACCCCGGTGATCGCCTTTACGCCGGAGATCGTGGGTGCCGACCAGGCCATCAAGGATTTTCTTTATCCGCGCATGTATCGCCACCAGCGGGTCATGCGCGTCATGAGCGATGCGCAACAGATCGTCAGGGACTTGTTCGATGTTTACCGGGCGGACAACGAAGAAATGCCGGAGGAATGGCGCGATCTGGGCGACGGCCCCGAGCGTGCCGCGGCAGATTTCATTGCCGGCATGACGGACCGCTATGCCATCCAGGAGCACCGGCGGCTGTTTGACGTAACTCCCGATCTGCGTTAGGCGGCGCGACCCTCTCGAGCATGACAATGAACCTGTTTTCCATTTTTCTCGGGCGCGTTCACGCGGCCATCCATGATATCGCGGGCGATCGCGCGGACGCCATTGCGCTTCATCTGTCGCGCGTCGTCGTGGAGCCGCCGCGTGATGCGTCGCATGGCGATATGGCGACCAATGCGGCGATGGTGCTGGCGAAGGAGTTTGGCGCGAAGCCGCGCGATCTCGCAGAGGCGCTCGCCGCCAAACTTCGCGAGGATCCCGATGTTGCGGCGGTGGAAATCGCAGGTCCGGGGTTCATTAATTTGCGGCTTCGCGAGGCAGTCTGGATCGATGCGCTCGCAAGCATGCTTGGTGCGGGGCCGGAATTCGGTCGCAGCCAGATTGGCCAGAATCGGGCTACCAACGTCGAATATGTGTCCGCCAATCCGACAGGGCCGATGCATGTCGGCCATTGCCGCGGCGCGGTTTTTGGCGACGCCCTTGCCAATCTTCTGCAGTTCGCTGGCTATGACGTCACCCGCGAGTATTACGTCAATGACGCTGGCGCCCAGGTCGATGTTCTCGCGCGCTCTGTGTATTTACGCTATCGGGAGGCGCTGGGCGAAGATATCGGTGCCATCCCCGAAGGGCTTTATCCCGGCGATTATCTGAGTCCCGTCGGCAAGGCGCTTGCCGATCTCTATGGGGATACGCTTCTTAAAAAGAGCGAAGCGGAATGGCTGCCGATGGTACGGGCCGCGGCGATCAAGGAAATGCTCGCCGTCATCAAGGATGACCTTGCCGCACTCGATATTCGCCATGATGTGTTTTTCTCGGAGGCATCGCTGCAAGGGCAGGGCGGCGCCGTCGACACCACTTTGGATCAGTTGCGGAAGGCCGGTCTTGTTTATGAAGGCCGGCTGCCGCCGCCCAAGGGCCAGCTTCCGGAAGATTGGGAAGATCGCGAGCAGACGCTTTTCAAGACCGAACAGTTTGGCGACGATACCGACCGGCCGTTGGTGAAGTCCGATGGTAGTTACACGTATTTCGCGTCCGACGTGGCTTACATGAAGGACAAGATCGGCCGTGGGTTCGAGGAGTTGATCTTCGTCCTTGGTGCCGATCACGGCGGATATGTCAAAAGACTTGAGGCGGTCGCCGCGGCGCTGTCCGGTGGCAAGGCTCATGTCGATGTGAAGCTTGTGCAGCTTGTGCGGCTGTTCCGCGCCGGCGAGCCGGTGAAGATGTCCAAGCGCGCGGGCGATTTCGTCACGCTGCGCGAAGTGGTCGATGAAGTCGGCCGCGATGCCGTTCGCTTCATGATGCTGTTCCGCAAGAATGATGCGGTGCTCGATTTTGATTTTGCGAAGGTTGTGGAGCAATCGCGGGAAAATCCGGTTTTCTACGTTCAGTATGCCTATGCGCGGACGCAATCTGTGTTGCGTAATGCGGCCGAATCACTCGGAGGGGATGTGGGTGGCGCGGCGTCGGCCGATGCGCTGGCGCGGCTGTCGGACGCCGGGGAGATAGCGCTTATCCGCAAACTCGCCGAATTCCCCCGGATCGTCGAGAGCGCCGCTCAGGCGCACGAGCCGCATCGGATTGCCTTTTATTTGCACGAGCTTGCCTCGGACCTTCATCACCACTGGAATAGGGGCAACGACAACCCGGGGCTGCGCTTTGTTGTTGCGGATGATCCACAGGCCACGAACGGAAGACTGGCGCTCGTCAGGGGCGTAGCGTTAGTGTTGTCCACCGGCCTGCGGTTGCTGGGGGTCGCTGCACCGGCTGAAATGCGCTAGGCCTTTGGGGAATGGCCTTATTCTGTCCGTGTTTCCCCGCTTAGATGCACCCTTCCCCCGGGGTATGAGATGTCTGACAGTTCACAGCGTCGCGGTACGGATTTGAACAGCCTGCGCAGTGCGGGGGCCGGCACGGGCCGGTTGCCGCGCGAGGCCGAAGACCCGCTAGCCGAACTCGCCCGCCTTGTGTCGCAGGGTGAACCGTCGCGGCCGCGTGTTGCCGACATGCCGCCTGTCTATGCGCCGCCGCGTGCGCCTGAGGCGAGGGTGGAACCCCGCGCCGATTATACGCCGCCGCCCGTCGAGCCGCGTGTTCCGGATCGGCTCGACCCACTTGGCGGTGATGGTTTTCGTGCCGAGCCGCGCGGTGAGTCTCACTCCCGCAGCTATGGCGCGGCAACGGCCCAGCCGGACTACGACCCCGACGATGATTTCTTCGCGGACAATCCGCCGCCGCTGCGCGGTTCGCAGGGGCAGGGCTACAACACCTATCAGGATGATGAATTCGAGACGACATACGATGCCGCGTTCCAGGCGCGTCAGCCGTACGGCGAAGAGGATTTTGATGATAGCGTGACCTCTGTCTATCCGGCGGACGACGATCTGTCAGAAGACGATGCGCCGGTCCGCCGCCGTGGTGGCATGCTCACAATGGGCGCTCTCATGAGCGTCGGCCTTGTCGCTGGCTTCGGTGCCTGGGCGTATTTCTCGCTTGGTGGTGGCGGCGGTGCCGACGGCGCGCCCCCGGTCATCGAAGCCCGAACCGACACACCTATGAAGGTCGTGGCCGAAGCAAAACCTATCGAGAAAAGCAAAAAGGACTACGACCGGATTCCGGTGAACGCTGACTCGAGCATTGGCCCGGGACCTGAAGAACCGGGCGAAAAGCCGCGCGTCATCATACCGAACCAGTTGGCGTCCGCGGGTAGTGATGATCGTGCGCCTGCCTCGGCTTCGTCACAGGATTCGGCATCGAACGATGCGGTCGGAAGCGTACCCACGTCCGAATCGGGCATGCGTGTTGTAAAGACGATCCCGATTTCCGCGGCCTCGCTTTCGGGGTCGTCCGAGCCGGCGCAGGGTGCTGCTGCGTCCGAATTGCCGCCGCCCATTCAGGGCAGCGGTGTGGCGGAGGGCATGTCGCTCCAGCCTGGCAAGGACTACAGCATCGTCAACACGCAACCCGAAGAGCCGGTGCCCGCTGCGCCTCCGGCAGCGACCGCGTCCTCGCAGCCGTCGCAAATGGCGTTTGCGTCTGAACAGGTGCCGCTGCCGCAGCCGCGGCCCTTGTTGCCGCAAGTTTCGGCGGCACCTCAAGCGCCTGCTGCTGCGGTTGCTCCGCCGGCTCGCGCTGCGACCCCCGTTCAGCCCCCCACCGCCAGTGGTGGCCCGCCGTCGTCGCCCCAGCCGCAGGTAACTGTCACAAACAAGCGTGCGCTGCAGCCGCAGGGAGCGCCTCCGCCGGCGCGCAGCTCTCAGCGCACCACAGCACCGGCTGCGCCGCGACAGATCGCGATGGCTGGTGCGTCGCCACCGCCGGTTGCTGCTGCCCCGGCTCCGGCAGCTGCGGCGCCTGCGCCCGTTCAGTCTGCTCCGCAGGTCGCGGCTGTTTCAAGCTCGTCCGGCGCATTCGGAGTTCAGTTGACGGCGCAGCGGTCTCAGGAAGAGGCGCTGGCGGCGTTCAACGCGCTCAAGCAGCGTCATCCGCAGGTTCTCGGCCCCTATACGGCGACGGTTGCGCGGGCTGACCTCGGGGATCGCGGTGTCTTCTATCGTGCTCTCGTCCCGGCCCAGAGCCAGGCGGATGCGTCTAATCTGTGCATTCAGTTCAAATCCGCGGGCGTCGACTGTATCGTCCAGCGGCGCTGAGCTTGACCACTGCACAGTGCGCCTATAAGGCGCGCTCATGACTGTTCCACATGCATTTATCTGCGGGCTCTCCGGAACGCATTTGACCGACGAGGAGAAGCTTTTCGTCGATCACGCGGAGCCGTGGGGCATCATTCTCTTCTCGCGGAACATCCAAGACGCCGAGCAGGTCCGCGCGCTGGTCGATGAGGTGCGGGCTCTTGTCGGGCGCGGTGACATGCCGGTTCTTGTTGATCAGGAGGGAGGGCGCATACAGCGCTTTAAACCCCCTCTAACGGAACAGCATCCTCCGCCGGCCGCCTATGCCGGTGTCTATGCCGAAAGCGCGGAAGCGGGCCTTGATGCCGCCAGGCTTGGAGCGCGCCTGATTGCCCATGAGCTCAAAGGCCTCCATCTGAATGTCGATTGTTTGCCGCTGCTCGATCTTGCATTCGAGGGCGCTCATCAAATCATTGGCGATCGGTCCTACGGAGCCAGGCCCGCCGATGTTTCCGCGATTGCCCGCGCCGTTTGCGAGGGGCTTCTCGACGGCGGGGTTCTGCCCGTCGTGAAGCACATGCCGGGACATGGCCGTGCGTTGGCCGACAGCCATCACGAACTCCCCCGCGTGACAGCGTCCGTGGCGGAACTTCAGCGGACGGATTTTGCGCCGTTCCGTGCGCTGAACGATATGCCCTTGGGTATGACAGGGCATGTGCTCTACACGGCTCTCGATCCAGACCACCCGGCGACGTTGTCCCGAGTCGTTGTGCAGGACGTTATCCGGGGCTTTATCGGCTTCGATGGCGTGCTGATGAGCGACGACCTGTCCATGAAGGCGCTCAGCGGCAGCATCGGTCACCGTGCGGAGGAGTCGTTTGCCGCCGGCTGCGATATCGCCTTGCACTGCAATGGCGATCTGGCCGAAATGCGTGAAGTCGCGCTTGCTTCGCCCCGGCTGGACGGCGATGCGGAGCGCCGTTGCCATGCGGCTCTTGGCCGTCTGCGGGCGCCGCAACCCTTTGATGAAGAAGCCGCGCGTGCGACCGTACGGAGCCTTCTCCCGGTTCGGGTGGCGTGACCGGATGCGCTGTCTTTTCAGGATAACAGTCCAGTGACCGATGCGACGTCATCTCCTGCCGATGAAGCGCCCGACACGCCGGAAGGGGCGTTTGTCGTTGCTCTGGACGTGTTCGAGGGCCCGCTGGACCTGTTGTTGGATCTGGCGCGGCGCGACAAGGTCGATCTCACCAAGATTTCAGTCGCGCGCCTGGCCGAACAGTATCTCGCTTTCATCGAGGAGGCGCGGAAGCTCAAGCTCGAACTGGCCGCCGATTACCTCGTCATGGCGGCATGGCTGGCCTATCTGAAGTCGCGTCTGCTCCTGCCGCGTCCGGAGGGCCCGGAAGAAATGTCGGGCGAGGACATGGCTGCGCTGCTTGCGCATCGTCTGCGCCGTCTCGAAGCGATGCGCCGTGTTGCCGAAGAGCTTTCAAATCGCGAACGTCTCGGCAAGGACTTCTTCCGGCGAGGCGCCCCGGAGGGCGTGCGAGTCACGCGCAAAAGTCTGTGGGACGCGACGCTTTATGAGTTGCTTGTCGCGTATGCGCACCATCGCCAGCACAAGACGCTGTCGCACGTCACCATCCGCCGCACGCCGGCATGGCCGCTGGCTGAGGCCCGTGCGGCGCTCGAGCGCCTGGTCGGTGCGGTCAAGGACTGGACGGCGCTCGACTCCTTGCTGATCGAGTATCTCGCGCCGGAAGGCGAGCGAAAAACAGTCACCGCATCGAGCTTTTCGGCCACGCTGGAAATGGTCAGGGAAGGGCATATCGAAATGCGGCAGGAAAAAGCGTTCGCGCCTTTGTATGTGCGTGCAACCGGAGGCGACGAATGATCGACGGGCAGACTTTCCTTCGCGACGTCACGGCGAACGACGCCGTAAACTTCGAACATGTGCGGATGGCCGAAGCGCTGCTGTTTGCCGCGGAAGAGCCGCTTGATGAAGCAACGCTTGCGCAGCGTTTGCCCGAAGGGGCGGATATTCCTGCTGTTATTGCCGCGCTCACCGCGCATTATTCCGTGCGCGGTGTCAATCTTGTAAATACGAGTGGCCGGTGGTGGTTCCGGACGTCTTCCGATCTCGCCCCCATCCTGAGCCGGGAGCGGCAGGAGCAGAAAAAGCTTTCGCGCGCCGCGCTCGAAACTCTGGCAATCGTCGCTTATCATCAGCCCGTCACGCGCGCCGAAATCGAAGGTATTCGTGGCGTTTCCGTCGCGAAAGGTACGCTTGAGGTTTTGCTCGAAACCGGTTGGGTTCGTTTGCGTGGCCGCAGGCGTACGCCAGGCCGGCCCGTTACGTTCGGCACGACACAGGGCTTCCTCGAACATTTTGGCCTCGAAACTATCAGCGATCTGCCCGGCGTGGATGAGCTGAAGTCCGCCGGTCTTCTTGATGCTCGTCTGCCGGATGGTCTTGATGTGCCCATGCCTTCGGATGATCCCGCGCTGCGCGAGGATGAGGAAGAACTCGGCGATGATCCGCTCGACTTTCTGACGCCGCTCGACAACGAAGTGGAAGAGGACGCGGGAGAGAAAGCGCCGGCGGGGCCGGAGGCCGGGGAGCCGAAAGAATGACGGCGAGTCCTGCAAGGGCAGCTTGGCCCAGATGGGGACAGCGCGGCACGGCGGGGGCTGCCATTCCGGCACGCCTGACATTCGATAAGATTACTCATCGCTACGGCGCGCTCACGGCCGTCTCCGATTTTTGTCTGGACATTGCGCCGGGCGAGATCGTCGCGCTTCTTGGGCGTTCAGGGTGCGGAAAAACCACTCTGTTGCGGATTGCCGCCGGAATCGAACGGCAGACTGCGGGGCGGGTGCTGCTCGACAACCGCGCCGTCGCAAGCGACAACGTCTTCCAGCCGCCCGAGATGCGCGGCATCGGTTTCGTTTTTCAGGATTATGCGCTGTTCCCGCATATGTCCGTACATGACAATGTCGTGTTCGGTTTGAGAACCCTGCCGCGCGCGGATGCGCGGAAAGTCGCGCTCAAGGCGCTGGATCGCGTCGGGCTCATTCAGCATGCGGACGATTACCCGCATGAATTGTCCGGAGGTGAACAGCAGCGTGTGGCGTTGGCCCGGGCCGTGGCGCCGCGTCCGGGCGTCCTTTTGATGGACGAGCCGTTTTCCGGTCTCGATCGCCGGCTGCGAGACAGTGTGCGTGAAGAGACGCTGGCGGTTTTGCGGGAGACGCAGGCGACGTCCCTCCTGGTTACCCACGATCCGGAAGAAGCTATGCGCATGGCCGATCGCATAGCTTTGATGCACGAAGGTTCGCTTCTTCAGGAAGGATCGCCGGAAGAGCTTTATCGCCGGCCCACCAGCCTGTTCGCGGCTCGCTTCTTCAGCGAGGTCAACGAAATCGAAGGTCAGGTGCGCGGCGGTCGCGTTGAAACGTCACTGGGTACCGCGCCCGCGGTCGGGGTGCCTGACGGCGCGGCGGTTGTGGCTCTCAGGCCATCGGCCATCCGGCTGGATTCGGCCGGCAGGCCTGGACGGGTGCTTTATTCCCGTTTCCTGGGTGACACCGATCATCTGGAGATCGCGGTTGAGGGTCTCGATGTTCCTCTCCGGGCACGGGCGGTTGCTGGGCTTTGGCAGGAAGCTGCTGAAGTGGGCGTGACCTTCGATCCCCAGCAGGCGCTTGTGTTTCCTGCGAGCGAAACCTAGTTTCTAGAATGAGAATTTGCCGCCGGATCCCCCGCGCGGCCGGATATTTCAAGGATTTGCCGTCATGAGTCTGACCCATTGGCTGGTCGTCATCGTTATCGCGCTGCTGCTGTTCGGCCGAGGCAAGATTTCCGAGATGATGGGCGATCTCGCGAAGGGCATTAAAAGCTTCAAGAAAGGCATGGCCGAAGACGACGAAGCTTATATTCCGAAGCGCACCGAGGAATATGAGGTCATCGAGCATGAGGCTAAGCCAGAGCCGAAAAAGGCCACGGCCAAGAAAGCCCCCGCCAAGCGCGCTAAGGAAAAGACCTGAGTTGAGTGGCGCGGTCGGCGCTGAGACTTAGTTCATGTTCGATATCGGTTGGTCCGAAATGCTGGTTGTCGGCGCGGTTGCCCTTGTGGTGATCGGCCCGAAGGACCTACCGGCCGCTTTGCGCCAGGCTGGTAAATGGATGGGCACCGTGCGTCGCATGGCGTCGGACTTCCAGGGCCAGGTTAATCAGGCAATGCGGGAAGCCGAGCTCGACGAGCTTCGGCGCGAAGTGACGGATTTGAAGTCCGGCTTCAACACCGTGAGCGACCCGGTGCGCAGCGCAGGGCAGGAGGTCAAGTCGCTCGTCGAGGCGCCTGCGGCTCTGTCGGCCCCGGAGTCGGCGAAGGTTGAAAAGTCGCGGCCATCCCCGGTGTCTGATCCCAAGCCCAAACCGAAGCGGGCGCCGAGAAAGAAAGCGGAGCCCAAGTCGTGAGCGTCGAGGACGAGGTCGAATCCTCCAGAGCGCCGTTGATGGAGCACCTGATCGAGCTCAGGTCGCGTCTTATCAAGGCATTGCTGGCAATTGCCGCCGCTTTCGTTGTCTGCTTTGCTTTCGCCAACCAGATTTTCAATATCTTGCTATGGCCTTATGAGTTCGCAGCGGGTCCGCAAAAAGAACTCCAACTTATTTATACTGCGCCGCAAGAATATCTGATCACTCAGATCAAGCTTGCTCTATTTGGGGCGTTTTTTATCGCGTTTCCGATAATTGCAATTCAGATTTACAAGTTTGTCGCGCCCGGTCTTTATAAGAACGAGCGCGCGGCTTTCTTTCCATATCTTATCGCCACCCCCATTTTATTCTTCTTGGGTGCCGCGTTTGTTTATTTTGGTGCCATGCCGCTGGCGATGAGGTTCTTCTTGTCGATGGAGCAGGCTGGTGCCCCCGGGCAGGCGGGCATCCACCTCGTCGCGCGGACGAGCGAATATCTGTCGCTTATCATGGCCCTGATCCTGGCCTTCGGCATCTGCTTCCAGACGCCGGTCATTCTGACCCTGCTCGCGCGTGCCGGATTCATCGATGCCCGCTGGCTCGTGGAAAAACGGAAATACGCCATCGTGGTCGTATTTGCGATCGCCGCAGTGCTCACGCCGCCAGATATCATCAGCCAGTTCGCCCTTGCGGTGCCTACTTTGCTGCTCTACGAGCTTTCCATCTATCTGGTCCGGGTGGTCGAAAGAAAGCGCGCCAAGGAAAGCGCCGAAGCGGCCTGATCCGATCTCGTTTCTTTCATGCGATCAATAAATTAGCGGCAGAGATAAATGCTCGATATCCGGTGGATTCGCGACAATGGGCCGGCGTTCGAGGCCGGCCTGAAATCACGTGGCCTGCCGGCCGAGCAGATCGCGGAAACCATCGCAAATCTCATTGCGCTGGATGAAGCCAGGCGCGACGCGATCGGCAAGGCGCAGACACTTCAAGAGCGCCGCAACGCGGCCTCGAAGGAAATAGGCGCAGCAAAAGCCTCGAAGGACGAAGAGCGGGCACGCGTCCTCATGGAGGAAGTTGGCGCGCTGAAGGGCGAGCTGGCGATGCTTGAGGACCGTCAACGCGCGGCCGACGCCGCGTTGGGTCGCGCGCTCGCCGAAATCCCAAATCTGCCGCTTCCGGATGTGCCGGTTGGTGTGGACGAAACCGCCAACATCCAGAAAAGCATTTTCGGCGACAAGCCGGATCGTGGAATCGCCAGGCAGCACTTCGAGATCGGTGAAGCGCTGGGTGGCATGGATTTCGAGACGGCCGCCAAATTGTCTGGCGCGCGGTTTGTCGTGCTCAAGGGAGAGATTGCGCGGCTGGAACGTGCGCTCGGTCAATTCATGCTTGATGTCCATACACGCGAGCACGGATACACGGAAGTTTCGCCGCCGCTTCTGGTTCGTGACGACGTCATGTTTGGTACGGCGCAGCTCCCGAAATTCGAGGAAGACCAGTTCGCGACTCGCTTGTCACCGCTGACAACCGGTTACCTCACCTCGGATCTTCTGATCCCCGGTCTTGCAAAACTTGAACACAAGTTTGGCAAGAATGCCGATGACGCGGACGTCGTCGCTTCCTTGGGCGAAGACATAGAGACCTATCTCAAGCGCGATCGGCTTTGGTTGATCCCGACCGCCGAGGTTTCACTGACCAATCTGGTTCGCGAGAGCATCCTCTCGGAAGAAGAGCTTCCTCTGCGGTTCACCGCGCTGACGCCTTGCTTCCGCGCCGAGGCCGGCGCCGCCGGCAAGGACACACGGGGGCTTATCCGGCAACACCAGTTCAACAAGGTGGAACTTGTTTCGGTTACCGCTCCGGAACAGTCTGGCGAGGAGCATGAACGCATGCTGTCCTGCGCGGAAACCGTGCTCAAGAAGCTTGGTTTGCATTTCCGTGTGATGGCGCTTTGCACTGGCGACATGGGTTTCGCCTCTCAGAAGACATACGATATCGAGGTCTGGCTGCCGGGCCAGAACATGTTCCGTGAAATATCGTCCTGCTCGGTGTGCGGTGATTTCCAGGCTCGGCGCATGCAGGCGCGCTATCGAGCAGGCAAGGACACCCGGTTCGTGCATACGCTAAACGGCTCTGGTGTCGCCGTTGGCCGTGCGTTGGTCGCGGTTCTCGAGAACTACCAGAATCCGGACGGTACGGTGTCGGTACCCGATGTCCTGCGCCCCTATATGGGTGGCGCCGAAAAGATCGGCGTCTGATGCGTATTCTCATCACGAACGACGACGGTATCCATTCGCCTGGTCTTGATGCGCTGGAGGACATTGCGCGGTCGATTTCGGACGATGTTTGGGTCATCGCGCCGGAATACGATCAATCCGGGGTAGCTCACTCCTTGTCTCTGAACGATCCCTTGCGCTTGCGCCAGGCAGGGGAAAAGAGGTTCGCAGTGAAGGGAACGCCGACGGATTGCGTGATCCTGGGTGCCAGGCATGTCATGGCAGGGAGCCCTCCCGAACTTCTGCTGTCCGGCATCAACCGCGGGCACAATCTGGCGGAAGATATCACCTATTCCGGTACGGTCGCGGGAGCCATTGAAGGCGCGCTTCTTGGTATTCCCGCTATTGCACTCTCGCAGGGCTATCCTCCAGGACACCGCGATGATGTCGACTATTCCGCATCGCGAACACATGCGCCGCGTGTTATCGAACGTGTGTTGACAGCCGGCATTCCGTCAGGCGGGCTCGTGAATGTGAACTTTCCGCCGCTCCCGGCGGAGGAAATCGCTGGACTGCGCGCGACGCGCCAAGGGCAGCGTTCGCAGTGGCAGGCGGATGTCGAGCAGCGTAGGGACGGGCGCGGCAATCCGTACTTCTGGCTGGTCATTGGCCATGACATAGGTGATCCATCTCAGGATTCGGATCTGAAAGCTGTCGCCGAAGGGTTCATTTCCGTCACGCCGTTGCGTGTTGATATGACCGATCATGACCTGAAAGCACGTTATGATGCGGCCCTTGAGGGAGGAGTCTAGCGGTCATGCCCGGTCATGGGCCGCGCGATGAAATAGAAGCTCGCGAACGTGCCGCGTTTCAGCTGTCGCTCCGGCAGCGCGGTATCCGCGATAACAACGTTCTGCGTGCTCTCGAGACCGTGCCGCGTACGCTGTTTGTGTCCGATGGACTTGAAGAGCACGCGTATGCCGATCGGGCTCTGCCCATTGCGTGCGGTCAGACGATAAGCCAGCCGTTTATCGTCGCGTACATGACCCAGCTGCTTGAGCTTGATAACACGCATAAAGTGCTCGAAATCGGCACAGGATCGGGCTATCAGACCGCCGTTCTCGCGCGGATCGCCAAGCGTGTGTACACCATCGACCGCTTCCGTACATTGATTGGTGCGGCCGAGTTGCGGTTCAATGCGCTGCGCCTGGCAAACATCACGTCCATGCCGGGCGATGGGTCTTTGGGCTGGCCTGCGCAGGCTCCTTTTGAGCGCATTATCGTAACGGCGGCGGCGGACCAGGTTCCCAAACCGTTGATTGAGCAACTTGCTCCGGACGGCATCATGATCATCCCGATCGGTGCACAGGGCGGAGAACAAAAACTTGTCCGCATCGAGAAGAGCGCGAAGGGCAAGATCACCGAGAAGCCGCTCATCGCCGTGAGGTTCGTTCCCCTCATAGCGGGGCGCGCCATTTCGCTTTAGTGCGATGGTCTCGTCACAAACCTTGATGTAACCTTCCGTTCGGGCGGGGTGCGGCTGATGACTGAAAAGCGACGGCCACTCACGGAGACACGGCGATGAGCATTCTCGGAAAGATTTTCAGCAAGATTTTCGGCACCAGCGAAGCCCAGGCAGCGCCGGCAGGAACGGCCCCAGCCGGTGGCGCTGCAGCCCCGGCTTCTGGCGATGTCGCAACGGCGCCGCCTCCGCAGACTGTCGATGTGTCGGCCGTTCTTGATGCGGCGGTGAAGGAGAGCGGCCAGAAGCTTAACTGGAAAACATCGATCGTGGATCTAATGAAGGCCTTGAAGCTGGATTCCAGCTTAAAGGCCCGCCAGGAGCTCGCGGACGAGCTTGGCTACACCGGCGACAAGGATGATTCTGCCAAGATGAATATCTGGCTCCACAAACAGGTCATCGCCAAACTCGCCGCCAATGGCGGCAAGGTGCCTGCGGATCTCAAGGATTGATAATCTAAGCGATTGATATTGCTCAGCCCGTCGCCTCATGGGCGGCGGGTTTGCAACTGCATACTGTCACACCATATGTAACGTGTTGAAATCACGCTATTATGCGAGTGGTTGTGAATTTTCGTGCCGGCCTTGAACCGGCAGGAGCGCCAATGCCAATTCCAGTCATGAAGCTTACCGACCGTGCCGCAGCCCGGGTAAGGGATATCATCGAGCGGTCTGAAACCCCGATCGCCGGCCTGAGGGTCGGAGTGAAAAAGGGCGGCTGCGCGGGCATGGAGTACACAATGGACTACGCTGCCGGGCCCGAGAAGGGTGACGAGATAATCCAGGACAAAGGCGTAACCGTAATGGTCGAGCCGCAAGCACTTCTTTTCTTGCTCGGCACTGAAATGGACTATGTGACCGAGAAGATGTCTTCCCGTTTCGTTTTCAACAACCCGAACCAGGTGTCGGCCTGCGGCTGCGGTGAGAGCATCGAAATTGTGCCCGCGAAGCCCGACGCTCTTCGCGCCGCCGAATAACAATCGTGATCAGGCAACCCGATTGGTAGTCGCGTTGTGAACTTCGGGGTCGGTCTCGCAGACCACGCGGTTGCGACCAGCACGCTTGGCCGCGTACAGACACATGTCAGCACGCTCTATGATTGTGGCTGCATTGTCGTTCGAATGGAACGTTGCGACACCGATTGAGATTGTTACGCGGCCCAAATTCTCGCCCGTTGAACGTTTCACCAATTCTTTGCCCATGACGGCACGGCGGATATGATCCGCGACGGTAACAGCCGGGCGCAGCGTTGTACCCGGCAAGATGATTGCAAACTCCTCACCGCCATAGCGGGCCGCAATGTCCTGACCTTTGACATTCTGCTTAACCGCTGTCGCGACGAGCCGCAGAACCTGATCGCCGGTCAGGTGGCCGTATTTGTCATTGAAAAGCTTAAAGTGGTCGATGTCCGTGACAAGCAATGAGAAGGGCTTGCCCTCGCTTAGCGCTTTTTCAAGCGCCATTTCGAAGAACTTGCGATTGGATAGCAGAGTAAGCGGGTCGGTCAGCGACTCGGCACGAATTGCTTCGAGCTTGTCGTGCAGCTTGAGCATTTCCTGCTTGGATTGAACAAGCTGGCTCTCAAGCTCACCGTTAGCGGATCGCATCTCGATCGTAGCGCGCAGAAGGTTTCCGATGATTGTTTTGACTTTTTCGTGGTCGGCGCCGTCCACGCTTTGGCTGATACCGTCGAGTGCCGAATTGTACGCATCGGATGAATTGCGCGCCTTATCGAGCTGCTCAACCATCAGATCGACTTCTTCGCGAATTTTTGTCCCAACCTCATCATATCGCGTGGGGAAACGCGCGGCGGACAAGTGCATGTCGTAAAGTGCGTCGAGGTCCTGTTCAGACAGCGTGCCCCGCTTTTTCAAAACATCATTGATGGCTTGATTCAGAAGCGGATTGTAACAGGTCGCGTAAGTGTACCAGACCTCGTAGATGCGCGGATAGGCGGGGTGCCGGTAAGCACGGATGCGCTCAATAGCGGACTCGCCAAAAACGATTGTCCGTTCGAAGTCATCTCCGCTGCTTTCTGGCATCGTCATTCCCCCGGTCGCGCTGAGCCATTCTGGCTTTTGCCAGCACAACAGGCACAGGGTGCGCCTTAACGTTTAACCGCCGGTTAAATCGAATTGGATCGCGATGCAGAAACCCACTTACGCAAAGGAGTTTAGGCGTTTTTGAACCGAACCGGCTTCAGCAGAAACTGGGGGATATGGTCGCCCATTCCAACGGGCGTTGGTGCGTCATCCTCATTCCGAGGACGATGCGATCGTGGGCGGTCCTTGGCAACAGACTTTTCTTCTTTTGCTTTTACTGGCGCGGGACGTGCAACGCGCTTTTTGTTGCGCTCTTTTTGCCTTGTTTCGTCATCCGTGCGGGAGGGGGCCGCGCTTGCAGCGGTCGGCGCGCCTTTCCAAGAAATATCCTGGCCAATCAGTTTTTCGATTGCGGAGAGATAGCGCTTATCTGACGGTGCGACGAGTGTGATGGATGTGCCGGAGAGTCCGGCGCGGCCCGTGCGGCCAATTCGATGCACGTAGTCTTCGGCGTGTATCGGGACGTCGTAGTTGAAGACATGGCTGACGGCTGGAATATCGAGGCCGCGCGCCGCGACGTCGGAAGCCACGAGAAGTTCGGCCTCGCCGGTCTTGAACTGATCAAGAGCCTGCATGCGGGCGCGCTGGTCCATGTCACCATGGAGAGCCACGGCCTTGAAGCCATGTTTCTGCAGCGATCGGTGCAGGGTGCCAATGTCGCGTTTCCTGTTGCAGAACACGATGGCATTCTTGAAGTTTTCTTCAGTTCGGATCGCGCGGCGAAGAACATCGCGCTTTTCGGTTTGGTCCGAACTGCATGCGATGAGGTTTTGGGCGATTGTTGCAGAGGTGGACGACGGCTTGGCAACCTCGATCTTCACCGGATCTTTCAGGAACTGGGAGACCAGTCGCTGGATTTCCGGCGGCATCGTCGCGGAGAAGAACAGCGTCTGGCGCGCCGGCGGTATCAGTTTACAGATTCGCTCAATGTCGGGAATGAAGCCCATGTCGAGCATCCGATCGGCTTCGTCTATGACGAGTATTTCAATGCCGGTCATCAGCAGCCGACCACGCTCGAAATGGTCGAGAAGACGACCCGGCGTTGCGATCAGGACGTCGACGCCGCGGGTCAGCTTGGCGTCCTGATCGCCAAACGAGAGACCACCGATCAACAGAGCAACCGAAAGCTTGTGATTGACGCCGTAGCGATTGAAGCTTTCCTCGACCTGCGCCGCAAGTTCGCGCGTCGGCTCTAGAATGAGCGTACGTGGCATGCGCGCCCGCGGACGGCCGGTTTCCAGGCGCGTGAGCATCGGCAAAGTGAAGCTGGCGGTCTTGCCAGTGCCCGTCTGGGCGATGCCCAAGACGTCTCGCTTGGCGAGCACATGCGGGATCGCCTGGGCCTGAATCGGGGTGGGCGTGGTGTAGCCCGTGGCCTCTACCGCGGCGAGGACTTTTGGGCTCAGCCCGAGTTCGTCAAAGGTCATTGAGATGTTTTCGGGTCCGCAGGTGAATAAATCGCAGCGTTCTGCGGGCGTTTCCCTGTTGGCCGCAACATAGGGACCTATGACCGTGAGTCAAGGCAAGGGACCTTAAGGTTGCCGATCGCAACCTTTCTTTACTTTGCCGCCGTCCCGCCAAGATTGATGGTAAAGTCGCGATACTCCATCAGCACAGGGCTGCCAGCGTTATGGCCAAGAAGACAAACGACGATATGGCGGGCGGTGTGTCCGAGCCCAAGAGCCAGGCACCAGAAGTAAAACCGGCGAAAAGCCTGTGGCCGAAGCCACATACCGAGATTCGGGCTGAACCGGGCCTGGAGCCGCCGCACCTGGAATCCGGACCCGTTTCGGCTCCTGAAGCCAAACCTCCTGCCGGCGACTTCGAAACGGTGCCTGCAGAGGGCTATGCCGAGCGTCCGGAGCCCGTTTTTGAAGCACCGCCGGAGCCGGTCGCCGAGATATCCGAGATCGATGCCTCCGGGCCGGAGTCGGATGACTATCGCGCGGCTGCAATTTCGCAGCCCGAGCAGGCGCAGGAGCGAAACGCCCAGCCGGAGAGGGAAGCCGATCCGTTTCGGGTGAACGAAGACGAGCGGACCGCAGCAGTTTTCGATGCAGCCGACCATCAGGAGCCCGCGCTTGCGGACCCCGGCGAAAGTAAAGCTGGCCGCTTTGTGGCCATGGCGGCAGGCATCGTCGTTGCGCTGGCGCTCGGTGGCGTCGCGTTCGTCTATGGCGCATCGGGTCTCGGTCTGAAATTCGGCGGCGGCAACGATACGGCCTCAACCGCTCAACAGCCTGAACCGGCACCGGTTGCTGTGAACGCCGAAGAGCTCAAGGCGGCTCAGGAGCGCATCGCGGAACTGGAAGCGCGCGTGAAAGCCGCCGAGGAAGAAAAGGCGGCCGCTGAAGCGGCCAAAGCCGCGGCCGCCGAGCAGGAGAAAACCGCTGCATTGCCTCCGGAGCCCGCTCCGTCTCCGGAGCCAGCACCTGCGCCTGTGCCGGATCCGTCTGAAACTGCGAAGCTGGAGCCCGCACCGCCACCTGCCACGGCCAGTGAACCCAAGCCGACGGCTGAGCCGGCCCGTGAAACGGCCGCCGCACCCGCTCCGCCCCCACGGGAACTGGCGCCGGGCCCGCGCAATCTGAATGAACAACGCCCGTCGCCGCCGGCTACCCCGCCGCGGGAGACCGCGCGCGCGGAACCCGAGCCGCCTCCGCCGCCGCGTTACAATTTGCAGCCGTCCTACAATGAGCCTCGATCGACGCCAGAGATGCCGGTGCTGCAGGGCTGGGCGGTACGCGACGTCTATAATGGCATTGCCGTCGTGCAGTCTGGACGCGGCGCGCCGATGGAAGTGGAGCCTGGCGACAATCTGCCGGGCGGCAATCGGGTACTCGCCATCCGCCGTCTTGGCGGAAACTGGGCTGTCGTTACAGAGCGCGGCATTATCGCCGGGTACTGATCCAGCCGATCAGTTGGTGGCCGGGCCGAAGCGTGCTTCGCCCGGCGCTCCCACCACGAGAACGAATGTGTCTCCGCCCGGCGTGTCGAAATAAACGGCGCTGTCGGCCTGACCTGCTTCACCGCGTGCGCGAGCAAGAGCCAGGTTTTCCGCTCCAGGCGGCATGGGAAGCCGTACGGCCTGGACGGCATTTCCCGTGTCGGAAATCCATTCGACCGAAAGCGCGAGCTGGCCGCCGGCGGCCTGTCCGACAAGACGGGAAAAGCCGCGATCGCTGGCGGTTTCCCACGGGCCGGCGACGCGAACGATGACGATGTCGGGGCTGACCGACTGCGCGGCGGCCGGAGAGACAAAGAGAACGAGAGCGAGAAACGCAACGCAACGCAACATCATCAATCCCCCCGAAAAGCGCCGGCGGCGCATGTTGTTACTTCAGACGTCCAGTTCGTTCACGAACTGCGCGTGTTCCTGAATGAAGCGGAAGCGCGCGTCGGCCTTCGAACCCATCAAACGCTCGACCGCGGCGCGGGTTTCGATCTCGTCGTCCTCGGCGATCTCGACACGCAGAAGCGTGCGGCGCTTCGGATCCATCGTCGTTTCGCGCAGCTGCTGCGGCATCATCTCGCCCAGGCCCTTGAAGCGGCCGATATCGACCTTCTTGCCCTTGAACGTTGTCGCCAGCAGCTTTTCGCGTTCGGCGTCGTTGCGCGCGTAGACCGTGGTTGCGCCTTGCGTGATGCGGTAGAGCGGCGGCACGGCGAGATAGAGATGGCCGCCGCGGATGAGGTTCGGCATCTCGCGGTAGAAGAACGTGACGAGGAGGGAGGCGATGTGCGCGCCGTCCACGTCGGCGTCGGTCATCACGATGACCTTCTCGTAGCGGAGGTCCTCCTCGCGATAGCTCGTCTTGGTGCCGCAGCCGAGCGCCAGCAGAAGATCCGCGAGCTGCTGGTTGTTGGCGAGCTTGTCGGCGCCGGCATTGGCAACGTTGAGGATCTTGCCGCGTAGCGGCAGCACGGCCTGGTTCTGACGGGCACGGGCCTGCTTGGCGGAGCCGCCGGCGGAATCGCCTTCCACGATGAAGATTTCCGCGCCGGCCGCCGTATCCTGCGTGCAGTCGGCAAGCTTGCCGGGCAGGCGCAGCTTGCGCGTCGCGGTCTTGCGCAGCGTTTCCTTTTCGGAACGGCGGCGCATGCGGTCTTCGGCATGTTCGATGACGCGATCGAGCAGGCGGCGCGCCTGCGCCGGAGAATTCGCCAACCAGTGATCGAACGGATCTCGGATCAGCTGCTCCACAAGACGCGTGGCCTCGGCGGACGACAGGCGCTCCTTGGTCTGGCCCTGGAATTCCGGCTCGCGGATGAACACCGAGAGCAGGGCGACACAGCCGGACATGACGTCTTCCGATGTGACGTCCTTGAAACGCTTGGTCTGGCCGGTGAGATCGGCATAGGAGCGCAGGCCGCGCAGCAGCGCGCCGCGCAGACCGGCCTCGTGCGTACCGCCGTCCGGCGTCGGGATGGTGTTGCAGTAGGAATGGATGAAGCTGTCGCCGTCCTCGGCCCAGCCGATGGCCCATTCGACAGCGCCGGGGCCGGGATCGGCCTCGACCTTGCCGGCGAAGAACTCGGTGGTGAGGAGAGGGCGCCCCTCGACGGTGGCGGCGAGATAATCCTTCAGGCCGCCGGGAAACTTGAAGCTTTCCTTTTCCGGAACGCCGTCGATGCCGGCGAGAAGTTCGGGCGCGCACTGCCAGCGCACTTCGATGCCAGCGAACAGATAGGCCTTGGCGCGCGTCATGGTGAAGACGCGCTGCGGCTTCAGATGCGCGTTGACGCCGAAGATCAGCTTGTCCGGAACGAAGCGGACCTTCGTGCCGCGCCGGTTGTGGACGGTGCCGAGATCTTCGAGCTCGGAGGCCGGCTTGCCGCGCGAGAAACTCTGTTTGTACAGACGCTGGCCGCGCGCGACCTCGACTTCGAGATGTTCGGACAGCGCGTTGACCACCGACACGCCGACGCCGTGCAGGCCGCCGGAGGTGGAATAGGCCTTCGAGCCGAACTTGCCGCCCGAATGCAGCGTGGTGAGAATGACCTCAAGCGCCGACTTCTTCGGAAATTTCGGATGCGGGTCGATCGGGATGCCGCGGCCATTGTCGGACACCGAGATATAGCCGCCGGGCTCCATCTCGACCGAGATGAAGGTGGCGTGGCCGGCGACGGCCTCGTCCATCGCGTTGTCGATGACTTCGGAGAAGAGGTGGTGCAGCGCCTTCTCGTCGGTGCCGCCGATATACATGCCCGGCCGGCGGCGGACCGGCTCCAGCCCCTCCAGGACCTCGATGTCCGCGGCGGTGTAGCCGTTTTCGCCCGGCGTGCCCTTGGCGGGCGCGGGTTTGGCAGACTTGCGGGCCGCAGCGGCACCGCCGAACAGATCGGGTTTGGGAGCCATGTGTCTCTGGGATGGACGTGATTCGAAGCTGCCGGAGTATCGCACAGCCGGATGACGGGGCGAACCCGGACGGATTGACGCTTTGCCCTCATCCTGAGGAGGCGCGCAGCGCCGTCTCGAAGGATGAGGCGACCTGACCTCCGGCCCATCCTTCGAGACGCCGCCTCCGGCGGCTCCTCAGGATGAGGCTTGGGGTGCTGCCGGAATATAGATGTGCGACATCCGCTCCCGTGTTTGGGAGCTCTGCGATCCAACGTCTGCCCCCGGAGGGGCGCGCGGGACGCCGGGAGATTGGCCGCTCCCGCGGCGGCGCTGGCAGTGTTTGAGAACACCAGCACCAGTTTTTCATTCACCTCGG